>Ga0182005_1000171_pt1 | contig 44781 bp, 33 predicted proteins | sample Sormic07211103_1_FD_123021 | JGI IMG/M metagenome (GOLD analysis project Ga0182005, IMG submission 123021) | Rhizosphere microbial communities from Sorghum bicolor, Mead, Nebraska, USA - 072115-103_1 MetaG | ecosystem: Host-associated > Plants > Roots > Rhizosphere | place: USA: Nebraska...
GTATATGAAGGTAAGCTGCGTCCTACAGAAGAAGTATATGCAGAACTGGGCATCAAACCAATAGGTGTACATGTACGTGAAGGGCTGGCAGTGATCAATGGTACTTCAACCATGACAGGTATTGGTCTGGTGAACATCATTCAGGCAAAGAAGCTGCTGGGCTGGAGCCTGATCCTTTCTTCTATGATCAATGAGATTGTAGAAGCCTTTGACGATCACCTGTCTGCTGAACTGAATGCCGTAAAGAAACATGCCGGCCAGAACAAAGTGGCTGCTGCAATGCGCGACATTCTGAAGGATAGCAAAATGGTAAGGCACCGTCCTGACCATTTCTACAAAGAACTGGAAGAAGAGATCTTTAAAGATAAAGTACAGGAGTACTACTCCCTGCGCTGTGTACCACAGGTACTGGGTCCGGTGTACGATACGCTGGTGCATGCCGAGCAGATCGTGGTTCAGGAACTGAACTCTGTGAGTGACAACCCGGTAGTAGACCATCACCAGCAGAATGTATTCCATGGAGGTAACTTCCATGGTGATTACATTTCCCTGGAAATGGATAAAGTGAAGATTGCGATTACCAAACTGTCCATGCTTTCCGAAAGGCAGCTGAACTACCTGATGAACGACAAGCTGAATCACAAGTTCCCTCCGTTCATGAACCTGGGTAAACTGGGGCTTAACTTCGGTATGCAGGGTATTCAGTTTACCGCTACGTCTACAGTAGCAGAAAACCAGACGCTGTCATTCCCGATGTATGTGCATAGTATTCCTAACAATAATGATAATCAGGATATTGTGAGCATGGGTACCAACTCGGCGCTCCTGACACAGAAGGTAATTGAAAACACTTTTGAGGTACTGGCTATCCAGGTGATGACGATGCTCCAGGCAGTGGATTACCTGAATTGTCAGGAGAAGCTGTCATCCTTCTCTCACCTGATCTACCAGGAAGTAAGGGCAATTTTCCCTAAATTTATCCAGGACAGCCCTAAATACAAGGATGCTAAAAGGATTAAGGAATACCTGATGCAGCACGAACCAAAAGTGAATATCTAAAAGGATTCCAGCCGGTCATAAAACCAAAATACTAACGGATGAAATGTGCTTTAATAACAGGTGGCTCCAGGGGTATAGGCAGAGCGATATGTGTGAAAATGGCTGAAATGGGCTATTATGTAATTGTTAACTATAAAGGTAATGAAGCGGCTGCCAACGAGACACTGGAAGCAGTGCGTGCGAAAGGAAGCAATGGGGAAGCGCTACAGTTTGACGTGGCCAATGAGCAGGAAGTAACGGCAGTGCTGGGAGGATGGGTAGAAGCTAACAAAGAAAAACAAATAGAGGTCCTGGTGAACAATGCCGGGATCCGTGAAGATAACCTCATGTTCTGGATGAATTCCACTCAATGGCGTAATGTGGTAAACACAAGCCTGGATGGGTTCTTCTATGTAACCAAGCAGGTATTGAACAATATGTTGATGAAACGTTACGGACGTATCATTAATATTGTATCCCTGTCTGGTATTAAAGGTTTGCCTGGTCAGACCAATTATTCAGCTGCCAAGGCTGGGGTGATTGGAGCTACTAAAGCACTGGCGCAGGAAGTAGCCAAGCGTGGTGTAACCGTTAATGCGGTAGCGCCCGGTTTTATCAAAACTGATATGACAGCCGAACTGAATGAAAAGGAACTGGCCGCCCAGGTACCTATGAACAGGTTCGGAACCCCGGAGGAAGTTGCAGAAGCGGTGGCATTTTTTGCTGGCAAAGCGTCTGCTTATATTACAGGTGAAGTACTGTCCATCAATGGTGGCCTGTACACCTGATAAAAGTATAACTCATTGTAGAACAATGCACCTTACTGTCACACACCCACACATTGATTTCCTGCCTGGAAAACGGGTTGAAAGCCCGTTTACTTTTATAATTTCGCATCCAGGTCTTTCAAAAATTATGTTATCATGAACAGAGTTGTGATTACCGGATTGGGTATTTATTCCTGCATTGGAAAAAACCTGGAAGCTGTAAGAGACTCATTATATAAGGGCAAGTCTGGCATTATCCTGGATCCTGCCAGGAAAGAATTCGGGTATCGTTCAGGTTTGACGGGGTATGTAGACCGTCCGGATCTGAAAGGTATGCTGGATCGTCGCTCACGTCTTATGATGCCGGAGCAGGCAGAGTTTGCCTATATGAGTACCCGCGAAGCTTTGGCTATGGCGGGCCTGGATCAGGATTATCTGGAAAAGAAGGAAGTTGGCTTGTTATTTGGCAATGACAGTTCTTCCAAACCGGTGATAGAGGCAACTGATATCATGCGGGAGAAGAAAGATACGATGCTGGTAGGTTCGGGTTCTGTATTCCAGACCATGAACTCTACGATCAATATGAATCTGGCCACCATATTCAAACTGAAAGGGATCAACTTCAGTGTGAGTGCGGCTTGTGCCAGTGGTTCGCATGCGATAGGACTGGGTTATATGTTCATCCGCAATGGCATGCAGGACTGTGTGATCTGTGGTGGTGCGCAGGAGATTAATATTTACTCTATGGGTAACTTTGACGGTATCGCTGCTTTTTCAGTAAGGGAGAATGACCCGGCCAGGGCCAGCCGTCCGTTCGATAAGGACAGGGACGGGTTGGTACCAAGTGGGGGCGGGGCAACGGTAATCCTGGAAAGCCTGGAATCGGCGCAGCGCCGGGGTGCAACAATATTGGGGGAGGTGATTGGTTATGGTTTCTCCAGCAATGGTGCGCACATTTCCAACCCAACCATTGAAGGGCCGGTACGTTCCCTGGAGATTGCCCTGAAAGATGCTGGTTTGCAGCCGCGTGATGTGGAATACATCAATGCCCACGCTACCAGTACCATAGCAGGGGATGCCAGTGAAGCGGCAGCTATCGATCAGGTATTTGGAGAGAGCAGACCGTATGTAAGCTCCACCAAATCGATGACGGGTCATGAGTGCTGGATGGCGGGTGCGAGCGAGATTGTATACTCTATGCTGATGATGCAAAATGGGTTTATAGCGCCTAATATTAACCTGGAAAATCCCGATGGTGCGGCGGCCAGATTAAAAATAGCGGGTGATACCATTAATAAAGATTTTAATATATTTTTGTCTAATTCTTTTGGATTTGGGGGAACAAATTCATCCCTGATAGTCCGCAAGTGGAATAATGAATAGCTTGTTGTTAACAGTCAGCACTTTAGAGTATTTATTATAACTTTGAGGCAAAGATCAACGCACAACAATAAGAAGGGTACAGACAGATAAAGGAAATACTAAAGACGATTAGGTGACGCGAACTATTTCAAACCAAATTTTTTTAATACAAAACCTATATCTGAGTTAGTTTACACTTGATTATGGATAAGAAAGAGATTATACAAACGACGAATGCATTCCTCGTGGAGGAATTTGAGGCTGATTTGGCATCCCTGACGCCTGAGGCTAACCTGAAAACTACCCTGGATCTGGATAGCCTGGACTACATCGACCTGGTAGTTGTAATTGAGAACAATTTTGGATTCAAGGTAAACCCCGAAGATTTCCAGGGTATTGTTACCTTCCAGGATTTCTATGACTATGTAGCCAATCGTCTTAAACAAAAAGAACTGGTATAATGGCTTCCTGGGAGGGAAAGTCCAAAGGGAATAAACTGGGGTACAGCATCTTTATTGGGACATTACGTTATGGAGGCGTATTGCCTGCCTACATTTTATTAAGGTTTGTAGCCGCATATTATTTCTTATTTTCCTATAGTTCATCTCGCCCTATTTTTCAATATTTTCATACGAAGGTAGGTTATGGCTGGTGGAAGTCATTGTGGAGTGTGTACAGGAATTACTATGTATTCGGGCAGGTACTGATCGATAAGGTCATTGTCATGTCCGGATTGTCTAATAAATTTACCTTTGAATTTGAGGGGGAGCAATACCTCCGGGAGATTACCACTGCGGGTAAGGGCGGTATCATGCTCAGTGCCCACCTGGGCAACTGGGAGGTAGCGGGTCATTTGTTTACGAGGTTGCAGACCCGTATCAATATTGTGATGTTCGATGGTGAGCACGAGAGAATCAAAAAGTATTTATCCAGTATAACGGGAGAGCGTAATGTGAATATCATTGTTATTAAGGATGATTTGTCGCACATTTACGCCATCAATGAAGCGCTGTGCAATCAGGAGCTGGTATGCATGCATGCGGACCGGTTTCTGACCGGCAATAAAACGGTGAATGCTACCTTTATGGGGCATGAAGCCAGTTTTCCGGCAGGACCATTCCTGTTGGCAGCTACCTTCAGGGTACCGGTATCACTGGTTTTTGCATTTAAGGAGACGAATACCCATTACCACCTCTATGCTACGCCACCTCATGAATATCATGGCAGGCGCCGGCAAGGGGTAGAACTGGCTGTACAGGACTTTGTGCAGGAGCTGGAAGGTATGGTGAAGAAGTATCCTGAGCAATGGTTTAATTATTACGATTTCTGGGAACAGCCTAAAAACAATTCATAGCAAATGTTCATCCATACAGACGACATTACAGCATATATTCCTCAGCGTGCACCGATTGTGATGGTTGGTGGTATACTGGAAGTGAAAGATAATATGACCCGTACCGGTTTGCAGATAGCGCCGGACAACCTGTTTGTAGAAGAGGGCGTGCTGAAATCACCGGGTCTGTTGGAGAATATGGCACAGACTGCCGCTGCCAGAGTGGGTTATATCGCTCAGCAGGAAAATACGCCTGTGCCCATCGGTTTTATCGGTGCGGTAAAAGATTTTGAAGTATTTGAATTCCCGCCCGCGGGTTCATTTATAGAAACTACCACGGAAATTGTGAGCCAGGTATTCAACGCTACTATGGTAGCTGCTAAAGTTCAGTTAAACGGAAAAGTGATGGCTCAATGTGAGCTCAAAATATTTATAAACCCCTAATCACTTAAAAACCATTCTTTATGACGCATGTTAGAAAACAACCTTTTCTTCTACTGACATTTTTCGTGTTATGTAGCATTAGCGTACAGAGTTATGCACAAACCCTGAAAGAATTTTTCGCCAATACTTCTACTCCGCTCACTTATCTGGGAGTAGACTTTTCACAGGCGAAGATTCAGGGGGAAGCTGCTACCCCAACAGAGATCAAAGAAAAGTTTGAACCTATTAATTCTGTTATTATTACTGAAGCAAAGAAGTATGATGTAACCGGCTCATTCAAAAGAAGTGCAGCTGTTACGAATTACACTGATGCAGTTAACAAGGTGAATGAGGATGCCAATGTGACCCAAATGAAAACTGACAATGTCAGCGATCTGGGTAAATTGACACCTGAAGATATTAACAAGCATGTGAAGGCTTATAACCTGAGCGGTAAATCCGGCATTGGGCTGGTATTCATCGTAGATGGCATGAGCAAAACAAATAAGGAAGCAACTATGTATGCCACCCTTATTAATATGAGCACAAAGAAAGTGTTGCTCACTGAAAAACTCACTGGTAAGGCACAGGGTTTCGGTTTCCGTAACTATTGGGCATATACCATTTACAAAGTACTGCACACAATTGATACCGGTAAATATAAGGACTGGGCAAATACAGCTGCCACTGCTCCTGAAGAAAAGGTAGCGGAAGCGCCAAAGGCGGATACCGCGAAGCCGAAAGCCAAAAAAGGCAAGAAGGCTGTGTGATAAAACTCATGAATATATGTATCCGACATTAACGGAAAAGGCCAATATACTGGTAAAGTTTAACGAAGCAGATCCGCTGGGAATAGTATGGCATGGTCACTACATACGCTATTTCGAAGACGGCCGGGAAGCCTTTGGAGAAAAGTATGGTATCCGTTACCTCGACATATATAATCATGGTTATTCGGTGCCTGTCGTAAAAGTAGATTGTAACTACAAGCGCTCTTTGCGATACGGCGACCGTGTGATAGTAGAAACCACCTATGTAAATACCCAGGCAGCCAAACTGAAGTTTGAGTATAAACTATACAATGCTGCCACCGGAGAACTGGTGGCGGATGGTAGTTCCATGCAGGTATTTCTGGATGTAGAGACAAATTTATTGCAACTGACACTGCCTCCCTTTTTCGAAAACTGGAAAAGGGAACATGGTCAGATTGAGCAGACTAAATAAATGAGCGGATATGAGGAATGTGTATGTAGCGGCAGATAATATCTTTTCTCCGCTGGGTAGTACGACGGCTGAAAATTATGCACAGGTATGCAAGGGGCAGAGCGGTATCCGCCTGCATAATGATCCGGCCTTTTCACCGGGTCCTTTTCATGCTGCCATGTTTGCACCGGGACAGCTGAATATGACTGCCTTTACACGTTTTGAACAGATGCTGATCCGCTCTGTACAACAGGTACTGGACCAAACCAATATCGATATCAATGATGGACGTACTGCATTCATCGTATCCACTACAAAAGGGAATATCGAATTGATGGAAGAACAGGAACATCCTGTGATGGCAGCAATGGAATTATCACATACAGCGCGCAAGGTAGCCACTCACTTTGGTTACACTGCAGATCCGATTGTGGTAAGTAATGCCTGCATCTCCGGATTGCTGGCCATCCTTACTGCAAGAAGACTGATCTTGTCAGGCAGATATGATCAGGCGATTGTGACAGGAGCGGATGTACTGACGAAGTTTGTATTGTCCGGTTTCCAGTCATTTCAGGCAGTGAGCCCTGAACCCTGCCGTCCTTTTGATGCAGAGCGTAAAGGGGTGACATTGGGAGAAGGAGCAGCTACTGTGCTATTGACTACGCGTGATGTAGGTATCCGTGTCGGAGCAGGTGCCGTGACCAACGATGCCAATCACATATCAGGGCCTAGCCGTACAGGTGCAGAACTGAGCTATGCAATGACACAGGCGCTGAAAGGAACAGGACTAACGACATCGGATATGGGATTTGTATCGGCACATGGTACTGCTACTTCATACAACGATGAGATGGAGTCCAAAGCCTTGCACCTGGCAGGTTTGCTGGATACACCAGTGAACAGCCTGAAAGGATACTATGGCCATACCCTGGGTGCTGCCGGCCTGATAGAAGCAATTATCGGCATGCAGGCACTGCAGCAGGATACTTTAATCCCCACATTGGGATTTGAAACACTGGGGGTAAGTCAGCCAGTGTTAGTAAATAATCAGATAACCTACAAACCAATGCAGCATTTCCTGAAGACAGTGTCGGGATTTGGAGGGTGTAATGCTGCGATGGTATTTTCTAAATAGATATACATACAGCATGGAGCATTTTAGTAAAGAAACAAAGACAGCCCTACAGGCACAGGAAGCAGCCGCAAGACTGGCATTTGCACCGATCGCATTTCAGGCCACCCGTGCATTGCGGGATTTTGGCATTCTGGAAGTGGTGGGCGAGAGTTATCCTGTAGGACTGACGATTGAAGAGATCTTAGAGAAAGTAAAATTGTCCCGCTATGCTGTACGTGTATTGCTGGAGGCTGGTCTGGGTATGGAATTGCTGATCGTAAGTGACGAGAAGAGGTATCGCCTGACTAAAACAGGTCACTTTATTCAGAACGACCCACTGACCCGCATCAACATGAATTTCTCTCAGGACATCTGTTACCTGGGTATGAACCACCTGCAGGAAAGCCTGAAAGATGGTCGTCCTGCGGGATTGAAAGAGCTGGGCCCATGGGATACTATTTACCCTGGTTTGCCACTTCTGCCACCTGAAATTGGTAAGAGCTGGTTCGAATTCGACCACTATTATTCCGATCTGGCCTTCCCACAGGCACTGGAGATCGTGTTTGCAAATAAACCACGCACCCTGCTTGACATTGGGGGCAACACCGGAAAATGGACATTGGCATGTGCAAAACATGATGCCGATGTACGGGTAACGATGTTTGACCTGCCTGGTGAAATTGAAATAGCAGCACAGCGAATGAAAGATGAGGGTGTGGCGGATCGCGTATCTTTCCACGAAGCGAATATCCTGGATGAAAGCTTGCCTTTTCCACAGGGATTCGATGCCATTTGGATGAGCCAGTTCCTGGACTGTTTCTCCGAAGCGCAGATTGTATCTATCCTGAAACGTTGCCGGGAAGCGCTGACTGAAAACGGAACGATCTATATTCTGGAACCTTTCTGGAACAGACAGCGTTTTAAGACAGCGGCATTCAGTCTGCAGCAAACCAGTCTTTACTTTACCGCTATGGCCAATGGGAATAGTCAGATGTATCACACTGATGATTTCTTCCAATGCATTGCAGATGCGGGCCTGCGTATTGTAGAGGAAAACAACGAAATGGGCTTAAACTACACCCTCTTAAAGTGTCAAAAATGAGAGAAAAAGTAGACGTGCTGGTCATCGGTGCCGGCCCTTCAGGAACTGTCGCTGCCTCCATCATCAGGCAGGCAGGTTATTCTGTGAAAATCGTCGAGAAATTACAATTCCCACGATTTGTGATCGGGGAGAGTTTGTTGCCACGGTGCATGGAAGCTTTGACAGAAGCAAAGTTTGTCGATGCTGTTACGGCTAAAGGTTTCCAGCAGAAGTTTGGGGCTAAGTTCGTAAAGGGTGACAGGATCTGTGATTTTACTTTTAAGGAACAGCATACAAAAGGTTGGGATTGGACCTGGCAGGTAACCAGGGCTGATTTCGATAAGGCACTGGCTGATGCGGTGGAAGAGATGGGTGTACCGGTATGCTACAACACTACTGTAACAAATATCGTATTCAATGGCTCCGATTCTGTGACCACGGTAGAAGATGCCGGTGGCAAGCAGTATGAAATCGAAGCCCGTTTTATAGTAGATGGAAGTGGCTATGGAAGAGTGATTCCACGCCTTTTTAACCTGGAAAAGAACTCCAGTTTACAGCCACGTAAGGCATTGTTTGCCCACACCGTGGATGTGAACCGTCTGAAATATGACGAACCTAACCGTATTACAGCGGTGGTACATAAGCCAGGTACCTGGATCTGGATCATTCCATTCAGTTCCGGCAATACTTCTGTAGGTTTTGTGAGTGATCCTTCATTCCATAGTGGATTTTCAGGTACACCAGAAGAGCAGTTCCGTGCTATGCTGGATGCCGAGCCTTATACCAGAGAGCGTTTTAAAGACGTAGAGCTGGTGTTTGAGCCACGTGTACTGGAGTCCTGGTCTGCTACCACAGATAAATTCTATGGAGAGGGATTTGTATTGACAGGGAATGTGACAGAATTCCTGGATCCTATTTTCTCCTCAGGTGTAACTTTGGCCTGTGTGTCTGCACAGACAGCATCCAAACTGGTGATCCGCAAGCTGAAAGGGGAAGACGTAGATTGGGAAAAGGAGTACATGCAACCTACCTTGCAGGGGGTAAACGTGTTCCGTTCTTATGTGTTGGCATGGTATGAGGGTACACTGGATAAGATCTTCTTTGCAAAGAATATTCAGCAGGAAATGAAGAACCAGATCTGCTCCGTACTGGCGGGATATGTATGGGATACAACTAACCCATATGTACAAAATCATGAGAAAGGCTTACAGCGCCTGGCACGTACGATTGAACTCATGGATAAGATTGAGGAAGAAGGTAAAAACCTTGTATAGCAAAATTTAACAGGAGGAAACTTGGATAGCAGCGGGCTAAATATAACAGGAAGTGTGGTGATCCGGAACAACCGGATCTGCAGGAATGATGTAGTGATCTGGAAGACCACCGAGGATCAGCCATTGCCTGACTTTTTGCGGGCAGCGTATGATCACTTTTCGGGGCAGTACCCGAAATTTCATAAGATGGATCATCTCAGCAAGCTGGGATGGCTGGGGGCAGAGGTGTTGTTACAGCACCGACCGTTTACCGGGTATGCGCCTGAGCAGGTAGGATTGATATTAGCCAATCGTAGCGCCAGTCTGGATACAGACCTGCGCTATTTTGATTCTATTAAGGAATTTCCCAGTCCGGCGTTGTTTGTATATACACTGGCGAATATTGTGATGGGAGAGATCAGCATCCGTCATGGGTTTAAGGGAGAGAATGCGTTCTTTACTTCGGATACTTATGATGAGCAGTTTTTAATGAATTATACTAAACAGTTACTGGAAGAAGGTGCAGTGAGTGCTGTATTGTGTGGATGGGTAGAGGTGATGGGAAGTGAGTACGAGGTGATCCTTCACCAGGTAGAAAAATAAATAAATAGCAAACACATGGAAAATTTGATGGCTACACTCAAAGCCCAGATCGTAGAGCAACTGAACCTGCAGGAAGTAAAACCGGAGGACATCGGCGATGATATGCCGCTGTTCAAAGACGGACTGGGCCTGGATTCCATCGATGCATTGGAACTAATCGTTCTGCTGCAACAGCATTACCGTATCCGTATTGCCAACCCTGAAAAGGGACCTGAAATCTTTCATTCCGTACGTACTATCGCCGATTTCATCACAGCGCACCAGCAGCAAAATAACTAGACCATGAGCGGAAACGATGTTTGGGTATTAGGTGGTGGCGTCATTTGTGGTATTGGAAATAACGTACCTGAATGTATTGCCTCTTTCCGGCAAATGAAGCCGGGTATGACCACTATGCAATACCTGGCCTCTACACATCGCGACAGCTTTCCTGTAGTAGAAGTAAAAGCTGACAACGCTACCCTGGCTGCAAAGTCAGGCCTCCCTACCCACGTCAGCAGAACTGCATTGTTGAGTGCTGTGGCCGCGAAAGAAGCCTGGGAGAGTGCGCAACTTGGCAACATCCGCGAATACAGGGTAGGTCTAGTCTCTGCCAATACCGTAGGTGGTATGGACAAAACGGAAGACTTCTTCGCCGAATATCTGCAGGACAATCAATCAGGCAGATTGCGCAATGTAGTCAACCATGAATGTGGTAGCATCACTGAACTGGTAGCCGATATACTAGGCATACGTCATCACGTATCTACCATCAGCACTGCCTGTTCCTCCTCTGCAAATGCCATTATGTATGGCGCCAGATTGCTCAAAAACAACCTGGTAGATGTAGTGATCGCAGGTGGTACAGATGCCCTGACCCGCTTCACCCTCAATGGGTTTAACACGCTCATGATCCTGGATCCGAAAGCCTGTCGTCCATTCGACGATACCCGTACCGGTCTGAATCTGGGAGAAGGTGCCGGCTACATCGTAATGGTAAGCGATGCCATTGCACAAAAAATGGACATCCATCCATGGTGTAAGCTTACCGGTTATGCCAATGCCAATGATGCCTACCACCAGACGGCTTCTTCACCAGATGGGATAGGTAACTACCTGGCGATGCAGCAGGCCATGGAAATGGCAGGCATCATACCTGAGGATATGAGTTATATCAACCTGCATGGTACGGGTACCCTGAACAACGATTTGTCAGAAGGAACTGCCATACAGCGTTTATTTGGTAATGCAGTACCGCCGGTAAGCAGTACCAAATCGTTCACCGGCCACACACTTGGCGCCAGTGGAGGTATAGAAGCAGTATTTGCCGCACTGGCAGTGAAAGAAGGGTACCTCTATCCCAATGCGCAGTTCAGTCATCAAATGAAAGAACTGACCTTCTCGCCGGTTACGACATTTTCTGAAGGCAATGTTATCAACAATGTCATGTCAAACTCTTTTGGATTCGGCGGAAATTGTTCCAGCCTTGTCTTTTCGAAGGAAGTTAACACATGAAACAGTAAGGAACTATGAACATTTATATAAACGGAACGGGTTGTGTATCGCCGCTGGAGACAGCGGTAGAAGGGCGTTTGCCATTGGCTGCACCTTCGTTAAACAATGTCCGTCTCAAAGCGGCAGAACCTGATTATAAACAATGGATCGACATCAAGATGATCCGCAGGATGAGCCGTGTCATTAAAATGGGCGTAGCCGCAGCACAACTAAGCCTCCAGGAAGCTGGCATCCAAAAGCCGGAAGGCATCATCACAGGCACTGCTTATGGTTGCCTGGATGACACAGGTGTATTCCTCACCAAAATGATTACCCAGAACGAGGAAATGCTGACACCCACAGCATTTATTCAGTCTACGCACAATACGGTGGCAGGGCAGATTGCCCTCTTGCTGGAATGTCATGCCTACAACAATACATTTGTACATAAGGGCTTTTCCTTTGAGCATACGCTCATTGATAGCATCATGCAGCTGCGCGAAGGAAAAATCGCTAACATACTGGCAGGCGCCATGGATGAGCTGACTAACCACAGCTTCAATATCCTGTCCCGCTTCAATTTATTTAAACATACTGCTGCCGGTGAAGGTGCTGCCTGCTTTGTGCTGAGCACAGAGAAAGGACCGAATGCCATTGCCAGACTAAAGGGAGTATCCGTATTGTACAAACCTGCATCTGTGGAAGAAGTGGCTGCCGACATTGTAGGCTTTCTTGCTGCACACAATTGCAGTCAGGAAGATGTTGACCTGCTCATCACAGGTCGTAACGGTGATCCGGCGGGTGATGCATGGTACGAACATGTGGAAAACAATGTGTTTGCCAACCTGCCTGTAGCCCGCTTTAAGCATATGTGCGGAGAGTATCCTACTGCAAGTGCTTTTGGTACGTGGATGGCGAGCAGGATCATTGCCAGCCAGGAGGTAACGCCTGCTGTATTATTCAAAGGAAATGCACCATCGGAGATTAAGAAGGTTTTATTGTACAATCATCATGATGCCTCGCATCACTCGATGATCTTATTATCCAAATGCTGACACACCGGAATACAAATATCGCCCTGATCGCACTCGTTGCACTGTTTCTATGGCTGTCATTGCCATGGTGGGCGTTTGTATTGCTGTTCCTTGCTTACTCCGGCGCACTTGTATGGGGCGCCATGCAGATACAGTCAGGCTTTTTCCTGAAAGCTGTATGTGCTGCTGATACTACAAAAAAAGTAGTGGCCCTCACATTTGATGATGGTCCCCTCACTGCATTTACCCCACAAATTCTCGATATCTTACAAAAAGCACAGGCGCCTGCTGCTTTCTTTTGCATTGGCAACAGGATAGCCGGACAGGAAGCCCTGCTGAAAAGAATAGATGCAGAAGGACATGTGATAGGCAATCATAGCTTTTCACATCACTTCTGGTTCGACCTGTTTCCTGCATCAAAGATGTTGGCTGAATTACAACAGGTAGATAACACTATTGAACAGGTAACAGGCAAAAGACCGCGACTATTCCGCCCACCTTACGGGGTAACGAATCCCAATGTAAGGAGAGCTGTAAACAGAGGTAACTATACAGCTGTTGGCTGGAATATCCGTTCGCTGGATACAGTGGCTAAGGGGGCAGATGAACTGATGAACAGGATCCTATCCCGCCTGCAACCTGGTGCTGTTATTCTAATGCACGATTCAATCCCTCTCACAGTAGAAATACTGCCGGCATTGATCGCGCATATTCGTGAACAGGGATATACTATCAAAAGAATTGATCAATTATTAAATATACCCGCATATGCGTAGATGGATAATAGCGTTGATGATATTGTGTGGTGTGGTGCAGGCAAATGCCCAACAGCATCCGGGATACAAACCGGTAACAGACGTAGCTGGATTCAAACAGCAGTTTGCCACAGCCTCCCGTCAGACACAGTCTATACAATGTGATTTCGTGCAGGAAAAGAACCTGAGCATGCTGGCAGACAAAATCACCTCTAAAGGCAAGTTCTGGTTTAAGAAGGAGAACAAGGTAAGAATGGAGTACACTACTCCGTCGTACTACCTGCTGGTAATGAATGGAAAAGATATCAGGACTAAAGATGGTCAGAAAGAAAGTCATGTATCTACCAAAGGCAACAAACTGTTCGAGCAGATCAACAGGATTACTGTCGATTGTGTACAGGGCAATGTTGTGGATAATGCAGATTTTAAGACTACCATCCTTGAAAATGCTGCTGGTTACCTGCTGGAAATGACACCTGTGAATAAGCAGTTGTCACAGTACTTCAAAACCATCGTACTGCTGGTAGACCGGAAAGACCTGACGGTGAATAAAATTGAGATGTACGAAGCAGGTGGCGACAATACTACCATCAGCTTCCTGCACAAACAACTGAATGTAAATATACCGGATGCGACTTTTGCTGCTAAATAGTCTGTTGCTGTTATGCCTACTGACCAGCTGTACCAATGTCTACAAAGGTCTGCAAAAGACTTCAGGCAATCCGGCCTGTATTACACAGTTCAGACCACAGTTTGACAATACGTTGTACAGTACGCAGGTAGATGTAATGAAGCATCACCTGAGCGGCCTGCTGTTCATCAAGCAAATGCCGGACAGTAGCCAGCGTGTGGTATTTGCCAATGAGATGGGGTTTAAGTTCTTCGACTTTGAGTTTACGAAAGATGGTCAGTTCATCAAGCATTATATGATGGACAAGATGGATAAGAAAGCAGTGGTGAAGACGCTGAGAGGTGATTTTGAGTTGGTATTATTACATCCTGATCTGCAAAAAGCAACGGTTAAAACAGACGGTCATTTTCATTACGTAGTGGTGCCTACAGCAAAAGGTAGCAACTATTATATTACTGATCTTAGCTGTACAAAGCTGGAAAGGATTGAGAAATCATCATCCCGCAAACCGGTGGTGAAGGCCTGGCTCACAGATTATAAAAACGGTGTGCCGGATACTATCCTGATCAGGCATCAGGCATTCAAATTTAATATTTCATTACAACGCGTACAGAAATAATGTTAGCAGGAAAATTATATACACTGGAACAGACCTTGCAGGAGGCCGCAGACAGCGCTACCTATCGTATTGTGCTGAATGCACAGCATCCGGTATTTGAAGGCCATTTTCCCGGTCGCCCGGTGGTACCTGGTGTGACTATGATGCAAACCATCCAGGAACTGCTGGAAGGAAAATTACAGCAGAAAGTGGTGCTGAAAAAAGCCAACAACATGAAGTTCCTGAACATGATCGATCCTAATGCAAATTCATTGGTAGACGTGACTGTTCAATACAGGGAACAGGAAGGAGAAATCAAGGTGACTGCCTCGCTGAAGTTTGAGGAGCTCACATTTATGAAATTTCAGGGATCATTCGTAGCCGCTTCATGACGGAACAGCCAATATATAATGATCAGTTCCGGGCACGTAAAGTGGCTGTACTGATCCCGACCTACAACAATGCAGGTACATTGAGGAATGTGCTGCAGGATGTAATGTGCTATACCCACCACGTAATTGTGGTGAACGATGGCAGTACCGACAATACGGCTGCTATACTCGATGAATTTCCGCTTATTCAGCGCGTAGAATACATACCTAACAAAGGCAAGGGCATAGCCCTGCGCAGAGGCTTTAAATACGCCGTACAGCAGGGATATGACTATGTAATCACCATGGATGCCGACGGGCAACATTTTGCTTCGGACCTGCAGGTTATGCTGGAAAAGGTGGTGACACATCCTAAGTCCATTGTAATAGGTGCAAGAAATCTGCAACAGGAGAACATGCCGGGCAAAAATACATTTGCCAATAAGTTTTCCAATTTCTGGTTCTATGTGGAAACAGGATTGAAAATGCCGGACACACAATCTGGTTATCGCCTGTATCCGGTGTATGCCATGAGGGACATGCACTTCTGGTGTACGAAATATGAATTTGAAATAGAAGTAATGGTGCGCAGTGCCTGGAAAGGTATTGGCATCGATTCAGCGCCTGTAAAGGTATATTATCCGCCGGCGGATGAGCGGGTATCTCACTTCCGTCCGCTGCGCGATTTTTCCCGTATCAGTGTATTGAACACGTTCCTGGTGCTGATTACTTTCCTGTATATCAAGCCGCGTGACTTTATCCGTTATCTCTTTAAGAAAGAGAGTTGGAAGAGTATCTGGTATGATCACATTCTGAACAGGAATGAATCCAATGCCAGGAAGGCCACGGCCATAGGTCTGGGCGTCTTCCTGGGTATAGTACCCATCTGGGGCTTTCAGCTGCTGAGCGCTTACCTGCTGGCGGCGAGATTTAAACTGAATAAGGCATTGGTGCTGATAGCCTGTAATATCAGTGTACCACCTATGATACCTTTTATCATTTTTGTCAGCTTTATGACAGGCAAGCTCTGGATGAAGAATGGTAGTCTGACTATCAACTTCAGCAAGCAGCTGAACATGGAGACTGTGAAGATGAACCTTGAACAATACCTTTATGGTAGCATTACGCTTTCGATTGTAGCTGGCCTGCTGGTGGGATTGATTGTGTATGCGTTACTTTCTATATTCAGGAACGATCCTGTAAAACAAGACCAGCCAATTTAGTTAAGTATTATCAGTATGGGCAAATTATTCGTAGGCATATACAATTTCTTTGATCGTCACAAAGCATGGTGCTGGGCCTGTATGCTCTTCAGTTTTGTACTGGTGGGTATAGGAGCATGGCAAATCCGGCTGGAAGAGGATATTACCCGTATTCTACCACAGGATAAAACCCTTGATAAACTACAGCAGGTGTTCAATGACTCACACTTTGCTGATAAGCTGGTCATCACCCTTTCACAGAAAGATAGTATGGCGGTTGCGCAGCCGGATAGTCTCACGGCCTTTGCCGCAGAACTGACGGATAGTGCAAAAGCGCGCCTGACTCCCTGGATGAATCAGATCCAGGCGCAGGTACAGGATAGTACTGTGCTGGATATGATGCAGGTGATGCAGGATCATTTACCGGTTTTCCTGGAAGAGCAGGATTACAGGCGCATCGATTCACTCATCTCTCCTGATCGTTTACAACAATCACTGCAAAGTAATTACAATACCCTGATCTCACCGGCAGGACTGGTCGTAAAAAAGGTGATAGCAGTGGATCCTACCGGCATGTCATGGCTGGGAATAAAGAAACTTCAACACTTACAATACGACGATCATTTTGAGCTGTACGATGGTTACATCATGACGAAAGACCATCAGCACATCATGTTGTTCATCACACCTAAATTCCCTCCCAGTGCAACGGGAAAGAATAAGGTGTTCTTAGATGCATTGCAGGCACAGATTGATTCGCTGCAACATTATCATTCCTTTACGACTGCTTCGTACTTCGGAGGTACAGCGGTATCAGCAGGGAATGCGATACAACTGAAGAAGGATCTGATCCTGACGCTGAGTATCACTATTGTGGTGTTTGTGATCCTGATCCCATTGTATTTCAGGAAAAAAAGAGCAGCAGTATTACTGATGTTGCCTGTGGTGTTCGGAGGATTGTTTTCACTGGCATGTATCTGGTTGGTACAGGGTAGTATCTCTGGTATTGCATTGGGGGTAGGTGCCGTGGTATTGGGTATTGCCATTAACTATTCCCTGCACATATTTAACCACTATCGACATTTCCCTGACATCCGTGAAGTGATCAATGACCTCGCTACACCAATGACGATAGGGAGCTTTACAACGATCGGTGGTTTCCTCTGTTTACAGTTTATAGCCTCTCCCATTCTGCAGGATGTGGGGATCTTTGCCGCCTTTAGTTTGATTGGTGCTGCATTGTTCTCTTTGATTTTCTTACCACACCTGATTGTATTGGGGAAAAAATCCGAGGTAACTGCTCATCATGATACCTGGTTAGATAAGATTTCTACTTACAAGCCGGAGAAGAATAAATGGCTGGTAGGTGGTATACTTGTACTGACGGCGATCTTTTGCTTTACCATGAAGAATGTGGCTTTTGAAAGCGATATGATGCGTATGAACTTTATGCGTCCTGAGCTGAAAGAAGCTGAAGCTACGCTGAATAAGGTCAATGCTTATACCGCACAATCCGTATACTTAATTACTGAAGCTCCTGATCTGGAAACAGCCTTGCAGCGGAGCGAGGCATTACTGCCAAAGGTAAATCAGTTACAACAACAGGGCGCTGTGAAAAAGTATGCCGGTGTGAATGTATTGTTGCTTTCCAACCAGGAACAACAGCGTCGTATACAGCGATGGAAGGCCTACTGGACACGTGAGAAGCAACAACAGGTGATCACTTATCTGCAACAACATGGCCCTGCAGTAGGTTTTAAACCGGCTGCTTTCGATGCTTTTGCACACTGGCTCACACAAGGCTTTACCAATATTCCCGATGCTACTTTACAAAATTTACGTACCGGTACTTTAGGTGATTTCATCACAGAAAAGCATGGTAAGGTATCGCTGGTTACGCTGCTAAAAATAGACCCGGCACAGAAGCAAACGGTTTATGAAACGCTGGAACACGACCCGAATACGACCATCCTCGATAAGCAATATGTTACGAACCGCCTGGTAGTGGTATTGCAAAGTGAATTCAGCAGCATTGCCTGGATGACATCATTGCTGGTGTTCTTTGCATTGTTACTCTCATACGGCCGTATAGAACTCACCATCATCACCTTTATCCCCATGGCTATCAGCTGGGTGTGGATATTAGGTATCATGGGGCTGTTTGGGATTAAATTTAATATTGTAAACATCATTCTCAGTACATTCATCTTTGGCTTGGGTGATGACTACAGCATCTTTACCATGGATGGTTTATTGCAACGATACAGGACCGGCAAGGAAGAGAACCTTTCTTCTTTCCGTTCTTCTATTTTCCTGTCAGCTATTACTACTATCATTGGTCTGGGGGTTATGATCTTTGCAAAGCATCCTTCTCTGAAGTCGCTGGCGCTGATCTCCATCATTGGTATCAGCTCTGTCGTGTTAGTATCGCAGGTACTGATTCCATTCCTGTTCAACTGGCTCATCACAAACAGAGTGAGTAAGGGAAGGGCGCCATGGACATTGCATGGCTGGCTGAAGTCTGTATTCTCTTTTACATACTTCACCTTTGGTTGTCTGCTCATGACGGTAATAGGATGGTTCCTGCTCCGTATCAATCCTTTCAACAGAAAAGTGGGTAAGCGATTATATCATCGCCTGCTGTCAAAATACACAGGGTCTGTGATTTACATCATGGGCAATGTGAAAAAGAAGATCATTAATCCGCTGGGTGAAAACCTGGATAAACCAGCCGTGATCATCAGTAATCACCAGTCATTCCTGGACATCCTGGTCTCTACCATGCTGCATCCGAATGTAGTGTTGCTGACCAGTGAGTGGGTATGGAACTCACCAGTATTTGGGGCAGTTGTAAGAATGGCAGATTACTATCCTGTGGCAGAAGGTGCGGAAGGTAGTATTGATAAACTGAAAGAACAGGTAGACAATGGCTATTCTATCGTAGTATATCCTGAAGGTACCCGTTCTCCTGATGGTAAAATGAAGCGCTTCCACAAAGGAGCTTTTTACATTGCAGAACAATTAGGGTTAGATATATTACCTATCATCATACATGGTACAGGATATACAATGAGCAAGAATGACTTCCTGCTCAAGGATGGCCAGATCACAGTGAAGTACCTGCCACGTATAGCGCCGGGTGGTAACTATGCGGCGCGCACCAAGGAGATCAGCCGTTATTTCAAAGCAGAGCATGAGGCCCTGCGCCAGGCGATTGAAGTGCCTGCTTACTTCCGTGAGCAGATGATTTATAACTACATCTACAAAGGCCCGGTACTGGAGTGGTACATGCGTATCAAAACCAAACTGGAAGGTAACTATGAGTTGTTCGATGAACTGTTGCCAAAGAAAGGTCGCATACTGGATGTAGGCTGTGGATATGGATTCCTGAGTTATATGCTCCACTGGATGTCAGCAGACAGAGTTGTGAAAGGAATCGACTATGATGAAGATAAGATCATCACTGCACAGCATGGCTATCTGAAAGGAGAGCAGCTGTCATTTGAATGTGTAGACGTAACCAATTATAAATTTGACAGGTACGATGCGTTTATCATTACAGATGTATTGCACTACCTGCAGGCGGACGAGCAGGATAGCGTACTGTCAGCGTGCATCAATCAACTGGAACCGGGTGGCGTAATCATAGTAAGGGATGGAGACAGTGACCTCAGGGAAAGGCATGAAGGTACCCGTCTCACTGAATTCTTTAGTACTAAACTGCTCGGATTCAACAAGACAAAAGATAAACCCTTGTCTTTCTTTTCCTCATCCGCAATAGCCCGAATTGTAGCAGCTAATGGTGCGGTAATGGAAAAAATTGATAACACGCGTTATACCTCGAATGTTATTTTTATCATCAAAAAGTGACCCCTGAAAATGCAGCAATATGATGTCATAATTATCGGAAGTGGCCTGGGCAGTTTAGTTTGCGGAGCCATCCTCGGCAAGTATGGTTATCGCGTTTGTTTATTTGAAAAAAACAGACAGATAGGTGGTTGTCTGCAAACGTATTCGCGCGACAAAGCTATTATCGATTCTGGCGTACACTACATTGGTGGCCTGGAAGAAGGACAAACCCTACACAAAGTATTCCGTTACCTCGGTGTAATCAACAACATGAAGCTGCTGCGTATGGAGATGGATGGTTTCGATCATATCTCATTCGGCAATGAGCAACATGTGTACAAGATTGCCCAGGGGCGGGACAATTTTATCCAGCAACTGTTAGTTGACTTTCCAAAGGAGAAGGATGCTTTACATGCCTATTTGAATAAACTCGAAGATGTATGTGGTAAATTTCCCCTCTTTAACCTGAGAATGGGCACCGCTGCTGAAAAGGAGAGTGCCATGGGAGAGGAGGTCTCGGAATTCCTGCGTAGCATTACCGACAACGAACGCCTTCGGAATGTACTGGCAGGGAATAACATGCTCTATGCAGGTTATCCTGAAAGAACCCCCTTGTATGTACATGCCCTGGTACAGCACAGCTATATAGAAAGTGCCTGGAAATGTGTAGATGGGGGTTCTATTATAGCCCGTAGCCTGAGCAAGACAATCCGTGCACAGGGTGGAGAGATCATTCGGAATAAAGAAGTTAAGGAAATCGTAGAGAATAATGGAAGGGTGAGTCACATTGTACTGGAGGATGGTAAGGAAGTAGAAGGCAAGTACTTCATTTCTGGTCTGCATCCTGCCCGTACCATCGGTATGGTAAAGGGAGAAGGTCTGAGGAATGCTTATAAATCCCGCATCAATTCGCTGGAGAATACGCCTGGTACTTTCATGATCAATATCGTGCTGAAGCCCGGAACTTTCCCCTATCTGAATCATAACGTATATCATCACGCCACTTCCAATGCATGGGATGGCATTAATTATACTGCGAACAACTGGCCGCAGACCTATGCCATGTTCGTATCGGCAGGTACCGGTAAGGAGCAGTATGCTGATAATCTGTCTATTATGACCTATATGCGCTACGAAGATGTAGCCCAATGGCATGATACCTTCAATACCGACGACAAGCCCCACGAAAGGGATGCCAGTTACCAGGAATTTAAAAAGGAAAAAGCTGAAAAGCTGTTGGATATGGTGTCTCAGCAATATCCACATCTACGTAGCTGTATCCATACTATGTATGTGGCTACACCACTTACGTACCGTGACTACCTGAACATTCCGGAAGGGAGCATGTACGGCATAGTCAAAGATGCCAGAGAACCGTTAAAGTCTATGATTCCTGCAGCTACCAGACTGCCGAATTTGTATCTTACAGGCCAAAATCTGAACTTACACGGTATTTTGGGTGTAACGATGAGCGCGGTGCTGACCTGTGCAGGATTAGTTGACATAGAAACACTGGTGGAAGAAATAAACAGGAGTTAAGACATTTATTATATGAACAAGGGGAAAAAACGAAGCGGATGGCGCAAATTAGGAAGAGCGCTGTTATTTATTTTAGGCAGCATCTTATTGCTGCTGATCGTGTTGATCATCTACGTGGTAAGCGTAGGTCATATCAATCCTCCGGATATTGCTGACAAGCGTGCGTTGAACCTGGAGCGTAAGCCGCTGGATGGTTCTGCTTATACCATTGGCAATAACTGGTTCCGGAAGAGTAACAGTGGGTTGTACGAAATGTATGTAGAAGGAAAGCCTTTTGAAAGAGGGGTGATCTATGGTAAGCTCTCAGCAGAACTGGTGAAGAGACAGGAGGACAACTTCACGGATCAGATCAAGAAGATGATCCCTTCGCAGTCTTACCTCAAGTTCCTCCGGTATTTCGTAGGTTTCTTCAACCGCAACCTGGCTAAAAATATTGAAGAAGAGAACAAGGAAGAAATATACGGTATCTCTTTCTCTGCTTCTGATAAGTACGATTTTATAGGTACCAACTATGAGCGCCTGCTCAACTATCACGCTGCGCACGACATTGGTCACGCATTGCAGAATATGGCGCTGGTAGGCTGTACCTCCTTCGCTACTTGGAATGATGCTTCAGCTGATAGCAGCCTGATTATAGGGCGCAACTTCGACTTCTATGTAGGGGATAAGTTTGCAGAAGATAAATTGATTGCCTTCTATCATCCTGACAAAGGTTTCAACTTCATGATCGTGACCTGGGCTGGTTTTACCGGTTGTACGTCAGGCATGAATCAGGCAGGTTTGACAGTGACCATCAATGCGGACAAGAGTAAGATCCCAACCGGTTCTGCAACACCCGTTTCCCTGGTAGCGAGAGAGATCCTGCAGTATGCTAAGAACATCGACGAAGCTTATGCGATTGCAAAGAAACATACCATGTTCGTATCCGAGTCTTTCCTGATCGGTTCTGCATTTGACAACCGTGCAGCCATCATCGAGAAGACACCTGATAGCATGGAGCTATACGATCCTAAAAAGAACTTCATTACCTGTACAAACCACTTCCAGGGAGAGAACTTCAAAGCTACTCCCGAAAATATCAAACAGAAAGATGAAACAGCTTCCGGTTATCGCTTTGAGCGCCTGACGGAACTGCTGAAAGAAAAAGGACCGAACACAGTTCAAAATACTGTTGACATTCTGCGCGACCGTTTTGGTCTGCATGGTCAGGATATTGGTGTAGGCAATGAGAAAGCGATTAATCAGTTCATAGCCCATCATTCTGTGGTATTTGAACCCAGGAAGAAGCTGGTATGGGTCTCGACAGCACCGTGGCAGATGGGTGAGTATGTGTGCTATAACCTGGATTCTATCTTTAGCATGCATGGTTTACAAACCGATCATGAGGTATACGACAGCAGTCGTATGATAGCTCCGGATCCGTTTATGCAGACAAAAGCCTTTATCAACTTCCAGGCATACCGTTCATTAAAACAGGCAGCACAGGAAAATGCACCACTGGATCCTAAACTGATCCCGGCATTGGATCCTGAGTTTTACCATGCTTATGTAGTAGCAGGTGATTATGCTTTCAGACACGGTAACTTCCAGGAGGCAAAGGGATTTTATGAAGAGGCACTCACCAAAGTGATCGCCAACAAATCAGAAGAAATCCATATCCGCAAACAAATAGAATTGTGTAATAAAAAATCATGATCTACGGCTTAGGTACAGATATCGTGGATGTGGCACGCATAGGCGCCAAAATAGCCAAAGGAAATGGCTTCAGGGAGCTGGTGTTCACGCCCCACGAGATTGCGTATTGTGAGCAGCAGGTACATAGCGAAGAGCACTATGCCGCCCGGTTTGCAGCGAAGGAAGCCCTGTTGAAAGCATTGGGCACCGGCTTCATGCATGGTAATGTACATTTCAATGAAATAGAGATTACCAATGATGGAACCGGCAAGCCATTGCTACAGCTCATCGGCAATGCCAGCTCGCGCTACGACCAGCTACAGATCAAACAGATTTTGGTTTCATTGTCACATATCGATACAACTGCTGTCGCCACTGTGATCATTGAAGTCTGAAAACCTGACACCATGTACATACCCAACATAGAATTACAGCCTTTTTCTACCATCAGGGCATTTCAGGAAAAAGAAGTCCTTCACCTGCTGGGCTACCTACGGGAATTCTCCCCTTTTTACCGGAGCTGGTTTGCCGAACATGGCATACAACCTGCTGATGTGAAATCGCTGGATGACCTCTGGCGTATTCCACCTGTGACGAAGGAACACCTGCAGCAACAGAACTGGGATTTCCTGTGTGTGGATAAGAGCAAGATCTCAGAGTATACCACCACTTCCGGTACATTAGGCAGACCGGTGATCATTGCATTGACGCAGAAAGATCAGGATCGCCTGGCGTATAATGAATACATTTCTTTTAGCTGTGCAGACGGTACAGAGAATGATATTTACCAGTTAATGCTCACGCTTGACCGGCAGTTCATGGCAGGGATGGCGTATTACAATGGAATCAGGAAGCTAGGTGCAGGTGTGCTGCGTGTAGGTCCGGGTGTACCTTCTCTGCAGTGGGAAAATATACAGCGTATACAGCCTACTACAATTGTAGCGGTGCCGTCATTTATCGTGAAGCTGATTGCATTTGCAAAGGAGCATAACATTGATATCAACGCCTCTTCCGTGAAGAAGGCAGTGTGTATAGGAGAGAACATTCGTAATGCGGATTTTACCTACAATGTATTGGGCAAGAAGATCACCGAGCAATGGGACATCAAGCTCTATTCCACCTACGCCAGTACTGAAATGCAAACGGCATTTACAGAATGTAACGCAGGTCACGGTGGTCACCATCACCCTGAATTGCTGTATGTAGAATTGCTGGATGAGAATAATCAACCGGTAGGTCCGGGCCAGGATGGTGAAGTGACAATCACTACACTGGGTGTAGAAGGCATGCCATTGCTGCGGTACAAGACAGGTGACATTTGCCGTTACTTTGAAGAATCCTGTTCCTGTGGCCGGCAGACGAAACGCTTATCACCTGTGATAGGACGTAAAAAACAGATGATTAAATACAAGGGGACTACCCTGTATCCACCTGCACTCTTCGACCTGTTGAACGATATGGAAGAGGTGAGAGAGTTTGTTGTAGAAGTTTTCTCCAACGAAATAGGCACGGACGAAATCCTGCTCCACCTGTGGCCTGTGCAGGAATCAGAAGATATAGACAGAAAGATCCGTTCTTACCTGCAGGCGAAGCTGAGGGTGATCCCTCAGATCAGGTATGTAGGGCAGGCAGAGATCATGAAAATGCTGATGCCGGAAGGGCAGCGCAAGCCGGTAAAGTTTGTGGATAACCGACGTTAAAAGCTCACGGAGACAGCGGCTTTGGGGTTATCCAGTTTATTGCTTTTTCTCACGCCATCTCTGATCACATGGATCATGTTGATCTGGTTGGGATGCTCGCTGTACAGGATATCGTCTTTGATTTTCACCTGTTTAAACGACGTGACATGCTGGGCGACGAGAAAGCACCAGGCCGCTTCCTCCTCCATCTTATAGCCGAGGTAGGTCAGTTTAATAAGTTTGCCATCTACATTCACGAAAAGATGCCTGTTGATATAACCGGCAATGAGGCTATCCATTTGCGCCTTGTTGGCCGGGTGAATGATGTCTAACGGAAGTTTAGACTCCTTTTTCAGCACAGTCTCCAGGTCGTCGGCGAAGATCCGGCAGCTGACCTGTACCTCGTTTTTAGCCTTCACATGCTCGATTTCAGTGACACTCACATAGAATGGGTGAAAGGCGATAAAAGCCGGCAATAACCATTTATATAATATTAACCCCACTTGCCTAAAAAATTTTAAATATTAGCAGTAACCTTGTATAATTACCAAAAATAGGAAATTGTGGGCACCGAATTCGGGATGTATTTTCAAATGGGCTGGCAGCATATCATTGCCTGGGATGGCTACGATCACATCCTGTTTATCATGGCGTTATCTGCCATCTATATGCTTCAGGACTGGAGGAAAGTGCTCGTACTCGTCACAGCTTTTACTATTGGCCATGCCATCACACTGGCTTTGAGCCTGGCAAACATTGTCTATGTCCGCAGCAGCCTGATTGAACTGCTCATACCAATTACAATCTGGGTTACCGCTCTTTTCAACATGTTTAAGAAGGAGCTGACCCCGCAAAAGGTCCAACTGAACTATGTGTTCGCATTGTTTTTCGGCCTCATTCATGGTATGGCGTTCTCGGCTTACCTGAAGAGTATAACAGGCACACAGGAAAACATTCTGGAACCCTTATTAGCCTTCAATCTGGGGCTGGAAGTAGGGCAGATGTTGGTCGTAGCAGGGGTATTATTACTGGCCGGTATTATTGTTAACGTTACAGGTGTAAAGCGCAGAAACTGGAACATCTACCTCTCTGCAGCAATTTTTGGCGTAGCCGTCCTGATAACCATAGAAAGATGTAAAGAATTTATAACAAAATAGACAGGGACAACCAACTGTCAGAGATTTCTTATGAGAAAAAAAGCAATCAAATTGGCTCTGGCGGCCTGTTGTATCACAGCCGGGGCCAGCGCACAATCCTTACCACCTACCGGCTCCAACCATGGCAACAAGTTTGAGCAACTAGGAACCATCCTCCAGACGCCTAACGAATATCGTTCTGCCTCAGGTGCACCAGGTCCTAAGTATTGGCAACAAAGAGCCGATTACGACATCTCCGCTACCCTGGACGATGACAAGCAAAAGCTGACTGGGAAGGAGACCGTAACCTACTTCAACAATTCTCCGGATCCGCTCACGTACATCTGGTTGCAACTGGATGAAAATGAGCACAATCCGAAGAGCGATAACAACAGCTTTGACGGTAGCTCCGTGAAGAGCAGGATGACGATGAGAGACGTGAATCAGATACTCGGCCCACGCCCGGGTTTTGGTACCAACATCGTGAAGATCACCGACGAAAACGGCAAAGACATTCCATATACTATCAACCAGACCATGCTGCGTATGGACCTGCCACAAACCCTGCAACCCGGTCAGAAATTCCGGTTCAAGGTAGAGTGGTGGTACAACATCTCCGATCGTATGATCGAAGGAGGTCGTGGTGGTTATGAATACTTCGCAGAAGATAAAAACTACCTCTACACCATTACTCAATGGTACCCTCGTCTCGCAGTGTATTCTGACTTCCAGGGCTGGCAGAACCATCAGTTCACAGGTCGTGGTGAGTTCGCACTCACTTTCGGCAACTTCCATGTAAGCATGAATGTACCTGCTGACCACATCGTAGGTGCTACCGGCGAATGTCAGAACTACAAAGAGGTACTGACAGGTGCACAATACCAGCGCTGGCAACAGGCACAGAGTGCTAAAGAACCCCTGGAAATCGTAACGCCTGACGAGATGAAGAATAACATGGCTAGTCATGCTACTGCCCGTAAAACATGGGTATATAACGCAGAAAATGTACGTGACTTTGCATTGGTATCTTCCCGCAGACTGGTATGGGATGCAATGGCAACCAATGTAGAAGGTAAGAAAGTAATGGCCATGTCTTACTATGGGCCTGAAGCTTACCCCTTGTGGAAACGCTATTCTACCAAGGTAGTAGCGAATACCCTGAAGGTATATTCCAAACACACCATTCCTTACCCTTACCCGGTAGCCATCTCTGTAGAAGCTGCCAATGGTATGGAATATCCAATGATCTGCTTTAACTATGGCCGTACCGAAAAAGACGGTACCTATTCAGAAGCAGTGAAGAATGGTATGATCGGGGTGATCACCCACGAAGTAGGTCACAACTTCTTCCCCATGATCGTAAATTCTGACGAAAGACAGTGGACATGGATGGACGAAGGGCTGAATACATTCTGCCAGTTCTTAGCAGAGCAGGAGTGGGATAACAATTTCCCATCCAACCGTGGGCCTGCCTACAAGATCGCGGACTACATGCGTATGCCGAAAGATCAGCTGGAACCGATCATGACTAACTCTGAAAATATCGAGCAGTTTGGTCCTAATGCTTATGCTAAACCATGTACCGCGCTGAACATCCTGCGTGAAACAGTAATGGGCCGTGAACTGTTTGATTTTGCTTTCCGTGAGTATGCACGTCGCTGGGCATTCAAGCATCCTACACCTGCTGACTTCTTCCGTACTATGGAAGATGCTTCTGCAGTAGATCTGGACTGGTTCTGGAGAGGATGGTTCTATGGTATTGAGCCCGTGGATCTCTCTATAGACAGTGTGAAAATGTTCCGCCTCGATCCAAAGGACCCGCAGGTAGCAAAAGCCGAAGCGAAAGCAAAATACGACCGCAATGCAGACCACATTTCCCGCGCCAGGAACAAAGCAGCAGGTATGAAATTCACTGCAGAACAGGATACCGCACTGCAGGATTTCTATTACAAATGGAACCGTTTCGATGTAAGTGAAGAAGACAAGCAGGCATATGGTAATTACTATGCAGGCCTGAGCCCTGAAGAGAAGAGACTTTATGAAAGTAAGAAAAACTTCTATCAGATATCATTCTCCAACGTAGGCGGATTGGTAATGCCACTGATCATTGAATGGACATATGCAGATGGTACAAAGGAAACCGATCGTATTTCAGCCTATATCTGGCGTCACGATGAGAATCACGTTACCAAAGTATTTGCAAAGGATAAAGAAGTGGTATCTGTAAAACTCGATCCATTGAGAGAAACCGCAGACATCGACGAGGCAAATAATAGCTGGCCAAGAGCACTTACACCAACCCGGTTTGAACTGTTCCGCAGCGAGCAGGCAGTAAGAGGTTCCTCTACCGGAGGTAACCCAATGCAGCAGCAACGTAAATAATTGTTATAATGCTTAATAATGAAGCGCTTTTGCCTACGGCAAAAGCGCTTTTTTTGTTTACCCCATTTTATAAATACTTAACAATTAGTTAAGGCATACTAAACAAATTGTTAAAACTCCTTTTAGATATTTGTACCCATTATAGACCATAGGGATTGTAGTAGCTAGCCGTCACAAAAGAAGTCTAAATCATTTAAATCGCTTTATAGTAGTAATTCACATCAACTAAAAAACAGTTATGCCAAAAAGACGTAATGCATTCGCAAGGATGTTAATGGTAATGCTATTGTTACCCTTTTCCTCCTTCGCACAAAAACTAATAAACGGCCATGTATTGGCTAAATCAGACCAGACGCCCATCCCCAGTGCGACGGTCATTGTAAAAGGCACAAAAACCGGAACAGTAACAAATGTAGATGGTAGTTTCGCTATTAAAGCTGAAAAAGGAGATGTATTATCCATCTTTGGTATCGGTATTACAGCATCAGAATACACCGTTACCAGTGAGGACATGACGATTCATGTAGACGCCAGCACAAAAGACCTCAACGAAGTGGTGGTAACCGCAACCGGTGTAAAGAAAGAAGTAAAACGCCTGGGATACGCTATCCAGGATGTAAAGGCGGATGACCTTACCCAGGCCCGCGAACCTAGTGTACTCAACTCTCTGAAAGGTGCCGTAGCAGGTCTTTCTATCAATATTACCCCTGAAATAGGACACTCTCCCAACGTGGTAATGCGTGGTGATGGCAGCCCAATGTACGTAGTAGATGGGGTGCCTATGAGCTCTGATACCTACAATATCAACCCTGATGATATCGCCAGTTTTACTGTGCTGAAAGGCCCAAGTGCTGCGGCTTTATACGGTTTCAGAGGTAAGAATGGTGTGATCATTATCAACACGAAGAAAGGTACCAGAAATGCACGTGGATATAGTATTGACTTCAACAATAGCACACAATGGAATGGTGGTTTCATCGCACTTCCGAAATACCAGGATGATTACGGTGCAGGTGAATATGGTAAATATGCCTTTGGTGATGGTAAAGGCGGTGGTGTGAATGACTACGATTATGATATCTGGGGCCCTAAGCTGGATGGCCGCCTGTTACCACAATACGATGGTGAATATGACGCTAACACTACTTATACTACAAAATTCGAAGACGGTACTTCCTTCAATGGTCACACCAAACCAACTGCATGGACAGCGCGTGGTAAAAATAACCTGAAACGCTTCCTGCAAACAGGTTTGCTGAACAGCACCAGCATCGCACTCAGCTCTTCTACCGAAAAAGCAGACCTGCGTTTCTCTATGGGTAACAGTTACCAGAAAGGTATCGTTCCCAACACACAGCTGAACAACTTTAACGCAACTGCCAGCATCAATTACAGATTTACAAAGCGTTTCTCCATCAATACCTATATTAACTACAGCCGCCAGTCTACACCAAATATTCCGGATGTAAACTATGGTCCTAACAGTATTATCTACAACATGATCCTCTGGGGTGGCGCTGACTGGAGCGTAGATGATATGCGCGACTACTGGCAGCCAGGTAAAGTAGGTATCCAGCAGAAGTATGCGGAATACTACCGTTACAACAACCCATGGTTCATGAGCTATGAGTGGCTGAGGGGTCACTATGTGAACAACGTAAGTGGGTATGCATCGCTGAACTATAATGTAAACAGCAATATCGACCTCACCTTACGCCCCAGCTTAACTACCTACAACTTCACAAATACAGAGAAACTGCCTTATTCTGCTACCGTATACGACAGACCTGAGCACAAAGGTGACTACCGTGTGGATAACCGCTCTCTCTTCGAATCGAATGTAGAGTTCCAGGCTAAATACCACAGAAACTCCATCCTTGGCTTCCTCGATGTACAAGGTATGGTCGGTGGAAATGCGCGATCTTTCCGCTTCAATTCAGAGTTTACGACTACCAACTACCTGAATGCACCGGGCGTATATGCTTTCTCTAACTCCCTCAATTCTGTGCAGGCATATTCTTACAATGCAGAAATGCTGGTACTGAGTGGTTATTATTCCCTTGATCTGGGTTATAAATCCTACGTAACTGCGAACATCACCGGTCGTTTCGATAAGTCTTCCACATTGCCTGCTCAGAACAATACCTATTTCTATCCTTCCTTCAACCTGGCAACTGTGATCTCAGACTATGCGAAACTGCCTAAAGCTATTTCCTTCCTGAAATTACGTGGATCATTCGCCAGCAGTAAGTCGGGTGGTACTGCGCAGTATTATGCACCAAACGTATCTGCACTGGCAGGTGGTGGTTACGGTTATCAGTATAACTCTCCTTACGAGGGACCGAAATATGCTTTCTCTCAGACCTATAATCTGCAACCTTATTATAACAATCAGAACAGTGCGGCGTATACTGACATTCTGGTGGATAACAACATCAAAACTGATGAAAGAAAATCCCTGGAAGCAGGTCTGGATATACGTTTCCTGGATAACAGGCTGAGTCTGGATGTAACCCGCTATCGTTATAAAGATAACCTGATCTTTACAGGTAATGTATCTGAATCTACCGGTTATTCACAGCTGACCAAGAACCAGGGCCAGACACAGAATGATGGTTGGGAAGTAACCCTGGGTGGTTCACCGCTTCGCAAAAAGGATGGACTGAACTGGGATGTAAATATCAACTGGTTCAGGTTTGTAAGAATTTGGGTAGATAACCCGAGTGGTGACAACTGGGTGCATACCGGTACCCGTGTTGACGTGATTGCGGACAATGCATTTGTACGTACTTCGGATAACAAATTGGTTATCGACCAGTCTTCAGGTTTATTGCTGCGTTATTCTGACCTCGGCGTACCTGCCAAGAAAGTTTATGGTCACTCCGACCCGGACTGGCAGTGGGGTATCACCAACACCTTCAGCTATAAGAGCTTCTCTTTCCGTTTCAGATTCGATGGTATGGTAGGTGGTGTAGTACACGACTACGTACGTCAGAAATCGCTGCAGGGTGGCCGTCATATCGAAAGTACACAGGGTAAACTGGGTGAAGCCCGTCCTAATGATGGTAAAGGTGCTGCCGGTTTCTCTTATGTAGGCGAAGGCGTAAACCTGACAGGTGGCACTATTGTGCTGGACCCGATCACTGGTAAGATCGTCAACGAAAAAGAACTGAACGTATCTAAGAATACCACCAAAACTTCCGTACAGCAGTATGTAACCAGAATGGCTTCTATCAATGACCTGGACAATATCAAGAAGACCTACGCCAAACTGAGAGAAGTGACCCTGACTTACCGTTTGCCTTCCAATCTCTTTGGTCATCATGCCGTGTTCCAGAATGCATCACTGTCTGTTGTAGGTCGTAACCTGTTGTATTTCTTCCCTGACCGCTACAAGGATATGGACGTAGACCAGTACACACAGGATAGTGGTTCCGGCCTGCAAACGCCTACCACGCGCAGTTATGGTGTGAACCTGAATATTACTTTTTAATACCCGAACACAATGAGAAGATATCAACATATAGTAATCATCGCATTGAGTTGTCTGATCATGACAGCTTGTAATAAAAAAATTGAAGACCTGCAGGCAAACCCGAATCAGCCAGGTAGTGTGACAGCTGAGTTGTTGCTGGGCGCTGTACTGACTGATATGTCAGGTACAGAAGACAATGGTAAACTTCAAGGTTATGGACCATGGGATGCCGTAGCCCGCTGGAACCAGTATTTCTGCCGTAACTATGAATATTATGGTGACAACCAGTATGGTTGGGCGAGTGGTAGCTTCGACAGTTACATCGTACTTAAAAACGTAGTGCAGATGGAGAAAGAAGCCGCTACCCGTGGTGCTGATTCTGTTAACCCTTACGAGTCAATTGGGAAGTTTGTACGTGCGTATTACTATTACAATATGACCTCCCTGATGGGTGATATTCCTTTGGATGGTGCCGTACAGGGAACCGGCAATCTGACACCTGCATATGCTTCACAAAAAGAAGTATTCAACTTTGTGCTGAATACACTGGATACGGTGAACAATCACCTGACAAAGCTGATCAATGCAGGTGATAATACCATCTCCAATTCTGCCCAGGATATCTATTACAAAGGTGATCTGACCCTGTGGCGCAAGCTGACAAACACCTTCAGACTGCGAGTGCTGATCAGCCTGAGTAAAAAGACTACGGACAACGAACTGAATGTCGCTGCTCAGTTTGCGACTATCATCCACAGTCCTTCTACCTATCCGGTTTTCACTTCTGTAAATGATGATTTCAAGTTCACATATGTACCCACCTATAATGTTTATCCACAGAGCCCTAACAACTTTGGTTCGGATGCGCAGCGTTATAACATGGCAAATACCTATGTGCATAATCTGACAAATCTGAATGATGCGCGTGTGTTTATCACCTGTGAGCCAGCATGGAATATTATCGCTACCAAAGGATATAGTGCGGTAGACTTTCGTTCATTTGTAGGTGCCAGCACAGGTGAATCAATCGCAACCATGTACTCCGATGCGATAGCCGGTAACACTTCTCTGATCAATCGTAAGCGTTATTATGATACCTATACCGGTGAGCCGGATGTATTGGTAGGTTACAAGGAGATGTGTTTTAATATTGCCGAGGCTATCAACAGAGGCTGGATCAGTGGTGATGCAGAGACATGGTACAATACAGGTATTACCGAGTCGATGAAGTTCTATGGTATTACTGCCGCACAAACCAGCTATACAGCCTATTTTCTGAAGTTTGGTAGTTCCCTGGGTGATTATACCACTTATCCCTTTACGTTCGATTTAAGCACCTATTTAGCGCAATCTTCAGTGAAATACGCAGGGGGTGACGAAGGGCTGAAACAGATCCTCACACAGAAGTACCTGGCTATGTTCCAGAATTCTGGTTGGGAGGCTTATTTCAACTACCGCAGAACGGGGGTACCTGTTTTTGATCAGGGTACGGGTATTGGTAACAATGGTGTGATCCCTAAGAGATGGGGTTATCCAAGTACCGAGCAAAACCTGAATGGATCAAACTGGAGAGCAGCATTGGCAAATCAGGGCCTGAGCAGTGATGATATTAATGGCAGCATGTGGCTGATAAAATAATAAAACAAAAGCCGGACCTGAACAGGTCCGGCTTGTTATTGCTGCTTTTTATAGCGGTATAGATGGCTATACATAAGTTTAGTTCCTCACTTATCCCACCATACTTTCGTCATCAACGAATTGCTTCCCTGCCTTCCAATCGCCTCCTGGTAGTTCGTTGCATTGCTGGCTGCCTCTGATGCAGGATATAACATTCTTCTCGGAATCTGTCCACCAGTCGCATTTCCCACATAATTCACCGGTGTTAATACCGGGTATCCACTCCTTCTCCAGTTCGCCCACACTTCATACCAATCCAGCAGACTTGCAGCCCAATACTGCGTATTAATCTGGTTGTAACCGTCAGCATCTACATAAGGATGTGCTGCCAGGTAAGTTTGAATAGCCGTACTGCTGATGGCCGCTGACGCATCGTACTGCGCCAGCTGACTCATTGCAGCGCTTACTCCGTTAGCATAATGTGTCGCAGCATCTGCTCCCACATTCCAGCCTCTTTTAGCGGCTTCGGCTAACAGTAGCTCTACCTGTGCATATGTAACCAAAAAGGTAGGTCCGTTCAATTTCAGGAATACGTTCTTGTTCAGAACAGAATACTTTTTCAAATCACCTGGGTAATTTGGTTCCTTCGTAATATCAGTGGCACTTGATTCTCCATTGGTATCATAGCCATTCGGCATACCCTGCTGATCAGCGGCTGCATTGCTACCTGTGGCGGGTACGGTACCGATATATGCCAGGCGGGGATCATTTGTACTCCTGAAGAAGTCAATGAAGGTCTTGCTCAGACTAGCCTCGCCACCATTATTAATTGCATTCCACTCGCCGGATAGGATATTGCTGTTTCTGTTTACAGTCGTTCTGCCACCCGCTGCATCGTGCAGGATGTAGGCATTCTGACTATTATCGGCAATCACACCGCCAGCATACGCTTTTTCTACTACCTGCTGTGCCGTTGCGACATCCGCTTTTGTCAAACGCATTCCAATACGAAGCATCAGTGAATAAGCCAGTTTCTTCCAGTTGCTCACTACTGTTGAAGCAGCCCCGCTACCTCCTTTATTGTAAATGAGGTCTCCCTGTCCGGGAATGGCTTTGGTAGCATCCAGTGCTTTCGCCGCTTCATCCAGTTCTGTGACCATATTGGTATAGATGGCTTGCTGCGCGTCGTACTTAGGTGCATAGTTCTGATCACTATAGCCGGCACCTGCTTCTGAATAAGGAATATCGCCGTACACATCTGTCAGGCGCTGAAAGATCAACACTCTGGCAATACGTGCCATGTTATACTGATTGCTATAGTAAGCATCGTTTTTGGTCAGGCGTATTACATCTGTAATGTATTTCACCTGATCAGTATATGCTTTGTCAAACAGTGCATTGGACCATGCATCATTCTGCGTGTACTTATCGCCTGCATACCAGCTTACGTTGGACAACTGTTGCATCATCATCGCACAATAGATGATGTTCACACGCCAGGTATCATAGCTGTAATCGCTGTTACCTGTATATTCCAGCAGGGCACGGGTAAAGTTGTACTCCGGTACACCAGTATTCTCACTGGATTTGTTCTTATCTGTATTAATGCTTTCAAAGTTCTTGGTACAAGCTGGCAACAGCATTAGAGCAGGAAATGAAAGCGCCAGGATCTTTTTATATAGAACGTTCATTGCAGCAGGTTTTAGAATTTAACATTCAGGTTAACGCCAAAGGATTTGGTGGTAGGAAGACCGGCATATTCAAGACCCTGTGCATTACTATTGCTATAGTTAGACTCAGGATCAATGTTAGGTGTGGACTTCTTGAAGTAGAACAGGTTGCGTCCTACCAGCGATACGCTCACACCATGCAGTTTGTTGTGCAGGGCAGAGGTATTGAAGTCGTACGTGAGGCTCACAGAACGGAACTTGATGAAGTCAGTCTTATACACATGCAGGGCTGAAATACTAGCCAGCTGACCGTAATAAGTCTGTGCATCGATTGTCTTTGTCACGGGAGCACCTGCATCATCTACACCGGTTACGCTGATACCTCCTTCACGACCCGGCAGTGTTTCTTTCTGCAGACCGTATTTGTAGGCATTTGCATTTGTACCTGAGTAAATGTGACCACCAGATTTGAAGTCGATCAGGAAGGAGAGATGGAATTGTTTGTAACCGAATTCGTTGATCCATCCTCCGCTGAAAGGTGCTACGCCTGTACCTGCACTCAACAGTGCATCTGTGCGCTGTGGCAGGCCTGAAGCACTCAGTACCAGGTTGCCTTTTGCATCTTTCTTATAGTCGTACACCATGATCTGCGCATATGGCTTACCTACTACATGCTCTATGAATGCTGATTCAGTGCGGGATTCACCATTCTCAACTACCATCTCGTTCTGCCCCGGCGCTAACTGAATAACTTTGTTCTTGTTATACGCGAGGTTAAAAGTTGTGGTCCAGGTAATGGCAGAAGATTTTACTGGCGTACCACCTATCATAAACTCCAGACCTTTGTTCTCAAGTTCTCCCACATTCACCAGCGCGCTGGTATAACCGGAACCTAATGAAACCGTTGCTGTTACGATATCGTTCGTCGCTTTCTTATCATAGTAGCTGAAATCACCAAACACACGGTTGTTGAACAATTTGAACTCAGCACCCACTTCCAGTTCTTTTACCTTCAGTGGTTTGAGTGCCTTGTTAGGGATTTTGTTATCAATATCACCGATAGGTGCACCATTTACAGTAGCACCGAGTGTGCTGTAATACAACGCTGTTTTATATTCATCGGCGTCACCACCCACCTGTGCATAACCGGCACGGAGTTTACCGAAATTGAGCCAGTTGGCATGTACGTTTTCAGAGAAAACGTAAGAGATGGTTGCAGACGGATAATTGTAGGAATTGTTTGCCATCGGCAAGGTACTGCTCCAGTCGTTACGATCTGTCAGGTTCAGGTACAGGATGTTGCTGTAAGCCAGTTCCAGTGCACCATACACAGAGTGTACTTCTTTTTTGTATTCGATGATAGTGCTATTCTTGGTACCTGCAGTAGATGGGTTGTAAACAAAGGGGAAAGCGAAATTAGAGGCGGTTACATCATTCACCTTATCATTCTTTTTCAGGAGGTTCGCACCTGCATTCAGGTTCATGGTGAGTTTGGGTGCGATGGTTTTATTCACACCAATCAACACATCCGCATTCATTTCGTTGAACTGCCTGTTACGCTCCAGGTCTAAGCTACCGGTAGGGCGGTAAGCGGTACCTGTAGGCGTGATAGAGGTTGCGTTGAAGCTGAAGAAGTCGTTGGCCACACGACCCTGGATGTACAACCAGGAAGTAGGCGCATAGCGTAAGCTGGTCATACCAATCACGCGGTCTTTCTTCGTATTGTTAATAAAACGATAGGCGGCAAAGTATGGATTGGTGCTGAACAGATCACTGCTAAACACCGTCTCGCTACCCTGTGCATCGTAGCCTGGTGCGAGGAGAGAGGCCTTCACGTTTGCCGGCAGGAAGGCAATGGCATAGTTACCATTACCGGGCGCATCACTCAGGTTAGAGCGGTTGTTGGTAACTTCCTTGGCATAGGTGATGTTGGTTTGTCCGCTCCACTTGTCAGACATTTTATAATTGAGATCCAGGTTCACGTTGTCGCGGATGTACTGCGTATTCGGATAAATACCGTTACTACGCAGGTCGCCGAGTGCTACGCGATAAGTGGTCTTGTCATTACCACCTGCTACAGAAATGGTGTTACTGAGCGTATTCCCTGTTTTATAGAAATCTTTTAAATGGTTACCTTGTTTGGAATAGGGATGTGTCTGACCGTCGAAGAGGGTGACTGCGGAGCCATCCAGTTTAGTTCCCCAGCTGGAGAGACCACTATTCAAAGCAGAGGTTTTATCAGTAGGATGTGCACCCATGATACCCTGTCCGTATACTTCCTGGAAGTCGAGGAAGTCGTTGAGTTTATCCACCGTGACGTTACTGTTCAGTTCTACTGACAGCTGACCGGCCTTACCTGATTTGGTGGTGATGAGGATCACCCCGTTCACACCACGCTGACCGTAGAGGGCAGAAGCTGCAGCACCTTTCAGGATGGTCATGTCTTCGATGTCATCAGGGTTGATGCTGGAAATACCATCGCCAAGGTCAGCACCACCCCACATGGTAGCAGAACCCAGGTTTGCGTTGTTCATAGGGATACCATCCACTACGTAGAGTGGCTGGTTGTTGCCACTCAGGGAGGAGTTACCTCTGATAGTGACACGTGATGAGCCACCGGGACCTGTAGAAGGAGGTGTACTGTTCACACCTGCTACACGGCCTTCCAGTGCATTGGCCACGCTTATTTCGCGGGCCTTGGTCATATCAGCACCCTGTACTTTTGATACTGCATAACCCTGACTACGGGCTTCTCTACGTATGCCCAGTGCTGTTACTACCAGTTCGTTGAGACCTTTTACAGCTTCTTCCAGAACAATGCTGACGGTGGTTTCAGCACCTACAGTAATTTCCTTTGGGGCGTACCCGACATAAGAGAAGACCAGTACATCGCCCGTCCCGGCAGCGATGTGGTAACTTCCACTTGCATCTGTTTTGGTACCCTTGTTTTTATTTCTGAGAGTTACGGTCACACCAGGCAATGGATTGCCTTGAACGTCACGCACTATACCCGTAATGTCTCTTTGTTGCCTTGCAGCATAAGAAAAAAGAGAAGGAGCCGCAACGGCTGTCTGTATGCCGTTGGTGAGCATGAGGCTCAGCACAATGCCTGCGGCACTGCATGCTTTTGACAAGCGTAGTGTACGTTTCATAGATACTGCCTTTAAAAATTGACCTAAATGGATGTTGTTTTCCATAGGAATGCCAATGGATGTAATACATCCATGCATTCCAGATGACTGTTAGTGGTTTGATTGTCGATTTCAGATGTTGGTTGATAAGCAGTATGACATAATCTTTTCAGCTATGGGCCCGTTTAGCAGAAAGGAAGTGATGTGATACGGTGCGCCGTTATGAGCGCATTTCACCTATACCATTGTGATGCTTTTACTAACATGTTCAATACGTGCTGCCCTGATTTGATTCCCCCTTAGTGTCTACAGGATTTTTTTCAGGTGCATAAAGAGGTGTCGTGTGGAAATTAAAATAGTACCATCGTGTGAGAAAAAAATATTTTAAAGAAGGCAGAGGGTTAAAATTATTAAGCATTAAGGCAGATCCCACCACAACCTCGTTCCTCCATTATCCGCTCCCTTCAAGGTTGCGACCGCTCTTTTCACTCCTGCCTGATTCGTTGTATATTCAAATTGTATAAAAGGAATCCTCCTTATAAATGTTTCCGTAGGAATCTTTCCACTACTATTATTCACTACAATAGGAAACAACTTCGGATACCCTGTACGCCGAAACTCCGACCACGCCTCCTGTCCATCAGGAAATACCGCAATCCATTTCTGCGTAATGATCCTTTCCAGTTTACAGGCAGTCGTTGCATCATCGTCCCAACGAATCGTGATCCTGCTTAATGGGGAGTCAATATTATTAGCTGCATTCTGCGGGTCAACATAAGGTTTTGCTACGTAAGTAGTATTATGTATATAATCATTAAAAGCTGCCGTAATTCCATATTGCTGGAATGACAGATATACACCCTGTTCATAATTACTTCCCGCATCTCCCGCTCCTTTCCATCCATACAATGCCGCCTCTGCCTTTAAAAAATAAACTTCTGCTGCTGTTAATAACTGAATATACGAAGGCAGTAAAGCCAGCTTTGAAAATCCTGTATACAGGTCTTTACCTGGAATAGCAATTCCATTCCGGATACCATGATAAACAGAATCCTTTGCATCTACCGATCTGAAGTAATACGGTAATCGCGGATCATGATATCCTGTAAGAATAGATTCCATGGGTGCTCCCATCCGGATATCATTCCATGCATTACAAATCACATTCACGGGGTGCATAGCGGGACTAATATCAATATTAAAGTTATCTGCTACGGAACTAATCAGTCCATAAGAATGAGCAAGAGCCTTTTCACCTTCCGCCTTTGCCAGCACAGGATCTACTTTAGATATGCGAATAGCCAGTCGCAGTCGCAATGAATTGGCCAGCTTTACCCATTTTATATAATCCCCTTTATAGGAAAGATCAAAATCGGCAAACCGTCTTGTACCTGTGCTATCTGCAAAATGGGTGAGTGTCGTGATGGCGGAATCCAGATCGTTGAAGAAAGCAGTATATGCCTCCTGTTGTGAATCATAATCAATACTATGATCATCATTGATCCGGGCATAATGTGTATAGATCACCGGGCCATAAATATCACTGATGCGATGCATGGCAATCACCTTAAGTAACTGTGCCCATGCATAGAAATCCATGTACTTCCCCCTGGCGTTGTCCATCACAAATTTGCAGTTAGGCATCACACTGCCGTAAGCCGTGAGCCAGGCATCGTCGTTCCAGCTATCCAGCAGGTCATATGTCATATTGTTCCTGTTGTCCTGAAAGGGATTAGGCGTCATCATGTATCCAGAGAATACATCACCCATCAGGTTCTGCTGTAGTTGTGCCACGCTCACATCACTGCTGGACAATATGTTCAGCATAGACTGTTTGAGCGGATCTCCCAGCAGTTTAAAATTCCCTTTCAGCTCATCATCATACAGGTCATAAGGATTCGTATTGATCTCCTCAAACTTGCGCGTGCAGGTAGTAAGCAGCATAACCGCCATACACAGCAGAATCGTGTTACGCATAAATTCGTTTTAAAATGCAGCCTTCACGTGTACTCCTATACTCCTTGTAGCCGATACCCCAAATACATCTATGCCCTGTAGTGCATTTCCACTGCTCATTGTGACTTCCGGGTCAAAAGGTGCATTCAGTTTAAAGAAGCACAGGTTCTTTCCCAGCAATCCTATCTGCAGGCGATTAATGTATTTGGTTTTTATTGGTACCTCATAAGTCAATGACAATTCCCGCAATCTTATATTGGTCGCATCATACATATACATTTCTCCGATGCCTGCTCTGCCGCCGATGGTAGAGAAATACTTGTGGGCATCGTAGGGTATGGTGAGCGGTGTCCCATTTTCATATACTGCATTCAATGTCACACCCCCGTGATCCCTGGCTTGTGCACTGCGCTCACTCACCCCATAACTATCCAGTACGGAACTGGTCACACTCATCACATCTCCACCAAAACGACCATCTATAAGGCAGTTAAAGGTAAAATGCCGGTACTCCAGCGTGTTACTCCATCCGGTGATCAGTCGGGGGTTGGGATTTCCTACTTTCTTAAATACATTTCTCGTCACCAGGTTTCCCTGTTCATCAATTACATATTGGCCTTTCTCATTTTTATACAATTCCTTGTTGGTATAGATATCTCCCCAGCTGCCGCCTTCTTTGATGAAGGAGCCATACATATTGGTATTGAAATCAGTAAGAATATAATAGTTGTCAGGACCAGCGCCGGGAATCGTACTGCTACTCAGTTGAACGACCCTGTTACAATTGACGGTACAGTTGATGGTAGTGGACCAGCGAAACAAAGTACGTTGTATTGGTACCACCGTCAGTGTAGCTTCCACGCCTTTGTTCTGAATATTTCCCAGGTTCAGGTAGTAATAGAGATAACCGGAGCCGGATGGTGCGCGGACTTCCATGTACTGCTGATAGTTGTTATTCTTATACCAGGTGAAGTCAAAGCTGATCCTGTCTTTCAGTAACCTGATTTCGGTGCCGGCTTCCAGTGAACGGTTGTCTTCCGGTTTCAGGTAGATGCCGGGATAAGGCGTGCGGGTATTAAAATTCACCCGGGACACACCTGCAATAGTTTGCAGAATAAATCGTGCGGGCCGGGAAGAATAAGGCGCGATATCATTACCTGCTTTTGCATAAGAGAGGCGCACTTTTGCAAAGCTGATGGCTTTGGGCATTTTAACGAGTTCGCTGATGATGGTGCTGATCCCTGTAGAGTAATAGAAGTAACCTTTGTTTTTAATGGGAGTGAAAGCGAAGGTACTGCTCCAGTCATTACGCCCGGTGAGGTCTAAGAAGATGCTATTTTTAAAATGCACCTGTGCACTTCCAAACAAGGCCTGCAATTGTTTCCGCTCTACGCTTTGCTGAGCATCGAGTGCATTGGATGCAATGTTCTTTACAGAGAATTTATTCGCCACAACCAATCCTTCAGCAGCTGTTGCATTGGTACTGATCAGGCTTCTGTCGTGTGCCTTGATATCCGTAATACTGGCGCCCAGCATACCCTGCAGTTTCCATGAAGGACATACCTGTTTGCTGGCGGTCAGCATCAGGTCTGCATAGAACTGTTTATTACTTTCTTTTTCCAGCGTATATCTGCCATTGGGAGGCGAGAGTACCTGTTGTGTGCCTGCGTAAGCTTTTAATTCATATTGATCATGGCTCCTATCAAAGTTTGTTCTGCCCTGAAGTGTAAGCCAGTCATTAAAACGATATCTGGCAGAAAGGGCAGCGAGTCCTCTGTAACGGGTATCTTCCCTTTCATCTCTTTTCTGAATCCAATAGGGGTTCTGCTGATCATCCTGTCCGCTCCATCCCAGGGCATTGTTGATATTCCACCAGTTTTGCATGGGCATATTTCTGGTGTTATCAAAGTACTCGTAGTCTTTGTAATTATTAAAATCAAGCCCCCGGGGAAAAGTGTATAAACCAGTGAGCGGGTTATAATATAAACCGCTGGAAGGTCTGTTTGTGGCGTATTGAGCAAGGTAAGAGATGTTGGCATCTATGTGCAGCTTATTGTCAAGCAGAGCGCTGGTCACCCGGATATTGAAGTTATGTTTCTGCAGGTGGTTCACAGGCATAATGCCGCGGTTCATTGTATTCGAGTACGATACGTAATACTGTGTTTTTTCAAGGCCTCCGCTGATAGAAAGCCCGTTCATAGAAGTCAGTCCGGTGTTGAAGAAAGGGCTCACATGATCTTTCGCGTGAACGGGAGCACCCCAGCTATCGGCTGAACCAGCCTGCTTATCGTCTGTATAAGGTGGCGTTGTTTGTCCATATCGATATTGCAGGGAGGGCAGGAGCAAGGGTGTTTCTGCTGTGAGGTCAGAAGACACTTCAATATGTCCTTTCCCCGAATAACCTTTTTTAGTGGTGATCATGATTACGCCATTTGCGGCCTGACTGCCATACAAAGCTGCTGCAGAAGCGCTTTTCAATACACTGATGCTTTCAATGTCATCGGGGTTCAGGTTAGAGATCCCATCACCGCCATCGCGGCCTCCGTTTCCTGTGATGCCTGAGGATTCTCCCCAGATATCGGTCGGCTGAGAAGGGGTGAAGTTAGCCATGGGTACCCCATCAATGATATACAAAGGTTGGTTTTCGCGGGTAGATTTATTCCCTCTCAATACCACTCTTGCAGAACCACCAATACCAGAGGCACTGCGGTTGATCATCACGCCAGCTATTCTGCCGGAGAGGTTATTGATCACATTGGCATCTTTCACGGTAGAGATATCATCGCTATTCAGTAAACCGGTAGAGTAGGGGAGTTCCTTATTGTTTTTGGGAATGCCAAGGGCAGTGACGATGAGTTCATTCAGTCCTTTGATATTTTCGGTAAGAGTGATGTCCAGTTTGGAGGTGGCAACGGGCACCAGGATCTCTCTGTTGATATACCCTACAGAGCGGAAGATGAGTACATCTGTAACACCGGTGTTGATGGAGTAATATCCTGCATCGTCCGTTTTCACGCCGCGTGTGGTATTTTTAATCATCACGGTTACGCCGGGTAGTGGGGAGCCATGCATGGAAACCACTCTTCCGGTAATTTCTTTCTGCAGGGTAGCGGTGTTGTGCAGCTGTACATTCTCAGGGGAATTGGTGGGGGTGCTCACAACGACATTTTCTCCCCGGAGGGTGAACTGATATCCGGTCAATGTCGATAATTGTTCTAATACCTGTGTTAAAGGGAGATTGATACAGGTGAGGGAAATGCGTTTATCCACATCGATGGTGGCTTTATCGTAGTGGAAACTAATGTGTTGCCTGCCGGCGATGGCATCCATTATTTCCGTCACCGGTTTGTTTTGCAGGGATAGGCTGATCTGGGCATTGGCATTCCGTCCTGGTAATAGTGATATTAACAGGAAAAATACGACAATACATACTTTTATAAAGTATGACCTTCCCTTCATTTCAGCCCCGGTGATTTTAACATAGTAAAGCAGCAATAAACATTTATGGGGCTACCCAAATACTACATGCAGGAATGCTCTGGGGAGCAAGTTATAAATAGCTGGGGTCCACCTTCTTTAGAAAGGAGGAACCTTGGTAATAGTGCCAAAACGTGTTAGATGTTAAAGGGCCGTTACTTGTGTATACGGCCACCTGATTGTAGTGCCGGGGCTAACCCCATAAATTATTTCTTATTTTTTAAAGTTACGGTGTCGCGTGCTATCGACCAGGACAGCGATTCAGTCAGACAGATTGTTTCCAGCACATTTTGCAGGGTTTCCTGCCGGAAGCTTCCGGTGTAGGTCCATGCTTTTTTGTCGCTTTGGTTGATGACAGTTACGGCAAAGGTGTTTTCAATGGCGTTGCGCACTTGTTCATACGATGCATCTTTGAAAACCAGGGTTCCTTGTTGCCATCCGGTGGCTTCCGGGGTGCTAAAGGTAGACCTGGTCACTTTCAGACTTTGCAGGTCATAACTCAACTGTTCACTTGATTCGAGTACTACAGGCCTGGTGCCGGTAGCGGTTACTTTTACTTTGCCACTTAGCAGGGCCACGGTGATCTTCTGTTCGTTGCGGTAAGCGCGTATATTGAAAGCGGTACCCAGTGCTGTTGTACTGAGTTCGCCGCTGTGTACTGTGAAATGGTGTAAGGGATCGGGGGCTACGTCAAAATAAGCTTCTCCCTCTTCAAGGTAGAGGTCACGACCTTCGCCAAAATGTACGGGGTATCTGAGGCGGCTGCCGGCATTAAGCACCACGGTACTGCCATCTTCCAGTTTCAGGTGTTCGGTTTTACCTTTTACGGTAGTGACGATATAGAAACCGTCGCGTATTTCATTATGGTTGTCAACAGTGGCAATGGGAGTATTGCCCGCAGGCATTGCGGACCGGGTATAGTGCTGGAAAAACCAGCTACCGGCAGCTACCAGCA
>Ga0182005_1000172_pt1 | contig 44748 bp, 45 predicted proteins | sample Sormic07211103_1_FD_123021 | JGI IMG/M metagenome (GOLD analysis project Ga0182005, IMG submission 123021) | Rhizosphere microbial communities from Sorghum bicolor, Mead, Nebraska, USA - 072115-103_1 MetaG | ecosystem: Host-associated > Plants > Roots > Rhizosphere | place: USA: Nebraska...
CAACAGGAGGATGGCGGCAATCGGCACATTTTAAACTGCAATGTGCGGGAATTGATGTAAGTGCCTGTACAGCTTCTTTTGCACAGGATGCACTGGCGAGGCAGGATATAATCTATGCTACAATCAGGAAGATGAATGAAAAACATGGACTGGATACAGCACCTCCCGGCATCGTTTATGTAGGAGATGGTGTTTGGGATTATCTTACTACGCAGCAGATGGGTATTGAGTTCATTGGTATTGCCAATAAGAAACTTGCTCACCTGGAGAATATTACCAGAATTGAAGATTACGATCAGCTCTATCAGCATATAGGATTATATGCAGAGAAGGTTAAGTAAAAAAAGTGCTTCACCGTTGCCTGTGGCTGCGGTGAAGCCTGCTTATCATCACCTGCGGTAAGGCTTATTAATAAACGTGAATTTATGCTTTCAGTTACCATCGACCAGAAACGTTCCTACCGTATAGCGACGTCTATTTTCTTTTTTATAGCGGGCCTGACCTATTCAAGCTGGGCCTGCCGGATTCATGACATCAAATCACAATTTGGGCTGGGGAACGCCGGACTGGGGAGTGTACTCTTTGCATTGCCTATCGGGCTGATGGTGAGCCTGCCTGTGTCCGGATGGCTGGTGACAAAGACGGGAAGCAGAAGGATATTAATAGCTGCCGGCCTGCTGTTTCCTTTTATGCTTATGTTAATTGGATTTACCACACACATCTGGCAGTTGGTCATCGTATTATTCTGCTTTGGGTTTATGAACAACGTGTTTGAAATATCCATGAATACGCAGGCGGTTGGTATTGAGAATTTATATGGGCGTTCGATCATGGCTTCCTTCCATGGGCTTTGGAGCCTGGCAGGATTTACCGGTGTGGGTATTGGTACCCTGGCTGTCAATCTCAACTGGCCTATATGGCAACACTTTCTGATAATAGGATTGCTATGCTGGGTGCTGGTATTCAGCGCCAGGTCATACCTGTTGCCGGCGGATGCACCTACAGATGATGGGCCACTGTTTGCGATGCCGGATAGGAAGATCATGCAGCTGGGATTGATCGCGTTTGCCAGCCTGGTCACAGAGGGGACTATGCTCGACTGGAGCGGGGTATATTTCCAGAAAGTGGTGCAGGTGCCTGAGGCATTGACAACGGTGGGGTATATCGCTTTTATGAGTACGATGGCCGGTGGGAGATTTGTGGCGGATAGGGTAGTGACACGCCTGGGTGTGAAACATGTGCTGACATATGCTGGCATGATCAGTACCACAGGATTATTGATTGCTATTTTCTTCCCGCATATCGTGACGGCTACGCTGGGTTTCCTGCTGGTAGGGATTGGCGTTTCGTCTATAGTGCCATTGGTATTGGCATTGGCAGGTAGGTCAGACACGTTACCGCCGGGCATGGCCATAGCTGCAGTGTCCACTGTGGGGTTCCTTGGATTCCTGATTGGTCCTCCGATGATTGGTTTTATAGCGGAAGCGCTGGATTTGCGATGGTCATTGGGTTTAATTGCGGTGTTTGCCGGCTGCACTGTCTGGCTGACACGTGGTATTGATACAAAACAATAAACAATATGAAATGGATGAATGAACCGTCCCAATGGGCTGGTGATAATCAGCAGCTGTCGATGACTGTAGATGCTGATACTGACTTCTGGCGTGTCACGCATTATGGTTTTATACGTGATAATGGGCCGTTTTATTACGTAGAGCGGGAAGGTGATTTTGTAGCCAGTGTGAAGGTGAGCGGGCAATACCGGGAGCTTTTTCATCAGGCGGGCTTGATGGTGCGGCTGGATGATAAGAACTGGATAAAGACCGGCATTGAGTATGTGGATGGTGTGCAAAATGTAAGTGCTGTAGTGACGCGGGAGGTATCTGATTGGTCTGTGGTACCCAGGAATGATAGCCCGGATGCGCTCTGGCTAAATTTGTTGAGAAAGGGGGATTATGTGGAGATCCGTTATTCATTTGATGGAGAAAGATTTGAGATGTTGCGGCTGGCTTATTTTCCGCCGGGAGGAATAGTCCGGGTAGGGTTGGTGGCTGCTGCACCGGGTAAGGAATCATTTTCAGTGTTGTTTGAAGATTTTCGGGTAGATTAAAAGCGGTTGTGTGCACCAAAAACCGGCGCTGCAAAAAAGGTACATCCCGTAGAGACGGATAGCAGTAAATTCATGCCCTGCCGACGGATATTTACTTAACCGAAAAGGTAGCAACGGTAACACCGGCGATAGTCCGATTGAGTTCAGCATGCCAATGGCAATAATGATCCACAGGCGATATTGTTTGGACCGCGCATTCGCTGATTTATAACGTGCCTGCATCATAAGCGGAATAAAAGGTTGGAAAAAAGGGAGAATAACCGATGGCAATAATGATCCACAGGCGATATTTTTTGGACCGGTCATTCACTGATTTATAACGTGGCTGCATCATAAGCGGAATAAAAGGTTGGAAAAAAGGGGGAATAACCGATGGCAATAATGATCCACAGGCGATATTTTTTGGACCGCGCATTCGCTGATTTATAACGTACCTGCATCATAAGCGGAATAAAAGGTTGGATAAAAGGGGGAATAACCGAGTGCAGCCCTGATCTTCCGGTTGCTCACCATCATCTCCCAGGGATCAGTCACTATCGCATCAGGACCGGCGGGCAATGCGTACATTTCCCGCAATTCTGCCATGCTTAAGGCAGCATCATCGGTAATGTTATAGATCCCGCTGGCTTTTTGGGTGATGCATCGCCTGACCGCCTGGCCAATGTCGGCATGATGTACCAACTGCACACGCTTCGCCTGCGGCCAGTCCTCCAGGGCAGATATCGTTTCTTTCAGGTGAGCATCGCCTTCTCCGTAAGCGAGAGAAAGTCTTAGTATACAGAGCGACGCTGCAGGGTGATCGAACAGCCGGATGAGTAAATTTTCAGCCTCCACCTTGGCTACTGCAAACCGGTTGTTCAGGGGAGATACAGGATCTGACTCAGTAACCAGCTTCCCGCGACCGGTGCCGTAAACACGATTAGAGCTAACGAAAATAAACTGCCGTACACCGGCCTCCAATGCAGCCCGGGCTAATATGGCTGTGCCATCCAGATTAGCCATCCGGGATTGCTCTTCAGTAGCGCCTTTATAAAAAGTGGCCAGATGGACCACTATGTCCATGCCCTGGGTTGCCCTCTGCAGGGATGCGGGGTCAAGAAGGTCGCCCATGAAGGGTTCTACCCCGATACTGCTTAAAGCGGTCGCGCTTTTGGCATCCCTTACCAGGGCTCTCACCTGATAGCCCCACTGAAGGAGTCTTGGTGCCAGCCGGCTACCTACTTTTCCGGTTGCGCCGGTGATCAGGATCTTAAGAGAATTGAAATGCTGTTGATAAAACATCTTTTTACCTTTTGGTACGGCAAAGATGATTGCTATCTTCGTGTTAAAATAGCTCCTTTGGCTTTATAAGTAGTCGCATCGGGTCATTATGAAAATAACAACACAAGGGCATAACGTGCCCCGTATACTGATCCGGCTGGCGGAACAGTTAGGGACGGAACTGAAACAGGGCCGGTTGGAAATCCCGGAAAGGTATGGCCGCGGTTATTGCGCCGGTTTTGTGTTTAATGCACACCTTCGCCTGCTGATCAGTAATTATGAATTACACGATGATATTGTTGTGGAGAATCCAGAGATAGATCCTTCGAAAAAAACAATCTTTTTTAAGTTCCAGCATATCTTTCCACGGTCAGCAAAGGAAAGCCCACTATCTGTAGCACCTGCCGTGCTGATAGGCACCAGCAGGGTCAATACAGATGAGGCAATCGCTGTACACAGTAATACAGGGGTGATCAATATCGAAGTGGATGCTGATTACCTGAAAGGGTTGTTCGACCTCCACGAAGATCATACTGTGTTGCAAAGCCTTCTTGAAAACAGTCAACCTTTGCTCTTCGAACAGTTGATCCATCCCGCCCTACAGCCGATCATTGATGCGCTCCTTGAGCAGTCGGTTGATGACAAATTCAGGCGATTCTTTCTCCGGATTAAAACTGAAGAACTGATCTGTCATTTGCTGATGGCGCTGGAACAGCGGGATAGCCAACACCTGTATCCTTTAAACAGCCAGGATATCATTACCATTTACCGGCTCAGGGACCAAATGTTGGCTCACCTGGATGAGCCACCGGTCATTGCTGATCTGGCAGCCACTTCGAACATGAGTCCTTCTAAATTAAAGCGCCTATTCAGGCAGATCTTTGGCGACAGTATTTTTACTTATTACCAGGCATTCCGGATGAAGGAAGCAGGGCGTTTGCTGCGCGAGGAAAAGTTGTCGGTGACGGAGACAGGTTATCGGCTGGGCTTTACGAATCTCAGTCATTTTACACGTGTGTTTGAAAAGCATATAGGTATGAAGCCTAAGAAATATTCGGCGATATGAGACTATGAGAAAGTTATCTTATAGGGTTACATAGCTGTCCAGTTGACATTGGCTAACGTGAAAACAGCCGGGTATGCAGCAGCCAACAGGAGATTGGTCTATATCGCCAGTCACGCAGAATCAGAGAATACGTGATAAGAGCATTACCTGCGGATACCCTTTTACGGAAGTGGCCAACTTTATTCCCTGCAAAATACAGGGATAGTGAGGAGGGATGTCAGTCTTAAGAATTATTTATTGGGCAGGGTGGAACTTGAAATAAAGAAGATGGCGCCACTTTTTACCGCGAAAGATATCGACAATAATACCATTAAATTAGCGGAAGTTTATAAAGAGAAAACTGTGTTGATGGTGTTCTGGGGTACGTGGTGCGGTGCATGCATACAGGAAGTTCCTTTATTTAAAGAATTTAGGGAAAGGAATTCAAAAGACAAATTTGAGATGCTGTCAGTTCACCGGAAGATAAGGCCAGGGAAATGATTAGAGACAAGGGAATGAATTGGATGCACATTTTAGACGATAACACGATTAATAACCTTTACCAGTTGAGGCGGTATCTTACGTTTTTTGTGATTGATAAGGAGGGACGGCTTGTTTATGAGGCGCCTGAACTTATAGATGACGATTTAGACAGATTGAAGAAGGCGCTGGCGGATAATGCAGGTACGTGATAGCTGTCTTCATGACAGGGGTACTAGGGTGCCACAGGTAAACGAAAGAAAAGAGAAATACTATTTAAGTGAAAATTAAAATAGGAATTATATTTGCCTTTGTCATTTTTGTTCCTGAATGGACATTTAGTTGCTCATGCTGAATCTGGTGGCTGCCGGAATTTCAGATTAATTATATTACCATGCTAGTTGTTAAACCAATAAAATCGAGTTACCATTCTATTTTACAATCGAAAATTATATTCTTTTTCCGGAAAAGCATGTGGCTTTATTTATTTAGCTTTTATGCAATTGCCTATGTAATCCCTTTGAACGGGTTTAACTGGGGCGTATCCGGAGCCATTTATTTTCTTTCTTTCTGTCTGCTAATTTTGGTGCCGTTATATCATGTTAGTACGGTTCGGTTGGTAAAGTTATTCAATTTCGATGCAATAGTGGAATTCGGTGACGACGAGATAGTGATCAGGCATAGAAATAAAGACATGGTGGAGCGTAAAGGTTGGGACTGGGTTAAAAACATTGTTTTCATAAGCGGCTCAGTTATCATTGAAGTAAAAGCACCTTCGCGTTTTTTGATTATGCTGGGTAAGCGTGACATGACAGATCAGGAAATCCAGTTTTTTAGATCTAAACAGCTAGGTCGAGTGTAAAGGATCATTATTCGGTAAGATGGAGGAATGCTTTTGTGGAGGTTGAAGTGGGATGAATATCTTGGGAAAAAGTATGAAGCTGTGATTGCAGAAGCCAGAAATAGAATGCTAACCTGGCGGCGGACAACCTTCAACATTTTTTTGACGGAACAGCCACCATGTTGCATTATTCCTCTAAGACTTTAAATCATTTTTTTGCCTTTCGAGAAGTCCCGCAAACAAATATCTCAAGATTTATTAAACAATTAGAGCAAAAAGGTTCAGAAATGAAAGATAGAGAGACAATTTCGTTCAGAGATAGCTGGGATCGTGTCACAAGTCCTAACTATTTCAGAGCTATATTATGCAAGTAACCAAAGTCAATTATCGTCAGAAGGTTCATTTCAAATTACCAGAAAAGAAATCAACTGATTATTTCTGGTGATATCGGACAACATTGAGAAGATAATTATGATTGGAACCAAGGAGCTGCTGCATTTATACCTGGGTTTGGAGACGTGTCAAATGAAGATGGCTTGCATCTTGTTCAAAATGGATGAATACTGAAAAACTAAATTATGTTCACAAAAACATAGGGAAATAGGTTATTATTAGGCTCATAAATTTAAGTATGAATAAGCGTATCCGTTTAACTACAGTTGTCAGTATTGTTATATTACTTTTTATAGGATATAAGTATTATAATAATTCTTACACACGGTTAAAACCTATTCAAATGAAATCAGGCAACTTGGCTTTGATTCCATACACTAATGAGATGATTAAAAATTTCCCGGATGTCCTTAAGCATTACAATGTTCCATATCGAATTAATGACTCCGGGATTTTTTTGATTCAGGTCAAATATGCCCATGATAGGGATCTCATACTGACCATGACTGATTGTACATTAGATAGTTCTTTAATGAATATGGTAAGAACTAATCAGTGGAAATAAGGTCATTTTGCTATGGGAGAGTTAAAAGTGAAAATTTATTAACTTTTTACAGCATTAAAAAGATAATGAATTCATAGATGTAATAAAAAGGGCTGGTCATCATCACTGACCAGCCCTTTTTATTATTCTGTCCCATTCGGGCATTTATTATCGATCCATTGTATAAGTGCGGTGATCACATCATCCTGTTGTGGAGGAGTTTTATTTGAATTATAGGGTGGACTAGGTTGTGGCATTTGCCGCCCGATATTTCCGCCTGGTGCAAATGGCCCTTTGCCTTGTAAGGCCAATACAATATTTGATGCGGCGCCATTGCCTACTTCCAGTATTAACAGACCATCAGGAGGGTAAGAGTTCGGATCAAACCCTGGCACATAGCCTGTCGTAAATTCTTTGTAGGTCATAGGTTTATTATTGGCATCTACATTCCAAAATACCCCGTGGGGTGCATTGCCAGGGGTGACACCGCTGGATGTTACAAAATTATTTAACAGATTTTGTACATCCGCGAAGCTCGTAAGTTTGGTTACAGCCATTTGAAAAAAGGATTTTGAGGGTGAAAAATTATTTGTGTTTTTTACCGGGTACTGCATGTGGATCGGAAAATGCCTGCAGCGCCGGGGGAAGGTGTGGTAGTGGAAATCCGTTGGGATTTTGCTTAAATACAGGTGCATCGACCGGGTAAGGATGTGGAACGTCGGGCTCAAAGAAATTACCGGTAGCAGCGATGACACTGAAGTCTCCTCCCTGATATTGTCCTTGTGAACCGTGACAGCCCAGGCAACCACCTGCGGTAAAAGGCGTGTATTTTTTAGTGGTATTATCCAGAACAAAGACGTGTGCAGCGTCAGGATTAGGCACATTGGTGAATACGCCGGCTAATCCGCCCTGGAAAAACTGGAGGGCATTGTTTGTTTCGGTCGCAAAGTTTGACAGGAAGAATTGTTGGGGTGGAACGACTTTCGTGGGATCGTTTGTAACGACTGCCTGTACGCCGATCAGCTGGTAATTCGCCCATACGTTGGTACTACCGAATTGTGCACGTACCTGTGCCTGTGCTGCGCTGTTGTACTTGTCCAGGTAGGCAGGAATGGGGAATTGTCTTTGTGCTTCGATGACACCGGAGTCGGGCAGGGGACGGGGTAACCCTTTTGATGAGTCGGTGCGGGGATTGGTATTGATAAATCGGAAACCTGTTTTTTCGAGGGTGACGTGTTCAAAAGTGGCAAATGTAAAGGTGGGTACATTTGGCGTTTTTTGAATGATATGCAACGACATGAGCAGGAAGGTATCATTATTGGCCACCAGGCTTCCATTTTTGTCTTTTGTGTAATAGATGCCCTCTGTCCAGTGGAAATCTTTCAGGTTGTCTGCCGTATGGTCAAAATGTCGCCAGGTCGCTTTTATTTCAGTCGATCCATTGGGTAAGCTGAATACGGTGCTATCGGGAGGGACAGACAAATTTTTAATGAGAGAGATGGCGCTGTCAAGTGCAGGTTGACGTGTATTAGAGTTGTTGTAGCCTGTTTTTTTGAGGTAGTCATAAATTACGTTATTCCCTTTTGCTTCGTATAATATACCTGCATTGGCAGCGTTGTCTTTTGCTATTAAAGGCGTATAATACATGTAGGCCAGGGAGATCTCGCTGGTTTCATCGAGGTTGTTGAACAGGTGTTGATTGACGGTTTTACTGGCTGGGGTGATGAGTGCGTGGTAGGTATAAACCGGTAATGTATCTGGATTGGGGAGCGTGTGAGAGCCATAGTAACCGGGGTATAATTCTGTTCTGTGGTAAAATGTCTCCCATACGACTGTACCTCCGGAACCGGTGCCTCCATTGATGGTGGAGTTATCTGGCTGGCCACGGTAGAAGCCGGACATATTGGGAGTGGGATTGGGTTTCGCTGGCCATGTGAGGGCGACGAATTCTTTCCAGGCGAATGCGGCTGCTTCGATTGAATCGGATGGATTCTTGATGTCAGTGGGCACGACGGAGGTAAACGGATCAATGGAAGCATTTAAGGCCGATAATTGGTTCTCCTGGGTGGTGTTGTGAGGGGCTGTATTGCAGCAGGTGAAACAGATGGCAATAGTAGTGGACAATAGAAAGGCCACTCCCTTTGGGGTCGTAATCATAATAGGTATTTTAGGGTTTATATTTTATTTTCTAAAGGAACGAGGGTGTGAGGTGTTTTTGGGTGTTATTGGATTTCAATAAATGTAGAGAATATAATGAAGAAAAAAAAGTATTTGAGGGTATTTAATTTATTGTTTGGAATTATCAAGAAATAATATGAAAGTATTTTTTATAGTTGCTGTTATAATTTTCTTTTCAATATGTGGCAATTGCCAAACATTAAAAAAAGAGCGCATTACTAAAAATGATAGGATAAAAGGTATTTCCCATAAGTTCAATTATTCAGCCAAAGACAGTTATGGCCTTGTAAGCTTAATATTGAAAAAGGATAATACTTTTTCTTATAGTGCAAATACTATTGGCTCTCATCAAATAAGTGAGGGTTCATGGAAAATATCAGAAGGCCTGTTAATATTGAACAGTACATTTCAAATGGATAATATTCCTGCTGAAATAAGTAATGGAGAAAATAGAAAATTCGTTGATAGTTCTAATATTGCTGTTGTAGAAAATATTAAACATGAACTCCTGACGGATGCTTTTGTGGTAGTTAATAATGACACTATAAAATGTCTCCCAATGATTGGAATGTGTAAGGGGGGATATAAGAAGTTAGATAGCGTTAAAATTGTTTTTGAGAATGGTATGTCGTCAGAATGGATTCCCATTAAGTTTAATGAAAGAAAAATAGCGCTTACTGTATTGACGGATGTTCCCATTAGAAATTATGTAGTTATGGACAAGCTAAGGTTTAAGTTGGATGGTAATTATTTAAGACCGCTGTGACCACGAATTATTTTCTAAATTAGATTAAGCTCACAGATACTTTTAACTAATCTGGTAAGCAATGCCATCCGCCATAATAACAATTCTAGGCGTACTCACAGTTTCTATTATACCAAATGAATGGTGTATCAAAAACACAGGGGCCGTGCCATTGTTACCGGCCGATCAACTTTTTGGCTACTTTAGAAAAGGTAATATCAGTCTGGATTCCATTGGAATAGGCTTGGCAATTGTGAAGAAAATCTGCGAATTGTATGGTTGTTTTATTGAATACAATTACAATGACAATATTCCATTTGTAGCCGATATTCCGGACAATCTTCAAATCTGGTTGGATGCTTTCAGCTTCAGATTCCAATTAGCTTACCGGGTAAACGGAGAAGGGAAAGTATATACACCGAACTTAATACAGAATCAGTATCTATTTGCAAATAGACTGCCAAGCTAAGAAAAAAAAGATTGGACGAGGATGAAAATAGGTCGTCAGACCAAAAGGAATTATTACTTACATGGGTCAATTGTCAGAATATTATATATACAATCTGATCATCTCGGTACAGTATATTATTAGTAAGAGTATTTCTCAAGATGACTCTAAGAACCTTAGGAAATAAAATGGTGACTATTCTTGCGAAACGGCCACTAAATTATAAAATGAAGAAATAAATATTTATTGGAATTTAACAAAACAGAGTTATTTTAGGTACGTTAATAGTCTGCTTTTTATCTTCAATTTTACAGGATGCAATATTTAAAAAAAGGTCTCTTAGCTATACTTTTATGCGGTATAGGGATAATTACTGTAATGGCTAATGGAAGGCAAAAAACTGTCCAAATCAAAAGCCCTGATAAACAGGTTACAGTTAATGTGTTTGTTGAAAATGACAGGCTCTCTTATACTGTGCTATATGCAAATGAAAAAGTACTTGATGTTTCTCCATTGGGTCTGACTGTGGATAGTGTGGATCTGGGGTATAGGACAAATATAGTTGGGAGTGGCGAGTTAAGTTCATTAAATGAAAAATATACAGTTTTTGGGAATCATCCATCAGTTGTTAATCATGCAAATGAAGTCAGCATTCCATGCGAAGCCGCAGGAAGGAAATTTAATCTCATTATAAGGGTATATGATGACGGCGTGGCTTTACGTTATACTATTCCGGTTGGAACAAGATATGTGAATGGTGAATCGACCTCCTGGAATCTTCCAGGATGTACTTCTAAAATTGCTTGGTCCAGTTTTAGCCAATCTTATGAGGGATATAGTCATGTAACTCCTTTAAGTGAAATTCCGGAAGGTCAGCCTGTCATGGGGCCACTTACATTTGAGATAGCTGGCAAATACTTATCTATATCTGAGGCTGATTGTGTTAACTTTTCAGATATGTCATTTATGAAAAGGGATCATGTATTAAAAGCGTATTTCCCCTTTGCAAAAGATGGGTGGAAATTTGAGCATCTTGTAGGAAATGTTCCTGCTGTTGCTGATGGTGCCTATAAAGGACAAGAGGTCACTCCATGGCGGACAACTATTATTGCAAGAAATTTGAATGATCTCCTTAACTCTGATCTTTTGACAAATGTTTGTCCGGCTCCACAACAGGGACGTGATTTTTCCTGGGTGAGACCAGGGAGGTGTTTATGGCAATGGTGGAGTATTGGTGCACCGCAATTCGAAGATCAGGCCAACTGGTACGATGCAGCTGCCAGGTTAAAATGGGAGTACTACCTGATAGATGATGGCTGGCGGGATTGGAGAAAAGACGGGAAAGACCAATGGACATTGTTAAAAGAGGTGATTGACTATGGAAAGAAAGTAGGGGTACAGTCTATAGTTTGGGTGGATTCAAAGGAGTGTAGAAATGCCATCGATCGGCGCAAATACCTTGAAAGAATAAAGGCTTTAGGTGCTGTAGGTATTAAAATTGACTTTATTCCGGATGCAACGGCCGACATTATGAACTGGTATGCAGGCACTATGGAAGATTGCGCAGAGCTAAAGTTATTGCTCAATTTTCATGGAAGCGTAAAGCCCACTGGTTTGAGGCGTACTTATCCGAATGATATTACAAGAGAAGCTGTTCGGGGCAATGAATACCAGATTTCAAGATATAACAGGGCCATGCCCTTTCAGCATTACGTCTCTTTGCCATTTACGCGCCTGATGGCAGGCCCGGCGGATATTACACCAGTTATATTAAACCCAGAGGAATTAATTAGCAAGCGATATACCTGGGCGAATGAATTTGCGCAGGCGATCGTTTTTTTATCTCCGGTTATGCATTTCTGTGATCAATATAATTTTTATCTTGAAAGTCCGATGTTTGATCTGTTTCAGACAATTCCTACTGTCTGGGATGAAACGAAGGTTTTGCCGTGTACCAGTATGGGTGAGGTTGTAGGTATCGCGCGTCGTAAAGGGAATACATGGTGGATCGGAGTGATGAATGGCGAAACTGAAAGAATAATAAAAATTCCTCTTTCATTCCTTTCTAAGAAGGCAGAGGCCATCCTGATCCATGATAAACAACCTAATACGGCAGTGTACAGGGAGACAAGGACGATATCCCCATGGGATACCTTAACCATTAAACTGGCTCCGGGAGGAGGATTTGTTGCACGGACGGGCCTTTAATCAATAAAGCCTGATTAAAAATCATTGGTGTTATTAGGAAAAGGATTTTATTTCCACAATACTGGAAGAATGCACAGCGGCCCTTTAAGAAGTATAAGTCTGGCTATATCACTGTCAAGTTATGTACAAACAAGAAAGGACCACATTGCTGTGATCCTTTCTTCAGAGGTATCGAGCGGATTCGAACCGCTGTAGGAGCTTTTGCAGAGCTCAGCCTAGCCGCTCGGCCACGATACCATTTTTTTGTTCGCCCCATGAATTATTGGGATTGCAAAAGTAGTAAATTTCTGATATTTGCCAAATATTTTTCAAACTAAATATATTTTTTTCATGGAAAATAATCGAATTGCAGAATCAGAACTGATCCTCAATAGCCGTGGAGCCGTTTATCATCTTGACGTGAGACCAGAGGAACTCGCCGATACTATTATCACTGTCGGCGATCCGGACAGGGTAGAGGTAGTGAGCAAACACTTTGATAAGGTTGAAGTTTCGCGTCAGCACCGCGAATTCGTGACCCATACAGGTTATATCGGGAAGAAAAGAATTTCGGTGGTATCTACCGGGATCGGGACCGATAATATCGATATCGTGCTGAACGAACTCGATGCGCTCGTAAATATCGATTTTGCCTCCCGAACCGTAAAAAGTGAGCTGACAGCCCTGAAGGTAATCCGCCTCGGTACCTCTGGCTCTCTGCAGGCAAGTGTGCCGGTGGATAGTTTTGTCGTATCTTCTCATGGCCTCGGTCTCGATAACCTCCTTCCCTGGTACCAATTTGAGAATACAGGGGCAGAAAAGGCCCTTTTAGCCGCTTTTGTTAAACAAGTGGTAATTCAGCCCGGAAGTGCCAATCCAACCCTTTTTAGCGCCTCTGAGGCCCTTGCTGCCAAGTTTATAGACGGGTACCATGCCGGAATCACCATTACCTGCCCCGGCTTCTATGCGCCACAGGGTCGTGCGTTGAGAGGTAAACTCTCTCATCCGGACCTGCTGGACCAATTGACAGCTTTCAGGGAAGGGGACCATTTCATTTCAAACTTCGAAATGGAAACCTCCGGTATTTATGGAATGGGAAGGATTTTAGGCCATGACTGCCTGTCTATCAGCGCGATTGTTGCCAATAGAGTGAAGAAAGAGTTTTCTAAGGATGGTGGTGCCGCAGTAGAGACGTTAATTGAGAAATCCCTGGGAATCATTGAAAAGTTATAATCTGATTTTCCCTGGGCATAGGAAGTGCCCAGGGAAAATTCTTAATTCAGTTTGAACTGCATCAGGTTATTCATTGCCACCCCTATAACTATCACGGTTATACCAATGGCCTGTCCCCCGGTCAATGCTTCGCCTGCAATCAGGGTGCCTGCCAGTACTGCTACGATCGGGTTAATGAATGTATGGGTACTCACCATCGCCGGTGGTTTGATTGATAAAAGCCATATAAAAGATAAATGTGCCAGGATCGACCCAAAGAAGATCAGGTAGATCAGCGCACTCCAGGACGCTATGGGTATAGCCCCCCAGTTAATGGTCTGCCATTCTCCTTTCATCGTCGCTATCGCCAGACTAATCACCCCGCCGATAAATAGCTGTTGGGATACATTCATGAGCAGGGAGGCTTTTGTGGGTCTCTTAGAATGAAATGCGCCCAGCACCCATACGATTGTTCCAAAGATCATAACCATGAAACCCACGGTCCTGCCATGATCCATGCCTGCCTGCACCGCCAGGCTATCCCTGAAAAAGATAAGGAGTCCTGCGAAACCAATGATAATGCCTAATACGGAAAGTTTATTGGCAAAGTAATATTTCCAGCTTTTTTTATCGATCAGCATAAACCAGAACGGTTCCAATGCAGCTACGATTGCCGCCTCGGTGGAGGTAATGTATTGCTCCGCATAGGTGAGGCTTCCAATCCCCATAGTCAGGATCAACACCCCGGAAATACTGTTTTGCTTCCAGGTATCCAGATTCAGGGGTCTTTCACCTTTGTAAATCAACCATGACAAAAGCAATACCCCTGCGGTTGTGAACCGGAGGCCTAATAGAATAAACGGCGGGAACCCTTTGAGCGCATAGGAAATGCCTAAAAATGTGGTACCCCAGATAATGTAAATGCATAAGAATGCTGAGATTTCTTTCAGTTTCATGAAAAAAGGAAATAGGTATCCCTTGCAGGAATCAGATAAAAAGAATAAATGCGTGTGTAGATATGAATAGATCAGAACAATAGTAACCGGGTAGTTACATCTGGTGTCTTAAAACGGCTGTTCTGAATGCAAATTTCATGTTGGACTTATTAGGCGTAATAGATCGCAAAGGTAAGGGGTGATTTTCAGAAATGCAAATTCTAACTGGGATGGTTATTGGTTTAAAAAATAAGCATGAACATAATCATGGTTGTTAAGACCATCTTTCGGCTGGGGGATAGATAAATTAATGCCTGCAAACGTGCATATTCTTTAAATGCGCCGTAATAATCAATACGGCACCTGCCAACTTACACAAGATCTCCGCATACATACCATGCGCAAAATTCCCTGCGACCATCAATAACAAACCTATTACAAAGTACATCACCAGCGATAACCGGTGATGGTGTTTACGATACCCCCTGATCAATGCCCAGCTTCCTGCACACATCGATACCAGGATAGTCAATACCTCCAGGTACTTATTTTCGATAAACTCCACCCCACACAATGTCAGTGTTGTGAAGACGAGGGGTAATAATATGCAATGTATAGCACAGGCTATCGATGCGCCGATTCCAATAACATCCCATCCTTTGTTCATAAGCATTCACATCAGTTTTTAATAATTACATCTATTGCATCAGGGTTGCAAATATAAGCATCAAAATTAAACAATGTTGCAGTTTTTTTATTTCCTTCTCATAAATGATTATAAATCAAATAATTAATTTGCCTGACTCTAATCAAGCTTCTCCTTGAGGAGTATCATTCCCCGTCATCCATTCCCTTGGTAATTTACATGTGGTAAACCCGTACATCATGAAAAAGTACATCAAAGCAATCTCCTTTATTGCATGTCTGACAATCATTGGCAATACAGTCAATTTCTTATTAACGAAAACAGTGAAGGGCAGAAAGGTTGCTGCTGGCTACAAAACCATGCAGTGCCTCGACGTGCTTGAATAACATGATATGAATGACAATAGTGATTGACTGATTCCCTGTGAAGATGTGATAGTCATTATTGTTTTGGGAGCCAAATGCGAGGTACTTTTAATCGCTAAAATGCTTCGATTGAAGTTCATACAGCATTTTGTTCCAAAGGTAATCGGTGGGTGGATTTCTCTACCCACTCTTTTCTATCTTTGCAGCGTATGAAGCAATTATTAGCCATCGCAACAGAAGCGGCTTATGCTGCCGGCAAAGCCATTTTGGAAGTCTACGAATCAAACGCATTCGATACACAAAAGAAAGCAGACGAATCCCCCGTAACTGCAGCTGACAAAGCCGCCCATGCTATTATCAGCGCGTATTTAACCCCCACAAACATCCCCATCTTATCAGAAGAAGGTAAACACCAGGATTATACCACCAGGCAACAATGGGACTATTTCTGGCTGGTAGATCCGCTGGATGGTACGAAAGAATTTATCAGTAAGAATGGAGAGTTCACAGTTAATATCGCATTGATCCATAAAAATAAACCAGTGGCCGGAGTGGTGTATGCACCTGTATTGGGAGACTTATATTATGGTAGTAAGGAAACAGGGGTGTATAAGAATAATATACAGCTAACAGCCTTACCGCAAAAACAATCTTTGAATGATTTGCTGATCAAACCATCTATCACCATCATCGCGTCCCGTTCTCATTTATCCGACGACACCAAAGACTTTATCTCCCAATTCTCCCATGTTACCCTCACTTCTATGGGTAGCTCGCTTAAGTTTATGCTCCTGCTGGAAGGCAAAGCTGATCTATACCCACGTCTTTTCCCAACCATGGAGTGGGACACCGCCGCTGCACACGCTTTATTAAATGTATCAAACCGGGGCATATATCATACAAATGTCAAAGATGAGCTCATTTATAACAAGGCAAATCTCACTAATCCCTATTTTCTGTCATATTAATGCTATTAACTGATATTTATCATAGATAGTTGTTTCCTTGTTGGTTGACAGCCATCAACTAATAGGTCTGCGATTGTGCGTAGTTTTGAGTGAACTCATAAAAATCCACAGCTGTATGTCTACTATTCTTGTTATCGAAGATAACACTGCTGTACGGGAGGAAATTGTTGAAATACTTGGGCTGGCAAATTATACGGTATTAGAGGCAATTGACGGAAGAGAAGGAATCTTGCTTGCAGAAGAGAAACATCCTGACCTTATTATTTGTGACCTGACATTACCTATATTAGATGGGTTTGTCGTCCTCCAGGTACTAAACAATAATAAGGAAACCAGTAGTATCCCATTTATCTTTCTGACTTCCCGGTGCGACCGGGCGGAGGTCCGCAGAGGCATGGACCTTGGCGCAGATGACTATATTACCAAGCCCTTTGAATCTTCGGAACTCTTAAATTCGATAGAATGCAGACTGAAAAAATCGGCTGTTAAAAAAGGACAGCTGGTATTGGACGATCCTCTGGCAGACCTGATCAAAAACAGGAATATCCGGTATTACAAAAACAAGCAACTCATCTACCAGGAGGGCAATCATCCTTCCTGCCTGTTCTTTATCTTAAAAGGGAAAGTTAAAACCTACAAAGTATGCGAAGATGGTCGCGAGCTGATTACTGCCTTATATAATGAAGGATTCCTGGGGCATGTGGCCCTCATCAACAAGACCTGCTATCATGAGAGTGCGGAAGCGGTGGACGATGTAGAACTGGCGGTGATACCAAATGCGGACTTTGACCGGATGGTCACGGAAAACAATTATGCCCAGCATCAGCTCATCAAGATCCTCGCGCAGAATGTAGATGATAAGGAAGGACAATTATTAAAGGTGGCCTACGATTCACTCAGAAAAAAGACGGCCGATACCTTACTGGCAGTGAACAGGAAATACAACAATGAAGGCATTCGCATTAGCAGAAGCAATCTCGCCGCACTGGCCGGCGTGGCGAAGGAATCCTTTGCCCGTACCTTGTCAGACTTCAGGGATGAACAGCTGATTGATATCAAGAAGGGAGTTATTTTTATTCTGGACGTAGACAAACTAAGCAAAGTCATTTACTAGATTGATGACGGTCATACTTTTTGCCGCCTCTTTTTATGAAATTGAAGGTAATCCTCAGTTGTTCATTTCTTAATTCAAAACGCCATGAGAAAAGTAATCGTTGCCTTTGATGGCACACATTATTCAAGTGGAGCATTTGGATTGGCTAAAAGATTGAATGAAAGTGAAAAGATCCTATTGGTCGGCGCCTTTCTGCCTGAACTTGATTTTTCAGGGTTAGGGTACATATTTGGAGGCGGCGGATTGTATGTTCCACTACAGATTGAAATTGACGAAGAGAAGGTAGATGAAAATATTCAGCGGTTCGAAGAGGAGTGTGTCCGGAATAACATTGAATTCCGGGTACACAAGGATCATTCGCCATATGCCATTTCGAAATTACAGAAAGAAAGCAGGTTTGCGGATCTTATGATCCTGGGCAGTCAGAAGTTCTATGAGAATCTGCGGCTGGAAGTACCCAGTGAATACCTGCGCGACATGCTGCATGATACAGAATGTCCCGTCATCGTGGCGCCGGAAAGGTTTGACTATCCGGAGAATGTCATACTTGCGTATGATGGCACCCGGTCATCGGTGTTTGCCATCAAAATGTTTTCTTACCTCTTCAGCGATCTCTGTGATTGCAGTACTACTTTGGTGTATGCAACACTGAAACATCAGCCGGAAATGCCGGACGAAGATTATATCAAAGAGTTGGCCTGCCGGCATTTCCATGATCTCACATTTCTGCAGCTGGAGCAGCAGGGAATGAGTGCATTCCTGGAAGAAATATCGAAACCCATGCTGGTGACAGGTGCCTTCGGGCGTTCTGGTCTTTCGAATTTATTTAAGAGAAGTTTTTGCACCAGTTATATTTCAGAGTACAGGTATCCTGTATTTATTGCGCATAAGTAAAATTATATTTCAGAGTACAGATAGGCTGTATTTATTGCGCGTAAGTAATGCGTTATGTTAAATTATTTTTCAGCATACAGACATCCTGTATTTATTGCGCATAAGTAAAGCGTTGTATTAAATTATATTCAGCATACAGAATTCCTGTATTTATTGCGCATAAGTAAAGCGCTATATTAAATTCCAAGGTTATGAAAAAGATAGTGGCTGTTTTCGACGGGTCCAGGTTTTCCGAAAGTACCCTACAATATGCGATCAGAATGGGATTGCAACACAATGCGACCGTAACAGGCGTGTTTGCAGAAAAAATGGAATTTGCATATGCCGGTGGGGGAGGACGGAGAACTGTAGATGGGTGTATGCAGTTTGAAGCTGCGTGTCAGGATGCAGGGATTCATTACAATGTAAGGAGAGGTAGTGATGCTGTTACCCACAGCATACTGAAGGAGAGCCGATATGCAGATATGTTGCTCCTGGATGCGAGTGAGACCATGAATCCTTTCACGGAAGAGTCGCCCACACCATTTGTAAAAGACATTCTGGCAAATTCAAAGTGTCCAGTATTATTGTTGCCCAGACACTTTAATGATATACGGAAAATCTGCTGGTTGTATGATGGTTCGCCGGTTTCGATTTTTGCGTTTAAAATGTTCTCTTATATTTTACCAGTATTCAATGCATTGCCGCTGAATGTTGTAACCGTACAGGCGGCAACATATGAGCAGCAATTGCCCTATGAAGATATGGTGAAAGAACTGATTGGGATGCATGCACCACAAGCACATTTCATTTCCCTGAAGGGGCAGCCTGAGATAGAGATTGCCGGATATTTGAAAGAACACCCGGATGCCCTGGTGGTACTAGGTGCTTATCAGCGCAATGCTTTGTCCATGCTGTTCAGACCAAGTATGGCAGACATTTTGGTGAAGGAGCATCAATGGCCATTGTTTATAGCACATAATAAATAGAATACAGGTAACATAATCAAGGGCTTGTTATGCCATGAATGCGGGTACATATAACTATTATGGGGCGATTGCAGGTCAGCCTGTGCGGCAGTTGTTATCTCTGGATGGCGCAGGGGCGTGATTATACAGGGTAGTTAGTGAAACAAACAGGAACAGTTTTCCTGATCAGATAATGAGAAAGGGCTTGCAGGTAAAATTGCAGGCCCTTTGTATAATATCTGCTTTTGAACACATAGCCAATCTGGGCCGGTTGGGATGGAAAAGGGCCCGTGTGTTACGCCTACATTCTCCGCTACGAGGCCTTAATATTTTGAGCGGGCGAGCGGGTCAATCATTAGGCCTTCACAATGAATTAGTTATGCAAACAGGTGAGGCGGCCTGCCTCAAAAAAGAATATTAATTCAGCCCATTCTTTTAAAACCTGCCTAAAATCAGCCGTGGCAGGGAGAACGATCATTCCAAAAACTGATTATCCCCACCATGTTGATTACTTTTTTTAACTCCTTTTAATTTTATAGGGACATTTGCTTCCGGACATGATAAATGTATTTTTATTGTCATCTGTTCGGTCATTGTATAAAAAATAAGAAAATCAGACATGGGATTATTTGACAAAAGGGTTCAGTACAAACCATTTGAGTATCCGGAAGTACTCCAGTATACTGATGCGATTAACAAATCTTTTTGGGTGCATTCAGAAGTAGATTTTACAGCTGATATACAGGATTTTCATGCCCACCTTTCTATACCAGAACAAAGCGCTATAAAAAACAGTCTGCTGTCTATTGCACAGGTTGAAGTTGCAGTAAAGTCATTTTGGGGTAACCTGTACCAGCATTTTCCAAAACCGGAAATGAATGGCCTGGGTTCTACTTTTGCAGAATGTGAATTCCGCCACTCAGAGGCTTACTCCCGCCTGCTGGAGGTACTGGGTTACAACGATGAGTTCACCGAGCTGATGAAAGTACCTATTATCCAGGAGCGTATCAGCTATTTGTCTGCAGCGCTGGAGAATGCGAAATCGAACGATAAAAAGGAATATACTATTTCCCTGATTTTGTTCAGTCTGTTGATTGAAAATGTGAGTTTGTTCTCCCAGTTTGCGATCGTACTGTCATTTACCCGTTTCAGGGGCTTGATGAAGAATGTGAGCAATATTATTGCCTGGACTTCAGTTGATGAGCAGATTCACGCAAATGCTGGTATTTACCTGATCAGCAAGGTGAAGGAGGAGTATCCTGATATTTTCACTCCGGAGGCTGTACAACAGGTAGTAGATATAGTGAAACTGTCAATTGATACTGAGAGCCGTATGCTGGATTGGATCTTTAACGAAGGTGACATTGAGGTAATTAAGAAAGTGGACCTGATCAACTTCATGAAGAAGAGAGCGGATGATAGTTTGAAGCAGATTGGCATTGATCCGATTTTCAATGTTTCGGCGGAAGAGAGTGGTAAGATGCTGTGGTTTGAAGAGGAGATCTATTCTAATAGCCTGGATGACTTCTTTGCAAAACGTCCGGTAGAATATACTAAGTTTGACAAGAGTATTTCTGCACACGATTTGTTCTGATAAATAAGTTTTTTGCTACGGATTAGAAAAAAGGGCTTTGGCAGTAATGAGAAAAATCTTTTAGGAATCGATGAGGATATTTTACGATCCGGGATTTTCAAAATGGATTTGATCAGCGCCTTGATTTTGTTTTAACTTTTTGACGATATAATAGATAATAATGACTTTATTCGAAACCGCCTCCCCCGAAACTGCTGTAACCAACGAACAGGATAGCAACCGCCTGTGGTGGAAAAATGAAGAGAGTGAGCAGATCCTGAACAGAGGCTACTTACTGAAAGGTGAAACCGTAGAAGGTGCCATCGAAAGAATTTGTTCAGCTGCTGCACAGCGCCTGTACAAACCTGAGCTGAAAGATGTATTCAAAGAGATGATTGAAAGAGGTTGGATGAGCTTAAGCTCCCCGATCTGGGCTAATATGGGAACAGAAAGAGGGTTGCCTATTTCCTGTTTCAATGTACATATTCCTGATAATATCGAAGGTATTACCCACAAACTGGGTGAAGTGATCATGCAAACCAAACTGGGTGGCGGTACTTCTGCTTACTTCGGTTCCCTGCGTGAGCGGGGTAGTGCGGTCACTGACAATGGTAAATCCAGTGGGGCAGTTAGCTTTATGCGCCTGTTCGACACGGCGATGGATACGATCAGTCAGGGTGGTGTAAGACGTGGTGCATTTGCAGCATATATGGATATTGATCATGGTGACATCGAAGAATTCCTGTCCATTAAAGATATCGGGCATCCGATCCAGAACCTGTTCAACGGTGTTTGTGTGCCTGACTACTGGATGAAGGATATGATTGATGGCGACATGGAAAAAAGACAGATCTGGGCGAAAGTGCTGGAAAGCCGTCAGCAGAAAGGTCTGCCATACATTTTCTTTACAGACAATGTCAACAGGCACAAGCCACAGGTTTATAAAGACAAGAACCTGACTATTCACGCGAGCAACCTGTGTTCTGAAATCATGCTGCCATCTACAGAAGAAGAATCCTTCATCTGTTGTCTGTCTTCCATGAACCTGGAACTATACGATGAGTGGAAAGATACCAATGCAGTAAAACTGGCGGTATTCTTCCTGGATGCGGTTTTGCAGGAGTTCATTGTAAAAACAGAGGGTAATCACTTCCTGGAGCCTGCTAACCGATTTGCAAAGAGACACCGTGCATTGGGTCTTGGCGTACTGGGCTGGCATTCTTACCTCCAGAAGAACATGATTCCATTCGAAGGTTTGCGTGCTAAACAACTGACATCTTCTATCTTCAAGGATATCCAGACCAAAGCTGAAAAAGCAAGTAAGGAACTGGCATGGATTTATGGAGAACCAGAATTGCTGAAGGGTTATGGCAAGAGGAATACCACTTTGCTGGCGATTGCTCCGACCACTTCTTCCAGCGCGATCCTGGGTCAGACCTCTCCTGGTATCGAGCCATTTAGCAGTAACTATTTCAAAGCGGGGCTGTCTAAAGGTAACTTCATGCGTAAAAACAAATACCTGAAGGCGCTGTTGGCCGAAAGAGGTATTGACAATGAAGAGACCTGGAGAAGCATCATGATGAACCATGGTAGCGTACAGCACCTGGAGCAGTTGACCGTTGAAGAAAAAGAAGTGTTCAAGACATTCAAGGAGATCAGTCAGCTGGAGATTATTCAGCAGGCGTCTATCCGTCAGCAATATGTGGATCAGTCACAGAGTCTGAACCTGAATATACCTTCTAATCTGCCTGTAAAAGAGGTGAACAGATTACTGATACAAGCGTGGGAACTGGGTGTGAAGACACTCTATTATCAACGCAGCCAGAGTGTTTCCAAGGAATTGGTAACGAACCTGGTGACTTGTAAGAGTTGTGAAGGGTAAGGAAATTAAAAAAGGGCTGCATCACCTGCAGCCCTTTTTCTTTGAAAATGAATGTTCATCCCGTTGGTGAAATTCCTCTTTCATGAATGTTTTTATTGTGGTTTTATTTTGTAGGCACAGCGACGTCCGCCTTTTACGATATGTTCTACTCTTTCAACTGATACTTTATTGCCTAAGACCTTTTGAAAGGTATCCAGTTCCGATTTACAGAATCCTAAACAGGCCTGCGCAGCGGCGCAAATAGGACAGTGGTTCTCTACGAGGGTATAACCCTCGTCATCTTTGGAATAAGCGGCCATATAGCCTTCTTCGTCTCTTATCCTGGCTAGTCCGCTCACCCTGCCTTCCAGATCGTCTACGTTTTTGAGTTCTCTCAGGTATTTTTCCTGTCCGTCTTTTCCATTTGCTTCAATGACTTCCAACAATGCTGCTTCACCCAGGGTATCCTGCATTTTCTTAATGAGGCGTACGGTCAGTTCCGCATGGGTATCCGGAAACCTGGCATGCCCTGCCTGTGTCAGGGACCATACCTGCTGGGGCCGGCCTTTCCCTTTTGACTCCGTATGAGTATCCACCAATCCTTCATTGGAAAGTTTGATGAGCTGAAAACGGGCGCCTTCGGTACTCACATTCAGGTCCTTCGCTAATGCAACCAGTGGCTGAGGACCTTTTGTCTTTAGCAACATTAATGCTCTCTCGTTATCGGGCAAAGTCATTTTCATAATAAACCAAGTAGTTAATAGGTATAACAAAGGTAGCATAAAACCTTTATGAAAACATTTAACCAAATAAACATTTGGTTTATTAAGTTAATTGTCTACCTTCGTATTGTTAAAAACGATCAGCATATGAGTACATACAAACTGGAACCGCTGCCATACGGTTATGAAGCTTTAGCACCTGTTATTGATGCCCAGACAATGACTATCCATTATTCCAAACACCACCAGGCTTATGTCGATAATCTGAACAAGGGTTTGGAAGGGAAGCCTTACGCGGAACTTACGCTGGAGGAGTTATTTGCAAAGATCAGTGAATTGCCACCAGTGATCCGTAACAATGGGGGCGGGCATTATAACCATACTTTCTTCTGGCCACAGTTTTCAGCACCGGCTGTATTAGAAAATAGCGCGATCGCTGAAAGGAAAGCGACTGGCGATCTTGCGACAGCCATTATCCATACTTTCGGATCATTTGAGGAGTTTAAGACCAAATTTGCAGAAGCAGCGATGACGCGTTTTGGATCAGGATGGGCGTGGTTGATCTGGTCAAAGGATGAGCAGAAATTGAAGATCACTTCTACGGCGAATCAGGATAATCCATTGATGGAGTTGCCAGAGATTGTGAAGGGACAACCGATTCTGGGATTGGATGTGTGGGAGCATGCGTATTATTTGCATTATCAGAACAGGCGTGCAGAGTATGTAGGCAATTTCTGGAATATTGTGAACTGGGATGTGTTGAATGAACGTTTTGCGAAAGCGAAATAAATAGCTATTTACAAAGCAGCATGTGCTTTGCAAAAGCAAATTAATTATTTACGGCCATACTAAAACCGAGATAAAACCGCTGCAAGTCGCAGCACAATACACAGAGGACCTATTGTAAAAGTTCATGCAATACACAGGTATATTCTTATACCTGTGTTATTTTTTTCTCGGTTATGAATATATGTTAATGTTTCAGCCCTTTACAAAGTACATGGCCACGATGCCGCAACAGGCTTTAAATAAGATCAATCCATCAATGATGATCAGATAATAATCGAGGCTGTGCCGCTTGCGCATGGAATAGGCAACATAGAGTGTAAGCACAAAAGGAATACAATTAATTATGCCGGGCAGAAAGCCGAATCCTTTGAAGGTGGCAAAGCATAATAACGCGATCATGCCAATGGATAGGATCGGGATCAGGATAGAGAAGATGGTTTTGCGAAGGCCGTATCTTACCACAAATGTTTTTAATTGTTTGTTCGCATCCGAGGGATAGTCTTTGATGTCGAAGATGATGGCATTGACTGTACAGAAAGTCCAGTTCTTCAGGAATAAGAACACCCAAAGTATGTGTTGGTGAAAGTCGACATTGAATTCCACCCTGAGCATAATAATAGGAAGCAGATTGGCACAACAGGCCCAGACAAAGCCGATCACAAAGGCTTTTAGCCAGCCCACCTGTCTTAATGTAAATCCGGGGAGCAGGCCATAGTAAAGTAATCCTGCGATGATGATTAGCAGGATGAGGATCCAATAGAAGGAGGGAAGGTGGATAATATTTTCGTAATGCTGAATGAGAATAGCTCCTGCACAAAGTGCAGCCAATCCTAATAATACAATTTGCATGTTGAATACTAAGCTACTGTTCTCATAGTACCATTTGCTTCTTGGATTTGTCGTGGAAGGGGCGATGGTCTGGTGCTGGTAGGCGTAAGTATAATAGACGACGGGGAGGATGAATAATAGGCAATAGTAGCTAACAGAGAAGAAAGGCAGCCGGAGCTGAACGTTGGTTTCAACATTCAGCGCCACTGCCAGTATACCAATGAAATAATTGCCAAAAAAGAGATTGCGAAAAGGGGGAAGGCCCATTCAATATTTTTTTGCAAGGTACCGCAATCCTTACAAATTTGCATTGGTATTAATCAATTCATCCTGCCGTTCATCCGGCTTTGTAAGGAATCGGCGGCGCATTGTGCAATACACCAGGCACGGGGTACCGGTCCAATTTCAACCGGCCGTTTATTTTTATCCGGCTACTTTATAATGCAGTTGTGTCAATCCTTTTTCAAAATGTTTTACAGAGATGAGTTCCAGGAGCTGTTCTCCACGACCATCATTGAATAATTTCGTTCCGCTGCCTACCAGGATGGGAATAATAGAAATTACAAATTCATCAATCAGGTTGTCTTTTAGTAACGCATTTACAATCTCCGCTCCGCCGTCGCAAAAGATATCTTTTCCTGCTTCACCTTTGAGTTTTATGATCAGTTCCTTCAGAGGGCCAGTATAGAAATGGGTATTATCCTTACTTTCACGGGGTGTCCTGGTAATGACATACGTGGTTTTATCTGCATGATGAAACTCAGGTACATGGTCCAGGATCCAGTCGTAAGTTTTCCGGCCTATGATAACGGTGTCGATCGTTTTTAGGAATTCGGCGTAACCATAATCTTCTCCTTCTTTTTCTACGATGGACAGAAAACTCAGGTCGTCATCGGGCTGGGCTATGTACCCGTCTACGCTGGTGGCTATGTACAAGATAACTTTTCTTTGCATGGGTTAAATTTTTTCTACTGATGCATATTACTAAAATTATGAGGAATAATGATAGTAATCATTATCGCAGGTATCCTGAACATATATCTTAGCTTCGCTCATTATTGACAGCGTTAATGGAACATAGACAGCTTAAATATTTTCTGAAGGCACAGGAGCTACTTAGTTTTACTGAAGCGGCGCAACAACTGCATATCAGTCAGAGTACCCTTTCCCAGCAGATCAAACAACTGGAAACGGAACTGAACACTCCGCTCTTTAACCGTATTGGACGGCAAATCACACTGACCGAAGCGGGGAAGTTGTTTACGGATTATGCCAAGCAGGCCGTAAAGAAAGCGGAAGATGGTCTGCAGATGATCAGGGACCTGAATAACCTCCACATTGGTACCGTGACCGTGGGAGTGGCTTATAGTCTGAAGAACTTTTTTACCAAAGCACTTATTCAGTTTGCAGCCCAATTTCCCCATATCAACCTGAAGGTGGTGTATGACTCTTCACTTGGGTTATTCGATCGGTTGGATCAGTTTGAACTGGATTTCAGTCTGGCATTTCACGAAGGGGTAGATGTGCCTCATTTCAATTACCAGGAGCTATTTAGCAGCCCCATGGTAGTGGTAGCCAACAAAGGGTCAAAGATAGCGAAGAAGAAACTGCTTTCGCTGGAGGAGATCTGCCAGCTGCCCCTGGTCATTGCGACAAGGGGGTACAGCAGCAGTCATATTATCAGTAAGACATTTACCAGATACGGATTGGAGCCTCAATTTTCCATTGAAGTGAATGATATACCTACTGTTCTTGACCTGGTGAAAACGGGGAAATGGTATAGCATTGTTGTACAAACGAGTGTGATAGACAAGGAGCTGGTAACGATCCCTATTGATGAAAAAACACTGGTGCGCAATACGAATATAATCTCACTGAAGGAAGCCTATGAAACAAAGGCGATAAAGGAATTTAAAAAGATCCTGCTTGCGCTTAAGCATGAGGATGAGTAAGCACTTTTTCATAGGCTCTTCTGGGTGCGCCACGGAAGGATACTTCCCCGCAGTAAACGTAGCCGCTTTTTTCAAAAGCCCCCATCATTTTATGGTTGTCGAAGTTCGTATCTGCTTTTACGCTGGTAATGCCGTGTTGTAATGCAAATGCATCGATGAAATTAAGCATCACCTTTGACAATCCTTTGCCGATATGTTTTTCGGAGATGGCCACTCTATGGTACACGACAAAATCTCCATTTGTGAGCCATTTGCCAACAATGTCTGCATAAGCCGGCTCGTCGTTGATGAGTACCGCTACATATCCCAGGATTTCATTGCCATCAGTCATCACGTAGCCATGTCCTTTTTCAATGTCTTCCTTTACCACAGCGGGGTTTGGATAACCGTCCTGCCATTGGTCACTACCCTCTTCTTTTCTTCTTTGGATGGCTTGCGCCAGAATTTCCCAGATGGCCGATTGTTCTTCTAAGCTAGCTTTTCTGAAGCTGTAGTTCATACGATTTTATTTTCCAGATTAAAATTAAATTCATCAATAAGAGTGCACACAATGAACATAGATATATGGTGGTGCCGAATTGCTGGATCATGAACCCTCCTATAAAAGGTGCAGCCGCCTGTGCGATGAGTGGCATGCGGGCGAGCCGCCCGATGACAAGCGGGTAATGTTCCGGACCATAAATAGCTAAGGGTAAAGTGCCTCTCAAAACAGATCGCATGCCATTTCCCACCCCAAAGATAATTATTCCTATTGTAGCGAGGCTGGGATGGAAGAAGAGCAGGCCGATACCCAGCAGCATGGCCATTGTAGAGATGAAGGCCATTTCTACGGCGCTTCTGTTGGCAATCATGAGTTCCAGTGTGCGGGCTGCTGACTGACTGGGGCCCAGGAACGCCACGATCAATAAGATAGTCGGCATCCCGATTTTCTTTGCGCTCAGAATTTCTATAAGGTGAACCACAACGCCTGTGGTGATGAGGGCGCCGATGGTGAAGTTGGCAAGGAGGAGGTAGAAAATCTTTGTGCGGAAGGAGATATTGCCTGTAGTTGCAACCTGTATTTTTGCGGCAACCGGTTGGAAGATGTATTGATGAATAGGATAGATTCCCACCATTAAGATGCCGGCTAGTGTAAAGCAGGTATGCCGCCAGCCTAATTCATGGAGTAAAAAGGAAGTGAATGGCCATGATATAGAGGGGGCCAGGCTGGCTATCAGAGTGACCCAGACAATTACTTTTTTTGCTTTAGTGCCGTACATCTTTCCCAGGGAGGCAAAGAGTGCATCATATAAGCCCATGCCCATACCTACACCAATGACTACCCAGCCCAGCACGAATAAAGGGTATGTAGTAGCCAGTCCAATCATGATCAGACCAATGCCCATGACGATACCTGTGTAGTGGAGGATATAATTTCGTTCGGTATGCTGGATAATTTTCCCAATGGCAGGGAGCAGCAACCCCGAGATGAAGAGGCCTAAAGAAAGGCATCCATATACCTGCTGGTAAGTCCAGCCGGTTTCCTGCATGATGGGAGCTGATAGCACTGATAGCAGGAAGTAAGAGCCGCCCCACAAGAGGATCTGCGATAGTCCTGTCAGGAGCAGGATGGTATAGGGCGGTTTTGAATTTTCGATAAGCTGTTCCATAAATCCTTACAAAGGTCTGAACTTTGGTGGATCGGCAATACCTTATTTTTCTATCCAAAGGATCGAAAAAACCGATGAATGGGTTGATTGCCTTCGCATAAGTTTAATTCCTGCTGCTTGTACAGACCTTTAAAATCGGTAAATGATATGTGATAACATTATATCCTTTACACGACCATTCTTAGGGTCCATCTCCTTTTTATAATTAATTGCTGCGTTGTCTTTATCGCCGATCCGGGTATGTGACAACACGCGATCGGAGAAAAACTATTTAGCACTCAGGATATCCTTCACACGGCCATTCTTAGGGTCCAACTCTATCACCTTTTTATAATTGATTTCGGCGTTGGCTTTATCCCCGATCTGGGTATATGCATTTCCTAAATATTCATAAGCGGATGCGGTAGCCGGGAACAATTTTACATTCAATTTGAACAATGCAATACCGAACCCGGTTTGTTTTGCCTGCATGAAAATTTCTCCATTTGCATTTAGGAAATTCGCATCGAATTTCTTTCCTTCTGACTCGCACAATTCACGCACATGCTGCTCTACATAAGGGAGTCCATTACCTGTGATCCATTTATATAAAGTTAACTGTGTGGGCGGTGTAAAAGGTTGATAGGTTCCATCTTTCATCACTGAAAGCACGCGTGGTGCCAGGCGTGCTGCAGACTCACCCATATTACAAAGGATCACAAAGCTATATCCGTCTTCAGTATATCCCATAGCAGCCGTCCAGGCAGGTAAGCTGGCTGTCAGGTCCATGCTCAGCGGATAGCTATAGTGGGAGGGAAGTTGTTGTTTACGTTTTGCTTCTACAAATTTCAGCATATCATCCAGCGTGGTATAAATCCCTTCATCCGGATGTCCGTTTTCAATATCGTCTACATTGGTTTTAGTACCGTCGGGGTTCACGATTTGTCCGTAGGCGCGGGTAGGGGCAGCCAGTTTCTCTGCTTTTGTGTAAGCTATATTCGTCATACCTAATGGGGTTGCAATCCTGGAACGCACGGCATCTCCGAAAGACTGTCCTGTGATTTTCTCAATCACAGCACCCAATACCACATAGGCAGAGTTGGAGTAGGCCTCTCCCGTACCGGGATTGAATAATAACGGTTGCCAGGAGATGATCTGGAGCAGGTCATTCAGTTTGAAATCGGTTTTCCTGATCTTTGCATAATCCGGGCTATATTCATAATCGCCCAAACCAGAGCGTTTGGTGAGCAATTGTGCCACGGTGATTGCCTTACCAGTTGAAGGAGGGAAAATATTCACAAACTGGTCTACAGAGGACAATTCATCCAGTTTCCCTTCGCTGATCAGCTGGCGGATAATTTCTTCCGTAAATTGTTTGGTAAGATAACTGGTATTGTACAGGGTATTGGCAGTCAGGGGTCTTTTGGTGCTGTTCTCAGAAAAGCCGTTTTGTTTGCCATAAATTACAGCTCCATCTTTCAGGATCACGGCCTGTCCTGAGAACATGCCCGACTCTATCGCCTGCCGGAATAGTTGAGTGAAGGGTTGTGCATAGGTCGGAATAGTCAGTATCATAGCAACCCCCAATACATACATGGCCTTTTTCATAGGTTTTTTTGGGGGTAAATGTACGTTTTATTCAATATTCCAGTATTTCCTTTATGCAGGCAATGGCTTGTTCTGTATCCTGCCGGGTAATAGCGGCTAATAATTCTACATGTAGTTGCTGTGTAACGGTCATGATGGAAGTATCTCTCATGGTATCCAGCAGGTACTTTTTGACATGCTTGCAGGTGGCTTTGTACAGGTCTTCCAGTACGGGGTTGCAGGTAGCATGGGCCATGTGACTATGAAAGGCAAGATCTTCTTCTATACTTTGTTCTATCTGGCCGGTTTTGCCGAAATGGTCTCTGCGCTGCAAGGCTTCTGTCATTCTGCGAAGATCGGTTTCTGTGCGGTTCAGCGCCGCCTTTTCTGCCATCTTGATCTCCAGCCACTGACGTACTTCGTCTATGTGTTTGATATCCGCTTTATTCAGACGTACATCGATGGGCTCGCGGGAGCTCACCATTTCATTCACAAATGACCCTACGCCATGGCGTACATCCAAAATGCCGATATTGGCCAGTAACTTGATTGCTTCCCTGATTGTCGACCGACCCACCCCAAAAGAAGCCATCATATCCGTTTCATTCGGCAGCTTTTCGCCTACCTGATAGGTGCCATTGACTATACCGTCATTGATGCGATCAGCAACTTCTTCTGCAAGTGTTTTCCTATGTATTTTAGTCATAAGTGTTGTCGTGTCAACTATTGAATCGTTTCTATTTTAACCACATGTCCCTTATCCAGTAATATTCTTTTTTCCAGGCAGGAAGGAAGGGCCGATTCGTAATGGCCTACGTAAATTAATGTTGTACCGTTTGCGCAAAGTTTGTCGACAAACTTGTTGAAATATTGTGTCTGGTCGTTGTCCAGTCCCTGACAAGGTTCGTCCAGGATCAATAATTCCGGATTTTTGATTATTGCTCTCGCCAGCAGTGCCAGGCGTTGTTTACCTAATGGCAGGGTGTTGAGGAGTTCGTTCTGAACCTCTTTCAGGTTCAGGAATGCTATTATTTCTCTCACCTTTACAGTCTGAGAATAAGGGAGCTGTTTGAAGAGACCGATAGAATCATAGAAACCAGATGCGATGCTGGTGAAGACCGTTGCGCCGGGGTCAAAGTACCAGTGCAGTTCCGGACTGATTAAACCGATCTTTTCCTTGATATCCCAGATGCTTTCGCCACTACCACGCTGTTTCCCAAAAAGGAAGAGGCCATCTACGTAAGATTGCGGATGGTCGGCACACACGAGGCTCAGTAAGGTAGACTTACCGGAACCATTGTGTCCCTGCAACAACCATTTCTCACCGGCTTTTACTTCCCAGTTGATATTGTTCAGTACCTGTTTTTCACCGTAGTGAATATTCATGTCTATCATCTTAACGACCTGGTCTGCATGATACACGGGTTTCTCCGTGAGGAATTCAGGTAGTGGTTCCAGTTCGTGCAGTATTTCGTTATTGTGGTTATTGGTAGGGGAGGCTACCAGTTTGCCGTCAATGATTTGCGCGTACTGATGTACATTATTGGGTACGTTTGAGTCGTTGGTGATGAGAATGTATTGAGATCCTAAGCCGGAGAGTTCTTCCAGCAGGATATTTAAGTTCTTCCTGGAGGCTACATCCAGACCGGCATAAGGCTGGTCCAGTATCAGCAGTTGTGGTTTGAGCCATAGTGCTTTGATTAATTGCAGCTTTTTGTGTTCCCCGCTGGAGAGCTCTATGAGTTGTGAGTCCAGCAGTTCTCTATATCCGAGTGCGTCGATAATTTTATCGGCATCGGCTATATCGAGGTTCTTTTCTTTCCCAAAGACTTTAAAATCGCCCAGTACGGTAAGGGTTTCTCTAGCCTGTTTACGATTATAGCGCTGCTGGTAGTAAAAGTTAGCATCGCCTTCTAAGTTCCTGAAGTGGTACCAGTTGGATACATAGAGTACCTGTGGGGGAAGTGGGCTGTTTTTATCAAAGTTATACGCAATACTGCCGTCAATACCTTTTGGTGTTTCTATCAGTTGGGCGAGGGTTGTTTTCCCGCTCCCGCTTATTCCGTTCAGCACCCAGTTTTGTCCACGAACTATATCCCAGCTTAAATTATCTAATACAATCTTGTCTTTAAATCTGACATTCAGATTTAAAATTGTAACAACGGACTCTGACATCATATTCCAATTTCTGAATGAAGAGGTAGTATAGAAATAAAGTAACCTCCTTTGAAAGGTATAAGCGGCTGCTCCACAGGATGTAGGCAGCCGCTTATCTTATATGTTAGGCAGTTTTGATTGACTTCATAGCAGTCATTGCTTTGCGCAGTTTTCTTCCCACTACTTCAACCGGGTGGTCGCGCAGGATAGCGTTGATGTGCACCAGTTCAGCGTTATCAACGGAACCGGATTTACCTTCGTTGAAGTTTTTACCAACAAGGTCAGTATCAACTGTTTTCATGAAACCAGCCAGCAATGGTTTACAAGCCTGATCGAACAGGTAGCAGCCATATTCAGCGGTATCAGAGATAACGCGGTTCATTTCGAACAGTTTCTTACGCGCGATGGTATTTGCGATCAGTGGAGTTTCGTGCAGGGACTCGTAGTATGCAGATTCAGCTTTGATACCTGCTTCAACCATTGTTTCGAAAGCCAGTTCCACACCTGCTCTGATGAATGCTACCATCAGGGTGTAGTTGTCAAAGTATTCCTGTTCGCCGATCTTAACGTCGCCGGCAGGGGTCTTTTCGAATGCGGTTTCACCGGTTTCAGCTCTCCATTTCAGCAGGTTCGCATCGCCGTTAGCCCAGTCTTTCATCATTGTGCTGCTGAATTCGCCGCTCATGATGTCGTCCTGGTGTTTCTGGAACAGTGGACGCATGATGGTCTTCAGTTCTTCAGAGATCTTAAAAGCAGCTACTTTCGCAGGGTTGCTCAGGCGGTCCATCATACCACTTACGCCACCGTGTTTCAGGGCTTCAGTTATTACTTCCACACCGTATTGTACCAGTTTAGAAGCGTAACCAGCATCGATACCTTTCTCCAGCATTTTGTCGAAAGACAGGATGGAACCGGTTTGCAGCAGACCACACAGGATGGTTTGCTCACCCATCAGGTCAGACTTTACTTCAGCTACGAAAGAAGAACGCAGTACACCAGCTCTGTGGCCACCGGTACCCACGCAGTAAGCTTTCGCCTGCTCCAGACCTTTACCTTCAGGATCGTTTTCCGGGTGAACGGCGATCAGGGTAGGCACACCAAAGCCACGCAGGTACTCAGCTCTTACTTCGGAACCTGGGCATTTAGGCGCTACCATTATAACAGTGATGTCTTTGCGGATTTGCATACCTTCTTCTACGATGTTGAACCCGTGAGAGTACAGCAGGGTAGAATTCTTTTTCATCAAAGGCATTATCTTAGTTACCACAGCAGTGTGTTGCTTATCCGGAGTGAGGTTCACTACCAGATCAGCACCTGGAATCAGTTCTTCGAATGTGCCAACTTTGAAGTTGTTGTCAGTTGCATTTTTCCAGGAATCTCTCTTGTTGTCAATTGCTTCCTGACGCAGTGCGTAGGAAATGTCCAGACCACTATCTCTGAGGTTCAGACCCTGATTTAAACCCTGAGCACCTGCTCCAACGATAACTACTTTCTTACCTTTGAGGGCAGCCACGCCGTCAGCAAATTCTGCGATGTCCATGAACTCGCATACACCTAATTGGTTCAACTGCTCCCTGAGGGGTAAAGAATTAAAATAATTTGCCATTGCTTCTTAAAGTATTAATTAAAGTCTAAATTTTACATTCGATGTCGTGTCATCTGATGACAAAGTTATCAGGATTTTTATTATTGTCAATACCCATTTTATATTTCGTGAATTATTTCAAAGAGACCCGCATTATTTTAGATATTATTCAATTTTGAGGGATATCCTACCCTTTTCCGCCTGATTTTGAATGCTTAGGAATATGGCCGGGGTATACGAATGTCCAGATCACGGGCTATCCAATAAGGCGTAACCAGTTCTCCAGTCCTTTGCCGGATGCAAATAAAAGTTTCCGTATTCATAAAAGTGGGGGAAAAATAATAGTAATTAAATGGGGGAGAGACAATTTTAAAGATTGAGTACCAAACTTTAACACTTTTTTGTCTACAAAAAAGTGAATTTCATCTCTGGATTTTAGGCTTTTCAATAATGCCTCTAGGTAGGATATTTCCTTCGCTTTATTTTCCCACTATGAAATATTACTATCATTTCATAGTGGTTGTCGTCATTATTGGCCTGACCATCTGTGTGCCTTATATGCCTAAACATTCCGTTACTATCACTGCTGATGAGCTTTATTATTCAGTGATGCTGGACAATGCTATGGCTGCCGGCGGATATTTTCTGAATTTCTATTTATTCATTCCGTTTTTTTATAATCGTAAGCGTACCCTCTATTTTATTTTATTGTCAGGCTATTTTGTATTGATCCTATATACACCGGCTGGATTGAATTATTTCCTGACAGGGTTCAGGTTGCTGACGCCTTTAAAATTTCCTATCCCGCAACTGTTATTACTTTCACTGGCTTACATGCTTTCTTATATTGCACGTAAAAGGTATGAATGGAATACCTTGTCAGAGGAGAAAGTGGCGTTTGAACTGGCTGCCCTGAAACAACAAATGCAGCCTCATTTTTTCTTCAATACCCTGAATGGAATTTATGGATTGTCTATTAAAGGATCACCACAAACACCTGATTATATATTGAAGCTGGGCAGTATGATGCGGTATGTATTATACGAGAGTAGTGGAGATAAAGTAGCGTTGGCAAAGGAAATCGGGCATATAGTCAACTATTGTGAAATGCAGCAGCTACGATTGGGCCCTAATAACCGGGTGGTGGTGAACATTACAGGAGAGATCAATGCGCAGCAAATTGCGCCTTTCATTCTCATTCCTTTCATTGAGAATAATTTCAAGCATGGTATTTCTGCCAGCAAAGATACCCTGATGGAGATCTCTATTCAGCTCTCCGCAAATTTACTTCAATTTACTTCGACGAATACGATTGTCACTCAATCACCACAGGAAGGTGTAGGTATTAAAAATGTGAAACGCAGATTGGAATTACTGTATCCTGCCCGACATACGCTATCTATCAATCAGAAGGGGCCGCAATTTATTGTTCAACTCAGTGTAAATTTATGAAACCCTTAGACGTCATCACGATCGACGATGAGCCCATTGCACATGAAATACTGTCCCATTACAGTCATCACTTAAATGGGATCAGGCTGCAAAAGCAATTTACCAGTCCGGAGCTGGCAGGAGCTTATCTGGCAAGCCATCCAGTCGATTTAATCCTGCTGGATATTGAAATGGCAGAAGTCAATGGCTTATCTTTTTATCGTTCCTTACCACAACGGCCGATGGTGATCTTCACGACTGCACATCCGGAATATGCTGTAGAAGGGTTCAATGTAGACGCCATCGATTATTTGCTGAAACCCTTTTCTGCAGAACGTTTTGAACAGGCTATACAGAAGGCGGGGCTATTGCGCAAAGTACAGGATCTGTCGTTGTCACTAACGGTGCGTGCGGACTATGAAACGAAGACTATACTGCTATCGGATATTCTCTACATCGAAGGCCTGAATAACTATGTAAAAATTTATACCACGTCGTCTTCACATCCTTTGTTGTCCATGATGACGCTGAAAGATATGATGTCGCGGTTACCTGCCGCACAATTTATGCGGATTCACCGTTCCTACATCGTGCCCCGGCATCGGGTGAGTGCGGTCAATAGCAGGTATATCACGCTGGCAGAGAAGAAATTGCCGGTAGGAGATACCTATCGTACCAGTGTCAGTACATGGATGTGCAGGTGACGGTTCTCCAATATTATTGCAGGGTTTTCCCTTATTATTTTTTACCAGGTAGTGTGGCCAATAGATTTGCCGGATGAAGTATTTAATACCTGTTACACTACTTACTTTTATCCCTGTGTACGTGTGGTCGCAACCTCCAATGCCTATGCCGACAGGCCGCATACAGAAAGTGCTGACCATCCGGAATGAGAAAACAGGACATGTGGATACCGTCAAAATGGGAGATTTCATCAGACTGTGGTTCTGGTCTGACAAGCGGATAAAGATGGAACAACCCCTTACCCGTACTGACTTTAATAAAAATACTTATTATATAGAATCGAACCTCCTTGGGGTGACGGATACCACGCTTATTTTTCTGAAGCGATCTCCTTTTTTACCCATTCCACCTATTCCATTACCCATCCCTATTCCGATCCCTATACCTAACAAAATTCCCATGCATGAATTCGATACCATCCAGCTTCGGGATATCAGGGGTATCCGGTTGGTGAACCGGAACCTGGAGGGTGCGGCAGTTGGGGTCACTATGGTTCCGGCAATGTCTATTATACCGGATTATTTTACTACCTGGCCGGGCATGATGTTCATGCAACCTTCCATGCAGATCGTATCTACTTATATTGGAGATGTGCTCTTTCCGTTACACAAGGTAAACAGAACCAACAAACAAAAGTTTACCCTGGGTACAAGTGAGATACCTGTAGATACGATGTACTATATTCAGAAACGGAAGATGAATGGGGACAATGATTATGAATGGGAGGTGGAAAGACTGGAAAGGTATGAGAAAATGTATAAGCATGTTAAAAAGGAAATGAACGACAAACTGCTGGACAGTTATCAGGGCAATACGATTTTCAGTATACCCCTGGGTGTTACCCTGATTCCGGATATGTTCAGAAGTGGGGAAGACCTCAAGAGTCATGTCAGCATTACGGAGCGGAAGTTTTACTTCGGCTTAGCCACGGAGAACTGGATTACAGACAGGCATCGCATAGGCACGGAGATGACGCTAAACCGGACGGAACGGTTTATGTCAATAACAGGTACAACTTCAGTGGGTATCAATGCCAGTATGGGGATGATATTGTCCAACTTTACCTACCTGAAATGGGGGCTGAAAGGCTGGTATAGTGAGGGGTATAAGAAGAGGCAATGGGCCGCCATCCACCAGTTGGACGATGAAATTGCCAAAGCGGAGGAGATTGACGATATAGAATCGGGTATGCTAACGGCGAAACGTAACTATTTCAGAACCATGCTGGCGGCAGAGCCGAAGCCTTATATCTTGTTTGGGGTAGGGGCCATCAATACGACCCTGATCCGCATCAAGGGGAGTAATGCCAGTGGAATTGGTTCTACAGACTATTCCCAGCAGAAGTTTGCTGTGGAAGGTGGGTTCGGCATGTTTACCCGGGTGGGTAGGCGCCTTACCTACGATTTCTCTGCCAAATACATCTGGAGCCCTATGTATAGTCCTGCCATCGGGGGATTGGAACGATATAGCGGGTTCCGGTTACAACTGAATATCGGTTATATGTCCGGAATGGCTTTTATGCGTACCCGGAAGATGCTAAAACAGATCAATACGAACAGGGACCCAAAAGAAAAGAGGCAGTAAGCTGGGATATTTGATAAATTTTTATAATTTAGAGTCCCATATTTTTACTATCCTATGAGTATTGAAAAAATTGCATTTGACAAGGTGTATGAAGGCCCGATGGATGCCTGCATTGACTGGATAGCCGGTGGGAATTTTGACGGCTATATCTACAAAACCTCCCTTAAATTTACAGCAGAAAAGCATGAAGTAGTCCTGACTACCCGGATTATTGACCAGTCCCGCTTTGATGGTATTGAGTTTGACGAAGACCTGATTGGCAGGTTTGAGTTCTCCGATAAGCGGGCAATTGTCTGTCAGTTCCCAAATTTTGACATGCGGGGCAGGCTGTTGGGTGAAAACAATGAGTTTATAGCCTTTTCCATCTGGCACAACAAGGAGAGGGATAAGAGTTTTTCCCGGGTGTATAAGCTGGCAGAGGAGTTATCCTAAAATGCTTACCTTAGGGGGGATTGTAGTGTTTGTTAAATTTCGTGAAAATGGAAGCCTCCGGAAAGTATCACTCCCTTTATAACTCTGAAAAAGAGGGTTATTGTGTATTTGAAGTCCAATTGAATAATGACGGTCAACCGGTGGACCTGCTTTATGTGCAGGCCAGTCCGGAATATGAACGCATGACGGGTTTCGGCAGTGTAACCGGCAGGCTCCTTACAGAGGTTTGCCCGGATGCAAAGCCGGAACTCGTTGCTGTTTATGCCAATGTCGCACTCACGGGGGCGCCCGTACGGGTAGAGAACTACATCCCGGCTGCCAATGGTTGGTTTCTATCTTATGTTATGCCTGTGCAGGGCTTACAGATTGCCAGCATCTTAAATAATATTACAGAGAGCAAGTTCAAAACCGAAAAACAGCAATACCTTTTAAAACTGAGTGATGCGCTGCGCACCATGGCAGATCCTGTGGCTATACAGCAGACTGCCTGCCGGCTATTGGGGGAATATACGGGTGCTGACAGGGTTTTATATGGTGATGTCACAGATGAACGGACGATTGCCATCCACCAGCATTACGAAAATGGAGTAGCCCCTGTTTCAGGGGTCTTTGATGTGAAAGATTTTGGGGAAGGAATGATCGATACTTTCAGGCGGCATGAGAAGATCATCGTTGAAGATATTCATACGGGACCAGCTTATCTGGCTGATTACCATGAGCAATACCTTGCCATGGAGATTACAGCCCTGGCCTGTATGGGCCTGATCAAAGATGGCAGCTGGGTAGCAGTATTTGGTATGAACCACAGTACTCCCCGCAAATGGACATCTCTGGAAATCGCGTTGATGGAGGAAACCGCAGAACGAACCTGGGCAGCGCTGGAGAGAGCCAAAGCACAGGAGGCACTGCGCAAAAATGAGGCACTGATGGCTAGTGTAATCAAGGTCCTGCCTATTGGACTGGGGTGCTTAGATAAAAATGGACAATTTTTATTGGTCAATGAGGTGATGCGTCGTTTTATCCCCACAGGTTTGATGCCATCTGTTGATGAAATAAGGGCAGATCGCTGGATTGCCTATAACCCTGATGGAAGTATAGTGCCTAGCTCCGAATACCCCGGTATACGGGCTTTAAAAGGGGAACCTGTGATGCCCCATATGGAAATGATCTACGTGCAGGATGATGGTACGCGCATCTGGACACGGGTGGCGTCGCTGCCGCTGCGGGACGAGCGGAATGAGATCATTGGGGCGGTGGTGGTGATCACCGATATCAATGAGCTGAAGGCCCTGCTGCAACAGCGGGATGAGTTTATTGGTATTGCCGGGCATGAACTGAAAACACCTGTCACCAGTATGAAAGCTTATGCGGAAATTGTGCAGGAACAACTGGAAGAACTAGGTTATAAAGAAGAAAGTGCCCTGGTGGGCCGTATCAATATACAAATCGACAAACTCACGACGCTTATTAATCACCTGCTGGATACCACCAGGATCTCCGAAGGCAGGTTACAACTGAATATAGAACCCTTCGATATGAATACACTGCTGGCAGAGCGGGTGGAAGAGATGAGGTATACAACCAATCACCGGTTTGAATTGATACCCGGCAGTTTACCATTTGTCAAAGCAGATAAGGAGCGCATCGGGCAGGTAGTGAACAATCTGTTATCTAATGCAGTGAAGTATTCTCCAAAGAAATCTGTGATCACTATCAGTAGCGGGATGATGGAAGACAGGGTGGTAGTGACCGTGAAAGACCATGGCAATGGTATTCCTACAGCAGCACAACACAATTTGTTTGAAAGGTTTTACCGCGTTACAGATGCGCAGCCTGGAATGGGCCTGGGTTTGTACATCTCCGCACAGATCATTCAAAGACATGGGGGAAATATAGCAGTACATAGCAATGAGGCAGAGGGGGCCATGTTCTCATTTACTTTACCGTTTGAGAAATAATAGGTTATGTTGCTTATATTTTCTACTTTTAAAAAATTCTTTACGAAAGCCTTGCGATAATCCTGTTGCCGCGTCCGGCAATGCACTAATAACCGTTTTTACCCCGCTGCTTATGCAAAAGATAATTGTACTCGATGACAACCAGGACATTTTGGAAGCCGTATCTCTCGTGTTAAAAAGAAAGCCACTGGCAGTTGTTGCCTTGAGAGATCCTGAAGAATTGATTGAAAATATTCCCTCTCATGAACCTGCTTTATTGCTAATGGACATCTTCCTGGGAAAAGATGATGGCCGCAGAATTTGTCGTGATTTAAAAGACAATCCTTTATTTGACCAGCTGACGGTTGTATTGTTTTCTGCGCAGGCATATAGCCCTGAATCAGTGGAAGCGAGTGGTGCCGATGCCATACTGGATAAACCTTTTTCAGTAAAGGCCTTATACAATGTGATTGATCAGCTGGCGGTATAGCCCGGGATAGTAAAATAAAATGTAGCCCCTTTACCTGGCTCACCTTCTACCCTTATCTGTCCGTTATGTCGTCGGATAATTTGAGCCGTAATATACAAGCCTAAGCCCATACCGGGGTAATTTTCCGGATTCGTAGAGGTACATATACGAAATCAGTAATCATACCCTGCTCATTTTGTACAGGTTTCAGCACCTGGATCATGTCAATTGTACAGTCGGGTGTGGCTTTAAGCTCATGAATAAAGTCAGGACCTGTTTTTCCTGCATTGTCTGAAATTAATAAAAATTACTAATTTTGCGGCGCCCTAATAGCCGGGGGACGTACCTTATGTGCAAAGACCAGATTACCATTCTACTGGTAGACGACGACATAGAAGACCAGACACTACTTTCTGAAGCCATCCATAAAATAGCACCAGCTATTTGCGTAAAATTATTCAACAACGGATCAGAAGTTTTACAATACCTGTCATCCAGGGAAGATGATACGCCATGCCTTATTGTATTGGATTACAATATGCCGGGCATCACAGGATTGCAGGTATTGGAGCGTATTGGCGAAATTCACAGGCTCATCAGCATTCCTAAAATAGTTTGGAGTACTTCCAATTCCCATCACTTCAGAACACAATGTTTAAATGCGGGTGCACTTAAATACATTGTGAAACCACAGAACCTTCATGACCTGAACCAGATTGCTGCAGACATCATTAATACCTGTAATAAGGCCGCATAGGTATTGTATAATATAATTATATGTCTTATCATGCGGAATGATACTGAGATCCCTGTTTTGCATTACTGTAGTCGCTCTCACTGCCAGTCAGATTGAATGGAAGGAGCCGGAAATGATTCTTCACAAGGATGATTTGATCAGAAGGCAGATCTATAATGTGTATGATATTGATTGTTGGGATCTGTTACCCGGGCAGCCTGCCAGGAAAGGTGAACGGCTGATTGTAATAGGGGAGGATGAGGTGAGGAAGCGATGACAAGAATAATTAAAAAGAGCGGGACATTTTGATATGTCCCGCTCTTTTCAATTATTTACCGGCTTGTTTCAGCAACTCGTTGTTAAGATTGATATACTCCTGTATATTATCTTTTTTTGCCAGCTCCAGGCTTTCTTTTGAACTGGCAATTGCACCAGCTTTATCGCCTGATTTCAGCAGGATCTTCGCTTTCCAGTATTTGATATAGAATACATTCGGCTGTGCTTTATCAGCTTCATTGATATATTCAACCGCTTTTTTTATGTCGGTATTATTGTCGTAATAATATTGTGCGGCCTGCATGTAAGGCTTCTTGTCAGTCGCCATAGCAGAATCAAGGCTGGCAGTGATCTCAGCTTTCTGATCTACAGTCATGTGCAGCTGTACCTGGGTATGATCCCACTCAATGCTCAGTACTGCAGCAGCAGGTGTAACATTGTCGAAAGACATTGTATAGGTTTCAACAGCATAAGATAAGTTAGAAGGTTTTACAGTAAAACGTAACAGGTCATCTGCCTGGTTGTAGGTATAAGAACCCCACTGATTTGATTTTTTGCTGATGATGATGGTCCATTTGTCCTTTTCAGGGATAGCGAACAGGCCATAGGTACCTGCTTCAATTTTGTGGCCTTCGATGCTGACCGCATCTTCAAAGGTGATAGCGGGAATGCCATTTGCACCGAGTCTCCATACAGAACCGTAAGGTACCAGACCTCCGAAGATCTTACGACCATTCATGTTGGGGCGGTTGTACTTTAAGGTGACGTCGTGAATACCTACTTTCTGTGTGATGCTGGTTCCGCTGCTCGCAGCCGGTACTTTCAATTGCGCGTATATCCCGGTTGATAGCGAGAGGGATATAAGGGTGGTGATTACAGTTTTCATGCCGCGAAGGTAGTGTATTATCCAATTCGACGTTACAACAGATGAATGGCATCAGCGATTCTGCAGGCCGCCATGGAGTTGTTGACATGCAGTTTTTGCAGGATATTTTGCCTGTGCCTGTTTACGGTATATACACTGATAGAAAACTTCGCTGCAATCTCTTTACTGCTACTACCGGCTTTGATCATACGTAATACCTCTTTTTCCCGCTCAGACAATATGCTGCTGACCTGTTCCTGATCGGGCAATAAGATCTGGCCTGTTCTGGAATTGACGATCCTTCCAAAATACGAGTTGCCTTCTACCTGTTGTGGCGGAAAGTTATACAGGCACAATGCCATCCAGACACTCCCGTTGTCCGCGCTCCTGATATAAAACATGCGATGCTGCACCGGCACATATTCCTCCTGTGCATTCCGCATATGCAGGATACTATTTACATAATAATCATATCGTTCTGTATTGCGCAGATCTTTCAGCATATGAAAGAATTGTAATTCCATGGCATGTTTCGATTGCAGGTCATCCGGCCTTATTCTGCCAAATAATCCTTCTTCCCAGATGGAATCGATTTCAGCTTCAATCTGCAGTCCCAGTGCTGCGCCCACTCCTCCGGAATAAATATAACTCCTGTTGGCTTTCAGGTCACTCAGCACGCAAACCGCATTTTCTATACCAGCATAGACTTTTGCCACCATCTGGCACTGGGCCAGGGGGGAGTCCTGCTGAGAAAAGGATTGGGCCAGCAGCGTATCATTCAGTATATTTTGGTTATTATTAACCATTGCACCTTGCATAAGCACCATTTACATTTGCAAAAGTAATAATTCAACAAGTATGAAAAAGATTCTCTGGACCGTAGTTTCACTTATCGGCATGCAGACAGTATCAGCCCAAACCCTGGAGAAAATGCAGTGGTTTAACGAACCCGCCAAATGGGATATCAAGGATAAGGCACTGACCATGTTCGTTACCCCGCAAACAGATTACTGGCGTATTTCCCATTACGGGTTTACAGTAGATGATGCGCCGTTCTACTTTGCCAATTACGGTGGAGAATTTGAAGTGAAGGTAAAACTTACCGGTAGTTACAAGGCCCGCTTTGACCAGATGGGGTTAATGATCAGAACTGACCAGGAAAATTATATCAAGACAGGGGTAGAGTTTGTAGATGGTAAATTCAATGTGAGCACTGTCGTGACCCACAAGGTAAGCGACTGGAGCGTGACCACCCTGGATAAAGTACCTCCGTTTATCTGGATCAAGGCAGTGAGAAAGCTGGATGCGGTGGAGATCTTCTATTCCTTTGACGATGTCAATTATGTGATGACCAGGAATTGCCCTTTGCAGGATAATCGTCCTGTAATGGTGGGTATGATGGCTGCGTCTCCGGATGGACAAGGTTTTGAAGCGAAGTTCGAGCACTTTACCGTGAAGCATTTACCGGATCAGCGTAGACTGGAATGGTTGAATAAGCATCAGTAGGATAAGGCAACGACGGCAGAAAGGTGGACTTGAGGTGGACTTGTACAGGCAGTAGGCTTCTTTTTTCTTTTAAAATTAATTAAATTCTGCCTTCTGGTAAATACCTGATCACTTTTACAAACCGCCCCATGTAATACTTATCGAGTGTTGTTTCTGTCACTCCATAAGCCTTACCAGAGGTGGAATGAATAAATACCACACTATCGCCCACCTGTGTAATAATACCCATATGCCCTACGGTACGAACTGTGCTGTCTGTGCCGGTAAACAGGATAAGGTCTCCTGGTTGTGCATCTGTCAGTGGAACAGGCACGCCTTCATTGGTGAAACCCGCACTGCTTCTGGGTACATCAATCCTGAAATGATTGAACACATAGGTGATAAATCCTGAGCAGTCAAAACCTACATCAGGATTGGTTGAACCATATTTATAAGGGGTGCCTTTCAGTGTTTTGGCAAAGGAGAGTAGCCTGACAGGAAGGGTAGTAGTATCTACAGGAGCTACAATGAACGTAGAATCAATGCCCCGTTCCTTAGGCCCTTGACTACAGGATAAAACGCAGGATAGTAATAAGGTATTCAACATAAGTATAATGGCAGGGCGTACGGAGATTATCTTCTGTACGCCACTGCTGTAAATATACTTATTTTTTATTATTCTTCTTGTCTTCTTCATCTTCGTCCGCACCATTATCAGGCAAATCATTATTGGCGGCCATTTCTTCTCCCACTTTACGTACAAGGGAAGAGATCGGCCCGTCCATATGCTCTTCA
>Ga0182005_1000173_pt1 | contig 44701 bp, 41 predicted proteins | sample Sormic07211103_1_FD_123021 | JGI IMG/M metagenome (GOLD analysis project Ga0182005, IMG submission 123021) | Rhizosphere microbial communities from Sorghum bicolor, Mead, Nebraska, USA - 072115-103_1 MetaG | ecosystem: Host-associated > Plants > Roots > Rhizosphere | place: USA: Nebraska...
AGGCGATGACCCTGCCAGCCACACCCCGGCACCCGAGTCGTCCGCTACCGTTGCTTCCTTCCGGACCTGGCGGAGTTTACGGACTATCGTCGCGGGGGGACCGACAGGGTCACCATAAAGACGGTAAATCAATTTAAAAGCAGGGTGTTGCAACCGTGCGGGCGGGATTGTTCGGGCTCCTGCCCTCACCCCTCCGCTTCGCTACGGGGCCGACGCTACGCGCCGTCCAAATTTGTTCCAGACAAATTTGTCGAACCCGCGCGGGTTCAAATCCCGCTCCCACGGTGTCGCTTCGTTTGTCTCTGCGCCACCTTTAACGGTGTCGCATTTCAGATTTGGCGGAGAGAGCGGGATTCGAACCCGCGATACCTTATTAGGGTATACACACTTTCCAGGCGTGCTCCTTCAACCACTCGGACACCTCTCCGCACTTGCACATCCTCTTCCCCGGCGTCCTGTCCGGCAAAGAAGCGGAAGGATAACGTTCCCGCCGCGGCGGGGCAAGCCTCAGCCGGCACCGGGACGCGGCGGCTCCGGTTCGGGCAGAGTCAGGCGTTCTCCCGGATGAGCGATCCGGTAGCCGCGTGAGACCAGCGTTTCACCGTCTTCGGCGCTGCCGTAGTGATACAGGGCCATACGCGCGGTGACCTCGGGCGCGTACTCGCGCTCCAGATCGTCCACGCCGGTATGCGACGGATTGCCGATGACGCCGCAGTCGTGGGCGATCAGTTCGCCAGCCGCGCCGTGCAGCGCCAGGGCCTCCGGCACCGGCCGCGTATCGCCCGTGTAGACGAAGCTGCCACGCAGCGCCAGGCCGTACGAGGTGCCCTGCACGTGATGCCGGGTGGGAAAGACGTCGAACCAATGGCCTTCGTGCCAGAACCCGCGGGTGCAGGGCAGCAGATGGAAGGCCTCCCAGTAATTCACGCCGCCCTCGGCCAGTGCGCCCGGGTAGTCGGCCACCCTTCCCTGCAACCACGGCAGGAGTGCGGCGTGCAGGTAAACCCGGGTGCGGCCGCGCAGGGCTTCGTCGAACCACAGGCGGAAGAACAACCTTTCCATGCCCGCGACATGGTCCATGTGCACATGCGTGACGTAGAGCGCCGGTGGCGGCGTGCCGTAAGCGGCGACATAGCGATCGAGGGTATCGGGGCCGCAGTCGACCAGCAGCAGCGGTTTGCCGTCCCGCTCGACGACCACGGCCGACGAACCCAGCTCGACCGCGTGCGCCGCGCCGGTTCCGAGGAAATGCAGGTTCCAGGTCATGCGCGCAGGCTCCGTTCGTAGTGTTCGATCAGGGCCGGCCATAGCTCGGCGTCGAAGGTGTCCCCGGCCGCGTCGCGCGCGCCGAGCTTCACCAGCGAGCGCTTCAGGCGGGACAGATTGGCATGGCGCCAGCCGCGCGACGGACGGCGCAGACGCCCCCGGTCGAAATCGATCAGGTAGAGACCATCGGCATTGACCAGAATGTTGTGCGCGTTGAGGTCGGCATGCCAGGCGCCCTCCCGGTGGAATCGGGCGATCAGCTCGCCGACCCGTCCCGCCAGCGCCGCATTGAAGGCGCCATCCTGAAGGCGCTCGGCCAGCGTGGCGGCGGCAGGAATGCGCAAGGTGATCAGGTCAGCCGAGTAACGGAAGCCCTGACGAACGAAGCGTGAGGCCACCGGCGGCGACACGGGCAGGCCCCGGCGCTCCAGTTCGGCCAGCAGACGGAACTCGCGGTCGCTGCGTGTGCGGCGGCGGCCGGTAAAGAGGTAGCGATCGCCGAGCAGACGGGCGACCATACCACCGCGGCGATAATGCCGAAGCACGGCTTCGCCGGCCGGGGTATCGATTACCGCGACACCGCCCCGCCCACCCGACTGCGTGCGCAGCGCACCCCGCTCGCGCCAGTAGTCGGGCGAGAACCAGGGTGCGTCGACTTGAGATACACGGGTGGCGTCGAACAGAATCGTCCCGCCCGCGCTCTCCTTGACTCGTTGCTCTGTCATTCGTCGGCCGCCCTTACGCAGCCACTCATCCGGTACTCCGATCGTGTCCAGTCTACCAAGCCGTCCACTCCCGTCGGGAGATTCCAGCCTCTGCATCCTGCGTACCTCCGCCATCGGCGACGTGACGCACGTGATTCCGCTGGTCCGCACCCTGCAGGAAAAGTCGCCCGGCACGCGCCTGACGTGGCTCGTCGGCAAGCTCGAGCGCAAGCTCGTGGGCGATTTTCCGGGCGTCGAGTTCATTACCTTCGATAAGGGCAAGGGCCGGGAGGGCATGCGCGAGGTACGCCAGGCGCTGGCCGGACGCCGGTTCGACGCCCTGCTGCACATGCAGGTGGCATTGCGCTCGAATCTGCTGAGCCTGGCCGTAAAAGCCGATCGCCGCATCGGCTACGACCACGCCCGCTCCAAGGACCTGCACGGGCTCTTCGTGAACGAACGCATCGAAGCCCGCACGGGGGAGCACGTGCTGGACGCCATGGCCAGCTTCATCGAGCCGCTGGGCCTGAAGCAGACGGAGGTGCGCTGGGACATTCCCGTGCCCGCCGACGCCCACGAGTGGGCCGCCGAACAGCTGCCCGGCGACGCGCCGACCCTGCTGGTCAGTCCGATGTCGAGCCACACGGTGCGTAACTGGCGGGTCGACCGCTACGCGGCCCTGATCGACCACGCGATGGCGCGCGGCATGCGTGTCGCACTGGTCGGCGGTCCGTCGGACCCCGAGCGCGCGCTGGCGGACAGCATCCTGGCGGCGACCGAGGCGGCCCCGCTGGACCTGACCGGCAAGGACACGCTGAAGCGTTTCATGGCTCTGCTGGCACGCAGCGCCATGATCCTCACGCCGGATTCGGGCCCGATGCACATGGCCAACGCGGTGGGCACGAAGGTCCTGGGGCTGCACGCCGCCAGCAACCCGCACCGCTCCGGCCCCTACTCGGACCGTCGCTGGTGCGTGGACAGATACGACGCGGCGTCGCGCAAGTTCCTCGGCAAGCCGGCGTCCGAAATACCCTGGGGCACCAAGATCGAGAAAGCCGGCGTCATGGACCTGGTCGAGGTCGCCGACATGAAAGACCGCTTCGAGGCCTGCGCGGCGTTCCTGAAACTGCCGCTCGCCTGATCAGGCCTGCGGCGCGCGGTAGTCCTGATACGACTTCTCTTCGACCAGCGTCGAGCCCAGCTTCGTGTTGATCTCGCGCTTGATCGCCGCGCGCTCGTCGTTTTCGATGTACACCGAACGAGCGAGCTGGATGAATTCGTCGTCGAACGCCTGAGCACGCTCCTTCATGCGGATGTCGTCTTCGATCTTCCACAGGCGCTGGTTGACGGCCAGCAGGCGCGACGTCTCGTCGGCGATGTCGGTCTCGGAGGCCCTGTCGTTCTTCCACGTGGCCTCGAGCAGTTCGAGCTCGTTGCGCACATTGGCCAGCTTGGCCGCGTCCTTGATCTGCTGCAGTTTGATCTGGAGGATCGTGATCTTGTCGATCAGCTCACCGTAAGAAACGGGGGTCTGGATAAGGCTCATGGCAAATCTCCGGTCGGTCAGGCGCCGGAGGTTAGCAGTTTTGCATCCGCAGGACCGCCCCCGAAGGCGGCGAGGCTGGCGGCGAGATGATCGAATACGGCTCGGACACGACGGCTCTTGCGCTGGTCCTCGTGCATGACGACCCAGATCGGGAGGCACACCTCGAGCTCGTCGGGCAGTAGGCGTACCAGGCCCATGCGGTGCGCCAACGGCACCTGACAGAAGCCGATGCCGAAGCCGGCGCGGATCGCCGCCATCGCGGCCAGATCGTTATCCGTGCGCAGCGCGAAATGCTCGCGCGAATACGGGACACCGGCCGGCCGCAATGCGCGGATGTACGGTTTTTCCTCGTCGTAACCGATCAGCGCGTGCGTGACGATATCGGCGACGCGTTCGGGCGCGCCAGCCACAGCGAGGTAGTCAGCGTGACCGTATAAGCCCAGCGGTATGTCGCAGACATGCCTGGCTACCAGCGCGTCCTGCTCGGGCACCGCGCTGCGAACGGCGATATCGGCGTCCCGACGCAGCAGGTTTTCGGTGCGATTGGTGGTCGACAGCTCGATGACGATGCCGGGATGCGCGCGCCGGAACGTCGCAAGCATCGGCGGCAGGATCTCGACGCCGACCACCTCGCTGGCCGTGATGCGCACCACGCCGTGCAATGCCTCACGCGTACCCGAGGCGACCCGGAGCACGGAGGCGGCCGCGGAAGCCATGGCCTGCGCATGAGGCTGCAGCTCCAGCGCCGCGTCGGTCGGAATGAGTCCGTGGGATGCGCGGGAGAACAGCGGAACGCCAAGCGACGCCTCCAGCTCCCGCACATGCCGGCCGAGGCTCGGCTGGGTCATGTCCAGCGACCGCGCGGCGCCGGACAGGCTGCCTTCGCGCAATACGGCGAGAAAGGAGCGGAAAAGATCCCAGGCGGGCTCGGTGTTGGCCATACATAAACGTATAGCAGATGTTCACTGATACGCAATTCCCGAACAGGGGCACACCCATCAGACTTTGCCCATCCCAACGGAGCACCGCCATGACCCAGCACCCGCGCACTGCCCTCGTCCTCGGCGCGACCGGCGGGGTCGGCGGCGAAACGGCCCGCGCCCTGATCGCCGCGGGCTGGAACGTCAACGCCCTGACCCGCCACACGGGAAAGACCGGAGATGGCATCCGGTGGATCGAAGGCGACGCCATGGTCGCCGCCGACGTGCTTCGCGCGGCCGACGGAGCGCAAGTCATCGTCCATGCCGTGAACCCGCCCGGCTACAAGGACTGGGAGCGCGTCGTTCTGCCGATGATCGACAACACCATCGCGGCGGCGCATGCCGTCGGAGCGCGCATCGTGCTGCCCGGCTCGGTCTACAACTACGGGCCCGACGTGTATCCCATGATCGCCGAGGACGCCGCGCAGCATCCGCCGTCACGCAAAGGAGAGATCCGCGTCGACGTCGAACGACACCTGCAACGCGCGGCCCGCGACGGCGTACGCAGCTTGGTGCTTCGTTGCGGTGACTTCTATGGGCCGGGTGGCGGCAACAACTGGCTGGCTCAGGGCATCGTGACGCCCGGCAAACCGCTGCGCGCGATCCGCTATCCCGGTCCGCCGGCGCTGCGGCATGCGTGGGCCTATCTGCCCGACGTCGCATCGACCCTGGTGGCGTTGCTGGATCGCGAGGACGAACTCGAGACCTTTGCACGCTTCCACTTCGGGGGACACACCCTCACCGGCGACGAACTGCACGCCGCTATCCGTCGTGCGTCAGGCCAGCCGTCGCTGCCGATGCGTCCGTTTGCCTGGTGGATGGTGAACCTCATCGCACCGTTTCACGAGACGATGCGCGAGGTGCACAAGATGCGCTACCTGTGGAATGAGGAAGTGCTGATGGACGGTAAGCGCCTGCGCGCCTTCCTGCCGGGACACCGTGACACGCCGCCCGATGTGGCGATGAAGGTCACGCTCGACGCGCTCGGTGTTCTGACGCGCTGATTCGGACCGCCGATTCAGAGCGAGACGGCGCCGAACGCGTCCATGAGCAGCAGTACGTTGAGCCCGAGCACCACCAGTGCGGCGAGCGCGGCGAGACCCACCACGAGCATCCCGTTGCGGAAGGCACCCATGACGTCGCGCCGACTGGTGAACCACACCAGTGCGATCATCGGGAACGGCAGCGCGATGCTCAGCGCGACCTGACTGAGCACGAGCGCGCGCGTCGCATCGACGCCGGCCAGCACCACCGCGAAGCTGGGCAACATCGTGATCGCCCGTCGCAGCCAGATCGGGATGCGAAAATCGACGAAGCCCTGCATGATCATCTGCCCCGCCATGGTGCCGACGACGGAGCTGGAGAATCCGGAGGCGACCAGCGAGACCAGGAAGATCGTCGCGGCAGCGCCGCCAAGCAGCGGTACCAGTGTCTGATAAGCGGTTTCGATCTTCGCCACATCCGGATGGCTTCCGTGGAACGCGCCGGCCGCCATCACCACCATGGCGAGGTTGATCAGGCCCGCGACGGCCAGCGCCAGGATCACCTCGAGGTTGGACAGGCGGATGATCCGCCGGCGCTCGCTGTCGTTCTTCGGCTGCGCCCGACGCTCGGTCAGCCCCGAGTGGAGAAACAGCGCATGCGGCATCACCGTGGCGCCGATGATGCCCACGGCGATGGCGATGGCGGCGCTGTCCGGAATGTTCGGCACGAAAATCTGCTGGCCCAGCGACTTCCAGCCCACCGGCGCGATGAACAGCTCCACGAGATACGACAGTCCGACCACGCCGACCAGCGCACCGATGGTCAGTTCGAGCCGCCGGTAGCCTTTGCCTTCCAGCATCAGCAGCGCGTACGTGACGATGCCGGTGATTCCCATGCCCACCAGCAGCGGCATGTGGAACAACAGGCTCAGGCCGATCGCCCCGCCGAGGAATTCGGCGAGATCGGTAGCCATCGCCGCCAGTTCGCTCACCACCCACATCAGATAGACCAGCGGTCTCGGCAGGCGATCCCGACAGAGCTCCGCGAGATTGCGGCCCGTGACGATTCCCAGCCGGGCGGAGAGGCTCTGGAACAACATCGCGACCAGATTGGCCAGAAGCACCACCCAGAGCAACGCATAGCCGTAGCGAGCGCCCGCCTGGATATTCGTGGCGAAGTTGCCCGGATCGATATACGCGACCGAGACCACCATTGCCGGCCCCGCGAATGGCAGCAGCGCGGACAGGCCACGGCGGCGTCCGGAAAGGACGTCGACCATCGCCGGGTCGGGATTCTGCTGTCTTACCTGATCAAGCATGCGATGAATCCGCGGGACTTACGACAAAAAGAGAGCGCCGCGCGGTGAACGCGCGGCGAGGCTGCGTGAGATGCATGCCCCGTTATACGCCGCGGCCGCGCGCCTTGCGACGCGAGCCCGGTGCGAAGACGAGTCCGGCGATCACACCGGCCGCGATGAGCGAGCCCGCGACGGCGGGCGAGGAGACCTTCAGCGTCCGGACCTGGCGCACCGGCCGCTTCGGCCCGTGCTGCACCTCGGCCGGCGCCGCCTCGATCTCGACCGCGTGCGTGCTGGGCCGGATCGGCTTGCCGCGGGCGTCGGCAACGCCACGGGTCAGCTCCGCGCCGAGCAGGACGATGATCGATGAGTAATAGGTCCACGTGAGCAACACCACGAAGGCACCGGCCGGTCCGTACGCGCCGCCGACATCCGAATACTGGATATAGAGGCCGATAGCGTACTTGCCAACCATGAACAGCACCGTGGTGAGCACCGCGCCGATCAGCGCCTCGCTCCAGTCGATCACCGCATCGGGGAGCACCTTGTACATCGCGCCGAAGGCCACCACGAAAACCACCACGGAGATACCGAATTCCACCGCCTTCCAGGCAGTGGAGTCACCGCGGATCATGGTCTGGATGATCGCGCTGACGATGAACGAAACGATCATCATGAAGGCCATGCCGCCGAGCAGCGCGAAGGCGCGGCCGCGCGCGCGCAGCCAGGCACCCACGGCCTCGCCCGGCCGGGCCTTCACCCGCCACACCCGATCGAGGGTGCCCTGCAACTGGGCGAACACCGCCGAAGCCGCGAACAGGGTCACGCCGATGCCGATAACGCCCGCGATGTCGCCGATCCGCGGATGCGCCCTGGCGCTGTTGATCACCGAATCGATCGCTCCGGCGGCGCGGCTGCCGACGACCGCCGACAGGGCCTCGGTCAGCTGGTCACGCCATTCGGGGTGAAGCAGCGAAATGACCCAGACCAGCAGGAGCAGGAGCGGCGCGAACGACAGCGCCGCGTAGAACGCCAGCGCCGCGGCGCGCGTCATCAGCTCATCGTCGCTGAAACCGTCCACCGCCGAGACGATGGTTCGTTTGAGAGCGCCGCCGGTCATGCCCTTCTCCTGATCGTTCTACGCGTTTCCACCAGAGGCATACCTTCAGGGAGGGCGAGCGCACGTGATGTGAACGTGGAAGCAAGGCCCTAGAATCGGCGTATGCCTCTGACCCTGCTGATCGCCGACGACCACCCGATGTTCCGCGGCGCGCTGCTTCACGCGCTGGCCGAACCCCTCCGCGGCGGCCGTGCGCTGGAAGCCGCCAGCCACAGCGCCATGGAGACCGTGCTCGCCTCCGGGGAATCCGTCGACCTGGTCCTGCTCGACCTGACCATGCCGGGCGCCATGGGGTTCTCCTCCCTGCTCTGGTTGCGCGGCGAGCACCCCGACGTGCCCGTGCTGGTGGTTTCCTCGAACGACCACCCGCGCAACGTGCGCCGGGCCCAGCAGTTCGGCGCGGCGGGATTCGTCTCCAAGTCCGCACCCGCCGAGGTATTGCGCGAGGCGGTGGCCGAGGTCATGCAGGGCGGCACGGCTTTCGTGGGTGCGCGCGCCGAGCGCAGCGACGACGACGCGCAACTGGCCGCGCGGCTGGCGCGGCTCACGCCTGCGCAGTTCCGCGTGCTCATGCTGATGGCCGAAGGTCTGCTCAACAAGCAGATCGCCGCAGAGCTCGGCCTCGCCGAGAACACCGTGAAGATTCACGTCACGGCCGTGCTGTCCAAGCTCGAATGCCGCTCGCGCACGCAGGCCGCTGTGCTGGTGAGGTCGCTCGACATCGACGAGGGTGTCGATGGCTCGCATCCCGGCTGACGCGACCCGCTAGCCGGCGAGCATCAGCAGCCGGCTCATCACCGCACGCAGACGTGCGGGCGCCAGCGGCTTGGTCAGGTAGCGCAGCCCGGCCGCCGCGGCGCGCTCGACATCCGATGCCGAGGGCGCCTCCGCGATGAGCACGACCGGCGGCAGGCTGCCCCATCGCGAACCGAGCGCTACGCGAAGCTCTTCGGTAGCCATGCCGTCGATCGGATCCTCGAGCAACACGATCGACGGTGCCTCGTCGGTCTCGGCATGACGCATGGCTGCGCTGGCCCCGGGGACGGCCACGACATCGCAGCCCCACGAAGACAACAGCCGGGCCGTCGCCTGTCGCGTGATGGCGTCGGCATCGACGAGCATCACACGCGCCCCCGTAAAGGGCGACTCGTCGTCGGCACTCGCACCCGGCGCGACCGCATCGGCATCGCCGCGATACACCGGAACGGCGATGGAGAACACGCTGCCGCGCCCCAGCCGGGAGCGCACGCCGACACGCGCTCCAAGCAGCCGACCGATGCGATCGACAATGGAGAGACCGAGCCCCGAACTGCGGCGATCACGATCCATCCCGTTATCGAGGCGAAGAAACTCGTCGAAGATCGCGCGTGTTTTCGCCTCCGGAATACCGAGCCCCGTATCCCAGACCTCGATGCGCACCGCATCGTCCTGCCGCCGCGCACCGATCAGCACGCCACCGCGCGGTGTGTAGTGGATCGCGTTGGAGAGGAAGTTCTGCAGCACGCGGCGAAGCAGCAAGGCATCGGCACGCACGACGAAAGCACTGTCGACCCAACGCAGGCGCAGGCCCCGCGAATCGGCCAGCACGGCAAACTGGCGGGCCAGATCGGCAAGCATCGGGCCCAGGGCCACCGCCGTGAAACGGGGCTCGACCGCACCGCCCTCCAGACGGGACACGTCCAGCAAGCTGGCAAGCAGTTCGTCCTGCGTGTCGAGGGCGCTGCGCACACGCTCTGCCAGTTCGCGCTCGTTCGCGTCGAGCCGGCCCTCCGCCAGCGTACCGATGAAAAGACGCGCGGCATTCAACGGCTGGAGAAGGTCATGCACGGCGGCGGCGATGAAACGCGTCTTGGATCGGTTGGCGCGCTCGGCCTCCGCCTTGGCCTCGTGGAGATCGCGCGTGCGCTCGTCGACGCGTTGCTCGAGGCTCGTCGCCAGCGAGCGCAACTCGCGCGCCGCCGCCTTGTACGCGGTGATGTCGGCATAACTGGTAACGAAGCCACCATCCGGCAGCGGGTTGCCACGAATCTCGAACGTCGTGCCGTCCGGACGCTCGCGCTCATACATGTGCGGGCTACCCGCACGCAGGTAGGCGAGACGACGCTGAATCGCTTCCTCGGGATCGCCCGGACCCAGAAGGCCTCGACGTGCGTTGAAGCGGAACATGTCCTCGATGGGCCGCCCCACCCGCATGTAGTCGTCGGGAAAACCGAAAATCTGCTGGTAACGCGAATTCCACGCCACCAGACGCAGCGAGGCATCGACGACGCTCACGCCTTGCGGCAGGTGCTCCAGGTTGCCGTGCACCCCCTGGGTCGCCTCATGCGCGGCGGCTACGATGCTGTCCTGCGCCGACCGCAGCGCGGCGGCATGATGCGCCACCATGCGCTCCAGTTCCTCGCGGCTGCGCAGACGCAGACGTGCAAGGCGGATCCGCTGTTGCAGGAACAGACCGAAGAGGATCACAGGCAGCCAGCCTGCCAGTACGATCAGCGCCGCGTTACGTGCCGCCACGGTCGCCGGGCGCGCATCGGCCAGCAGGTGCAGTGTCCAGGCCTGCTGCGGCAGTGGCAGGCTGCGCCAGATGACCTCATGAGGCAGCGCGGGCGACGTCACCCTCACCTGATCCGCACCGTCCCCGGCGGTTCCCACCCGGGTGCGTACGATCAGGGGAAGCGTGCGACCGCCGTACTGGCGCGTGCGATCGATGGACGAAGCGTCCCGTGGATCGAGCGCGTGCAGGGTGCGGTACATCCATTCGGAGCCACGGTTGGCCAGGAAGACCACGCCGTGCCGGTCGGCCAGCAAGACGATGTCCTCTTCGCGCGCCCAGTCGTGGCGCACATCGTCCAGCGTGATCTTGACCACGACCACACCGATATGACGGCCCGTATCGTCGTCGACGGTGCGGGTGATGAAGTAGCCCGGCACGTTGGTGGATACGCCCAGCGCGTAGAACGTGGAGTGGCCGTCACGCATCGCGTCCTGAAAGTACGGCCGGAAACGGTAATCCAGACCGACGTTACTTTCCGGCGTGTTCCAGTTGTTGGCGGCCACGGCGTGGCCGTCACGGTCCAGCAGAGTCAGCGTCGAAGCATGCACCGCGCCGTTGGCCTGTTCCAGTTTGCGGTTGAGCGCCGGCGTATCGATGGATGCGGTCGGACCGGACAACGCCGCCCTGAGCTCGGGATCCAGCGCCAGCACGTCAGGCAGAACGGTAAAGCGATCGATCAGGCGCTGCACCGCCAGCGCATGCAGATTGAGCCGGTCCGCCGACTGCGCGGCGATGCCGCCGAGCGCCCGCCGCCAGGCCCACCAGCCGCCCAGCGCCACGCTCCCGGCCATGGCCAGCAACAGGATCAGCAGGGTAACGAAGCGGGCAAGACGCGATCGGGGCATGCGACATGCTCGCACAGGCGCGGGACCTCTAGCCGGAATGTGCTATGGGTCGTTCCGGCCGCAGGGAGTACAAAACGGCACCCGCCCTCAAAAGGGCAGCTGCCGTTGTCGTGCCATGTCCCTGCGCTCCGCCTCGCCCGTCGTACCTGTCCCCTTCTATCGCCAGACCTACGTCCAGGTGTTGCTGGCCATCGCACTCGGCGCCGTGCTCGGCCACTTCTGGCCGACGTTCGGCCAGTCGCTGAAGCCTCTGGGCGATGCCTTCATCAAGCTGGTGAAGATGATCATCGCGCCCGTGATCTTTCTCACCGTGGTCACCGGCATCGCCGGCATGCCGCACCTCAACGCCGTCGGCCGCGTCGTGCTGAAGGCGATGATCTACTTTCTGGTCTTCTCGACCCTCGCGCTGATCGTCGGCCTGATCGTGGCCAACGTGGTGCAGCCGGGTGCGGGTCTGAACATCGATCCCGCGACCCTGTCGACGAAGGAAATCGCGACCTATGCGTCCAAGGCGCACGATATCTCGCTGACCGGCTTCCTGCTCGACATCATTCCGGACACGGTGGTCGGCGCATTCACCTCCGGCAATATCCTGCAGGTGCTGCTGTTCGCGGTGCTGTTCGGCATCTCGCTGACGATGGCCGGCGAGCGCGCGAAGCCGGTCGTGTCCTTCTTCGAGTCGCTGACCGCGCCGGTGTTCACGCTGGTGCATCTGCTGATGAAGGCCGCACCCATCGGTGCCTTCGGCGCCATCGCGTTCACCATCGGGCGCTATGGCATCGAGTCGCTGTCGAACCTGTTGTTTCTGGTCGCCACGTTCTACGGCACGGCGATCCTGTTCATCGTGGTGGTGCTGGGCACGGTCGCCAGACTGGCGGGTTTCTCGATTTTCCGGCTGCTGCGCTATCTCAAGGCGGAGCTGCTGCTGGTACTCGGCACCTCGTCGTCGGAGGCCGCGCTTCCCTCGCTGATGGAGAAGATGGAGCGTGCCGGTTGCGACAAGTCCGTCGTCGGTCTGGTCGTGCCCACCGGTTACTCGTTCAATCTGGATGGCACCAACATCTACATGACCCTGGCCGCGTTGTTCATCGCGCAGGCGACCAACACACCGCTGACGCTCGGTGAACAGGTCGCCCTGCTGCTGGTGGCGATGGTCAGCTCGAAGGGCGCGGCGGGCGTCACCGGTGCGGGATTCGTCACGCTCGCGGCGACCCTGTCCGTGGTGCCTTCGCTGCCGGTTGCCAGCATGGCGCTGATCCTCGGCGTCGATCGGTTCATGAGCGAGTGCCGCTCGCTCACCAATTTCATCGGCAACGCCGTGGCTACCGTGGTCGTCGCACGCTGGGAAGGCGCGCTGGATCGCAGGGCTCTGGACGCTGCCCTGTCGTCTCGCGCGGAGAACCGCGCGCCCACGCTCGTCGCTTCACAGGGGAAACAGTCATGAGCTTGCTTCGCGTCGCGCTACTCGCCGCGGCCGTCGGTCTCGCGTGCACCGGCCAGGTGGCCGCGCAGGCCGCGCCGGATGCCGGTAAACCCACCTCCATCGATCTGTGGCCCGGCAGTCCGCCGGGCGGCGGCAGCGGTCCGAAGGGGCCGGAGCGTATCGGCCAGAGCGGTACCGGTGTCGGCGCGGTCTCCAACGTCAGCCGCCCGCGTATCGAGGTATATCGCCCCGCCCGCCCAAATGGCGCGGCGGTGATCCTCATCGGCGGCGGCGGCTATTTCCGTATCGGGATCGGGCATGAAGTGATCCCGACGGCGAAATGGCTGGCGGCGCTGGGCGTCACACCGGTGGTGCTTTATTACCGCCTGCCCGCCGATCACTGGCCGGCCGTCGCGCCATTCCAGGATGCGCAGCGCGCGATCCGCGTTTTGCGTGCGCATGCCAGCGAGCTCGGCATCGATCCGAAGCGCGTGGGTGTGGTCGGGTTCTCGGCGGGTGGCAATCTTGCCGGCATCGCCGAGACGCGCTTTGCCGATGCGTTCTATCCCGCCGTCGACGCGGCGGACCAACAGTCGGCACGACCGGATTTCGCCGGGCTGATCTACCCGGTGATCTCGTTGCAGAAGCCCTTCGATACCACACGGTCCAGCCGCGAACTGTCCACGCAGTCCGATGCGGTGCAGGCCTATTCGGTCGAGCTCCACGTGACGCACGACACGCCGCCGACCTTTCTCGCACAGGCCGCCGACGACCCGATCGCCAACATCGGTAACAGCCTGGTGATGTTCGACGCCCTGCACAAGAACGATGTCGACACCGAAATGCATGTGTTCGACAAGGGTGGTCATGGGTGGGGTCTCGGCGATCCCGGCTCGGCGCCGGCGCAATGGCCTCGCTTGTTCGCCGCCTGGGCACGTCGCGCAGGCTTCTTCAACGCCGTCGACACCGGCCCGTTCGCCGTGCCCGCCACATCGCCGTCGAATGCCGCGCCCGCGGCCAGCGATGCGATTCCGGACGACAACTGATCGCCACCGACGACGAGACGCATGCCATGAAGACAAGCCAGTCCCGCCTCTATCCGGCGATCGCCGCCGTACTCTTTGCCAGCGGCATGTCCGCGCCGTCGATGGCCGCCGACAAGGTGACCAACGCCGAATTGTTGAAACTGATCAGGCAGCAGGCCGCGCAGATCGATGCGTTGAAGCAGCGCCTTGCCGTGGTGGAAGGCCAGACGCATGCTCCCGCCATGGCCTCCGCCGGTGTCGGTACTCCCGTCACGCCCACCAACACGCAGCCAGTTGCCAGCGAGGACGACCGCCGCCAGGCGCAGGTCGACGCGGCCATCGCCGATACGCGCGAGAGCGAGATCGCCGTCGCCATGGCGCGCGGTGGCGCAACGAAATCCTCCGGTGGCAGCACGCGCTGGGGCCTCGGTGGCGAAGCCGGCCCGCTGTTCCGCAGCGACGATGGCTTCTTCACCTTCAAGCCCGACGGTCGCCTCCTGATCGACTTCACCCGTACCAGCGGATCGAATTACGACACACGCAACATCAACGGGGCGCAGATCACCAGCGCGCGCCTCGGCGGCGAAGGCACCATCGGCGCACTCGGTTATCACGTCGAAGCGGACTTCGCCGATAACGTCGTCGCCCTGCGCCAGACCTACCTCACGTACACCGCGAAGCTGTTCGGCAACACGACGAAGTTCTATCTCGGCAACTTCCTCAAGGATCTCGGCACCGAAGGCTCGTCCGAATCGGCGCGCGTGCCCTTCATGCTGCGCAACGCCGCGACCGCGGTGGGCCAGCCCGTCGTCAGCTACTTCGGCATGGGCGCACAGATGCGGATGTACGGCAACAACTGGCATTACAGCCTGTCGATCAACGGCAACGCCCCGAACAGTTCCACGTCGGGCACGCGCACCGACTCGACCACGTACCTCACCCGCGCGCACTGGAATCCGTGGAAAACCGAAGACGGCTTCCTGCATGTGGGTGGCTGGTACTACTACGAGAAGATCAGCGACGGCGTCACCAGCATCAACAACACGCCGGCCATCGCGCTCGACTACAATGACAACCTCGCGGTATCGGCCAGCTCCATCGCCAATCCCACGCAGGATCGTGGCAAGGGCTATGAACTGGGCGGGGTACTGCGCAACTTCTGGCTGATGACCGAGTACGGCAAGCGAACCATCGATTCGAGCACCGCCGACTCGGTCACGCGGCACGGGTCCAGTTTCGCCGCCGGCTGGATGATTACCGGCGAAGCGCCAGGGTTCTCCAGCCGTTCGGGCAGCTGGAAAGCGGTGAAGGTGAACAACCCGGTGACGTCGGGCGGCTGGGGTGCCTTCGAGCTCGCCGGGCGTGTCGACCATTACGACTACGCGGACGCACCGCGCGGCGGTATCGGCAAGAGCTATACGCTCGGCGTGAACTGGTACCTCAACGACTGGTCGCGGCTGATGCTCAACTATGTCCACTGGAATACGGATAACCAGGTGGGCAGTTTTACCGGGCCTGACGCCGGTAATTCGGTGGCGGTGCGGGCTCAGGTCGTCTTCTGAGCCGGCACCTGTTGCAGGACGGGCCGGAAAGATCGCGGCGCCGAGGCTACGAACAGCGCCACGCAGCCGACGACGGTGATGTCGACCTTGTCGAAACGCTTCGTGAGTTCGGCCCGCAGATCATCCAGGCTGTCCGTCGCGTTACCGAAGATACCCTTGCGGTTATAGAACGCCATCAGCCGCACGGCCGCACCGCTACGCACCACGCCTTCCGCCAGGATGGTCGCACCGAAGATCACGCCACCCGGAGCGAGCAACGGCAGCATGTGGTCGAAAACACGGGCCTTCCCGGGCATGTTGCCCGGCAGGCAGTGCAGCAGATAGGTCAGGCCGATGGACGCGAACGGCTCGCCGACCGGTCGCACCGGCTGCAACACGTCGGCCACGTGGCTCTCGGGCGCGTAGCGCTCCACCCGCTTCGCCGCCGAGCGCAGGGCATTGCGGTTGAGGTCCATCAGCGCCAGCCGCGGCGCGGCCGGGAAGCGGCAATGATCCAGGTACCACCCCGTGCCGACACCTACATCCAGATGGTTAGAACTTACGTAACTGTCGTAGATCCCGAGGATCCGTGAGGTCGGACAGCGCCACACGGCGGGGTTGGAGATACGCAGGACGAGCGTGTCGTAAATGGCCAGGGTCAACGGGGAATAGACGGACTGGCTGTCGTAATCCTTGTCTTCTTGCAATGTCATGGGCGGGTTCCGGGCGCGGATGGGTGCGATGTGAGGGGATCGATACCGCAATCCGTGCGCAGGGTAGCGGAACGTCGGCGCCACCTCTTTCACAATTGCACCCTAAAGCCTGGCCGACCCACGCCGATTCACTAACAAACACGCTGAGCCGACCAACCATGCCCGTCCAGCACGCCCGCCACACCAATCTGACTGCCGTCCTCGCCCAGCTCGAACGCGAGGGTATCGTTGGCTATGCCGAACAGGCCGAGCACCTCGGCAACGTCACCGAGCACCGTCTCGCCTCGATGCACCAGGGCGGCACCATCGATGTGCTGTTCTCCCAGCATGTCGAGTGGGTGCTGCACCGACGAAAAGGCTGGATGGACGAACTGCATGAGGACGATCCGCTAGAGGCGTGAGCGGAATCCGTCTCGTCGATCTAGTGCCGCTGACTGAGCCACCTCGCCTGATCGACCGTATCGACGACCTCGCGAAATCCTGCGACGTTTGTTAGCCTCGCCGGCCCATCGAAAGATCGTCCCCATAGTGAACTCCGTGAAAAAAAGACTTATCCCGTTGCTCCTCGTTGCCCTTCTCGCCGGTTGCGGCGACCGCAGCGCCAGCTACTCCATCGACAACCCGACGGATAAGCCGCTATCGCTGACCATCGACGGTAAGGCATACGAGGTCCCCGCGAATGACGCCGAGAGCGTGTCGCTCAGCGCGGGAGAACACACCATGAAAGGGGACGTCGTCGGCGACATCCGGTTCATCTCGTACTATCGCGGTCGGGGCGGCATCATCAACCCGACGCTGGGTGACTATGTGATTTATCGCCAGAGCTTCGAGAAGGTGAATACCAAGTCGCCCGGGTACCAGGGGAAGCTCGACACCATCGTACTCGATGGCGTGACGTTCGAAGGCACCATGAAGCAGTCGGACGCCCTCTTCATCGACAAGGACTGGACGTATGGCGTGGACGAAGAGCTTCCCGACAGTGTGACCGAGCACGACAACGGTCTGAATAACACGGTGCATAACAAGGTCTTTCGTGCGAAGGACTTCATCGCATTCTTCGAAAAGAATGCGGACGCGAAAGGCTACTTCGAAGCGAATCGTCCGAAGAACCCGTCGCCTGTCGTTCACAAGCTGACCGTCCTCTCCCCGACTCTGCCGCCGATCGACGATCCGGCTCTGGAGAAGCTGGCGGAACCGCTGCGCGAAAACTACGCGAAGTATCTGAAGGCCAAAGATCCGTCAGACCAGGAAGCCCTGCAGAAGGAAAATTTCACGCTGAGCATGGCGTTCTCCAAAGAGGCGATGGCGATCAACGACAAGACGCGCCTGTCGCCGGAGTCGTCCAGTCAGATCGATGCGTTTCAGCGTGCTATCGGCGAGGCATACGGGTCGACGGCGCTGGTTGAGCCGTAAGCGCCATCGCAGCGAATGTGCCGGACACAGGAAAGTGTCCGGTCAATGCGCCGATCGCTTCCAGTGCGAGCGCAACGCGCTGGCAAAGGGGTAAACCCTAAAAAACAACTTGCGGTTGGCTGTAGGGCTAGGCCTTGTACGTTTCCCAGCAGCCATCCTGGCGCTCGACCTTGACCACCACCGTGCCACCGGCGCGCTCGACCATCCGCGCGTAATTGCCGGCAAGCTCGATCGCTTCACGTTCGGAGCGGACCTCGTCGACCGGACGATGATCCGAGCGGACACGCCATGGGCCTCGTGCCGTCGACGGCGGCGAGATGTAGATCAGCACTTCTTCCGTCATGCCTTGCCCAATGCCTTCCGGACATCGTCCGTCATGACGCCGACGCGCTTCACTGCCTCCCGAAGCTTGTCTTCCGACACGCCGAGAACCCGGGTCCAGTATTCGACCTCGTAATCCTCATGGACATTAATGCGCTGCGCATCGCCGGGGCCGCGTTTGCTGGTGTCGTCGCTCATAGCCTGCGCCTCGTTGAAGGTGGCCAAACGTGGCAGACGAAACGTCGAGCGTTTGTGGATCTGGCGCGAAAGCTCAGCGGATGAAGGCAAGAAGATCGGTCGCTTCCTCTTCCGTCAGCGCTTCGGCCTCGACGTCGAAAAGCAGGGATTTTCCGGTTGTTTCGTTGTTGAGACGGCTGCAGCCAAACGTGCGAAGGTCGCCTGACAGGACGTCGCCCGGCGAGATGAGGCCTTCTTCCAGCGTACCCACGGTAAACCCCGCGATTCGCTCGATGAGCGCTACACGAAGCTCATGGTGGTACCAGGCAACCATACCTCGCATGTGCGACCCTCCCTTCAGACGTGATACTGCTCTGTTGGGACGGCGATTGTGTGAAGGGGTGTGGTGCCACCCACGACTCTCGGTAGGTTTCCACCCCTTTCGCTTCGTCCAGGACGGTACCGGCGCCCTCGCCAGCGGATGCGGAGATACAATCCCCCGGCATTTCAGATGGTGGAATACACGGAGGTACGATGAGCGACACGACCGAGTTTCGCGTTACTTACGATGGCCCGGCTCTCGAAAACCATGAGATGGATCCGCGCGAACTCGCGCCGGCACTTCTTGCCATGGCGGACCTGCTGGATGCCTCGGCCAAGGTTCTCTATGGCGACAAGGCCAAGGTGACCGTCAACGTCAAAGGTTCGTTCAAGACGGGCAGCTTCAACGTCGACTTCGTAACAGGCGTCAAGTGGCTGCAGTCGGTTCGCGACATCTTCGCGGGCTCCGAGGCAACCGCCATCGCGAATGCTTCGGCGATCCTTGGCGCACTGGGCGTGCTCGGAAAGACGGGGCTCATTCCATTGCTGAAATGGCTTCGAGCCAGGCCAATCACTCGAGTTGAACTGACCGATCCTGCGGGCGGGGACCGCCCGCGGGCTCGCATCTATGTTGGGAACGATTTCTACGACACCGAGGGCGCGACCGTGGATCTGTTGAGAGATGTCGGCGTGCGAAAAGCCATGGAGCGGGTACTCGCCCCGCTCGAAACATCGGGCATCGACGTTGTCGCGCTCGGCCAGGGGTCGTCGGTAAATATCACCGTGGACGCGGGTGACCTCCTATCCTTCGTTTCGCCTGTCGCTGAGGATGTTCTCATCATCGACGACATCCGGGACGCGGTATTTTCCATCGTCTCGCTCACGTTCAAAGAAGACAATAAGTGGCGATTGTCGGACGGTCAGTCGACGATCAGCGCCACGATTGCAGATACCGCGTTCCTGAGCGCCGTCCATAACGATCTCGAGTCGTTCTCGAAGGGGGATTCACTCGTCTGCAGACTGCGAGTACGGCAATGGCAAACGTCAACCGGCGCGCGCAGCGAGTATGAGATCGTGGAAGTCACACAGCATCTGCGAGCGGCGCGGCAGATAAGTCTTCCGTGGAAGAGTGATGACCTTACGCTGCCCCGCCCGTCAGCGGAGCTCGGCGGTCTGCCCGGCTCTGGGCTTGACGCCACCTCCATTCCTGCCAAAATGACCTGAAAGTCATTAATCGGTCGAGGTGTGCCATGTCGGACGTTCTTATCGTTGGTGCAGGCCCCACTGGCCTGGCGCATGCACTCTGGCTGACGGCCCAGGGTGTGAAGGTCCGAATCATCGACCGAACAGCCGGGCCAGGGACCACGTCCCGGGCCATGGCCGTGCAGGCCCGGACACTGGAGCTCTACCGGCAGCTGGATCTCAGCGACGAAGTGGTTGCCGCGGGTTTCCAGAACCGGGCCATGAATATCTGGGCGCGCGGAAAGCGTCGCGCCCGGGTTGCATTGCAAGACATCGGCAGCGGTCTGTCCCCCTACCCCTACATCCTCGTCTATCCCCAGGACCTCCACGAAAAGACGCTGGTGGCCAAGCTCGCCTCCCTCGGCGTGAACGTCGAACGGGAGACTGAGCTGGTCGACTTTCAGGACAAGGGAGACCACGTCGAAGCGCGTCTTCGTAGCGCAGACGGTACGGAGGAAACGGCATCGGCCATGTATCTGTCAGCCTGCGACGGGGCAAGCTCCACCGTCCGCAAACAGCTCGGCATAGGTTTCGAGGGGGGCACGTACCGGCAGGTCTTTTATGTTGCCGACGTCGAGTTGTCAGGCCTCGAACACATGGGCGAGGCGCATATCGCGCTCAACGGATCGGACTTCGTTGCGGTGCTCTCCTACAGCGATGACGGGAAGGCGCGGCTCATTGGAACCGTTCAGGACGAGCGCGCACAGCACCCGGAAAGCCTGACCTTCGAAGATGTCGGGCAAGAGGCCATCGCGAGCGTCGGTATCAAGGTCGAGAAGGTCAACTGGTTTTCTCATTACCGCGTACATCACCGTGTTGCCGACCGTTTCCGCGAAGGCCGCGTGTTTCTGATGGGCGACGCGGGTCACGTCCATAGCCCGGCGGGTGGACAGGGCATGAATACCGGAATTCTCGATGCCATCAACCTCGCCTGGAAACTCGCCGAGGTCATCCACGGCCGGGCGCCGGACGCGCTGCTCGACACGTATGCCGACGAGCGGCAGACCTTTGCACGCGAGCTGGTCAAGACCACCGACCGAGTCTTCAGCCTGATCACGGCGGATGGAGGGCTTGCCGACATCATGCGCAGCTACGGCGTGCCGTTGATTGCCAGTGCTGTGTACAAGGTCGGCCCTGCACGCGAACTCCTGTTCAAGATGGTGTCGCAGACGGCCCTGACCTACAAAGACAGCACACTAAGCGAGGGGACGGCAGGAGACGTCGACGCCGGCGAGCGCCTCCCCTGGGTCAGCATCGATGGACGCGATAATTTCGAATCATTGGCCAGGATTGGATGGCAGGTGCACGTGTACGGCACCGCGAAGGAAGACCTCAAAGCATGGTGTGGCGAGCGCGGGGTCGTGCTACGGGAATTCACCTGGACATCCGCGTATGAAAAAGCGGGTCTCCGGCAGGACGCGCTCTATCTGCTCCGTCCCGACACCTGGGTTGCCCTCGCCGACCCCACAGGCTCGGTCGAAACGCTGGACTCCTACTTCGCTTCGCGTTCTTATCGTCCAGGAGTAACCGACAGGCAGGATTTGTGACAGAACAGGAACCTAAATGGAGCCGGCGCAAAGACGCCCGCCCACAGGAAATCATCGAAGCCGCTATTGATGAGTTCGTGGCCAAGGGTTACGCCAATGCAAAGCTGGCCGACATAGCCAGACAAGCCGGCGTGGTGAAAGGGACGATTTACCGATATTTTGAAACGAAAGCGGATGTCTTCCGGGCGGTCGCCCGGCATCTCGTGACGGAGCACCTCAGCACTATCGAAAACGCGTCCAGGAGCGCCGACAACGACGTCAACACCGTCCTGCCAATGATCCTCTCGCAGGTCGCCGACAGGATGAGCGATCCGCGCGTTCCCGGTATCGTGCGCATGGTTCTGGTCGAGGGCCGGACATTTCCCGACCTTGCGGCGGTTTGGCATGACGAGGTCATCGGCAAGGTCGCAGCGTTTTTGACGGCAAATATCCAGCGGGGCCAGTCGACCGGAAGCATCCGGGAAGGAGATCCTGCGCTGATGCTCTTTTCCATCATGGGCCCCATGCTGCTCGGCGTCCTGTTCAGGGATACGTTTCCGGACAGTCCCTTAGCCCCCGATCTCAACGCACTCGCCGCTCAGCACGCTGACCTGCTGAGGCACGGTATGGGTCAAGGGCGGACGTGATCGCAGGGAACTCTTACCGAGCCTGCCCACGAGGTCGCGCGGGAACATGATCCGGAAATACCACATGCCGCTTTTGCGGCGGAGCAAATGACGGGGTGGACGCGCTCCACTTGTTCCCACGAAATCCGAAGTTTCCGTTTGTCAGTATCGTCAGCGACTGTGTATTCCCTATCCTCAGCCAAATGCGTCGCAAGGTGAGCAGCCCACTCCGCTTCATCCTCGCGGTAGCTGACGACGGCACTGGTAGACTGACTTTGTGACTCCTGCCGGATTTCGGCCTGGTTTACTTTAGGTAACGTCTCTCGATATGTTGCCGCATCTCCCCAGATGCGCCCTCAACGGCCAGCATAACGAAAGCACTCTTGCTTACCCGAATATAGGTCAAAGTTGGTCGTGACAAGCCAAGTCTTCGGTCGGTCGCGGATTCACTTGGCCAAGCTGAAGTAACCCACCAACGCATTGCCATCGGGTAGATCTTGCGACTGCGCAATCGCAATCACAGCTCCATCCGGCAGTGACCACACCGACATGGCGGCCGGACCGGTCACCCGGGTGACTCGTGAAATCTCTTTTGCGTGGAGCCGATCAACGAGCTGGTTTCCCAGCTCGGCATGGATCACTACCCACTGCGGCCCGATAGCGGGACTTACGCCGGTGAACACGAACATACGCTGATCCACGATGTGGTAGCCGTCCAACTCGTTTACCTGTGCGGCAACCCGGCGCACCAGGTCGGCCTGTTGCTCTGGAAAACAATCCGCCGCGATGGGTTGGCGCGGATTGAACAGCTCGCTAGTAGGCAGTTGGTCCAGAGACATCGGGGCACCCTTTGCGGAAATAGAAGCGCCCACACACAGTAGGGCAAGAACAACGAATCGGAAGATAACGGTCATATCAGCGCACCATGACCGGGCCGGTCTGAACAGGCGCCTGTTGCTGGGCCGCCTGCGCTTGCTGGGCCACTTGAGCTTGCTGAGCCTCGATAGCCTGGAACTGCGCCTGGCCCTGGGCGTGGAACGCCTGGCCGTCCGGCGACTGGGCCAACGCGGTCAGCGCCTGCCCCATCGCCGCCGGATCGTTCATGCTGGCCAGAAGCCGATCCATGGCCAGGTCCCCGGTGCTGGCCTGCGGCGGGGCTTGCTTCGGGTCGGCATGAGCAGGCTGCCCTTGGGCATGGTCCTGCGTGCGCTGCCGAGCCTTGGGGCCGATTTCCAGGTCATCCAGGTGACCGTTGTCCAGCACCGTCTTGAGGTCTACTTGAACGGTGGGGGAGAGGGAATCAATGCCCATACCGGGCGCGTGATTGTGGCCCCAGGGGTTGCGCAAGGACATGGCCACATTGCCCTGGGCGTCCTTGCTGACCCCTTCGACCATGTAGACATGGCCCACGCCATGGTCCCCTTGGATCAAGCCGTCGTTGGGCACCGTCTTCATGTAGTTGGTGCTCAAAAGAACCGGTCGCCCTTCCTTGAGCGCGCCATCCAGCTGCTCGTAGACCTTCTCCGGAGTGGCCTGCTTCGCGTCGTGTGCGGACACGCGGGTCGGGGACTCGCCGGTCAAGGCGTAGATGGCATTTTTTGGCCAGCCGCCATCGCCGATCTTGCTCAAGCGATCATCCATCGTCTCGTTCGGCTGCTGGCCCATCTTGGCGTAGGCCGCTTCCATCACCGCCGGCCAGATCGCGGGCTGTGGACCTCGGGCAAGGTTGTTGCTGCGGACCATATCCGTCTGGAGGTCTGCCTGGGTGACCTCGATTTGGACGGGCTTGGGCTGGTCCTTTAGCCCGAGAAATCCGCCGTGGCCATGCTCGTAAAGGGTGACCGTAAAGCTGGAAGTCTTTGGATCGTAACGAATGGCGTCCTGGATGTGCCCAGGTTGCTGCGTCGCCAACGCCCCCAGCGGGGCTACGAAATAACAGTCGCCAAGGAGGTTCTGCCGAATGTCGGCAGCTTGCGGTCGGCCGGACGGACCGTAAAGCCGCTCATCGGTCAGGGTGGGATCACCCATGGCGCACTCCCTCGCTTAGACTCAAGCCCGGACGTTACCCCACCCCGAAATGGAGAGGCAACCTTGGACGCCCAAGCCCAACTGTCACCACTGGTCGAAACCGCCAAGCAACTCGCCCTGCTGGCCGAAACCCTGGAGCGACGCAGCGGCGCGGCCGCTGCTCAACAGGAGCAAGCCGGACAAGCCCTGACCAGGGCCGTGACCGCGTTGCGCGGCGATGTCGACCGGCTGATTCAGGGCGCAGGCCAGCAGGTCGCGCACGCGGCCAAGCAAGGCGTGGACGCGTCGCTGGCGGAGAGTGCGGCCCGGCTGCATCAAACCAGCACGGCCGCTGTTACCAAGGTGAACTCGGCTATGGGCGCGCTGGACCAGGGGCTGGCCAAGGCCAGAGCTGCTCTTTCTCGGCAAATTACGCTGGGCTACTTCGCCATCATGGGAGCCATGCTGTTGGCGGTCGGCGGCGGCGGCGTTGTGCTCTGGATGGAAAAGCAGGCTTACGAGGACGCTCGGGCGCGCACCGCGGCGGCAAACGTCAGTGCCGACACCGCTGCCGCTTACGCGCAGGTCAACATGACCTCGTGTGGCGGTCGCCCTTGCGTGAAGCTGGACACAAAGTCGCCGCGCTGGGGTGACAAGGGCCAGTATGTTCTGGTGGATACCAAGGCACTGGCGAAGTAACGCATAAGACTCGACCGCACTCGCATCGAGGTCACTGCCGCGAGCTCGGCATTTCGAAAGCGACGTATTACGTATGGAAGTCCAAGTACGGCGGGATGGAGGCATCCGATGCGCATCGGCTGCGCGATCTGGAAGCTGAGCACAACAAGCTTAAGCGCATGTATGCGGATCTGGCGATGGAGAATCCCGGACTAAAAGATCTCATTGCAAAAAAGCTCTGGACCCGACGCAAAAGCGCCCGCTCATTACCTGGTTGGTCGAGCACCACGGATGGAACGCGCGGCGGGGCTGTCAGGCACCGGGCTTTTCGTTATCCACACTGCGCTACAAAGCGCGCCCTGATCGCGACGAGAAAGTCATCGCGCTGCTGGCCGAGTTGGCGGAGCGTTTCCCGGAGCGCGGCTTCGACAAGTTGTTTCAGATCATCCGTCGCCGCGGCTTGCTGTGAAACCATAAACGCGTCTGGCGGGTGTATTGCCTGATGCACTTGGATCGCCGGCGGCGCGGCAAGAAGCGCGTCCCAACACGCCATCCGCTGCCTTTGGTGGCTGGCGAGGCCATCAACGATAGCGGGTCGATCGACTTCATCTCCGACGCGCTCTGGGATGGTCGTCGGTTCCGAACATTCAACGTAATGGTTGGCACTAACTAACGGGGTGTCGGCAGCTTCTAACCTACTACGCTGCCCTAACGAAAAACGCCCAGTAACCACGAGGGTCCTGGGCGTTCAACGACTTACTTTACTGGCGGAGAGGGAGGGATTCGAACCCTCGGTACGCTTACACGTACGCCTGATTTCGAGTCAGGTACATTCGACCACTCTGCCACCTCTCCGTGAACGGTCGACGGCAGGGCTTTCGCTCTGCCGGGCCCGCAATGATAGTGGCTCTTCCCCGCCGTGACAACAGCCTTTTCATGCGGCATCCTGCCTGAGAAACCCGGGCCCCCAAGGCCCCCTCCTCCGCTTTCCCAAGGCCCACATGATCGAGTTTGGACACGGCACCCATACGGGACTGCGCCGCACGCGCAACGAGGACACCTATTACGCCGATGCCGGGCTGGGGTTGTTCCTGGTCGTGGATGGCATGGGCGGTCATCAGCATGGCGAGGTGGCGTCGGCCACGGCGCGTGATGGCGTGGTCGCTCAGGTGACGGCCGGTCAGTCGCTGGTCGACGCGATCCAGCGGGTGAATGAGGCGCTGATCGCCCGCTCCAGCGGGCTGTCGGAGTCGCGGCCGATGGGGACGACCATCGCCGCGATCAGGATCGTCGGTCGGTCCTACGAGGCTGCCTGGGTCGGCGACAGCCGGATCTATCGCTGGCAGCACGGCTCGCTGGAGCGCCTCTCGCATGACCATTCCATCGTCGAAGCGCTGGTCGAGGCGGGCGAGCTGACCGAGGCGCAGGCGCGGACACATCCGCAGCGCAGCGTGCTGACGCAGGCGCTGGGGATTACGGCGCCGGAGCAGTTGCATATCGGACTGGCTCGCGGCGAGCTTTCGTCGGGGGCGCGGTTGCTGCTGTGTACCGACGGCCTGACTGACGAAGTCGTCGACGCGCGGATCGGAGAGATCGTCGGGCGGACGGATATCGCGGCTCAGGAGGCTGTGGATCACCTGATTCTCGAGGCGCTGGGTGGGACGGGGCGGGACAATGTGACGGCTATTTTGTTGCGGGCTGCTGGGTAGAGCTCGCACCTTGGGCGCTGAGGGGGCGGGTTTGTCGCGCGCGGGGCGCGCTCCTACTGAGTGCGCCTGACGTGGCTTGACTGTTTAGTGGATCGTTTCGGACTCTAGTTTGCGCCAGAGGCTTTGGCCGCCGGCGGCTTTGTCGAGGGCGTCGAGGCGGCTGGTGTGCAGCTCGAGTTCTTCGGCGGTGGCGCGGCGGACGACCGGGCGGCGGGTGATCACGATGTCGCCGAGGACGTTGGTGCGGCCGTGATCGGCGGAGGCGTCGAAGGCGAGATCGAGCACGACCTGGCCGGAGGTCATCGCGACGTAGACGTCGGCGAGCAGCTGGGCATCGAGCAGGCCGCCGTGGACGTCGCGGCGCGAGTTGTCGACGCCGAGGCGCTTACACAGCGCATCGAGGCTGTTGCGCTGGCCCGGGTACATGGTGCGCGCCATGGTCAGCGTATCGAGCACGCTGGCGTAGTCGGTGGTGCTGCCGTAATTCGGCCCGAGGCGCTTCAGCTCCGCGTCGATAAAGCCGACGTCGAACACCGCGTTGTGGATGATCAGTTCCGCGCCGCGGATGAATTCCAAAAACTCGTCCACCTTGTCGCGGAAGAGCGGCTGGTCGACGAGGTCTTCGTCCTTGATGCCCGTGACCTTGCTCGCCTCTTCGTCGATCTTCCGCTCAGGGTTGAGATACGTATGGAAGTTGCGACCGGTCGGGCGGCGGCCGATCATCTCGACCGCACCGATTTCCACCAGGCGGTGACCGAGGTGGGCTTCGAGGCCGGTGGTTTCCGTATCGAGAACGACCTGCCTCATGCGACCTTCCCTTCCTTGTAGAGAATGGCCTGATCGCGGGCGGCGACGTCGACGCGCTCGTTTTCCACATGGCCGTTATGCCCCTTCACCCATTCCCAGGTGACGTCGTGCGCGGCGGCGGCGGCGTCCAGACGAATCCAGAGATCCTGGTTTTTAACCGGCTTCTTGTCGGCGGTTTTCCAGCCGTTGCGGCGCCACTTCGGCACCCACTCCTGGACACCCTGCATGACGTACTTGGAGTCCGTCATGAGGTGCACGTTGCAGCGACGGGTCAGCGCTTCGAAAGCGGCGATCGCGCCCATCATTTCCATGCGGTTGTTGGTGGTGTCGCGCTCGCCGCCGGAAAGCATCTTCTCGATGCCCTTGGCGCGCAGCAGCGCGGCCCAGCCACCCGGGCCGGGATTACCCAGGCAGGCGCCATCGGTGAAGGCTTCAACTCTATCGATGTCGGTCACGGTATCGGTCATGGAACTCAGCTTATGGATTCACGGGCGTTGCGACGCGCGCCGGAGGCGAGCGTGCCAGGCATCGGTGCGGGCACCGCCGCCATGCGGGGGCGCAAGGGTACAGCCGACGGCCGCTTTTTGCGCGCCACCAGAAAATATCCGCCGCCGACGAACGAGCCGTGCGCGGGGGCGCCGCCAGCACGCGGCCAGGCGCTGCCGAGGCGGCGTGGCATCGACAGCTCGAACTCGTCGCGTACCAGACGCTGGCTCCACCACCACGGCCAGGTGAGGCGCGGCCTCGGGCCGCGGCTCTGCCGGGCCACCCATGGCGACCACAGTCCCAGCGGATGGATGCCGGTGATCGCCAGCATGCCGCCCGGGGCGAGGACGCGGATCGCTTCGTCGAGCAGGTTGTCCTGCCGGGCGGTGGTCTCGAGGGCATGGCGCAGCAGCACCACCCCGAATGCCTCGTCGGCGAACGGGAGGGCCTCCAGGCCGCTCGCGCGGATGTCCCCACCCAGTTCCGCCCCGGCGACCCGCACGGTCGCCCAGTGGCCCAGCAGGGGGATCGCGGGCGGCTCGGCCTTCGCCGAGGTCGTCAGGTGCAGCCCGTGGTCGCCCGTGCAGCGCGCCAGCAGGGGCGCCAGCACGCGCGCTTCGTCGGCCAGCAGCTTGCGGACCTGCGGCGTCGCGTAGATGTCGGGGGCGAATGGAGCCATGGGTATCGAGTGTAGTGGGGTTGTTCGAGGCTCGCACCGGTTAACAAATGGCTAACGAGCGGGATATACCCGGCTGATATATTCCGGCCTCCCCGCCCGACAGTCCATCGCCCGGGCGGCCATTTTCTGGGAGTTCGCCCGATGCATTGGGTTCCCGTCGCGGCTCTGAGCGACAACTACATCTGGCTGGTCGCCGATGACGAGGGTAATGCCTTCGTCGTGGATCCCGGTGAAGCCGCCCCCGTCGAAGCCGCGCTGAAAGAGCGAGGCTGGACGCTGACGGCCATCCTGCTGACCCACCACCATAGCGACCACATCGGCGGTGTATCGGACCTCGTGCGCAATCACGACGTGGACGTGTACGCCACGGCGGATCCTCGCATCCAGCCGAAGAACCACTTCGTGGAAGACGGCGACACCATCACTCTGGATGCGCCGAAGGCGACCTTCAAGGTCATCGCCGTGCCGGGGCACACCAGCTCGCACGTGGCGTACTTCGGTGAGGGCTTCCTTTTCTGTGGCGACACGCTCTTCAGCGTCGGCTGCGGCCGACTGTTCGAAGGCACGCCGGAACAGATGCTCGCGTCGCTGGACAAGTTCGCCGATCTGCCGCCGGAGACCCTGGTCTGCTGCGCGCATGAGTACACCGCGTCCAATATTCGTTTCGCCCTCACGGTGGAACCGGACAACACACCCTTGCGCCTCCGTCGTGACGAGGTAGCGCGCCTGCGCGAGGAGGGCCGGCCAAGTGTGCCGAGCCGCCTCGCCGACGAGTACGCCACCAATCCCTTCCTGCGCGTGGACAGCGAGGCCGTCGCCCGCTGGTCCGAAGCGCAAGGTGGGGCCCACGCCACACGGATAGAGCGGTTCGCCGCTCTGAGACGTGCCAAGGACAGCTTCTGAGCATGAATTCCCTACGCCGGCGCCTGCTACCTTCGCTCATGCCCTTGTTCCTCACGGCATGCGCATCGACCATGACGCCGCGTGTGCCGACCACGCCACTGGCGGCGGCACCGCAGACGGCGCCGGTGAACGACGTGACGATGTCGCCGAAGCTGATGCGCCCCGCCCCGCCCGCCGACTTCTGGGGCAGCATGCGCGACAGCTTCGCCATGCCGGGTTGCGAGGCGGATCCGCAGGTGATGGCCTGGGCTCGTACATATACGAAAATGCCCAACCGCTTCGAGCAGCAGGTCAACGAAGTGCTGCCACTGATCGTATACGCGCACAAGTCGGCGATGCAGCACAGCGTGGCCGGCGAGTTCGCGCTGCTGCCCTGGGTCGAGAGCCAGTATCGCCACGTGCCCGGCGCGAAGAACCGCCCGGCTGGCATGTGGCAGATCATGCCGCAGACGGCGCATACGCTGGGCCTGCGCGTGGACAAGAATTACGACGAGCGACTGGACATCACCAAGTCCACCGAGTCGGTGATGTCGATGATGCGCCGCTACTACGACGACCTGGGCGACTGGCGTCTCGTGGACGTCGCTTACAACGCCGGCGAGTTCGGCCTGAAGAGGACCATCGACAAGCACGGCGGCCCGAGCGATGACGACGGCATCCCCGATGTCCCGATGAAGGCGAACACGCGCGAGCATCTGGTCAAGCTGATGGCGATCGCGTGCATCGTGCGTGACCCGGCGCGCTTCAACGTGCAGCTGCCCAGGCAGGACAACCAGGACAGCTTGCAGGTCGTCCAGGTATCGAATCCGCAATCCCTCGCGCAGGCGGCGAAGCAGTCCGGTCTGTCGATGGGCGATCTGCGCGACTTCAATCCGGCGTTCCGCACGACGAAGGCTACGGTGTCGTCGTCGCTGCTGCTGCCGAAATCGGCGGCGGATCAGTACAAGCTAGGCCCGGTGGATCCGGTGGCCGATGTGCCGGACCCGACAGCGGATGACGCGGAAGTGGCTGCGGCGGATGCGCCGGCGAAAAGCTCACGCAAGGGCAAGGCGGCGGCGAAGGTGTCGAAAGCGGCTACGGCGAAGGCTTCGAAGAACACGAAGACGAAGGCACCGTCCGATGCGCCCGTAAAGAACGATGTCGTGATCCACAAGGTGGATAACGGGGAGTCGCTCTGGACGATCGCACGCCGTCATCAGGTCAGCGTCGACCAGCTGATGAAGTGGAACGGGCTGCAGACGCAGGCCGTGAAGCCGGGCCAGGTGTTGCGGCTTACGGCTTCCAAATAAACCGGACGGAGAGCGGACCTCGGACTCAGACAAGCCCGAGGTCCCGGCCAGACCTCAAAGCTGCACGACATCCCACTGCACGTCCGGATGGGTCTCGGCGTCGTAATCGACACCCTTCACCTCGAAGCCGAACAGCTTGATGAAGTCGTGCTTGTAACCGGCATAGTCGGTCACCTCACGCAGATTCTCGGTCGTGACGTTCGGCCAGAGCGCCTTGCACTCGGTCTGCACGTCATCGCGCAGTTCCCAGTCGTCCAGACGCAGACGGCCCTCGGCATCCGTCTCCGCCGCCTGGCCATCCGCGCGATACAGACGGTCGTGGAACAGACGGTTGATCTGCTCGATCGTGCCTTCGTGAATGCCCTTCGCCTTCATGATCTTGAAGACCATCGACACGTAGAGCGGAATCACCGGAATCGCCGAGCTCGCCTGCGTTACCACCGACTTCATCACACCGACGTACGAGCGCAGCCCCTTCGACGCATAGCGCGTGCCGAGCTCCTTCGCCGTGCGATCGAGATGCTGCTTGGCCTGACCCAGCGTGCCGTGCCAGTAGATCGGCCAGGTGATCTCGGTGCCCACATAGCTGTATGCCACCGTGGTGGCGTTGTCGGCGAGCACGCCGGCTTCGCTCAGTGCATCGATCCAGAGCGCCCAGTCCTCGCCACCCATGACGGTGACCGTGTCCTTGATCTCCTGCTCGGTGGCGGGCTCGACGGATGCCTGGATCACGGCGTCCTTATTCGTATCCACGGACGAGGCGGTGAACGTCTCGCCGATGGTCTTCAACGCGGAGCGCACCACTTCACCGGTCTTCGGCAGCTTGCGCACGGGCGACGCGAGTGAATAGACGACGAGGTCGACGGTGCCGCCCATCTCGGCCCGGATCAGCTCGATGACCTTCGCGCGGGTTTCGTCAGCGAAGGCGTCACCGTTGACCGAGCGGCTGTAAAGGCCTGAATCGGCGGCGAGCTTGTCGAACGCGGCCGAGTTGTACCAGCCGGCGGTGCCGGTCTTGGTGTCGCTCGACGGCTTCTCGAAAAACACACCCAGCGTGGCGGCGCCATGACCGAAGGCCGCGGTGATCCGCGAGGCCAGGCCATAACCGGTGGAAGCACCGATGACCAGCACACGCTTCGGGCCGTCGGCGAACGCGCCGCTGGCCCTGGTGATGGCGATTTGCTCTTCCACATTCTTCGCACAGCCGACCGGGTGGGCGGTAGTGCAGATGAAGCCACGAACCTTGGGTTGAATGATCACGGGTTGTCCCTTTGATGCGATAAGGCGCCCATTGTAAATCGGGCGGCCCACCATGCGCTTCCGCATGGACGGCAACCAGCCCGTCGGCGAGAAACAAAAAAAAGGCCTCTCCGGAGAGAGGCCTTCCTTGGGATAGCCGTAAGCGTTACATCCGGTCGGTGGCGACCTTGATCTCGCCCTTCGCCTTCAGGGCGTCGATGTATTCGATCGTGGCGGCCTGAGCCATCGCGTCCATCATCTGACCGCGCAGCGCGACGCGCTGTGCCTTCTCGACCTTGGACGGGTCGCCATCGGTGACCTTGTCGACCGCCACGAGCGCGTAGGTACCGTTACCGGTCGCCACGCTGCTCCAGGCGCTCTTGCCATCGACCGGATGCGGCAGCGAAAACGCCTGCTGCAGGACGGCCGGCGGCGCGTCCTTGATCGTCGCGAGCTTGCTGCGCTCCAGCCCGGTCAGGGTCTGCACCGGTGCCTTCACGAGGCTGGCGACATCGCCACCCTTGCTCAGCTGCGCGGCGAGGTCATCGGCCTGCTTCTTCGCGGCGGCATCGACGCGCTCGTCGAGGATGCGCTGACGCACCGCATCGGTCACGTCGGCCAGCGCCCTGGGCGCCGCTGCCGCATGCTTGTCCAGATGCATGACGACCGCATCGCCCTGCTGCACCTGTACCAGCGAGGAGTTGTTGCCCTGGTTCACCACGTCGTCGCCGAAGGCGGCCGTGACGAACTTCGGGTCCGCGGCGACGCCTTCACCACCCTGGCGACCGAACATCGGGGTTGTCTTGATCTCGACGCCGAGTTCCTTCGCGGCCGGCTCGAGCGAACCCGGGTTGCGCTCGGCCAGATCGGCCAGCTTACCGGCGCGCTCGTTGTAGAGGCGCTCGCCTTCGCTCTTGGCCCAGTCGCCGGCCAGCTGCCCGCGAACCTCGGCGAACGGCTTGGCATCACCCTCGCGCGCATCGCGCACCCAGATGATGTGATAGCCCTCTTCCGGCGAGAGAATCGGCTCTTTGGTGATCTCGCCCTTCTTCAGGCCGAACAGGGCGGTATCGAACGCCGCGTTGGCGACGCCCTTTTCCAGCCAGCCCAGATCGCCGCCGGTGCGCTTCGAACCCAGATCGTCCGAGTTCTCGGCGGCAAGCCTGGCGAAGTTTTCCGGGGTGGCTTCGGCGGCGATCTTCTTCGCTTTCTCGAGCGCGGCCTTCTGCTGCTCGGGCGTGGCGTTCTTCGGAACGTCGATGAGAATGTGCGACGCTTCGCGCTGCTCCGGCTGCGCGTAACGCTGCTTGTTCTTGTCGTAATGCTCGTGAAGCTGCTCGTCGGTCGGCTCGCCGATCTTGAGGTCGGCCTGCTTCACTTCGATGTACTGCACCGAGACCTGCTCGGGCGTGGTGTAGTCGGCGATGTGCGACTTGTAGAACGCGTCGATGTCCGCATCCGCGACGGTGGCGTCGGTCAGGGAAGGACGCGGCAGCACGGCGTAGCGCAGATCGCGCTGCTGGCCGTGCAGACGGAAGAAGTTGTCGACGTCGGCTTCGCTGACGATCGTGGTTGCGGAAATCGCTTCCGGGATCATCTGCGTGGCGAGCGACGTACGGACCTTGGTCTCGTACATGGCGGGGCTCATGCCCTGCATGGAGAGGATCGCGCGATAGGCTTCGGGACTGAACTGCCCGTTGACCTGAAAGCCGGGATCGGTGGCGATGGTGGTGCGCACGGCGGCGTCGGAGACCGTCAGACCGAGATCGGTGTTGGCCTGCTGCAGCAGCGCCTGACTGATCATGCCGTCGAGCACCTTCTGCTTGAGCTCGGGCTTCTCGAGATCCGCTGCGGTGAACGGCGAGTTCGGATCCTGTGCGGCCTGCTGGCGAAGACCATTGAGGCGGTCCTGCCACTCCTGCTGCGAGATCTCGTGGTCACCGACCTTCGCGACGTACGTATCGACGCGCGAGACGAAGTACGACTCGATACCGAAGAACGCGACGGCGAAGACGCAGACACCGAGGACGATGGCGGCGGGCCAGCCATGGATCTTGTTACGGAGGGCTTGCAGCATGATGCGACTCGCAAGGTTTACGCCGGAAAAGTCCTCACCGGCGGATAGATAAAGCAAAGGCGCCACGCGGGCGCCTTTGCGGACAATGGCGGAGTGGACGGGACTCGAACCCGCGACCTCCGGCGTGACAGGCCAGCATTCTAACCGACTGAACTACCACTCCACTTCCCGTTGGTGGGTGCTGAGGGGATCGAACCCCCGACCAGCGCCGTGTAAAGGCGACGCTCTACCGCTGAGCTAAGCACCCCCTTACGGGGAAGACTGCTTAGTTTACGTGATCCTTGAGCGCCTTGCCAGCGGTGAAGGCCGGGACCTTCGACGCCGGGATCTTGATCTCTTCGTTCGTGCGCGGGTTGCGGCCCGTGCGGGCGGCGCGGCTGCGCAGCTTGAAGGTGCCGAAGCCGACGAGGGCAACGTCTTCACCCTTCTTGAGGGTGTCCTTTACCGCTTCGATCAGGCCTTCGAGCGCCTTGCCGGCGTCGGCCTTCGACAGTTCAGCCTTTTCAGCAATGGCGGCGATCAGGTCGGTTTTATTCATTACGTAACTCCCTTCAAAGGTAATTCGAATCGCCGGACGGCGATCCTTGGCGAGAAGACGTCAGGTTACGAATCTCACCATGTGGCATGACTCAGCAACCCCGCGATCCAGGGCGCCCTTGCGGCGCGGGCGATGGCGGAGCGGACTTTATACCAGTGCCCTACCCCTACCGCAATACGAGCAATACCAACGCTTTCAGCGGGTATGCATAAAAAAGATTATCGCGAAGCGATCGTGACAGGACGACGAAAACGAAAAGGGAGCACGGTGACCCGCGCCCCCTTTTCGTATGCGATGAAACACTCCGGCGATCAGTGAGTAAGCGACGGCGAACCCTTGCCCTTACCCTTGCGACCCGGCGCGGGCGCCACGTCGACACCGGCCTCGCCCGCGCCCTTCTTGCTGGGCCCGATCGGACGCTCGAGCGCGAGATCGAGCACTTCGTCGATCCACTTGACGGCGTGGATGTCCAGCGAGCTCGTGATGTTTTCCGGCAGGTCGACAAGATCTTTCTTGTTCTCGTCCGGAATGATCACCGTGGTGATGCCGCCGCGATGCGCCGCAAGCAGCTTCTCCTTGAGTCCACCGATGGGCAGCACGCGACCGCGCAGCGTGATCTCACCGGTCATCGCCACTTCCGAGCGCACCGGCACCTTGGTCAGCGCCGATACGAGCGACGTGGCCATGGCGATACCCGCACTCGGACCGTCCTTGGGCGTCGCGCCTTCGGGAACGTGGATGTGGATATCGAGCTTCTCGTGGAAGTCGGGTTCGATGCCGAGACCCGCGACGCGTGCGCGCACGACGCTGAGCGCGGCCTGGATCGATTCCTTCATCACGTCACCGAGCTGACCGGTATGGACCAGACGGCCCTTACCCGGCACCACGGATGCTTCGATGCTGAGCAGGTCGCCGCCGACCTGCGTCCAGGCCAGACCCGTGACCAGGCCGACTTCGTTCTGCTGTTCGGCGCGACCGAAGTCGAAGCGACGCACACCGAGGTAATGGTCGAGGTTTTCTGCATCGACGCGGACCAGATCCGGCGCGAGCGCCTTACCCTTCGCCGCCTTGCCGGCCGCCTTCTGCACCTTGGCCTTCGCCTTGGCCGGGACCGTACCCAGCGCGATTTCCTTCACCACCTTGCGGCAGATCTTGGAGATCTCTCTCTCCAGATTACGCACGCCCGACTCGCGCGTGTAGTAACGCACGATGCCGCGCAGTGCGCTTTCATCGATACCCAGCTCCTCGGACTTCAGGCCGTTCGCCTTCAGCTGCTTCGGCAGCAGGTACTTCTGCGCGATGTTGAGCTTCTCGTCTTCGGTGTAACCGGGAATACGGATCACCTCCATACGATCGAGCAGCGGACCCGGGATATTCAGCGAGTTCGCGGTCGCGATCCACATGACTTCCGAAAGGTCGAGATCGACTTCGAGGTAGTGATCGTTGAACGCGCTGTTCTGCTCCGGATCGAGCACTTCGAGCAACGCCGACGACGGATCGCCGCGGAAATCCATCGACATCTTGTCGATTTCGTCGAGGACGAACAGCGGATTCTTCGTGCCGACCTTGTTGAGGTTCTGCACGATGCGCCCCGGCATCGAACCGATGTACGTACGACGATGGCCGCGAATCTCGGCTTCGTCGCGAACGCCACCCAGGCTCATGCGCACGAACTTGCGGTTCGTCGCCTTGGCGATGGACTGGCCGAGCGAGGTCTTGCCGACGCCGGGCGGACCGACGAGACAGAGAATCGGGCCCTTCATCGTGTTCACGCGCTGCTGCACCGCGAGATACTCGAGGATGCGGTCCTTGACCTTCTCCAGACCGAAGTGATCGGCGTCGAGCGTTTCCTGCGCGAGCGCCAGATCCTTGAGGACCTTGCTGCGCTTCTTCCACGGCACGCCCACCACCCAGTCGAGGTAGTTGCGCACCACGGTGGCCTCGGCCGACATCGGCGACATCTGTTTGAGCTTGTTGAATTCCTGGCGCGCTTTCGCGAGCACGGCCTTGGGCATGCCCGCCGCGTCGATCTTCTTCTGCAGTTCTTCGATTTCGTTGACGCCCTCGTCGCCTTCACCCAGTTCCTTCTGGATGGCCTTCATCTGTTCGTTGAGGTAGTACTCGCGCTGGCTCTTTTCCATCTGCGACTTGACGCGGCCGCGGATGCGCTTTTCGACCTGCTGCAAGTCCATCTCGCCATCGACGAGGCCGATGAGCAGCTCGAGACGCTCACCGACATCGGAGGTTTCGAGCACACGCTGCTTGTCGGCCATACGCACGGAAAGATGTGCGGCGATGGAGTCGGCCAGACGCGACGGATCGTCGATGCCCGAGAGCGTCGCCAGAATCTCCGGCGGCAGCTTGCGGCTCTGTTTGACCAGCTGTTCGAACAGCGAGACCAGCGAGCGCGACACGACGTCGAGCTCGCGCTCGTTCTTGCTGTAGATCGGCTCGATGACGCGGGCGCGGCCGCTCATCATCCCGGCCTCGTCCTCGAAGGCGTCGATCTGCACGCGCGACTGCCCTTCGACCAGCACCTTCACGGTGCCGTCGGGGAGCTTCAGCAGCTGCAGGACGCCCGCCAGCGTACCGACCTGATGCAGGTCGCCGATCGAGGGATCGTCGATGTCGGGGCTCTTCTGGGCGACGAGCAGGATCTGCCGCTCGCCTTCCATTGCCCGCTCGAGCGCACGCATCGATTTGTCGCGTCCCACGAAGAGCGGGATGACCATGTGCGGGTAGACGACAACGTCACGCAAGGGCAGGACCGGCAATAGGTCCAGCTCGGATCCGCTCGTGGTCTGGTTGCGATTCTTCGCCATGTGCTTAGGGTTTCCCTCAGAGTTTTTTGGGCTCGCCCCGACACTGCGCCGGAGCCGCCATACACGTCAAGTGGTGGTTCGCGAAGGACCGATCAAGAGCGGCACGCCGAAAGAAAAACGGCCCCGGCGTCAGTGACGCCGGGGCCGTCGGTGTACGTAACGCCCGTTACGTCAGGCGGCGTCGCCACCCTCGCCCGCGATCCTCTGCTGCTGCAGGTTCCCGCGGTAGATAAGGTACGGCTCGGCCTGGCCATCGATCACGGCGTCGTCGACCACCACCTTGCTGACGTGCTCCAGCGACGGCAGTTCGAACATCGTGTCGAGCAGCACCTGCTCGAGAATGGTTCGCAGTCCACGTGCGCCGGTCTTGCGCTTGAGCGCGCGACGAGCAATGGCGGACAAGGCTTCCGGGCGGAACTCGAGCTCGGCGCCTTCCATGTCGAACAGCTTGCGGAACTGCTTGGTGACCGCGTTCTTCGGCTCGGTGAGAATCTGCACAAGGGCAGCCTCATCGAGTTCGTCGAGCGTTGCCACGACCGGGAGGCGACCGACGAATTCGGGAATCAGACCGAAGCGGACCAGATCCGCCGGCTCGACTTCCGACAGCGTCTTGCCGACGTTCTCGGTGCGCTCCTTGGAGCGGACTTCGGCCTTGAAGCCGATGCCCGTGGTCTCCGAACGCTGCTGGATCACCTTGTCCAGCCCGGCGAAGGCGCCGCCGCAGATGAACAGGATATTGCGCGTGTCGACCTGCAGGAACTCCTGCTGCGGATGCTTGCGACCACCCTGCGGCGGCACCGAGGCGAGCGTGCCCTCGATGAGCTTGAGCAGAGCCTGCTGGACGCCTTCGCCGGACACGTCGCGGGTGATCGACGGGTTCTCGCTCTTACGCGAGATCTTGTCGATTTCGTCGATGTAGACGATGCCGCTCTGCGCCTTTTCGACGTCGTAGTCGCACTTCTGCAGGAGCTTCTGGATGATGTTTTCGACATCTTCACCGACATAGCCGGCTTCGGTCAGCGTCGTGGCATCCGCGATGGTGAACGGCACGTTGAGCAGGCGAGCCAGCGTTTCCGCCAGCAGCGTCTTGCCCGAACCGGTCGGACCGATCAGGAGGATGTTGGACTTGCCCAGCTCGACATCGTCGTTCTTCTGGCGCGATTCCATGCGCTTGTAGTGGTTGTAGACCGCGACGGAGAGCGCTTTCTTGGCGCGCGTCTGGCCGACCACGTACTGGTCGAGGGCTTCCATGATTTCGCGGGGTTTGGGAAGCTGGGTCCGGCCGGAGGCCGCCTTTTCTTCCAGTTCCTCGCGAATGATGTCGTTGCACAGCTCAACGCATTCGTCGCAGATGAACACGCTGGGGCCGGCGATCAACTTGCGCACTTCATGCTGGCTCTTGCCGCAGAAGGAGCAATAAAGAATCTTTCCGCCGTCGTTGGAACGGCTCTGCCGCTCGTCGCTCATGCTTTGGGCCCTACTGAGAATCCAGGTGCGCTTTGAGAATAGCACAGCACTCCGCCCCTGGAATCAGGGGCGAAGTGCCGGTTTTCACAAGCGTATACGTTCAAATCAAGCCGAACGGACGGTGTCGACGGTACGCTTATCGGGCACCGAGTCGATCAGGCCATAGGCCTGGGCTTCGGCGCCGCTCATGAAGCGGTCGCGCTCGGTGTCGCGGGCGATCTCTTCGACCGTCTTGCCACTGTGGTGGGCAAGGATGGCGTTGAGACGCTCGCGCATGGTCAGGATTTCACGGGCGTGAATCTCGATGTCCGTGGCCTGCCCCGAGATGCCGCCAGCCCAGGGCTGGTGGATCATGATGCGCGAATGCGGCAGCGAGTAACGCTTGCCCGCCGCGCCCGCCGCCAGCAACAGGGCGCCCATGGAGGCGGCCTGGCCGATGCACATGGTGCTGACGTCCGGCTTCACGAACTGCATCGTGTCGTAGATCGCCATACCCGCGGTAACGGAACCACCGGGGCTGTTGATGTACAGGTTGATGTCCTTGTCCGGGTTTTCGGACTCCAGGAACAGCAACTGGGCGACGATGACATTGGCCATGTAGTCGTCGACCGGGCCGACCGCGAAGATGATGCGCTCCTTGAGGAGACGCGAATAGATGTCGTACGAACGCTCGCCACGCGAGGTCTGCTCGACAACGATGGGCACCAGGTTGAGATTCTGGATCGGAGCCATGGACATGTGGTCTCTCCTAACGTGTGGGGCCCGGCTGTTGCAAGAAGATCGGTGCTTACGCGCCGATCGGTCGCATCACCTCGTCGAAGCTCAGTTCCTGGTCGGTGGACTTGGCGTTGTCAGCCACCCACTCGGCCACCTGATCTTCCATCACGCGGTTCTGCAGTCCCGACATCAGTTGGGGATCACCGTTATACAGTTCAATGACCTTTTCCGGTTCTTCATAGGTCGAGGCAATCGCCGTGAGCATTTCAGCCATGCGCTTGCGATCGATCCGGATCTCGTTCTTGCGTGCGATTTCGCCCATGAGCAGGGCAGCGGCGACGCGCTTGCGGGCAAACGGGGTGGCCTCGGCGACCATCTGCGGGCTCGGCTCCTGGCCACGCGGCAGGTTGCCGGCGGCGAGGCTGCGGGCTTCGGCGTCGGACATCAGTTCCGGCACGTCGAGGTCCGGATAGGCGCCGGCCAGCTTCTCGGCCACTTCGGACTTGAGACGGGCCATGAGCGTGGCCTTGAGCTCGCGCTCGAGGTTGGCGCGAACTTCCTTACGGAAGGTTTCCAGGTCGCCGTCGGCCACACCGAACAGCTTGACGAAGTCGGCGTCGACGGCCGGGAGGTTCGCTTCCTGCACCTTGATGATCTTGAAGGTGACCTTCGCGGTCTTGCCGGCGAGTTCCGGGTTGCGGAAGTCTTCCGGGAAGGCGACGTCCTGGACCAGCTCTTCGTCAGCCGAGCGACCGGTCAGCGCTTCGTCGAGCGCCTTGAACAGGGTGCCCGAGCCCAGCACGCTGCCGGCACGCTCGAGACCTTCGGCCGGGAAGCGGTAGTCACCGGCTTCGGCGGCGTATTCGAACATCACGAAGTCACCGTCTTTCGAGGCGCGCGATACTTCGTCGAAGCTGCGACGCTGAGTGCGCAGGGTCTCGATCATCTTGTCGATGTCGGCGTCCTTGACCTCCGCCTTGGGGCGGGCGATTTCGATCGTCGAGACGTCGATGGCCGGGAACTCCGGCATCACTTCGAACGTGGCCGTGTAGGCGATTTCGCCGTTCTCGGGGTTACCCGTGGTGTCGACCGACGGATTGGCGATCGGCTGGAGCTTCTCCTGCTCGACGGCCTGGCGCAGGGTGCTGCCGATCAGCTCGGAGAGCGCCTCACCACGGACCTGCGCGCCGAAGCGCTGCTTGATCACGTTGGTGGGCACCTTGCCCGGACGGAAGCCCTTCAGACGCACCGTGCGACCCATCTCCGCGATGCGCTCGCTGACCTGCGACTCGAGGCGCTCCGCCGGGAACTTCACCGTGAGCTTGCGCCCGAGCTTGCCGACATTCTCAACCGAAACCTGCATGACCTCTCCTGAAACCACTAAAACGATATGGGATTCACCGCGAATGTCGGGCTCGTCGCCGCGACCTTGATCCCCGGCGGCGAAAAACCCCGCAAATGACTGCCCATTCTACGTTTTGCCCTTACGCCGCCGCAACCTGCATCAGCCGGGGCTCCAGCGCCTCGGGCCGCCGCCTTCGGAGGCGAGCGAGTCGCCCGGATTGGCGAGAGCGCATGCTGTCAGCGAAAGACAGCCGCAGCCGATACAGTCCGCCAGTTTGTCTTTCAGATTAAGCAGTTGCGAGATTCTTCCCTCCAGCTCCTCACGCCAGGCCGCCGACATCGTCGCCCACTCGTCGCGCGTCGGCGTTCGCTCATCCGGGAGTGTCGCAAAGGCCTGACGGACGGCCTCCAGGGGGATGCCTACCCGCTGGGCGACCCGGATGACCGCGATCCGGCGCAGAACGTCCGCGGAAAACCGGCGCTGGTTGCCCGAGGTCCGCAGGCTCCGGATCAGCCCTTTCCGCTCATAGAAATGCAGGGCCGACACCGCGACACCGCCGCGCCTGGCCACCTCCCCCACACTCAGCTCGCGCATGCACTTGACCTAAACGTTAGTTGAGGTCGCATCCTGCGCCTCTCCGGGACCGCCGCGCAAGCGTGCGACACTCCCCACCCCCAAGGAAGCCAGCATGCACGTGGGAACGTCCGACCCCCATCTCACTCCCGCCGAAACCCTTCCCCAGGTCGACGGCATCCTCAGCCCGCGATACCGCGCCGCCACGCTCGGCATGGTCTGCCTGATTTCGCTGATCGCCTTCGAGGCGCTGGCCGTCACCACCGCAATGCCGACGGTCGCCCGCGAACTGGACGGACTGCGCGCCTATGCCCTCGCCTTCGGTGGCGTTCTGGCGACCAGCGTCATCGGCATGACGCTGTCGGGCCGCTGGAGCGATCGGCGTGGGCCGGCGCCCGCCATGTGGACGGGACTGGTCGGCTTCGTGATCGGGCTGCTTATCGCCGGATCGGCGCAGAACATGCCGATGCTCCTTGTCGGACGACTCGTCCAGGGACTGGGTGCCGGCTGCCTGTCCCCTGCCCTCTACGTCATCGTCGGCCGCCTTTACCCGGAGTCGATGCGACCGAAGGTGTTCGCCTCGTTCTCCGCGGGCTGGGTCGTGCCCGCGCTCATCGGTCCGGCGGTGAGCGGAGCGATCGTCGAGCACATCGGCTGGCGCTGGGTGTTCCTCGCCGTGCCGCTGCTCGCATTACCGGCCGCCCTCGGGTTGCGCGGCGCCTTGCGCTCGCTGCCGGCTCCGTCCGGCACACCGTCGGATACCTCGGGACGCATGCTCAATGCGGTCGGGGCGTCTCTGGGTGCGTGCCTGCTGTTCGTATCGGGTCAGGAGCACGGTCTGCTCGCTGTCGCGCTGATGTTGCCGTCACTCGCACTGCTCTTCTTCTGCGGGCGCCGGTTGCTGCCACCCGGCACCTTGCGGGCTGCGAGAGGGTTGCCTGCGGTCGTCGCCTTGCGTGGCATTGCCGCTTCGGCGTTCTTCGGCGCCGAGGCATTTCTTCCGCTCGTGTTCTCGCAGCAGCATGGGCTGTCACCGATGTGGTCCGGGCTTGCGATCAGTGTCGGCGCGATCGGCTGGTTTTCCGGATCGTGGTACCAGGGCCACTACGCGAAGATTTCGCGGCAGACTTTACTCACTCGCGGCACTGCGCTGATGGTGATCGGCAGCATCGTCGCGTCGCTCGGTATCTTCGAATGGATGCCTGTGCCTGCCGCCGTTGCCGGCTGGCTGATTACCGGGCTGGGCATGGGAATGCTTTACGGGACGGTTTCCGTACTCGCGTTGTCGATGTCCGCGGAGCACGAGCAGGGAAAGAACAGTTCGGCGTTGCAACTGTGCGAGTCGTTGATGGTGGCGACGACGCTGGCGGTCGGAGGTACGCTGTTCGCGGCGCTGCTCAACGTCTCGCACGTGGCGGCGTTTGCGGCGAACTTCGCGATTACGGTGGTGTTGGCGATGCTGGGAACGGTGGTTGCGCGGCGTACGCGCGCCGACGCGTGAACCCGGGCGTCATTGATCGGTGCGGAACCATCGCCCATCATCGTGCCAGCCGGTGAATCAACGAATTTCGGACTGGTGCGAGAGGGGGGACTCGAACCCCCACGGGTTACCCCGTCAGAACCTAAATCTGGTGCGTCTACCAATTCCGCCACTCTCGCTCGCGGCGCCATTCTAGGCGCCCGCAGGACGCAGGTCTACCGACTCAGCCGCGGCAGCCGGAAAGCAGGTCGAGCTCCGGCTTGTACACCGACGTGCGCGTGCCGAAGAAGCCCAGCAAGGTATGGAACAGGTTGTCCTGACTGGCCGGCTGCACGCGTCGCTGATCGAGGCACTCCAGCCGCATGCCCGTGTCGCTTACCCAGCCGGGTGAGAACCACATCAGCATCGGGATGTGCTTCTGCTGTGTGGGGGCCGTATCCCAGTCCGCGCCATGGAGATAGATGTCGTGCTCACCCAGCGACTCGCCGTGATCGGACAGGTACATCATCGCGCTATCGATGTCGGGCGCGGCCTTCAGCGTGTCCACGACCCGGCCAAGGATATGGTCGGTGTAGAGAATGGTGTTGTCGTAGCTGGCCACGGTCTGCGCATAGGTGCACGTCTGCACTTCGGCGGTCTCGCAGCCGGGTTTGAAGACATTGAACGCGGCCGGATAACGCTGGAAGTAGGACGGTCCGTGACTACCCTTGATGTGCAGCACCAGCAACGCGGGTGAGCGCATCTTCGCCAGACGCTCAGGCAGGTCCGCCAGCAACACTTCGTCGACGCAACCATCCGCGTCGCACAAACCCGCGACCCTGGCATTGGTCAGGTCATCGTTGGGCACTCGGGCGCAGACGTCCTTGCAGCCTTCATCGTTGTCGCGCCAGAACACGTCCACGCCGGCATGCTGCAGCACATCCAGCGCGTTCCAGTGCGACTTGGCGACCGGCTTGTCGAACTTCGCGCGCGTCATGTCCGAGAACATGCAGGGGACCGACACCGTCGTCGCCGTGCCGCACGACCAAGCGTCGCTGAAGTAGATCGCGCCCGCCCGCTTCATCTCGGGATTGGTGTCGCGCGCATAACCCTGCAGCGACTGATTTTCCGCGCGCGCCGTCTCACCCACCACCAGCACGACAACACGCTTGCGCGGAGCGACGGACGCATCCGTTGGCGGCAGCGTCGCGTCGGTGCCGATCGGCACCATCACCCTCTTGCGACGGAACACATCGCGCTGCAGGTAGTGAAACGTGCCGCTGAGTGCCGCGTAGGGATTGAAGACCTCGTACATCGTGCGGTGATTACGCTCGAAGTAGACGTAGGTGCGACCCATCAACATGGGCGGCACGAGCATCAGCGCGGCGGCGACCAGCACGATGACGGCACGCCAGCTGAGGCTTCGCCAGACAGGCATGAAACGCACGGGCACGAGCAGAACGAGGACGGCGGGCAGCACGCCGAACAGCGCGATCCATGTCACCGATCCAGTCGTGATCATCGCCATCGCTTCGGCGCGCTGCGTCTCGAAAATGCTCTGGATGATTTCTTCGTTGAGGCGCACGCCGAAGGTGTCGGCGTAGAAGGCGCTCGCGGCGGAGATAACAATCAACACGGCAAGCAGCGCTTTACCGATACGCGGCCACATGACCAGAGCGAGCGTCAGAACCAGATTGCCAACCAGCCGACAGCAAACTGTCACGCTGAGGGCCCAGAATCCTTGTATGCCCTGCGATGCTGCCAGAGCCGCGTGCAGCTCCGTCCACAAGCCACGATTCAGCACGGCGAGGATGTACACGGCGACCACGGCGCCGAGCGCCCATGCCGGTAGTGCTCGCCGGGCGCGGCGCTGAGACGACTGGTCTTGAATGATCATCGGGTATCCGTCCTGGCCCGAGACAGTCGCGAGCACGTGAAATATCGCACATAAGAAAAAGGCACCTAGATTTCTCTAAGTGCCTGATTCAAATTGGTGGGCCGTGTAAGATTCGAACTTACGACCAATTGATTAAGAGTCAACTGCTCTACCAACTGAGCTAACGGCCCGTTTTAAACTTGCAAACCACACTAAAAGTGGGGTGGACGATGGGACTCGAACCCACGACATCCGGAATCACAATCCGGTACTCTAACCAGCTGAGCTACGCCCACCATAAAACACGATCTGGCGCGCCCGACAGGAATCGAACCTGCAACCGTCGGCTTAGAAGGCCGATGCTCTATCCGGTTGAGCTACAGGCGCAGGCACTGTACGTAGAACG
>Ga0182005_1000174_pt1 | contig 44144 bp, 38 predicted proteins | sample Sormic07211103_1_FD_123021 | JGI IMG/M metagenome (GOLD analysis project Ga0182005, IMG submission 123021) | Rhizosphere microbial communities from Sorghum bicolor, Mead, Nebraska, USA - 072115-103_1 MetaG | ecosystem: Host-associated > Plants > Roots > Rhizosphere | place: USA: Nebraska...
AGATCATTGGCGTCAATTCTGTGACAAATATTGATCCGGGTAAAGGCGTAATGCCAGCACCAATTATCAGAAATGCGGACTGGTTTGAAAAGAATGCATCGGCCCGTATCGCTGACCGCCTCCTGAAGCACGTCGGCTGATGCCCGAAGGCCTCAGAACGTGCATGCTATGCGGGTTGAATCGTTGTTCCTTACCTTGTACAGGATAGTGGCAAATGGCCGATTTACTAGGGGCAACTGCCCGCCGGAGGGCGTTTTCAGGATGGATGGAAATTTGATTTATCTCATGGGACCTTCCGGCTCCGGCAAGGACAGCCTGATTGAGGCTGCGCGCGAACCTTTGCGGGCGTTGAATTGTGAAGTCATGCGCCGGGTCATCACCCGTTCGGCCGAATCCGTGGGTGAGGATGCGATCGGTGTGACGCCGCAGGAGTTCGACCGACGTCAGCGTGCCGGCGAGTTTTCACTGGCGTGGCAGGCTAACGGTCTCGCCTATGGCATTCCGGTGGAAATGGATCAATGGCTGAAAGCCGGCAAACACGTCCTGGTAAACGGCTCTCGGGCAAACCTTCGGCAAGCGCTGGAAAGCTACCCGACTTTGGTGCCGGTGTTGCTGACGGTTCGGGAGGATGTCCTGCGTGAGCGACTGCTCCGGCGTGGCCGGGAGACGCTTGAGCAGATCGATGCGAGGCTGGCGCGCAATACGCTGTTCAAGGACAGGCGTTCAACTGATAGTCCTGTGCACCTGATCGACAACTCGGGCGCTCTGGCCGATGCAGTCAATCATCTGCTGGAGCTGGTCAGGTTCAGCGCAATACCGGATCAAACTTGATCTTGCGCCCGGCCACCAGCGCCAATACGAACAGCGCGGTAAACACACCGCAACCGATCAGGGGCAGGGATATTTCGGTTTCCTCGAACAGCGAAAAATGCCCGAGGCCACTCAATAAGGCGAGGATCAGAAATCCTGCAGCTGACTTGGACATGCTGTACTCCTGAAGATATTTCAAAAAACCAGACGTTCAGTCGAATGCGTCGGCAACGCCTGTTCAGACTCGCTGACTGCTTGCGGAGCGAAGCTTTGATCGCTCAAGACCGCCCATTGTGGCGCCTTCTGCACTTGCAGGTAGTGCGGCATGCGCCCGGCCACTTTCTCGTTGTCCTCGGGGGCGAAGTGAAAGCCCACCAGGACAGTCAGTGCGATTGCGTTTGCGAACACGAGGGCGCTGTTCATGAGACGAGTCTCCGGTTGTTCTTGTATAAGAACCTGTAAAGCAGCCGTCGTGCCAACAGTCTAACCTCTGTTAAGTCCTTTAAAAACAAGCATTTAGAAGGGTTTTTCGAGTCCCGTACATTGCATTTTGCAATGATGGCTTTTGCGGATGATGCAAATTGCACGGTAAAACGTCCGGCACCCTTGCAAGGCGCCTGCCTACACTTAAAAAGCCCTGCGGACGACATGACAAAACAGGGCCCGGCCGTTAACATGCACGCCGTCTGTCGCACCGACAGATTTGTGTCCCAGTAGCTCAATTGGATAGAGCATCCCCCTCCTAAGGGGAAGGTTGGCAGTTCGAACCTGCCCTGGGACACCATAATTATCAAGTGGTTAGCGAAACTTGGTGTTAGCTTTTTCGATTATCCTTGTTGCTAGTCCCCACGTTGGTCCCCACTTCTCTGCACGTTCATTATCGAGAGATCCACCAAGGAACCATGGTTGTTTTGGTCGATTTCCGAAACTGGTGCTAGTCGTTCTCAATTTCTTTGAATTCCATTCCAATTGAAAAGTCATTTGCGCTGCAGTTGATCTCGATACGTCAGAATTGGCCGGCACGTTTGAGCCGCCCATGTAGGGGCGGCTGACAGAGATAAAGCCTTACAAGTCATGTGTGCTTGTGCCCAAATCCCCGAGGCTGAAGAAACATGTTTTCTAGGTCATTTGGGCCAACATCGGAAGCGTCCTTCACCTGCAACGATCTCTTAAGCAGATAGATTCCGTCGATGAATTGCGGTGGTTGCCCAGGCACCATTACAACTGGCATTAAGAGATAAGCACCAGCTTTCTTGTAGTCGTCCAAAAACCTTGTGAGGTTTACGTCATCAGCAGGTTCCATGGTCAGGGAGCGCGACGCCAGCATCGCAACTTGTAGATCCCCTTGATCCCTCGGGATTTTTGAGGTGATGACCATTCCGTAATGCGTCGGATGCTCGATGGAAAACCGGCGAACAATGCCTATGTGGATTTCCTCCTCTTTGTCTACTGTCCCGAATCGCTCTCGCCACCGCTCAAATATTTTTACGGCCGCATCCCTATCCTTAAACATTATCGCAATGAAGGGCGGCGCCATGGGATTAACCACTCCATAAGCTATGCCCATCCAGCCAGCGCGATCCCAGAGGTGTACATCGATCACCGATCGGACTTTCACATTGCGGTGGTCTGTCAACGTCGGGAATTCCCTCTCATTGAGGATCTCGTCTTTGGCTTGCGTTTCTTCTCGGGCTGGTCGCGGCTCTCGTCTAACCTGCGGCCTTTCCAGCTTGGCTTCGAACCTTTTCGGTGAACGCTTATCCCAGGAGTTCAGGCGCGACACGCCGTCGAAGATGCGCTGGCGGCTGATGCACAGTGAACCAATCATCGCAACGCGTTCCATTGCTGCGTCTGTCTTGAATAGCCGATCAGCGGCTTCTTTGAAGTTTTTCGCAGTGCAAGTCGCTGAAAAGATGATGGCGGCGACTTCCAGCAACATGGAGAGAAAGTCGCCATGCACCGACGGGGTCCCGGGAAACACGTCATTGGGCCAGCGAACCGTCGCTCTCATACGGTCCAAATCAGCCGTCACCTCGAAACGCGCGATGCTCGCATCGACAACTGTGACATCGAAACGCTCTACGTGAGCGAAAGCGCCCAGTTCGAACGCGGTCGCGAAGAACGCCTCGACTGTTCCAGCAATGGCTTCGGCGACGGTTATACCTGTGTCGGTGGGCTCATGTATGACGTTTACCTGAACGCCGAGTACTGAGGTGGCAAATACCTGAGTATTCTGGCCGTTGAAAATTGATGGTCGCCAATGTGCGTCGCCAGCGGGCTGCCCCGCCAACTGATTGAAAAAACTCTGCACGTCCTTGGGAGATTCGCTTTCGGGAACCCATCCTTCCTGCCTCAGAGCGTCCTCATATCCCAGCAGGTATAGCAGCGTGAACCTGCTGATGTTCAGGTCCAGCCCTTCCAAGATATCAGGGATCAATTCTAGTCGCGGTACCTCCTCCGAGGAGAGGTTCGTCAGTTGACAGGCTAGGACCATGTCGAAGTCCTTCAATTGCGCGGCGGCACGACTCTTCGACTTGTCGTCGAGTGGCAAAGCGTTCAGGCATCCGCGCGCGATCTGAACCATTCCCAGCAACTCAGGGAAGTGCTTAAGCTGGACCGCTTGCCATGCCGCATTCATCAGCGTCGGAAATAGAGTTGACGAGAGTTCGCCGTTTTCTTCACCTTCAATGAACAAGGTCGCGGCGGCCGAGGTGCAGCTCGCACGTGCCGCCCAGAGTAAACCAGCGCTTTGGTAAGCGACCGAAAGTTGAAGCAGGGCGTCAACCAGGTTTTCCGCATGCTCCTTTTTGGAAAGAAGCCGGGCGGCTTTGCCAAGAAGCCGGATCATCTCCATGTTTTCGTCGAAGTCGAGTTGCTTGGCGCGATTGAGCAATACCACCGCGCCTTGAACCTCCCCCGTACGTTTAGACACGAAGTCGGAGAGTTGGTCCACAAGGTTCCGGTAACCTCGGTCTTTGCCGGCGACCTGGCCGAACACCTCAATTAGCCTAACCAGGCGTTTAGCATCAAACTCCCCCAAGCCGTCAGCCTCGACGAGGATGTCTGCAAACTGTGGCCACAGCGAGGAAATTCGTTCTGGCTCGCCGGCAATCAGGGCTTCGTTGAGCTGGATGGTCAGCAGCGAAGTCTTTGCCTCCAGCGCATTGTTTGGCCGGCTGCTGTCGCTCGCTAGTTCGGCAAGCCTTGATGATAACCGGGCAATTCGAGGTTCCAGTCGGACTTGCTCCGACGTGAGGTGCTCATGAATGACGGTATTGAATAGTAACTGCGCCAAGTTGCACAGCATCTCAAGATTAGTCGCATGTTCGTTTCCGATGACAAGGGCTTCAAAGCCATCATAGCCGTCGACGATGGCCTTGATGTCGTCGAACCACCAGAACGCCGTCCAGAGCGACTCGTAGCGCGCGTTGAGCTGCTGCCGAAGCGTTCCTCCATCGTCCGCCAGGCGAACGGCCCGAACAAACCTGCCGTCGACGTCAGTTCGCGGCAGTTCCAGTTCTCGCGCCAGCTTTGCTGCCACAAGCGCTTCGGATGCGCGCTGCATCTTCATCCCGACAAACGTAGAAGGGTCCGCAAGTTCCTGCTCTATGTCGGCTAGTTGCTGCTTTCGCGAATAATCAGATGGGCCAAGATCAAGATCGCTCGTTTCTTCACCGATCCTAAGATAGTTAAACGCAAGATCGCGGCGATTCTTATCGATGACCTCATTGATGATCCAGGCACGGTCGTGGATGATCACTTGAACACCGTGCTTACGGGTGAGTTCATCTTCCACTCGGGCTCGATCCTTCGCACGCGCGGCTCTGGACGTCACAAAAAAGATCTTTTTGTAGTCGCGGTCTGTAGCCACGATTCCATCCACGTCCGACCTCGCTTTGTCGGCCCACGTTTTTTTCGCGCTGAAGGCGAAAGCCCATCGCTCGCTGCCGCTATTGGCCATACCGATAAAGGTGAGCTTGCTAATCTCATCGGAGACCGGAGAGGTCTCAGTGTCGGCCTTGCTGTCACCGCCACCCTCCGGGCCAGTTGCCGGCCTTAGGTTTGGACAAATCGTCCGTTCGCAAAGCTTGCGGCAGAACAGTTCAAAGTCATGCGTTTGGTTACGCTCGGTGATGGTGTCCAGGTGATGCGACAGGACCTCGGCTTTGAGCTGATGCTTGACGCTAGAGGTTGAGTCCGAAAAGAGCTCAGGTCGGATCTGGCGCATGAACTGGGATGGCGAGACAACCTTTTCTTCAGCCTTCATCTGCATCCTGTGGCTCTCTGTTCGCGGGGGCATCGGCGGTCCTTGGCAAAGGAAAGCGTGCTGTTGCGTCTAAAAAACACTAGCGATTTTTCCGAGATTGTATCCCATCGCGGCGGATCGACTTGGGGTGTTCTCTCTACTGGCGTGACAACCAGGCGTCATGCTCATAATCGATGTAAATCTAAATTTGGCTAGATTAGTTAGTTATAACTTAAAGTGTTTTAATTCATTTCTTTCGCTTTGTTTGTTAGCACCTCGCTGTGGCGCCGCATAAATATATTCAGATGCAATTGCGATAGAAAAACGACGGGAAAAACAGCAAGTTTGGGCCAAAGTTAAGCGGATTGACGTGTCAGCTCGTGTCGCGAATGATCAGCGCCACAGGCTTCGACAACGAGACATATGCGATGCAAATTCAAACTACTGAGCAAGTTTGCGAGATCTTTAAGATTTCACGATCAACGCTTTATCGACTATCGAAAAACGATCCCGCCTTTCCACAGCCATTGCATTTCGGTCGCGCAATTCGATGGAATCTCGCAGACATTTGTGAGTTTTACGCGCAGCAGCGACACGCCTCGCAAAAACGGGCATAAAAAAGCCCGCACGAGGCGGGCCTTTCCTTAATTACGTTCGGCAGCTGATTTCTTGGCGGAAACCTGCGGAGCGCAATCGGTGAGCACAGTATGTATATGCCTTTGCAGATCTGCAAGCATCAATTCTGCGTGCGCGTTCACCGCCGATCAGGCGGTGGTCGATGGCGGCAATAGTTCATTGCATTGGCACATCTTCACTTATCGATACACCTCCATCCCGATTCTTTGAGCCGGGCGGTGTGTTCAATCGCGTGTTGATGGAGGCCCCGTATCTGGCTCGCTGTAGCGATAACAAAACCGCCGCGCGAGTTCGCCCCCGCGAGCACGCCATTCGCTATCCATACATGCAGATCAATCGTCCAGGGATGGTGTCTTGGCTGATCTTCGACCTCGATCACATTAATTCACTTGCCTGGGACGACGAAGGTCTGCCGCCGCCGAACCTGATCGTGCGGAATAGGAATAATGGCCATTCACACCTTTTCTACGCCATTCCCCCCGTCTGCACTACTGAGAACGCCCGAGACAAGCCGATTCAGTACATGAAGGCGGTCTATACCGCCTTTGCCCTGCGCTTAAAGGCCGATACCGATTACAACAGCGGCCCAGTGGCCAAGACTCCAGGGCATCCGTGGTGGTCGACCTCAGAGTTGCATAACCACGTCTACGAGCTAAGCGAACTGGCCGATTATGTGGAGCTGGAGGTTTCGCCCTGGAAGAAGGGGCCACAGCTGGAAGACCTCCCGCACTCCAGACACTGCATCCTGTTTGAACAGCTTCGCTATTTCGCTTACAGCATCGTGAACCAGGAGCGCGAACGCGGGACGCTTGCCACGTTCACACGGCGACTGGAAGCCTTCGCTCACAACCATAACAAGTTCGCTAGGAATGGCTTTACCCAGGACTTAATGCTGTCCTCAGTAAGAGCGACGGTCAGATCCGTCGCACGTTGGACGTGGACGCGCTACGAGGGCAGTGCCAAGTGTTGCCGGGGGGCGATGGAACTCGACAAGTCATTACCACTAAACGAGCGTCAGAGCCTCGCAGCCAGGCGCACCCACCAATTGCGGCATAAGGCTACCGAATCGAAGATCCGAGCGGCGTGCAGAGAACTCCAGGAGCGCGGTGAACAGCTGACTCAAGCCTCGATAGCCACCTTTGCGGGTATCTCTCGGCAGACGGTAGCCAACTATGGCCACGTCCTGGATGAAGTCTCGCGGCCGCAGATCATAGCCGTCCTGGGCGCGGCCAAATCCCCTTGCATGCAATCACAAATCGTCGCTGGCACCAGCGATCGAGGAAGCGAATGCAATCATTCCGCGGCCCCTACCAGCGCGACCTTGGATGTTAATTATGGTGCACATCAGGTAACCGCCCCTTTGACGTGGGCTTTGAAAAGTAACTCGCGGGAAGTGGGGGTAGACAAGGATGCCGGGGGCTCTGCCCCTCTCGACCCCGGCAGAGCTGCGCCCTGCACCACAGGTCAGAAACAATCCAGACGACGCCAAACAGTGGATTATAGATTGTGCAAACACTCAAGCGCCGAGACAACAGCTATGAATCCGAAATGCCCCCTAGAAGGGAAAGAAGTGAGTTCGAGTATCGGCGTGCAGCCTGGAGACCATGAAGGGAAGCCGACAGAATTTGGATAAAATCGTACGTTAAGCGTGTAAGCGTGCGGTCTGTCAGGTTGAGACGCTGTGTGAGCCGACTAGGCCAGCGACTCTGGCCTATGAGTTGAAGTTCGTGGCTGCGAGCTTTGAACAAGGCAAGGGCCATTATTCAGCGTGAAACATGATGAACAAAAATGATCAATGGGCCTTTTGGACGCTTGTAGATCCTTGCATAATTAACTTGCGACTTAGTCGTGTACCACAGGGTGGTTACAGGGATCCGAAAGGATCGCACCCCGTTACTGCGAAAGCAGTTCGCCTAGCGCGACGCAAGAACGACCTGCCCCGTCGAACGTACGCAATCGATGGCTGAGAATCCCTCCTAGAGAGGGATTCGCCGTTTCTGGCCCCCGATTTTCCTCTCATCACGTTTTGGGCCGGTTCCGGACTTCTTTCGGGCACTGACCCTTTAGGTTTTTCTGGGAATCGGCCGCGACCTTGAAAATGATGACCCCTTCTTTTTGATTGGCATTTTCTCAAGGCTTCAAGCTCTATGGACTCAACCTGACAGGCCGCACGCTTAGCGTACGATTTTTTCGTATTCGCTATCGACCCATAAGAGTGCTTTTCGTCGGGGTATCTGCGCGCCTGCGAGGCGGCATGCCCGATCTATGATCAAGCGCCTGAGGCGCTTGAGAGGCCCCGGAAGGGAAGGAAGTGAGTTCAAGCATCGACACGCATCCTGGAGGCTGTGAAGTGGCAGGCGAAGGGCGAAGAGATACCGCGCTATCTAGTGAAGCCTCAACGTCCAAGCGCTTGCTAGGTGGCATCAGAACGTAATCGACAAGGAGCTGAGAATTAGTAGGTGGATCGGATAAACCGGGTAGAGCCAGCCTTTGACGGAGCGTAACGGTGGCACCTGGACCTGCAGCAGAGTTAGTCCGAGCACCGGTGCCAATGCGGCTGCGATGATTACCGCATGATCCATCGTGGGCAGATCAGGCAACAGCAAAATCGAGCTACCGACATTTGCGATAGCGGCGAGGAGAGCTGATAGGGACCAACTTACGATTTTAATCTCTAGCTTTCGTGCCTGAAGCGCGATTACCAGTGCAGGAGGTAACAACACTCCAGTTACGCCGTAGCTCAGTACCGGACGGAGCGCGATTGTGGTCATCAGGGCTAGGATCCCGCTTAAGATCAGTCCGGGAGTCCGATGATGCATCGCCTGAGCGATAACTAGCCCAAGTGCTATGGCGAACAGAATGTTTAAATGCCCATTATCGAAATATCTCGAATACGGCCATTGGCTCAGGATGGCGAATAGTAATATCCCACTCAGATATTTCAATCCGACTGGACAACTGATTGGCTGCCGGACAACATTTGCCGCAATGGCGAGGCAGAATAAGGGGTATGCAAGTCGACCGATAATCCGCATCGAGGACAGATTTTCCTGGATTTCATTTGGTAGTACAAACCAGGTGTGATCGATGATCATCGCAAATAGTGCGATCCACTTAATTAGATCGAGCGAGCTGTCTCTTTCGAAAGTTTTCATTGTTGGTCTGCAGCGGCTATTTGTTGTCGCTAATTATATATGGCTTTTGGTCTTGTGATATATATTTATCATGAGGGGATTGGCGGTCTTTTACTTGTATGTGCAGTAGTGCTGGTAGATAATTGTGTCTATGAAGTAAGTAGCAGTTAATGGCTGCGTACCAAACTACCCCCGAGCAGCGATAGGGGTAGGGAGGCAATAACTAAAATAGCCCGGTCGGGTGCTCGCTGTTATTCGTATATATCCGGTTGACTCTATCAACTGGCTCGGACGCACTTTCTCCATTCTACGACTAACAGTTAGAGGCCTCGACATGCAAAAAGTTATTACCTCCGTGCTGGTTACCAGCATTCTCTTCTCTCTCACTGGCTGCGCTGGTACTGGGTTGCAGGATCAGAATGGTTCCCGCAACCAGACCCTGACCTGGGGCTCCATCGGCACTATCGCAGGAGCAGCAGCAGGGGCGCTGATCAACAAGGACAACCGTGGTAAAGGCGCACTTATTGGCGCTGGTATTGGTGGCTTGGCCGGCGCAGGTTACGGCGTGTACGCCGACCGTCAAGAGGCTGAACTCCGCAAAGCGACTGCTGGCACTGGCATAGACGTACAGCGCCAAGGCGATGAGATCAAGCTGGTGATGCCTGGTGCGATCACGTTCGCTAATGGCTCGACCGAACTGTCTCCTGCTGCCCAATTTAACCTGGACAAGCTGTCTGGTTCCTTCAAGCAGTACGGAGAAAACAACATTGAGGTCACTGGCCACACCGATAGTGTCGGTAGCAACTCTAGCAACATCGAGCTGAGCCAGAGGCGCGCTATTAGCGTCGGGAAGCACCTGATGAGCCAGGGCATTGATAAGAGTCGCATTCAGGTGTTCGGTGCCGGTCCGTCGCAGCCGATCGCAAGCAACAGCTCGGAGCAGGGAAGGGCGCAGAACCGTCGTGTGGAGATCAAGCTGAAGGCGCGGCTGCAGCCGGTGGCTATGGAGCGGACGCAGTAACGAATCTACGTCTGGCTCCTTTGCCAGGTCTCGATACGGCCCCGCTGTTACAGCAGGACGAGATCCTGGCACATTAAATTGAGGGAATCTGATTATGAAAAAGCTGAGCATCATCGTTGTCACCATGGTTTTGGCTGCACTTGTCGGCTGTGGCGAGCCCAAAATGAATAAGGTCATGCCGGCAACTGCGACGGCTGATGCTGTGTACAGCGAAAAGACCTCTCGATACTTGGATAAAGCTGTAGGGCGACCGAAGGCAGAAAGTATTCAACTCACTTTCTGGAATGAGCCAAGCAATCGCGACACTGGATATATGTCACTGCTGATAAATGGCGTTCAGAAGGTGCGTCCGATAGACAATATCGGCGGTTACAGCCGCCAAACTGCTGGTACAGACGCTTTTAAATTTGTATATGAAAATGGCAAGTGGTCAGCGTATGTTTCGGAAAACGATATAGAGACGCATTCCAGCCATCCCGAAGAGTTTTTTGCGGGTGTTGCGCAAATACTTCGACGTTATTGATTTAGTTGCTTGTTCAGAAGCCCCTTCGTTGGGGCTTTTTGCTGGCATATAGGTTGGCTCTATGATGGTTTTTCTTTATGCTCTGAAAATCAAGCTAATAGCCATCCAATTTATTCTTATGTAATTGCAAAAGCATTTTCATGTTTGTGAACAATTAATTAGATGGCTGAGCTTTAGGGTCATAGAATTATGTGTGTGAACATGAAGAGGCTTTGGTTATGTCGTATGAGCAGCTAAAAAAGGTTCTTGCAATACTCCGAGAGATACAGGTTAAAGCATGTGAGCTGCCAGAATCATGCATGCATGACGGTTATATCATTTCAGCCCTTGCTGGAACTGTAGAGGAAATTCTTTCGAAGGAGGGCGAGAACTATGTTTAAAGAGGCAGGCGTAAAGATTCCAAGAACTATCGGCGTTTTTCTAATTATTTATTTCGGCTTGGTCTTGCCGGCTCGTGAACTGCCGCAGCTTGATAGAAGCGAAAGCACGATGCAAATCAAGGCGCCAGAAACTCCAATTCCACCTGTTTATTTGGGGAGTAGTAATCATGAGCAAAATTAAAACGGCGTTTGGTTATCTGAGTGGTTACCGTCAGACTGTCAATGCTGGTCGTGAGCTTAAAAATGCCGCTACTATTCCGATTTATTTTATTAAAAATATTTGCTATTGGGTCAGTGAAATACGGATACAGGCGAAAGCTGGTCGCCATCTCGCAGAGCTTGATGATGAGCTTTTGTGGGATGATATTTGTTTGAAGAGTCAAGTTACGAATGAGTCACTTCGGCGGGCTTATAAGTCGCTTATTTTTGTCAATTTTGTATTAGTTATTAGTGTGGCGGCTGTGCTTGCTTATTTTGTCGCAAGCTGGGGGCAGGGCAAAATGCTTCTTTTCGCTAATGGTGTTTTTCTGAATATGGTGCTGATGTTGCTTTTTCAGAATGCCTACCGCATTCATATGGCTTATACGCAAAGCGCACCACACCCGTTGCGATTTTTGCGAGAGATTTTTAAACGACCGTCGTTGTTGATAGGGCGAGTGCTGCCTAATGATTACTGTGTGCGGGTGAGGGCTATCGAATGAATAGTTTCTCCGCGCTTGTACTGACATGGCTTTTCGGTCGTTGGATATTTGATGCGGCAGAACTCCCTGGAATAGGTGCTCAGGACGTAACACCACTGACGATATTTGCATCCGCTTTTTCAACACTCGGCCTAGCCATGTTCGGCGCCCTCGCGGCCTGGGCTATATTTCTCGGGATTTTCCGACTCAAAAACAACGGGAATTTTTTCGGAGCAAAAGATGGGAACGAGGCTTTTTTCTACCCGCTGAGAGTGATCTTCGCCTTGACTCTAATTGCACCGGTTATTCCTGTCTCTAGTGCCGGCGGGATTCAGATCACTTTGACGCCAGGACACGCTCTTGTCGCCGGTGTCTCCAAATCTGCGGCCGAATTCGGCGACACGATGCAACACAATGCATTTGAACTGATGCATCGCCATAACCTGTTTAGTGATCCGAAATTCCGAGTTGAAGTCGACGCGAAAGTCGCTTTGGACATGCTAAACAGTTGGAAAATCTCAGCGGTCCAACTCGCTGGTCTGAAAATATTCCGAGATCCGAACGATCAATTAAATTCGCTAACGAGTCGTGACCTTGCGAATGAGGCTTTAAAAATAAAATGGAATCAGGTTTACGGCGGTAAGTATCCAGCTGCGGGCTCGACTGAAGCCGCTGCTGCAGGCGTGTATATCGCAAACGCGGGCCGATCTTTACAGATACCGTTAATTCCTCCGAGCGACGAATTGGCCCGTGCTGTCAGCATGGGTGTCCAACGATTGATCGATCCCGACGCGGTTACCGGTACGGTCGAGGGGGAGATGGAAACCGAGGGGTGGTTTTGCCAATCCGGTTGGTTGTCGTCAATGACATGCAGTGATGAGTATGAACAGGTCAAGAAAAACAATGCCGCCTCTATCGAGGTCGGTATAGCCTCGGCTCAGCGTCAGATCTGGATCGGTCTGGTCGAGCATGCCGTCCAGCAGGCGATTTTGGCTCGGGACGGGACTGTGGGGGCAGGGGACGCGAAGACATTTTTTGAGGAAAGTATCACATGGGCTAGTCAGTCCGCAGACTGGTACAAAACCATGGTTGAGCGAACCATCAGCACCACGATTGCAACTGACCAGGCTGCTCGTAGTGAAGCGTATTTTGACGAAGTAAAGAACTGGGGTTGGATGCTCGGCGGCACTTTCGTGTTGCGCGCAGCGAGCGACTTCTCACGTGCTGCTAGCTACGCAGAGGGCGCGACCGCACAGATGATGCCAAAATCCACGCTTTCTGCGATGACTCCGGGCGACTCGCTCTCAAAACTGGTCGAAAGCGAAGCCCTGGCACAGATTCAACCTGGAAATGTTGGTGCTGAAAAGTCGCTGCTGGCTAGAGTTTTCTCGCTCGACATCCTCAAGTCCACGACCGGGCCCTCGAACCAGAATATCCACAACATTGCGTCCTGGGGACGCTCGCTCGTTGGCACTGGCATTGGATTTTTTGCGGGCGGGACGATCGCGAAATATATCCCCGGTCTTAACTCAATCACTGATGGGACGCTGCCAAAAGCAATCGGAGGAGTAATGATTGTCTCCGGCGGGTTACTTGGCTATGTGATGCCTCTATTGTTTGCAATCTATGGACTGATGGGGGCAATCAGCTGGCTCGTAGCCGTTGCTACGACCTTTTTCGGAGTGACGCTCTGGTCGGCTGGTATGGCCGCACCGAAAGGCGAAGAGCACACCTCTCAATTGTCGGCCAAAGGGTGGAACGCCTTCATCTTCATCTTCCTCTATCCTGCTTTGGCCGTGGGTGGCCTGGCAGCAGCGATTGTGATTAGCGCTGTCGGCCTGGCAATGGTCCAAGCGATGGCTATGGGACTTTGGGGGATGTTTGATCCTGGTGTCGCCGATGTCGGCCGTCCGCTGGAAAGCCTCGGAGGGATTCTGATCGGCGGATTGCTGATGGTCGTAGTGATTATCCTGCTGTCCTGGAACGTAGTTGTCACCAGTGCTCAACTGATCACCTCATTTCCCCGTAGTGTGCTCAATATGATTTCGCTCAGCGAACCGGGCCTCAATCCTTACGAGAACTCGATGCAGGGGATTATGGGAGGGCTTTCTATGAGCACCCGGCAGATTCTGACGGGATCTATAAGCCGGGCGATCACCCCATTCCGACCGCCGCAACCCCCGCAGGGCGGCGGCGCCTAATACCGCACTTAATATGTCGGTGAGTCTTCCGGTCTGGAAGCTCGCCGATCGTATATGCGCGTGGTGCTGATATTGGCATGCCCCAGCCACTGCTGGACCTTGGCGATATCTGCCTCATGCTCCAGGGCATGGGTCGCGGCGGTTGCCCGCAAGCCATGCACGCCCAATCCGGCGGCCTCTATGCCGGCACTTTCCGCGTAACTGCCGCTCCCGGTTTGTAGAACGTTGGTAGCGTCTGGTTGCATGAGATCTTTCATGGGATGCCAGGCCCTGCAGGACGACCCGCCGCGTGCTCGGCCGCGACCCACTCCCAGTACTCACGGATCGACCTGTCAACTTCGGATTCTGGCACCAGGTGCTGCCAGCGCTGTTTCGCGTCCTCAAGTTGGCAGGCGTACAGTTGATCTTCAAGCCGTGCGCCGGCCGCAGCGAAGCGCCGACGCGCTGCCGACCAGAAGGGACCGGATGTGCCGTACTGCTGAATCGGCACGATCGGTAGCTGGTGTTCTCGCCAGAGCCGCCAGAGTACCGCGAGACCGATCCTGCCGCGCTGATGCTCCGACTCGATCTTGATCATGTCGATGTACAGCCGATCGCGTAGCGGGTTGATGCTGAAATCGACGTACCCCACGCGCTGGCCATCACGCTGGATCGCGGCGCCGCCGGTCTGCCCGGGAAACACGAAGGTATTGCGCTGGGCGGGCCGGTACTCGGCGAACAGTTGGACCTGGGCCGCTTGCGCATCGAACCATTTGGCCTGGCGACGCTGAAAAAAATCGCGGATCGGCTCGAACTCTTCCATCGAGTCCTGCTCCGTAGAAAGCTGACACTGGGCAGCGGTGAGGCGCCGTTCGCCGGCGACCCGCAGGTCGCCGATAGGCATATTCATCAGGTCAGTCATTGTCATCCTCGGCGGTGCACTGGCACACCTCATCGTCTACAAAGGTCATCCAGTTGGTGAAGTCATCACCGATACTGGTGAGGTCCGCGCTCCATTCAACAGGTTCGAATCTAGCTACATCAGCGTTTAGGGCTAGACGCATTGATATAGCTTTTTGATATTGACCTATTGAGTTGTTTCATTATTTTTTGCCGTTGATTCCAGTTTTTGCGAATCTCTAAGTCTTCGGTTAACGGACTGTAAGCACCCTGTAAAAATGTCTGTAGCTCATATACTTGCGAAACTAACTGCCCTGCCGGCCTACATTCAGAGCCCGTAATAGTGTCAAAGGTAATTTTCGCATTTTCATCGTCCAATCTAGTTGCATGGCCTTTAAATTGGCGATAAATTTTTCCAACTCCTGGTTGCATACCTGTCATTGTACTAGCGAGTAAGTATGGGTCGCGAGTTGGATCGCCACCTAGAACCGTAGAGCTTTGATCGATCTCGCTTACGGGGCTTTGCATTATGGGTTGAAGAAGGAATACTGAAGGTTTGTGAAGTTGAAAGCTGAATATAGGTGATTTTATTTTTCTTGTGGCTTTGAATTCATCCATTTGCAAATAGCCTGAACTATCACCATCTAGATGCAACTTCATGCTGGCGGGATATGGAAAACCACAGCGTCCTGAAAAAATATAATCACTTGAGCAGTTTATCAAAAAAATGCTGTTGATTCTCAAGCCGAAAGCCGACGGAGCTCCGTGAAATGACAGCGTTTCCACACCATGCGCATTTAAGCCCGCATTTTTCTCCTGAATTGGGTAGATCGCGACAAAGCGATCCTTTTTACGTAACCGAGAATTAATGTAAAATGAAGGCGTAATGCCAGTCGGATTGCCCATCAGAAGATGATAGTTTAACCACAAACCTACGCGAACTTTATCAAGCCAATCCAATAGCGTACAGTAGTTGGCGACTGATAGAGGTTCTCGCTCAAGAAGTACCTCTACTATTGGGCGCACTTCACTTTCTAGAGCCGCATACTCTGTATTGCATGCCTCACAGGCTGGAGTAACTAGCGATTTCCAGCGAAAAGAGATCTCTGTTTTGCTTTTGTAATTGTACCCCATGCTAACAACCCTATTAGGATCGCCAGTCAATTTTAATAGCCATTGAGGTAGTACGTGTTCTTTGTTTTTCGACTCGGGCGGCCTGCCACAAAATACACAAAACTTAACATCTACCATTATTTCTCCTTCAAAAAGCTAAGATGCTTAGAATGTATGCGACCAATAGGGAGCGGTCAGTCTGCGACAATGACGATGTTTTCAGGGCGCCCAAGCTGGACCATCAGCATTGTCTCTACGAATTGAAAGTTATTTTGGAATAATTCATTAATTGCTGGCTCTTCCATATTCAGCACTACACCTATCAATAGTTTAAATTTGTCGAACCAATCTTTAGCTTCAATTGCATTTACGAGCATATTAGTTTTAATGTGTATGGCGGCATATTGATTTTGGTTTAATAGCTTTTTCTCGTCGCGCAAGTATGTCAAAACGTCTCTTGTATATGACATTTTAAAAAGGCCGGATATTACCTCGCGCCAGGTGTATGGTCGTGATTTTAGCGCTATAGGTAAATATACTGCTACTCGCGTTAATAGTCGAATTACAAATGTCGCGGCGTGGTCTGAGTTGATTGGCGCGAATGTACCTAGGACACTGCAAGCTCCTGACTCCAAAAAACCGTTTGCTACGGACGCGTGCGAGCCTTCTACCGGATGCGTGCTACAAGCAGCTAAAATGACTATTGGTGGGACCCTAGTGGATTGGTATATGTGCCAGACATCTATATTCTGACCCCCAATATGTAACCAAGCTGAGTCTGTTTCCCCCCCATGCCCTCCATGGCAATCAAAGATAACCATAATCCCTTTGAATGACTTCAATGCTTCTATTAATTCATCTTTTGATGCTACATCTACCAGCTGTACTTTAAGACCTTTCAGGCGCCCTTCATCATGCCCCCACTGCACGACTTTTGATAGGTGGTCTCTGATTTCGTCATTCTCATCAAAAGAACGAATTATGAGGATGTCGCACAGCGTGCTGTAGGCATAAGCATGCTTGGGAAGAGATAATAATATATTGCTTGTAACATTTCCTGGTGTGGAAGGAACGCGAGATACCTCATGCCTGAACATCACGGGCAATAGATCAATGGAGACCCACTCGATGGGGAAGTCGCAAACTGCTAATATTTTTTCTCGATCATTAAATATTCCGGAAAGTAGTGCCTCACCAATGTCCGCCTTAAGTAGTTCGCTGTACTCGAAAAATTTCCCACTTAATTTTTCGTGCCACTGCCTCACGTTTGAGTTGACAATTTGCCCTATTTCTTTCAACTTGTCGTGATGCAGCATAACTGAATTTGGAAGTCTCAATGCGGGCACAAACTGATTAGAAGCAACTATGGAGATGGTAGTGGTAAATATTTTAAGTTCTACTTGACGATCCCGCAGTAGCGGGCCAAGTATTTTGTCATCATAGGGATTGAAGATATCTGCTTCAGAAATGGCTATTGTAGAATTGCCATATCCTTTACCTCGGATCAAGGTTGCTTTAAGAAAATTTCGCTTGGGGTTATTTAAATGCCTATTCAAGTCACGCCACTGCTTTCCCTCTGCACGATAAAGATAAGTATAGACAGACGGGCAATGCACGATGGCATCATTTTTTCGAAATGGTGATTTCACAACATCATCTGGGCGAAGAGAGTCTATTTCACCCATTAAGTGCAACATTCCCAAGATATGCTCTGTAGTGTTGCCCGAAGGCTTTATTCCTGTGACTTTGATTTGTGCTCCATAATTAACAAGCACCTCAATAAGTGGTTCGGTGCAGTTGTGGCCTTTGGCGTTTAAATGCAGACCAACTTTCGCTCGTTTCCTAACCCCCTTTGATTTCAAAAAAATCCTGAATTGGGCAAGTTCCGAGTCGGCAGATGCTGCACTTGCAAAAAGATCATCAATTAACTTGGTAACAATCTCATCGTCTAGGTCAACTAAGGACGTGCTTCCTTTCCTGTTGGCAGTTGTAATATGTAGCGGCTTTAAAGGAAAGTTGGAAATAGCATCTTCAACTTGATCGACCGTTTCATCAGTGCTCCATAAAACGGTTAAGGGGTTATAGCCAAGCTCTAAGTATTTTTTTAGCAAATCTGCCCGCAGGAAATCCACTTGCAGGCACGCGCCAATAGATCTTGCTTTAACAAAACTTTCACCAGAAAGGTATATATCAGAGGCGTCATGCGGAAAAAAAACTAAACAGCTTAAAATTTTTACAAAATCAGGATGCCAAAAATCTGAATAGCCTTGAAAAAATGTCGTCCTTCTCTCGTTAGAGTTACTTGGAACAACAACTATATGGCTGATTGCGCTGGTACTCATAACGCTTCCTTGGCTATGACTCTTGTGAGTCAGGTGTCGATAGGTAGTACCAAGCACCACTGGTTATCCCGTGTAGGTATATTTACGTTGCTTTGCCTACCTGAATCCATCTCATGATGACTAAGCCTCTGTCGTAGTCCTTTCCGATGATGCATATGACTGAGCATCGTCCAGATACGATGCTAGATCACAGTATGGCTTTCGCATTGAAAGAAGAAAAGAAACGTCAGAGAGGGGTATTGGTGTAGCACACTGCCCCAATTTATGTATTCCGAGACGGGGGGGAATAACAAATGCGAGCTTTTTTTGCGCCCGCCAGATGAGGCACAGGGGATGCAAACCCCGTCCAGGGAGAGTGTTTTTTTGGGGCCACAATGGGTTTCACTCAATGACGAGGTAAACGCTATGAAAATTGTGGTTCGTGAAGACGGGAAAACCTATGAGAGGCATGAGCGCATCAGAGAAATGGCTTATTACACGCCCTGGGGCAGGGAAACTCAGGTAGAAGTAATTGTTGAGTACCGGGAATGTGATCCTGGTTCCAGCGGAGGGACCGACCAAAAAAACGAAAGGGAAAACTCAAAGGGTTGAGCCCGCGTAAGACCATGGATCGTCCTGTTCTTAGGAACAGGGGACCGCTCTGAGGCATGCCGAAAAATAATTTGGTTGTTGCTTGAAAGGAGCAAGTCGGTCGTTATGGTAACTGTCGTCATCAACCACCGTGAGTACGACAGATGCAAAAGTTTGACCTCCGTTCCTGGTGCCTGGGTATCTTCCATGGCGTCCTGATCAAAGTGCTGGCCAGTATTATTCTGCTCTACTGGCCTGCTCCTGAAGCACCGGTCAGCCCGCCGTGTACTGCTCCAGCACTGATTGAGGTGACCGTCCAAATGGGCTGTATCTAATCGGGAACATTCCTGGGGCCGATAGGCCCACAGGAAAATCTATGGCCCGCCGCGTGTGGGCTTTGACAGCACCTGAATGCGAATTTCGCATGCGTGAAAACTGACAAGGAAATCGGTATGACTCAACTGCACGAAGCTCCACAGGACATCGTTGACACTTTTCTGCCGACGATTTTTGAGAATGATGCGAAGGGCATTTTGGCTGATTTGTTGGCTCAACCTGGGCTCGCCATGCACTTCATGGCCTTCTCTAAAGCCGAAACACTGAAAGCCATTCGACACGTGGTCGGCATCCTTGAAGAGTGCTACCGCGCAGGTCACCTCAAGGTTGCAGTGAGCCATGAAAACGGTCGGCTATACGGTTATTCCATATTCTTCGTGCACCCGGATCCCTCCATCTCACGTTACTGCCACAAAATCTTCGTGTTCGAGCCCTACAGAGGACATGGCATTGGCACTCAGTTGCTGAATGGCGTCTTGGACTATTCGCAAGGCACTTGCCTGCTTTGCAATCACGATTTGATTCCATTCTATGAGCGTGCAGGTTTGGAATTCAAAGGCGACTTTACCCCCCCGACCGCTCAGCAAGGCTTTGCCCTTACGAGGGATATGTACGTTGCCCTCGCCATCATGGGAAGCCCTGGGATTGAAGGCTCGTCGCCGGTTTTCATGTTGAACGATGACGACATTAAACAGCTTCTAGCTGTCTGAATTCCCGTAGCTACTAGCTCTTCTGCGTGGGGAAGTGCTGCACGGGTATAAGAAAAAGGAAGAAGAAAAGGCTGCGCCCTGGTGCGAATATCCTTATATTGAATCCACTAGCCGAGGGAAACGAGGGCGAAAGCCTCCACCCGCGGACATATGAAAGTGCTTCTCGAAAAACTCACCTGACGGTGGGTTTTTTCGTTTCTGGCGCCGAATTTACACCAATCCTTCAAAGCCTCCATTCCCCGTGACAATGTTCGCTGGTGTGCAGGGACATGTCCCGCCCCGGCGCTCACCGTTTTCCCTTCTGGGCTCGGCCCGCGCAGCGGCCACCAAGAACCCGGCTGACGCCGGGATCCTTTAGGCGCGAGCCGGCCATACTACCAGTCCATGACCTGGACCTTGCTAGGCACGCCAGTCGGCGCCGTACGCGGTTTCGTCGCCGGCGAAGGCGCTGGCGTTTCCAGCCGAATGACCGGATCCGGCGTCACAGGCATAGCCGGCACAGAGCGAGAAGCAGCCGGTTGCGCCGGGGACACGGGAGCTTTCAGCTCCAGTGCCTCATTGACGTAGCGCAGGTATTCAGCACCGGCCTGGACTTTCGCCCGTTCAGCCTGGTAGTGCTCATCGAGCTTCGGGCTTGTCCCGGTAGCGATCCAGCTTTCGCGATCGAGATCAATGAACGCCTCGAACGCGACGGGATCAATTCCTTGGAGCGACTTGTACGGTGCTGGATACCGGCGCAGCATTTCGGCAACGGCGGGATCCTTGTCTTTGTCCGCCAGCAGCCGCTGGAAACGCTCCTGCAGCGCATCACGCTCAGTACTGACCTGAGTCTGCATGGCAAACATGCGCTTCTGTAGTCCGGCAACTTTAGCCGTAGCGATACGCTTTTCCTCGGCCAGGCGTTCTGCCTCGGCTTTCTCCGCAGCCGCTACGCGCGCAGCTTCTTCGCGGATCCCCTGGGTAACGTGGCCCGCGCCGGCTGCAATGGCGATGCAGAGCGCAGCGACGCCGATCGCTTTCAGAAAGCGCCCGGCCTTGTCGTTTGAGGGCTCGCCGGTGATAACAGCGCTGACCTGGAGCAGCTCGCCGTGCTGGGCGAGGAGATGAGCGGAAGAGTTTTTCATGCTGCCACCTCCTCAGCGGCGAGTACGTTTTTCGTTTCGGTCGGGAATGCGAACATGGGATTGAGCCGGATCTGGGCGCGACGAATAGTCCCGCAGCGATTGACCGAGGCGAGCGCGGTGAATTTATTCATCGTCAGCGACCGGATCTCATCTGGCGACACGAGCGGAATCTCGCCAATTTTTACGCTGCCAGCCGGCCGCTCCCGACGAATTGCGGCAGGCAGTTGCTGCCATGCTTGTTCAGCGCCCAGCTTCTTCGCTAACTCAGAGACAGTGCTAATAGCCTGGCCGACATGACTATACGAGCGCCCCACTTTGATCATCTCGTCTGATGTCTGCGCTTTGGCAGCCAAGGTTCCGGTGGAGTAACCGCCAGCATTGGCGCCGTAAAGGTTCGCGGTGGCCACCGGATCAGTTGTGTTCGCAGCGACCTCAGAAAACACCACGCGAGGTGCAGCCCCCAGGCGCTGGGAAACGTAGTCGAGGGTCATCTCAGAGCCGACTTGCATGCTCACCACAGAACGATATTGATCTAGGAGCATGATCGTGGCCTGCTCGTCCTGCAGTGCAACCTGCAGACCATCGAGGCCCTGAGTCGAGTACAACGCGCACAGACCGAGCGAGCGGGCTTTAGGCAGGATCGCCAGCTCTTCATGCGAAACCAGATCCTGTGCCTCGTCGACTACCAGGAGCACAGGCTCCTGACCTTCGGTTTTCCAGTTGTCGCCACGGCGCTTGATCGCGCTATAGAAGCGACGCTTAGCCAGCGCCGAAATGGCAACGCCACTCTGGGTATCAGGTAGAGCCAGCCCAATCATTGCGCCGTAGAGGCAGTCCTCGATCTCGACACCTTCAACACAGTCAGCCCACGCACCAAGCTCTTGATCATTGATGAGAGTACCGAGCCAGGTTTCCAAATTGAGTTCGATGGACGAACGGGTTTCGGTGGCTTTCTGCAGGTGGCGCACCATGAACGAGTTATAAGCACGATGCAGGTGGCCAGGGAGAAGATGCATGCAATCGCCTTCGATCAGTTCTTTTGCTCGATCACGGCTACTTGGCTCGAATGCGAGTTTGTAGATTGAGCTGAGATTCCATGGCCACTCGACCGGCTCCAAGGCATTCATGAGGGCCAGAACTTTCGCCGTGCTGCGCAGCAGCTCACGGGCGAATTGCTCCCACTCGCTGCCCGAAACGTCGCCCGCATTACCTTTATCGGAGCTGAATAGCTGGAAAAGAGTATCGGCGACTTCATCCGGCTGGAGATTCTGGATGGCGTTGAAGTTCGACGATTCTGGGTTGATAACCCGGTAACCGGGCAGGCCGGCGAGCTCTTTCGGAAGTTGACCCTTGCCGTCCAGTACCAGCAGGCCGCCTGCTTTTGCCTCTTGCCATTGCCAGACCACTGGCCGAATCACCGCTGCCGTTTTACCGGTCCCGGTTTGGCCCAGTACAAGCATGTGCGTCGAAAGGTCCCCCACAGACAGGCCGAAAGGCATGCCCGCTTGGGCGGGGCTATACGGATCACGTCGTTCAGCAAATAGATCAGTTGCAGTGCCCAGGTTGATGAACGAAGACTTTTCGCTCATTGATCGTTCGATCTGTTCATTCAATGCGCGATCGAAGTCCGCGAATTTGCTCTTACCTTCCTGCTCAATGAGTTTGGGATAGGCAGAGACCGCCAGGGCCTCGCGGGCCGCCGCAGCTCGGGTCTTAGCGATCGAGGACAGATCGAAGATCGCCAGGAACGACCAAGCTGCAGCGCCGCCGGCGACGACCGGCGCGATGAACCAGCTCAGGGAATCGGAAGCGACGAATAGACCGGCCAGCAGAATGGCGATTCCGGCGACAGCCATTGGCATCGACTCATCAACCAAGGCTTTGCGCAAGTAGGACACCGATAGGTCATCGGGCACGATCTGGCCATCAACAGGATTGCCGTCGCGATCGTACGTCCATGATCGATACGAGCCCACCAGATCGGCAGGCGTCCGAGGCGGAGTTACGCGCAGCAACACGCGAGCGCCGAACTCTTTCACGTCCTGAATTTCATCCTCAGTCAGCAGCGGGCCGGCAGGCACCATCAGGCGCCAAGCCGCAGGCGTCAGACCGAGCGAGCAACGGAAAATGTACCCCCCCGCCACAGCGATGCAGAGACCGGCAGCGATCGAACCCCATTGCCAGGCGAGGCTGGAACCGTTGTGACCCAAGAGGTAGGCCGTAGCGGATACCAGGAAGAGCGCACCGACGCTCAGCGCGAAATTCCGGGCGCGTAGGCGCTTCTGGAGTCGAGCGCCCGCGTGGAATGCAGCGCGGCCATAGAAGGCGCGACGGGTAAGGGACGCACGATCCGATGGGAGGGCCTCGATAACATCGTCATGCAGAATCTGACCGACCGGCCAGCCGCGAGTATCCGCGCTCAGTTGCGGACCAAGCGCTTCGCGAATCGCCAGCGTGCGGCGATCGCGCCAGGCGCGTTTTGCTGCTTCTGGATCTGTAACCCAGAGAAGCAGATTTTCCATGTAATTACGGAATTGCGTTACCATACAATTTCTTCCTTTCGTGGGTTTTTCCTGCCGCGAAACCGGCTCACCTGAGTTGCCGCTCAGGTGAGCCACCCTTTTAATTCGCTTGCTTAGTTGCGTTCGCCGCCGCAGCAATTTGAGCGCTCTCGATTACCAGCGCCCGCGCGCCATCAGCAATTTTTGCTCGGGTGTCCGCATTGCGGACCCGTTGCTCAAAATGACGTAATTGCGGCATCCGCCCAGTTGTTTCTGTCTGAATCAGGTCCGATTTCATCACGTCTAGAAAACTGTTCAGGCTCGGATAAAGCTTGAGGCTGCTGACGTCAGGTGGAGTGCCAGTTGCCAAGGCCAGACGAAGAGCGCGATTCTCAGTTTCGAGTAGTGCGATTCTGAAATCAGCGGCGATTAGCCCAACGTGCATTGCCGCTTGTCCAGACTGCTTCAGGTCATACACACCGAGCATGTCTTGGTCACGAGACTGAAACTGAGGCTCGCTCAATCCAGGCAGGCAATCTTCAAGAGGGCAAGCGCCCACCTGGCCAGTAAACACTGCGACCAGTGCCGATGCTGCAATGAGGGTTCTGTTATCCATCACATTGATCTCCCGGCGTGTTCGCTCTGTTTTTCCTGGTTGACCTGCTGATCATTCAGCTTTTTTTGCTCCTCCTGGACCACCTCCTGGGCATCTTTTCGCTGCTCAGCGTTGGATGCTGGAGCGTCTTCCCGCTGCTGATGTTGCTTATGTAACTCCTCCATGCGCGGATCCTTGGCCAGTGTGTCCAGCTCATCAAGGTCGCGCCCCTCAAGGCGCTTGAACTCTTCGCGCTCCTCGCGTCGGGCACGAATAAACGCCTCCGCGTCACTGCCAAGCAAACTCACCTTCTTTTTTCGGGCACGAAAATCCCCGTCATCGCTATGGTTGGTCATGCGATTTTCTCCGTCAGTAGTGGTTGCGCGTTAGCGCTATTGGTGGTGGTTTTGGGTAGATTGCTTGAGGTACTGTCCAGCCGCCGGCACAAGCGTGGTCAGAGATACAATGACACCGATAACCAGGCCGACGCATAGGTCGAGCAATCGGGCCTTGCCGGCGCGATTGCTCGCGGCGGCAAAGTCGGCCGAGATCAAGCGAAGTGCGTTGTCTTTGTCCTGCTCGAAGTACTTCATTCGCTGGACCAGCACAGCGTTCTTTTCTCTCTCTGCTTCGAATTTGCCTTTCAGCTGATTCCGCTCGGCAAACAGATTTGCCGAGCTCTCACCTACATTGGCCATGGCAAGGTTGATCTTCATGCTCAACTCATCGATCGCGATCTGAGCCGCTTCGTCTTGCACATGGCGTTTGGCGTCAACGATCGAGTCAGCCAGTACCTGCGCGATCGACTCACGCAAGGCCGCCCTGAACTGAATGTCATCTGCCGACCGCAGCAGGCGGTCAGGCAAGGCCCCCAGTTGTTCGCTCAACAGGGAGGCGCTGGCAAGATGGCCAGCAACACCGTCCAGCCTATCGATGAGTTTCACAGACTCTTCCAGGATGCCTGGATAATCGCGATTGCCGCGCAGGAGAACGTGGAGTCGCGTCACTTCATCAACGAGCTCATCAATCGAGCGGATTGCGCCGCCAATGTCACTCATGGCGGCCACCCAGCGAATGGAGCAGGTACGGCGCGATCAGCTGCTGTGAGGTAAACGATTTGCCGACCCCGCCCTTAGTCGAAACGACCATCATGCGCAGGCGATCGCGTTGACCGAGGATCTGATCGAGGCGCTTGAACACCACATTGATCATTTCACGCACGGTTTTCGAGCCGGTCACGGCACGCATCAGGCGGGTATTGAGCTTGGCGCGGTCGAGGTCACCAGCCTGTTCGGCCTCGATGATGATGCTGCGTAGGCGATCAGCGATCGCTTCGCGCTCTTCGGAAATCTCCCACTGAGTCAGACCGATGCGCCGACTACGGCCATAGCGTTCGATTCGAGGCATGACAAGGAGCTCGGTGCCGGTCTGCTCAGCCAAATCGAACACTTCGGCAAACGCTTCGCGCAGCGCGAGATCCGTGGTGTCCTGGGTGCGACTGGTGATGTCGTTGAGAAGGATGGCAATCGGGGTTTGCTTATCGAATTCGCGGATCAGCTTGATGGTTTTGAAGGCGTTATCAACATCCTGGCCTTCGTCGCGTACGGGAATCAGAGTCAGGTCGAAGTGACGCAGTAGCATCTGCTCACCGATGGCCATGATGGTCTTGCTCGCTGTCTCATTGCCACCGATGTCCAAAACGAAGCTGTCCAACCCGCTGCCGTAGATAAGGTGTTCAATCGACGCGCCAGGGTCACTACCAACTGGGAGTTGCAGCGGGCGGATCCGCGACGCAGTGAGCCACGACGAATCGAGGTTAAGGTCGTCCATCTCCACCAAGTGTGCAACGGCTGCTACTTTTGCCATTTTCTCTTCCTTCTTGCTCATGGGTTTTCCCGTTGATTTTTAGAGAAACTTTCGAGGGGTTGCCGCCCGCTCTAAGTCAAGGTTTCCTGCGGTTGAACCGCGCTCTTCGTTAACGTTCGGTACTTCTGCTGGTCGCTTATCGAAGGCTTCAGGGGTGTTCTTGCTGATGACTTCAGGGTGTAACTCACGCCCAAAATCAGGATCAGCTCCGGTCGTTCGTACGTTCGCCAGAAACTCTCGGTACTCGCGAGCCAGGAATTTCTGGATGAACTTGCGCAGGCTGTTGTAGCTAACAACGATCCCAGCCCTTTCCAGCATTTCCTGTTGTTGCGTGATCGGTGTTCCTAAGCGCGTTGCTTCGCGGAGGATTTCGATCCTCGGCAGCAAAGCTTTCGTGACACTTCCCCTTACGTTCTTCTGCCCACTGCCAGATTCAGCGGCGGCCTTCATACGCTCCAGCTCGGCTTTCAATGCCGCCGTTTTCCGGTCGGCCTCTTCCTGCTGCATCCGCATCCACTCCAGCTGGTCCTGCTCATCACGGGCGCGTTCGGCGTCTGTGCGTCGGTCAAACATGGCATTCACCTATGGTCGCTGCGTTTGTTTAAAACTGCTTGCTAACTCTACCAAAGGTTCAGCTTCTAGTTGGCGGTTTGTTGCAAACAAGCTGCAAAGATCGGCCGCTTGGGATCTATGTTAGTTGCAAACTAGTGCGAGTCAAGCAAAACTTGCTTAAAGAGCTGATAGATGCTTGTATATATGCAGCTTTCATTAACACATCTGCACCCTTCGGGTGCTTCGCGTCGGCCCAGAGCCCGCGCAGTTCGCGAACTCCAAGCCGGAAAGACAACAAAGCAAAAGCAAGGTACGCCGTCATAGAGCCGGATACCTGAGAAGCGTTCTCAGAAGGGAAAAGGAAAATGGCGCGGAAGAAGGCAGGGGCAAAGACCTCGACCCAGTACCTGGATGAAGTTGCGGCAGTGCGTCTGGAACGCCTTTCGGCTCGCCTGGGCGTTGCTCAAGGCCGCGTGCTCGATGCCCTCATGTCCCTACGCACAGACGAAGAGATCGCCGGCTTCATGGCGGCGCAGCGTTTCAGCGCCGAGCCTTCCCGACCTGTTCCCGTTCTCCTCGATGGCCCGGTTGTGGCTTCGATGGCGGGCGCAATCACCCAGTCCGTTTCTTCCCTTCTGGGCTCAGCTCTTCCTGATCTGCTGTTGCAGATTCTCGCCAGCCAGGCCGAGCGCCGGCCTGAACTGCTCGCCGGCACCGTCGAGCCGATGCTCAATCGGCTCGTGCCGATGGTTATGGATCGCCTCATTGCCGAGCAGACAGGCATGGAGATCGAGCGATGAGCCACTACGGGATGAGCAACCAGAAGACCACGGCCGGCAACTTTGCAGCCAAAGCCAGCTACTTCGAAAAGAAACTGAAGGAACTCCAGGCCTTACGTGAGGAGCGCATTACTCTGGGCGCAGGGCGTGGCGTGACAGATGAAGTCATGGCTGCCGAACTGGCGAAAGTCGATGCCGAGATCGCAGCGATCGTCAGTCAGGTGGAAGGCGACCAGGGCACAGGGCGCGAGGACTACTATCACAAGTCCGGCAACGACACCTTGGCATCGGGTATTGCTGGTCCGTTGGCCAACAAGCTGGGCCTCGGTGAGCATCCCCAGGACGGCGATTACCTAGCTCTTTTCCGTGGCATCAACCCGCGCACTGGTGAGGCGTTCCTCGATGAGACACGCCAAAACGCCATCGACAAGGCTATTCAGGAAGCTGAATCAAAGAAGGCAAATCCGCCCTCTAAAAAGCAGCTCGACGCCGGTGATCTGGAGCGACTGGAGAAGGAGGGCAAAGAAAAATCGGCAACGGATCCTGTCCTTGGCTTCAGCTCGTGCGTGTCCTTGCAGAAGTCCATCAGTATCTACTGGGCACAGGCCGACGACCAAACCCGTCGCGTGATCCAGGAATGCATGATGGGAGCCGTCAACGATGCGATTGAGCGCGAGCACCGTGCTGGTCGGATTCGCGGACGTGAAGGCGCTCAGGGCGCAGAGTCTGTAACCGGCGAATGCGTCACCCTGACATATGCTCATTGCACAGCACGTCGCGCCCCTGGTCAGGACTTCCCTGATCCCCAGTTGCATGTGCATCTGGAGCGGCCGAACTTCGTTCGCACCGTCGACGGCAAGTACCTGACCCTCGATGCGGGATGGCTATACAAGACCCAGAAGGAGTTCGGTGCCGTCTTTGACGTGGCCTTTTTTCAGCGTCTCCAGGCACAACTACCCGAGTTGGCATCGGCGATGGTCGTTGATTGGAGCGGTCACGGCCTGCGCCTCAATGAATCTTCAGTGTCGAAGGAACTTGTCTCCGAATTTTCTAAGCGCAGCGAGCAGATCCGGGCCGAGAAGAAGACTATGGCCACCTCTGGCCAGGCTGCAGCTCAGGCGATCGCTGTCCGAAGCCGCGATGCGAAGGACATTGAGCTAGGTGACAGCTTGGATGCCCAATGGCGCGAAGCGATTCCTACAATCAAGCTGAGAGCATCTACAGCTAAAGAGCTCCAGACTCCGAGTCTCGCTGAACTGCAGCGCATGGTGTTTCGTGGATCCACCGTGATCGATGAGTTCGCGATCGATTCTGCAGCTGCACACCTGACTATTGGCAAAGGTGGACTCGATGAAATCGAAGCAACCAAGTCGGAGATTTACAAACAACTCGGGCTCATCGAAATTCCCCAGCAGCCGGACGAACACGGCCGGATGCCGCCGAAACGGTACACGACGAAAGAGCTAATCACCCTCGAAGCTGACTGCCTAAAAGCCGTTCATGCCGGCATTGATGATCCGAGCTGGAACGTCGACCGGACCCTCGTAGACCTGGTGATCGATGGTTACGAGAAAGATAAACAGTCGACCCAGAAACCGGGTGAAAAGCCATTCCGGCTTAGTCTAGAGCAACGCCAAGCTGCTTACGATCTGACTGGGCCAGGCCAGTACACATACCTCAAGGGGGCCGCTGGCGTGGGCAAGTCGGCCACCATGGCGCCGACTTTCCACGTATACGCTGAAGCGTTCAAGGCGCAGGGGCGCCGCGTCATTGGCGTTGCGCCTGCAAATAAGCAGGCGACGGAGCTGGCGAAGTCGACCGGCATCCAGGCTCAGACCGTCCATTCGTTGCTCATTAAGCACCAGGAGGCGCTGGCCGCCCAGCAGGCCGGCCAGCGCTTCAAAAAGCAGGATCTCATTGGGCATGGCGATATTATTGTGTGCGACGAGGCCGGCATGCTGGACACCTACCAGATGCACAACCTGGTGGTGGCCTGTCACCAGGCCGGCGCCCGCCTGATCTGCGTGGGTGACAGAAACCAGCATGACGCCGTAGAAACCGCCGCACTGTTCGGCCTTCTGCATGACGCTGTTGGCGACCGCTGTGCCAAGATCGAAACGATCGCCCGCCAGACCAATCAGTTCAAGCCGACTGCTCAGGCCCTTTATGAGGGCAAGGTCGGCGATGCAATTCGGCATATGCAGCGCGACGACCAGCTTAGGGTTTTCGCGGACGGTGTGAACGATGCTGACGAGCTGGTTGGCGATGTTTTCGGTGACATGAAAGCCGGCCTACCAGGAAAAGATGGCGTCGTTCGAGAGTTGGACTGGTCCGAGATTCTCATTCTCGCTGACACCAACGAACAGGTTCGAGCGCTCAACGACAAAATCCGCGATGCCCGATTCGCTGGTAGTGAATTGAGCGTTGGGGGCAGTGTTAGCATCGAAACCGAAGTGCTGCCAGGCGAGCGTTTCACGATCCAGGTCGCGATTGGCGACCGCCTGCTGTTGCGCAAAACGGCCAAGGATGCCCAAAAAGAGCCCATCTATAACGGGGATCTCGGCACCGTACTGGGTATCGAGAGAATCACCCGCGAAGTCGACGGCGAGCCGATTGAGGATATTCTGTTCACGATCGCCCGTGACGATGGGAAGACAGTCAAGGTCAACTCCAGCGAGTACGAGTCGCTGCAGTACGGCTACGCCATGACCGGACACAAGGCACAGGGCATGACTGTCATGCAGTCCTACTACCTGCCGTCTTCCTACGCCTCTCTACAGGCTTGGTATGTCGCCTACACCCGCGGAATTCACGGCTGCAAAACGTACCTGAGTGAGGCGAACTGGCTCCCATTCAAGAAGTCGGCGTCGCAATTCATCTACAAAGAAAACGCTCTTGATCTCATGCCTCAAGTGCGCGAAGCAATTCGCGCATCCGTGCACACCGGCCAGCCGTTCAAGCTGGCTCCTCAACAACTGTCTGTCCTCGATCGCCTCCAGGGAGTTTCACCACTTTTCCAGTTCCCCGGCCAGGCGAAGGAACAGCCTCAAGAAAAGCCCCGCCAGTCCGTCACGATCCTGCCGCCCGCTCAAACCGAGATCGACCACGCCAAAGCCTTCGGCGCTGTCGTGGTCGATCTTCGCGCCGACGAACAGACCTGGCCGCTCGGCGCCCGCCGCGTTGCTGTTGTAACTGCAGATAACCCTGCTCCAGGTGTTGAAGTTGAACCCTGGACAAACCCCGGCTCATCCGTGCTTCCAGAGCAGCGCCGTAACCTTTGCGAAACGCTCCAGGGAATGAAGCCCGCCTTATTCACCACGAAGCTGAAACTGATCAAGCCTGAGCCTCAGGAGGCCCGCTATGTCCGAGTTGATCCTGTCCGACCTGCCACCCTTGCCGGCCTCGGCCGGTACCCCCGCGTTGATGGACGACCTGCCGCCGCCGATGGAGTTTCCCGACCCGAATCCCGAGCCGGTGCCGCAGGCCAGCGAGTCGCCGGCAGCCTCGGCCAATTTGACCGCGCCGCCAGCGCCGGTGACGCCGCAAACGAAGAAGCCATCTCCCGTAAGGTCTGCAACATTAAACGCCCTGCAGGGCGAGCTTCCTCAGACGGTCTGCGTACGTTGTCCACATGCGATCTGGCAGCAGGTCCCGGAAGGGGACGTGAGGGTCTATTGCCCGATAACACACTCGCTGATCGACAGCCTCTTGGTCGAGTGCGACGGCAGGTTCCTAGTACTGCTTTAACACGCTCGATGAAATACGACAAAGCATCAGACGCCCGCGAAGTCGCCGCGATGAAACGCGACGTTGACCTGGCCGACTACGCCGTTCACCTGGGCATGGAGCACGACAAGAAGGCCTCTTACAAAGGACATGCTGTTTTCCGCCACGGCTCAGGGAAATACGACATTTACCAGGCCGCTGATGACAATTGGGTCTGGCATGACCGCCATTCGCGCAAGAGCGGTGACATCTTCAAGCTCTATCAGGAAGCCAGGGGCGGCACCTTCATCCAGGCCAAGGACGATGTTCGTGCGTTTCAGGGGGGCGTTCTGCCTTCGCTGGGTAATTCAGCGGAAGTGCAGGCCCGTATTGATCTGGCACGCGAAGAGTCGCGACAGAGGAAGGAACGCGAGCGCCTAGAGACAATCGCAACCAGCACGGAAAACCACTACCGCACTTTCGGTTTCATGTCTCGCCGTGATAGCTATCTGAGTCAAGAGCGAGGGATCTCGTCCGAAGTGTTGGCCGAAACGCGCTGGCGTACGAGCCGGCATGGCTCTGCTGTGTTTCCTCACATTGATGCTAATGCCAAGTTCTGCGGGTATGAATACCGTGGTGCTCAGGTTATCAATGGTGAACGACGTGAGTTCAAGGGGTTTACGACAGAAACTGAAAAGGGTGTCTACCTCGCCAACCCGAAATGCGCGAACCCCACAGAAATCCGCTTCAGCGAGGGCGGCGTCGACACCCTGAGCACCTACCAACTGGCTAGCCCAGAAGAGCGGCAGCGGATCCTATTCGTTGGCACTACTGGCGAACCTGGTCCTAACACTGAGGCGGCAATCATCGCTCTGGCCGAGCGCTATAAAATCCAGCGCTTTTCGCTTGCTTATGATCGCGACCAAGGCGGCGATAGCCTTACCGTGAAGCGTCACGCTCGACTCGTCAGCCAGTTCGCTGGTGCGCAGATCGAGGATGTTCGCGAGCGTGTTGGTCTGCAGCTTGGCGAAGATCCCAATGAAGCCCTGAAGCGTATCGAAGCGATTAGCGCCCAGCGAGAAGTGCAGAATTCTGAAACCATTGCTACGGCAGAACCGACAACAAGGCCGGTTGCCCAGCCAGGAACCCAACCTTCGTATGACGAAAATGAAGCAACTTATAGCCACAGGAGATCGATCTAATGTCTAGGGATCATGAAAAATTCCTTAATCAGATCCAAGCTCTTGGCAAGCAGATGCGTGCTTTAGAGATCTCCAGTCTCAGGGTCCAACTTGAACAGCTTCGCGCTTCACTTACCAACGAAAACGCGGGTCCTTTCGTACTCATGTTAGATATCGCTCAGCAGGTGTTGCCGATTAAAGAGGCGTACGTCATTCCCCATCCGCTATCCGATGACAGATGCTGGGAGGGAAGTGGTGGTTGGCACCTGGTGCTATTTTCGGAAAACGCCCCTGATGAGATCGGCTTACTCAATCTTCGTAATCGCCTTTCCGACGACGCCCCTCGCTCGGTAGTCAGTCGATTCGAAGTATTCAGCTACATCAAACATGCTGGGTATCTAGGACAGGCGATGGCCGTCGGCATTCAGATCCCTCTTTTGGAGTTACATCATGACTAAACGCTTGAGCTTCAGCCTAGATCTGAACGCAAATGACATTGATGCTCTACAGACCGTGCTGGCAAACCCTAGGGCCGTTGCGATGGCTGTTGCACCGAATGATCCGTGGGAGCATTCGCGCATCGTCGATGTGTTGTGCGAAATGGCAGATAGCATGGCTGCAGCAATTAAGCCGGATGTAGATGATGGATGCCGAGAATCAGAATGACGTAGGCCACAAGGCTGTGTCGGTGCCGATATGGTGGCGGACCTATGCACGGTGCATAGGTCTGATGAACTCAGTGAGAAGTCGAAGCTAACTCATTCGGGGAGAACGGTCGCCGGAGATTAATTTAAAGCAGTCACTTCATTCGTGGTAAACCATTCGCTGCGCTTGATTGCGACAAACGCTGCATTGGGGTCCTTAGCCCAAAGAACCAAAGCGAGGCTTTCTTCCGCTCGACTGCAAGTGACATAGAGCAGTCGTAAGGTTCGGTCAATAGCGGTCTCATTGCCTTCGCTAACATTCTCCAAGTCAGCCGGGCTCAAGCCTTCGGCACCGAAGAGCTTGTCATAGGAGAATAGCGTGCCGCCGGCTTCTTCATCATCCATGACAACCAATACGTGCTTGAACTCAGATCCCTTGACGACCTGGTGCGTCGCGAGTTCTGTTTCTCCGCCAAGGTACGCACTATATCGAGAAATCTGTTGCCAGGGTGTATTGAAGAGCGCGTGCCATCCGCGCTTGCGTCGGTCCTCTTTGGCTTCCTTGGCCCTAGGTTTAGGATCGGGCGGAGGTGGTGAAGAATCCTCGTATGCATGTACCAGGCGGAAATCCGCTTCAAAAAGCTCTCCCTCAAGGACCGGTCCCAAAACTTGCCGGACAGTCGCGTCAGGTTTGGAGGTGGCAGCGGCGAACTTCATCACTGCGGCATGAATGTTACCCAGCAAAGACTGACGCTCGGCATTGGTCTGTGGCACGTTTGCAAGTGCACCATTACGACGTAGAACCTCCATAGTGGAAAATTCGTTTATCGACCCATCCAGTTGTACACACTTGGCTAGCTCAAGCATCGGGCCAAGGAGGGGTCTAACCATCGACGGCCCCGACCGCTCACCGTTGCTCTTGGGCGTCGCGGCATCCTTGTCCAGCAGATCCATTGCGTAATATGCCTCGAAGAAGTCGCCTCGCTTGGCAGCCAGCTTGTGCTCAAGCGCGAGAGTTTTGTAACCGCGCGCGTCATCTCTCCAGGCGGCGTAGGATGATTGCTCAGCCATTACCAGTGCGCACTCCGCTTCCTTTCGGATTTTCTCTGCGGTACTGACTTTGGTATCGCCGATAAAGATACGAACGGTACCGCCGTTCTTCTCCGTACGCGAATGTTGGGGGACGCCGGTTTTTGGCTGAGTTCGACCTTCAATGTCTGCATCCCAAATCTTGTTGATAAGGTCAACGATGCGCTGCTGACTACGATGGTTCATCTGTAGTGCGGGGCGGGCCCAGCCCTCGGGTACATGTGAGGGGAGGTCGTCGTGACCATCAGGATAGATGCGCTGTCGATGGTCGCCCAATAGTCCGAGCGTAATCTGACTGGGGCGGTTCTGTGTGAGCTCGAACAGTGCGTCCAGCACATTCTTCATCGTGTCTTGTGACTCATCGATGAGTATCAAAGGGTGCCTATCCTCCAGAATGCGCTGTAGCGTTGGGCGCTCACGAATGAGCCACGCGGTCGCTTCCAAAACCTCTGTGTGTGACAACGCACCTGCTCCGTAGGTGTTGCGGTCCGGATGGTAGATGAACGCATCAGTGCCGCGGATTTCATCAACTTGCGCCTCAATTTCGGCGTACTTCCTCCGGTCGGTGTCCGACTCTCCCCTTACCTTGCCTGCTGCATAGGCCTTGGCATCTTCCAGTTTTTTGGCACAGCGTGCCAGCAACGCATCTTTGATGTCTTCGTCGAAGCCTTTGATGAGTTCCCAGCAGAAAGAGTGAATGGTTGAAACCGCCGTCAGGTAGTTCTCACCTAGTCGACTAGTGACAACTGCTGTTGCGTTTTTGGTGTAGGTAATGACGCGAACAGACTGGCCCCGAGAGCGAAGTTGCTGCGCATATTGGCTTCCTGCTTCGTGCTGAACCACGCCGGTAATTCTGCGCAAGACTTCAACTAACGTTCGAGTTTTCCCTGAACCCGCGCCAGCAAAGAGGAAGAAGCTACGGGGAGGGACCGCAGTGATGTAGCCGCAGATGTCTTCTACGATATGAGCATCACGCTCGTTTCCCAGTAATTGCAGTTCTGAGCTCAAGGGGTTTCTCCTGCTGTGACGTTTAGCTGGCTGCTTAGCCAAGTTAGTGCGTCACTAATGTAGGCGGGACATTGCAAAGCTTGACCGGCGTTCAGGCGTTCGAACAAGGTTGCTGCAAAGTCACCCTTGCTGAAGTTACCGCGCAGCATCGTATGGAGTTCCTTGAGCAGATCGGTATGGTCAGGGTTGTCGAGTACAATACCAATCACTTTCGCCAATGTTCCGCGATGAACCTCTTTCTTGCCTGTGATGGGATCCGTCTCTTTATCTAACGCCTTGAACCAATCGGTGTTGGAGAGAACGAGGGAGTCCTCAAATGAGCTGGGCCATTGTTCGCTTGCGGCCGCAATGGGAAGCTGCCAAGCGAATCGTACTTTGGCGCCCGAGTCGGCGGTCCATTCCAGGTCGGCCGGGGTGGGTTTACCGTACGCTTGGAAATTGGTCAGCTTCGGATGCCAGGAACTCAATGTGTCGTTCCCACATTCAAGTTCTGCTTGCCCTGCAATGTGCACCGCCGCTCGCACTACGCGGCCCTTTGCATTCTTCGTTGGCACCACGGGGTCCAAGTCGGTGATAACGATAGCTGGTATCCCCAACCTCTCCACCAATGGTCTCAGGCGGTGTGCATGACTGCCTCCAATGTCAAGAAAGGACACGTATTTCTTGGCAAGTTTGGGGAAGTCTCGCTCAATAAAAAGCGGTACCAGCATCCGCTCAGCAGTGCCTTCTACGAAAATGGCCGCATCAGCAAAAAGAAGGTCTGTGTGTTGGACCTGAAAGTAACGCTCGGCGAATGTCCTGGTTTGAGTGTCTTCACCAAAGGCATCTCCAAGATTGATTACCTCGGTGGTGGGTTTTGTACCAGCACCAGTACTTGCTACCCGCTTCACATATCTCAGGCGGGTAAAGCTGTCCCCATGGGCCATATGGCTGGAGTGCGTGCTGATGAGCAACTGGCTACGGAGGTTGCTATGCACCGCTTCCTTTGGACGAATGAGGTCGTGAGCGTTTGATGAGAAGTTGCGTTGAACCTGAACGTGTAAATGGGCTTCAGGCTCCTCAATCATCACAAGATGAACTGCTGCCGGGGTGCCTTGAGGAGGGGTGAGGCGTGCGGTACGAAACGACACGAGCATGAAGCTCAGCGACTGCAAGTTTTGATAGCCAAGGCCGATAGAGTGCTCAGGAAGGGACTCGTCGACAGAAGTTTCGTCCAGGGTGTACTGAACGGCCGTGCTATGGGCAAGGAGATCGGCTGTTTGGATTCTGGTACGAAAGTGAAACTGTTGCGGATCATGTAGGCCTGGATACCCCAAAATCTCTACATCTTCCATCGCTGGTTTGAGCGCCTTGTAAATCGATTTGTCGAGGTCGGCTTGCGCATTCGCGATAGCCTTCACCAAGTCTTCTCTATGTCCGTGCCCGGATGGCGCAACATTCAGGTGCTGTCGAGCGAATTTCAATAATTGGCTGGAGAATAAGCCAGGGCGGGTGTTTGCGGACTCGGATCGTACCTCGTCCTCCTCGGTGCCAAGTCCTCGTTGAGCTGGGACGAAGTCCACCCGAATGAGCTTGCGCAAAAATTGCAACTCGACAGGTTGCGGATTGGGCGGCAGCTCCTGCAGGTCACGGCGTTTCTTGTCTGCAAGAGGGCCCTTCAAAGGGTCCAGGCGGTAAGCTGCGATACGGCGCAGATCCGTGGAGTGCCGTAGCCAGTAGTCAAGTAAATCCATCGGCCAGGCGTGGCCATCCTTTGGAAGGTCTCGTACGGGAGAGCGTGCCTCACGGTAGCGCCAAGCCAGCTTACGGAGTTCGTTGGCATCTGCTGCGGGTTCGAGCCGAACCCTTACGCCAACCGCGCCACCCGACCACTTTAGTGAAGTGATGAAGGGAGCAACGTGGTTGTACGCGCCTTCCTTTGCATCGAACCAAAGGTCGATGAATGGCATGCAAGCCTGGAGCTGTCGATACTGTTCCTGCCATTTTTCGGCATCGCTAGAATCCGTCGTTGGGTCGTCTTCGAGCGTCTCCCAGAGTTGGCCCAATTCTCGCAACTTCGCCCACTGCGAGAGACTGATGTCGAAGGCGCGAATGCCAGGCGACTCACCCAGGAAGTTACGAAGGACAGTGAGAAGGGCGGTTTTGCCGCTGTTGTTGGCGCCAACCAGGATTGTCGTGGTCTCATCAAGCTCGAGACGGGTTTTTGCGAGGCGGCGGAAGTTGGAAGCTTCGACGCAAGCTAGACGGATCGGAGCGGTGCCAAGAGATACAACTGCTTCGTTGGGGGGGACCGCGGGCGCGTCTGGTGTGGGATTGGCCGTTGAATCGACGAGGGGAGAGGGGATGGGAAACCCTTGCGTAGCCATAGCGCCTCCGTGCGGCCGCCTTGTTAGTCGACGGCGAATTTTTGTTGTTTTGGCTTGCCCCTAGCATTGAAGCCGAGAGCTCAGAAAAATCAACATACAGCGAGAAGACCCCACTGACCATCAACGTTTCGACCGTTATGGATGGCATGTCCTGGAGGGCATAAGTGAGTTTGCCCGCGCTAATGCGGCGGAGATATCGGTCATTTGGATCAAAAGATTGAAAAGGCGCAAGGGGCATTTTGTGTTTGTTGATTGATTGTTCGACTCGGCATTTTGCTGCTTCAGCAATGCATTGGGGAGCTATGCACGGTGCATAGGTCTCCAGCACGTCGCATGACGAATCTCTTCATCTACCTGAGCTAACGCTGCTAAGGAGTCCACTAGCACGGAATCAAGACACTCGTTTGCCCATAGTGGTCGAGAAAATCATCCTCGTTTGACGCACCTTCAGGTATGGCGAATCAAGCATTTGTGATACTCCGTGAACGTGATGGCAGCATGAAAGTGAGCATTGGCGTTTTCAAGGGCTGTCTAAATTCGACGGTCAAAAGTGCCCAAGATCATACGGCTCAGTCGCTTCGTTAGCGTTTTGCCAACTCACTTGGCGCGTAAGCGAGGGACAACCGATTTGGCAACAGGTTGGTAATCTCAGTTCCGCGTGTGACGGCGGCTTCGCGTGACCGCAGACCGAGAGTTCCCCGCCATCCCGTCCGCTCTTGCAGGGGGCTAGGACTCTCTGACAATCTGATGGCATAGTGCTTTATCTCTAGAGACACATTACGTGCACAGGCTGAATTTGAATAAGGGCAACTGGATGCGCGAAGCGATAAAAGCAAACCTCGAAGCATGGGTAGAGAAACTGAAATCACAACAAAACATCGATGGGGATTATCTAGATCACGACTGTTTCCTGGACTACAAACTGCTGGGCGTAGCGACCTTTCTTAAGCAGATCGCCTTTGAAGGGGACGACATGGAGCTACTTGCCATTGCTTCAAAAGCAGAAATGCTGGTCACGAGGAAAATTCAAGCTGATGAGGAGGCAGAGGAGGAAGAGGATGTGCTGCGGCAGCAGCAGTACGAAGCGGACGAACGAATCAGGAAAGCTTGTTATCACTACTTCTACACTGAACCCGCTTTCGCCGTGGACATGTCTAAATACGAGGCGCTGATCGAGGCGTCTGCTGAAAATTTCTCTGACCCCTATAAGCTGTCGAGCCTGCGCCGCTATGTCGAGCAGAGCCAAGTGCTAGCAAAGGTCTACGAGAAAGTGAAAGCTCGACTTCGCCGCGGTTGCGACGGGCAAGCGATGCCGGCATTTGAAGACGTTGCGCGAGCATTCGATGCGGAGCTCCCGGTAATCTATCGCCGCGCCGATGCGCATGTCGAGCGGACGATTGCTCAATACGCGGGGTCACCAGCGTCGGCGAGCCTTAGCTGACGTTCCCCTTTCCGAGCTGAATGCATCGCTTCATGTCGATGTCAGTTTTGTTCGCTCAAAATGACATGAGTTGGAATGCATTCTGTCTACAAGCGAGATATGTTTCCTCCATGCGCCGAGCATCAAGGTAAGCATAACCAATCAATTTAAAGGATTTCGCTACATGCAAATGGGATTTGGATTCGCTGCTTTGTGTGCCTTCGCGATGGTTGCCGGATGTGCAGGCGAAAAATCTGTCCCGAGGGAGTCGGCAGTTGTCACTGTTTCGGCCTACGGTCCGGATCTGTTCGGTCAGCACGTGCATGGTGTCGGAGGGCGCTTGGATGTCCGAGAGTCTTCCAAAGGTGCAACCAAACTCAGTTATCCACCTATGGATGTGCGTGCTTGCAACCAATCCAACACTACTTGTTCGCTGGGTATTGCAATGATCGATGGCACCGCTGAGATCATTTCGTCGAGCCCAACCGGCGCAACAGTAGCAATCAACCTAAACTACCAGGTGGGCCGCAACTACTCGTTCAATACTAACGGTCAACAACTCAAACTGGCGGTGCCGTCTGATGTGCAGGCATTGCAGGCCAGTCAGGTGATCTCGAAGCAGATCGAGGTGGCCTATGGGGAAGTCATGCACCTGCCGCTCCCATACGGCGTGGATGTCGCTGTCTGTGCCGCGAAGCCAAATGCCGGCGAATTCATTCCCGATCCGCGTATATGCCAAGAGCTTGATTAAATGCCACCCCATCATTGGACGGGCTCTATAGCTAAAGCCAAGCCGTTGCTTTGGCCAATAATGCCCGGTATCGGTACGTCATTGACCTCAAGAAAGCTTGTTAGCCTGGCCTGAATCGAGTGTTCGGGCCAGATTCAGCTCTTCAAACAAACACACAAATTTAGATTGCGCTAAAAATTGCAGGAACCTGATAGCCTCGGAAGCACGAGGCGTAAGCCGGCTTAATATCCCTGACTGCGTTTGGTGTGAAAATCCTTAACCTCTTCCCAAGTCATCTTTATAGCCATGTTCAATCTTGACGACTCGTCGATTACGTAAGCCTCTACATCAGGATCACTGATAGGGGAGAGGATTCTAAAAGGCTCTCCTAAACGGCCACTGCCGACCATCCCGTCCTGGCTGAAAATGATAGCCGGACAATGATCTCCACTTTCGAACAATGCTTTTACTCCAGCCTTTAGCCACTCCCAATCAACCCGCGCGGGGAAGGGGGCACGGGTCGTGTGGAGGACAACTGGGATAATGGAGTCTGCACCCTTCATTATGCAGTCCGGGAATCCCGTCAATAAGTCTGTGTGGGGTATGGCATCAATAGCTTCACTGACGCCTTGCGCATTACTCAGCTGGAGGTCAGAGCCAAGATATGGGTTCAAGAAATTCATGAACTCAAGGTAACCTGGGACTTGAAACATCTGACCTTGGCTACCCTTCGCGCGTGTCAGCAAACCTTTCACAATATTACGAATGATCGACGCAGATAACTCCAACTCTTCCGACTCAACCCGACCCAGAGGTCGCGCATCCAGCAGGTAAAAAACTCTAGCGTGTCGATAGCCCAAATCAAAACAGGCTTGATGGAATGGATGTCGGCTACTTATCAAATCTGTCCTGACCCATTGAGCTAGCTCAATCGTAGCTTCCACACGTTTAGCCGGATCCCTAGAAAGCACTGGCATTGGCGTTACCACCTCTTCGGTGATGTCGCACATTTGCTTCATCTCTATCGCGAATCGCAGTGCCTCCAGCTGAGCCCACTCCACCAGAGGCTCAAACTTCGCGGCTAGCTCCTTATCAGGAGCTGCATTAAAGGCAGCACCTAAGAGATCCCCCAGCACGCGACCGGCTAGAAATGCATCGCTACACTTGATCAATCCTCTTGGAAACGGAGCTCCCTGAGAGAGGTTAGTCACTAAAGTCATTGCAACTGCAGGATCCGTCCAATCCAACTGGTTCAGCCCTACAAACGGCATATAGTTATTTCTGACTGCCGGATTGCACACAAACTCGCGAGCGTGATGGCCGAGGCTACCCCAAAATTCGAATCTCGTTGGGACCGCTGTATGGCGATACTGACGCATTTTCAACTGCCAATGAAAATCTCCTCCAAACTCTGGATCGAAATGTTCCTCGAGTAAGGGGAACGCTGCTTTAGCAATGTCATAGACAGTCTTGGGCGTTTGACCCAAGAGATCATCTCTACGCTCATGGAGGAAGATAGCAGCCTCTGATTCCCGTTGTGGAAGGCCGTGGTCTCGACACCAAGCGTGCATCGCGTAAGGGTCGATAGCCGCGAGAGTAATGCACCACCTGCCTCGTCCATACCCATTGACGTCTCGCCAAAGCATCATGAAGCCATGCGACCCTGCCAAGTCACCAGCTCGTGCGATTACATCCATAGCTGTCAAAACAATCCTTGGAGGCCAACGCTCATCCTCATCCTCATCCACTGTGCCAACAAAATCTTTGTCTTGATGGCCACCTTCCAGATCGTCATCAATCCCTTTGTACGCTAGATACAGATCGATTGAAGGAAGTGCTTCTACCGGAAGATTGGTACTTCCGGTCAGGTGCCAGGCTTCAGGAAGGTGCGCTACCAAGCCAAAGCCCGAATCATCTTTTGTCAACTTGAGTGCCAAGCACTGCTTACCTGCCCAGGCATTCATGCTACCTACGGCGTGAACGAGAAGCGTCGACCATTCAGCCGCAACGACTACAAAGCAAACGTCAAAATTGCCTAGGAACGGGAGCATGTTCCGAAGCTCCTGCTCATATCCTGTAAGCTCAGTTACCGTCTGCCGCTCAGTCTCACTAGCCCGCTTAACCTCAAAGACAATCAATGTCTTAGTCTCAGCGTTGAAACAGAGAATGTCCGGACGCAGTACCTCCCCCGTCGTCAACGAGATACTGGTGTTTATCGAAATGATCTCCAAAAAACTCAGACGGCTCAGCACATTGTCTGCTGCCTCTGCAGACGCTCGCCTTGAGATGTAGTCGATGCCAAAGCATGGCAGGAAATGCTCCTGAGCAATGGTGCCCGTCAAAGAGGTAATCGCCTCCTGCCCTTGGATCGCCTCAAGTAACTCCTCGTTTTGAATGAGCTGCTGTAGCCAGGACACCACCTCGTATTCTGCGGGAAATTTGATCTTTGACATTAATCCTCCTTGGGCTGATGGCAGATGAAACCGGCGCCCGTAAAGGTTAGCTCATTCCTCTTGAGAGCAGCTTTCGGAACGCACTAGATGAGGCACGTTATGGAGGAGCCTGTGGAGGCCAATGGGCGTCTCAATCAAGGTGACCTCACAGAACGTTCACGTTGCTTTCCTGATTAGCGTCTACAGAAAGCTATCCTCTGCTGATGAGCGGCTTGCAGTTTTTAGGAACCGTATGAAGAGTCAGAACCACCGAAATGAGTCATGCACGGTGCATGGCTCACCAATCGTCTCTGACATCCTGAATGGCAATATTGAATCTGATGGCTGAGAGTGATTATCACGAAGCGTGACAGCGTGGGAGGGCAACACTCTCTTCCATTTTCATGGAAACCTTGCGTAGCGTTGCAACGAGTCAAAAGGCTAATAGCGGACATAAAAAAACCGCCTTAGTAGGGCGGTTTTTTCGTGCGAGCCCGGTTAGGTACCGGGCTTGCGATCCCACAGGGAACACTTGGTGTGTGGAGCTTACTAGCGTAGTAAGCGTTCTGCCAATTCATCTTGAGTCAGGTGCAGAATGTGGCTGGATAAGAGCCCTTTATGTCTGAAGTGCTTGAGACCGCTTGCGGCTGAGTAGAACAATCTTGCCCTGGTCCCACTCTTTCTTTTCGTGCAAGCAGTCTAGGTATCTCCCCCATAGCCCAAGTGCAGCCTGTTTTTCTGGTAAATAACTGTACCTATCGTAGTGGACGGACTGCACATCGTTGCGTCCATGAGACAGGATCCAGCTTCGTGTTTCTTTAGTGATTCCCAGGGAGGCCATCAGCGTCTCAGCGCTTACACGCACATTCGCGTAACTGAAGTATCGCGTTTTACCGGCCCCACTCAGAGCTTTTCCAGCAACGCTGAATCGCTTGCCTGCAGTGTCCGGACGAATACAGCGCCGGCCAATACAGAAAGGGCCTGGTCCGATCTTGTTCTCAAACAAAGGCTTCAGGACTTCTTTAATTCGATCAGTAAGTGGCAATAAGTGGTCCCATGCTTGAGCCTTTTGTCCTTTCCCGTCGGTAAGGTGCAGAAGGTCATCGGACGTGTCCTCCCAGGTCACGCGGAGCAATTGCTCCATTCGTTGGCCACCCAGGTAGATTAAACCTTTGCAGATAGCCGTCTCTCGGGGAGGTAGGGTATCCAAGTAACGTAAAAGCTCACCAAACTCTTCTGGCGTCAGGGATTCGGTCTGACCGCCGCGTGTATTCGCAAGGGTAGGGACCTTGGTAGCCGGGTTGACGCCAATATCGAAGATCTTCGACTCGCTAACATCGCGATCCAAGGAAAGGTGTGCCTTGCCACCGTAGCTGAACGCAGCTTTTAGATAGCGATGGACACTGGCTGCCGTCGATCGCATATCTGTATTGGCCGTTTTCGCTTTATTCCCAATGCCGCGGCCTTTCGGCTTGCGAGCGAGCAGGGCGCTCATTACTAAATGAATGTCTTCGCCGGTGATGGACTTTGCCGGACGGATCATCAGATCGGGGTGATGCTCAATCACATGCGTCTGGAACAGTCGCTCGACTTCTTTTGCCTTGATCTTGCCGCGAGCGGTCAGATCTTTGACATATGCATTTAGCAGTTCTTCGAAGCTACCTTGTCGGGTCGCAAGCTGCTGCGCGAGCACTACAGCCTGTCGTTGTGTTTTCTCTGCGGCGGCTCTGGCCGCCAAGTACACCTTAACGTCGCCGTGCTCGGAAGCAATCAACGCCATCTCTGCCGCTTTGTCGCGTAGCTCAGACAGCGCCAGTCCCGGAGCTCTGGCGCTCAAGCGATACTGGCCCAGAGAGATCATCGTGTCCTTTGCGTTGATCCGGTAGCGGAAGTAGGCGCTGATCGCACCACTTTGGCTACGCTTGAACAAAAGGCTGCCCCGGGAACGGCCAGGCAAACTTTCCGTCAACTTGGATGCTGGCGGCATGCCCTTGAGCTTTTGATCGTTCACACTTTTGTCAGCAGTGTTGGTGGCCAATTATAGTCCCCACTTCGGTCCCCACTTCTCATGATGCAGAACGCTACAAGGAGAAACCTCAAGACACAAGCAGAATAGGTACCCCCTTTAAAAACAGAGGTTTGTGGTGTTTCAGGAAACGAGCGGAATCAAGCTGACTCACCAAAGCATATGCCTCCTAAGGGGAAGGTTGGCAGTTCGAACCTGCCCTGGGACACCATCTATGGAAAAAGCCCCGCGCAGAGTGATCTGGCGGGGCTTTTTTGTTGTCGCGAGTTTACAAGCGGAAGCGACTGACCAGGGTGTTGAACGACGCCGCCAGGTTGGACAGTTCCTGGGTCGAGGCGCTGGTCTGATGCGCGCCTGCCGCCGTCTGGGTGGAGAGATCCTGGATGTTGACCAGATTTCGGTCCACTTCGCGAGCTACGTGTGCCTGTTCTTCCGAGGCTGTGGCGATGACGAGGTTGCGATCATTGATCTGCGAGATGCCGTCGGCAATCAGCTCCAACGCCTGGCCGGTCGCTTGCGCCAGTGACTGGGTTTCGCTGACCAGC
>Ga0182005_1000175_pt1 | contig 44137 bp, 38 predicted proteins | sample Sormic07211103_1_FD_123021 | JGI IMG/M metagenome (GOLD analysis project Ga0182005, IMG submission 123021) | Rhizosphere microbial communities from Sorghum bicolor, Mead, Nebraska, USA - 072115-103_1 MetaG | ecosystem: Host-associated > Plants > Roots > Rhizosphere | place: USA: Nebraska...
CAATGGGGGCTGGTTTCGGTGTATTCAGCATGGAAGCGGTAGGGGCTATCAGCGCTGCTTTGTACCCCAAGGATGCATTGACTCAAGGTCTGCAAATGGCCGGTGATTCCGTTTATCCAGGCTTTGGGGCTGTAGTTCTCGTGGTGGGTGGTATCGCGCTGCTCATTTTCAACGGCATGTGTGTTTACGGGGGCGCATTGACCCTGATCACTGCGATGGACAGCATCGTCCCGACAAATCCGAACCGCTCACTACGTATCAAGGCCATCGTGATCTTAGGCATTTCGGCAACGATAGTGGGTGTGTTGTTGCCCGATACGTTTATCAACACCACGTTCTATACAGTGCTCGCCGTTCTGGCTTATCTCATGGCGCCTTGGACTGCGGTCAATCTCGTTGACTATTTCGTAGTCCGCAAAGGCCAATACTCGGTGAGAGAAATTTTCCGGTCTGATGGAATCTATGGGAAATGGAACTGGAGAGGCATGGCAGCTTATGTCATCTCGTTTGTTGCCATGATTCCTTTCATGTATCTGCCATTTTACCAAGGCCCAGTCGCTGCTTGGTTGGGTGGGGTGGACTACGCGTTCTTTGTAGGTATTCCGGTGGGCGGTATTCTCTATTGGCTTTTCTGCAAGAGTCTCGATGTTCGATCTGAGTTGCTGTTAATCAAAGATGCAGATATGGATCTGGACAAAGATGCCGCATCAATTCTGTGACGGGACTTCCCAGCGGTTTAATTTACATGAAGCCGCTTCTAACATGTCATGAGAAAATAACAATGAAGACAATAGAAGCCGAAAGTGTGGGAGTTGACGCTGAGCGCATTGCGATTCCAGCGCAGAAAGTTTCATTAACCCGGGTGACTTTGTTGGGGCTCTCGGGACAGCAGTTGGGGCCAAGCGCAGCAATCGCTGCCGGTTCGATTCCCTTATATGCGGGTTACGGTTCCTGGCTGGCCATGGCGCTCGCTCTTCTGGCTGCCCTATGCATGACGGCAGCTGTTAACGTGTTTGCCCGCAAATACGTGGTGACCGGATCGCTTCTTTCATATGTGGGCATCGCGCTTGGTAGGTTGCCCCAGCGGGTCGTAGCTGCTTCATATCTCGTTGGCTTTTTAGTGGTGTGCGCGGCACTATCGGCTTGCTTTGTAACGTTCAGCAGCAGTTTGCTGCATTCGCTGGGTGTGGCCTTTGCTCTGGCCGGGTGGTTTCAGGCTGTTACAGCGGTCGTGATCTCGCTGCTGGCAGGCATTCTGACGTGGCGCGGCCTAGATGCCTCGATCTCTGTGACAGCTTGGTTGTCTTTCCTGCCGGTGCCGTTGCTTGCGCTGGTAGCGATCGCTGCTGCCATGAACACGGGTGTTGATCTCAATGCCCAGTTAACCTTGGACGGCGTATCGTTCGCCAATCTCGCGGAAGGCACGATTGTGGCCTTAGCTTACTTTGTAGGCTGCGACGCTTTGGCGGCATTAGCAGCCGAAACAGATGCCCCAAAAAAGAACGTTCCGCTGCTTCTACGTAACGTGCTGCTCATCACTGGTCTCAGCTTCGTTGCAATTTTGATCCTGAGCGCACCTCTGATGGCGGAGCATCTGAACGCGCTTGCGAATGGGGAGTCGCCGACCCAAATCTTAGCTGGAGCTGCTGGCCTTGAGTACCTGCAGATGCCAATCGATTTTCTTCTTGGTGCCGCCACATTCGCGAGTTTGGTGGCCTTTATGAATTACGGAAGTCGGGTATTTGCCACTGCTGCTGTTGACCGTTTCATTCCTCAGGTGTTTTCCCGTATTCATCCTAAGTTTGGTTCGCCAACTGGTTCTACTGTACTAATGGGGGTTGCTGCAGCTTTTATCCCTGTTGCACTACAAGTACTGGCGGAGACGCCACCGCTGCAGTCTACTGCTTATTTGTCAACGCTGTATTCGCTGTTCTGGATTGCTCCATATGTGCTGCTTGGTATTGGAGCAATTAAGGAAATAATCCGTGATGGTAGGATGGAACCAGTTAAAATAAGTGTGATTTCGATTGGCGTATTCGTTTTTGTTGCCCTCCTGGTTTATAACTTTGTCTCTGATTCGGGTGGTGTGTTTGGCGCGCTGCCCTATGTAATGGCGGGGTTGACAGTTGCTGCTTTCGTTATGTTCAGCATAGTGGATGAACTTAATAAAAATAAAATTTGAGGTAAACTATTGATGAACAAACAGTCTGTCGTAGTCGTTACCGGCGCTGGGTCTGGCATTGGGCAGGCCACCGCTGTTGCATTCTCCAAGCAGGGCCATTTTGTAGTTGGTCTCGATCTTTCGGATGCGGGCTTGCAGAAGACGAGATCGCTCGCAGGCGAAGATCGTTTTCATGCTGTGACCTTGGACGTCCGAGACGAGGTACAGGTCGCCGAGGCGTTCAAGTACGTTAGGTCGACTGGGCTCAATCTCCATGCTGTAGCTGCATGCGCAGGGGTGGCAAAAACAAGCGCGGTACACGAGCAAAGCGAAGAGGATTGGGATTTCATCGTCAATATCAACCTCAAAGGTGTCTGGCTGACGGCGAGGTCTGCGATGCCCATTTTCCTTAAACAAGGGAAGGGTGCGTTTGTAGCGGTAGGCTCCGATGCCTCTGTGCGTGGCGCCTCTGGTTATGCGGCCTATTGCGCTTCGAAGCACGGTGTTCTCGGTCTGGTGCGCTGCCTGGCGCTGGATTACGGCCCGTGGGGCATCCGCTCGAATGCGGTGTGTCCGGGCTTTGTGCTCACGCCGATGATGGACGCTCTGCTTTCCGAGTCCAGTGATCCCGAAGCTGAAATGAAGTCCTACGCGAAGGAGGTTCCGCTGGGTCGTTTTGCCCAGCCTGATGAAGTGGCCAAAGCGATCTTGCACCTGGCCTCCGATGAAGCTTCATATACCAACGGTGCTATCTATTCGTTGGATGGTGGCGCAACAGCGGGCCATTTAAGTTCTTCAGTTTAAAGTTTCGTTAGGCGCACGCCATTGCACAACTGTGTACCGCAAATGCTGATTCTTCCAAGTTAGCATTTGCGGCGTTTTATTTGTTTTATCAAAATATGACTAATTCATATCATCGTATGAGTTGAGTCTTTATTTTCTGGCGAACTCACAATTGAATGGTTGTCTTCGTCAGCTGAAAGTAGATATACCGATAGATTCACGTACAGGCTAATAAAAATGAAGCGTTCGCTGTGGTTAGAGGAGATTTCCTCCGAGCTGACACCTTTGCCTTCGTTGGAAGGCAATCATGTGGTGGATGTCGCCATCGTTGGTGGTGGATTCGTAGGCCTATGGACGGCGCTGCAGATTGTCGAATTAGACTCTGAGTGCAAGGTTATTATCATCGAGCGCGACATCTGTGGTGGTGGTGCTTCCGGTCGCAACGGTGGCTTCGTCATGTCCTGGTGGCCGAAGATCAGCTCCTTGTCGGCGCAATGTGGTAAAGATGAAGCGGTGCGTCTGGCTCGTGCCTCTGCTGCTGCAATTGGTGAAATCGAGCAGTTCTGCATCAAGCATAATATCGATGCACACTTCCGCCGCGCAGGCTGGCTGTGGACGGCCACCACCAATGCTCAACGTGGTGCTTGGAAGGACGTGGTGAAAACATGCCAGCGTCTCGGCGAATCTGTGTTTCTGCCGCTCTCCAACAATGAGGTTGCTCGACGTGCCGGCTCAGGAAAGCATCTTGAGGGTGTGTTGGAGGTGAGCAACGCCACTGTGCAGCCCGCAAGGCTGGTTCGTGGCATGCGCAGAGTTGCGCTAGAGAAGGGTATTAAGATTTTCGAGAATACTCCCATGAGTAATTTCGAGCGTTCATCTCCCGCCGTGCTACATACGCCCAATGGTTCGATTACCGCCACCCGTGTCGTACTCGCACATAACGCTTGGTCTGCCGAGATCCCTGAGCTGCGCCGGACGATCCTTCCTGTTACGAGCACTATCGTTGCCACCACGCCAATTCCGGATCGCTTGAAAAAAATCGGATGGACGGGGGGGGAGGCAATCACTGACTCTCAACTGATGGTTGACTACTACCGTACCACTCAGGATGGCCGTATCGCGTTTGGTAAGGGCACCGGGATGATCAGTTTCGCCAGTCGCGTGGATGGTGGGTATGACGACAATCCAGACCTCAGCGAAGATACTGAGCGCGATTTCCGGCGTACCTATCCTCAGCTAAACGATGTGCCGATCACACACTCTTGGTGTGGCCCGATCGATCGTACCTACGACAGTTTGCCCGTCTTCGGCCACTTAGAAGGGTCCCCCAACATTTTCTACGGAGTTGGCTGGAGTGGAAACGGCGTTGGCCCTAGCCGTCTTGGCGGCCGAATTCTGGCGAGTTTGGCTCTTGGGTTAGACGATGAGTGGAGTCGCTGCGGTCTCGTAGGGCGTGAGCCAAAGCGATTCCCGCCGGAGCCGTTCCGCTATTTCGGTGGTTTGATGGTTCGTAGGGCTGTTCAGCGTAAAGAAGCCGCCGAAGCTGACGATGAAAGTCCCGCTTGGCTGGATCGAAAACTCGCAGGCCTTGCTCCGTCAGGCCTTGAAGACAAAAATCTCTGAATACTGGAGTAGATGATGCCTCAACCAATTCTTCTTTCGAACGTAGAAGGTTTTCCGCTTCCTGACTCCAAAGCTGTAACACAACCTGTCGGCGATCTGGTCTCCGAGACTTCTACCCATGCAGTAGAGGGGGCAAGCCAGTTGCTGACTGGAGTCTGGGAGTGCACACCTGGGAGGTGGCGCCGTCAGGTACTTTCGCGTGAGTTCAGTCATTTTGTAGCTGGACATTGCTTCTTCATTCCTGATGAAGGGGACCCCATCGAGCTTCGTGCCGGCGACGCAGTTCTATTCCCAGCAAACTGTCATGGCGAATGGGACGTTCTTGAGACTGTTCGAAAAAGCTTTTTGATCATTCCCTGATTTAAGGGCGTGTTCATTATCCCTAGCTTGTCTCCGGTCTTACCATCCGGAATTTTGCCGCCCACCGGGGCGGTTTTTTTTGCAGATTTTAAGGCAGGCGCTCCACAACATAGTTTTATCGAGCTGTATGCACTACCAGGTAGGAAATGATCTTTTCCTGGTTCATCCGATTTTTTCTGCAGCTTGTGACGCTGTTGCCGGGTGGCTTGGTACTGAAGGGTTTGAAATAAAAATAAAGTTGCAGATGGCGGTGCCAGTTTGCTGAGAATCAAAAATCATATCCTCGGGTGTCCTTATGAGCCCCCTGCTGGAGTCATGTCCGAATGAAGTTGAAATCCATACAGACATTTTTTGTTGTTCAGGCGGGATGCGCGATGCTTTTGATCAGCGCGACGCTTCTTGGCATCAGCTATTTTACGACTGAGCACAGCAATGCGTTTGTGCGCGAGTCTACTGATATTCAAGCGGCTGATCGTGCGCAGGCGGAGCTAACAAGCCTTGGCCAAGCGAAAGCTGTCGAAATAGGAGCCAGACTCCAATCCGCGCTTCAAGTCGCGCAACAACTAGCAGTCGTTAACATGTCGATTGGAAAAGTCGGTGCTGATGGGCAACCGCTATTAGGTGTATCTCGGCAGCAGATATCTAACTTGACTAGGGAAACTTTGATTGCCAGTCCTCAAGCTTTGAGTGTCTATGTTATATGGGAGCCAGACGCCTTTGGTTCATTGGACATTCGCTATGCCGGAAGTATTTCAGATGGCTATGATGGCTCAGGCCGATTCCTGCCTTCGTGGTATCGAGGTAAGGATCAAGAAATTCTGGTTCAGCCGGCCCCGACAGTAGAAAGTCAAAATCGCCTCCCAACCGGTGTACGTGAAGGAGAGTATTATCTTTGTGCGAAAGAGACCAAAAAAGACTGCGTAATTGACCCTGCAGCTTATGATTTGACAGATGGCAGCCGAGTTTTACTCACCTCATTTACAGTCCCAATTTTGGTTAACGGTAAATTCGAAGGCATTGCCGGCGTCGATTATGCTCTTAGTTTCATCCAGCAATTGCTAGAAAGCAGTAACCAGAGCTTATATTCCGGTGCGGGAAGTATGAGTTTGCTTTCCAGTAATGGGAGATACGTTGCCAGTACCCAGGCGCCTAATGCACTCGGTGAGCTTTCCTCCGCCTCACTAGTCCCTGGCGATCTTTCGCTCGTACAGGCAACTGGTAATCGCGCACCTAGGTACGAAGTGGATGAAGCAAATGACACGGTGCGCTTGGTTATTCCCATCGACGTTGCCGGTACAGGTGTGTTCTGGAATCTCCTAGTGAAGGTGCCTTTAAGTGTGGTCATGAACCAGGCTAGGGAGCTTCAAGCCTCTCTGTCATCTAATGCGCAGTCCAGCCTTCATTTCATGGGAGTGGGTGGGATCTTAGTGACAGTCGTAGGGGTGTTCTTGCTCTGGATGATTAGCTTCGGAGTAGGAAGACCTTTGAGGGAAACTGCGATTCGACTCCGTGACATTGCAGATGGTGAGGGAGATTTGACAAGAGAGTTGAGCATTGGGCGATCAGATGAACTCGGTGACATTGGCGCTGGATTCAATAGTTTTTTGAGCAAACTTCGGCTTCTGGTGAGTCAGATTGCAGCCCTGTCGGGAGACATCGCCGATGCCTCCGAGAAAACGCGAGAAATCTCAATCCTGACAGACACGAAAGTGCAGCGTCAGTTATCCGCAATTGAGCTGATCGCCACCGCAGCCCAAGAAATGACCTCTACGGCGCAAGAAGTCTCACGTAGTGCTGCAAAGGCAGCGGAAGCAGCCGGCGATGCAGATCGCTTCGTGAAGTCTGGCCAGACGGTGGTTGATGCTAGTACCAAGACGACGCAAATGCTTCATGGTGACCTGCTGCACGCTTCAGAGACGGTTCAAGCCCTTGCCTCCGACAGTGAAGACATCAATCAGATCCTGAACACAATTCGATCGATCGCCGAACAGACGAACCTTCTGGCTCTCAACGCTGCGATAGAGGCTGCACGAGCTGGTGAGCAAGGGCGCGGTTTTGCGGTGGTCGCCGATGAGGTTCGCAACCTTGCGATGAAGACTCAGAGCTCCACGCTGGAGATCCACACGATGATCGAAAAGCTCAACGTAGGCATCCAGGAAGTTGTGCATGCCATGGATCGCAGTAGCAAGCGCATGAGCGAGAGCGTTCGACACGCAGAAGGTACAACGACCGCCCTCAGTGCAATCACTGAGGCAGTCCTGCTGATTTCGGACATGAACATCCAGATTGCGAGCGCTGCCGAAGAACAAAGCATGGTTGCTGAAGACATCAGCAGGAACATCGAAAGTATCAGCGTCGCTGCCGCTGAAGTGGCCAAGGAGGCAGAGCATACCGCAGTGGCAAGCGAGGCTATGACCCAACTGAGCGCTCAGCAAAAGAAGTTGATTCAGCAGTTCAAATATTAATAATTTGGAGCGTTCTAGGCGAGCGGTTTGAGAGAGTGTTACTCGCTACTATTGCCGCCTTACGAGGCGGCTAACAGCCCAGCCTCATACTTTGTACAGTGTCTTTAAATCATCGTACGGTAAATCTTCTGTTTTTTGTCAAAACGTATGATTGACCGTGGCTAGGGTGAAATATTTAATTCGGACATTCCATAAATAATAATTAGGGGCACTTATGAGCTACGTCTGGACTCAGCGCCAACTGGAAGAATATCGCCGTTACTACGACAATATTCGCACCCACCACTCCTATAGCTATGTAAACTTCTCGACTACAGCAGAATTTGTTCGTAGTGTTCTTCCGCCATGCCTAGATGTGCCAGATAAGCCCAAGGTCTCAATCGGCTTCTTATCCTTCATGGAATGGATCCATGGCGTATCCAACCGAGCGGGCCGTGACCGTGCAGCCATTGTCGGCGTAAACGCAATGTACAAGGGTGTGGAAGGCAGCTACTACCTCACCGTTCTGGAAACTGAAGAGGTCAACATCGTAACGGGTCGCGAGTTCTGGGGCATGCCCAAGAAGCAGGGCTTCATCGACTACTTCGAGGACGGTAACGGTTTCCATGGCGTCGCAGGGCGTAAAAGCCATGATCTGATCCTCCTCGACGCCAAACTCGGCGAAGAGCTAGGTGGGACTGAAGAGGCTCCCGAATATTACTTCGACATGCGTTGTGGTTTCGAGGTCAATGGCCGATCTATTCGCAATCCCGAATTGGTCATCTTCAAAAACTCGACCCAAACCAATCGATTCCGCCCGATTGTTTCCGCTGATCTCGTTTTGAAAGGATCTCCTTTCGATTCAGGTGTTGGAACAGTGCCGGTAGGAGAGTTCTTGGATGGTGGTCATCTCGGTGGCGAGACATCTTACATCGTCGAGCAGGTGGTCGATCTCGGTAAGGATGGCGTTGACTATGCGCCATACCTGATGGGCCGTCTTTACGACGACTGGCCTGATGTCCGTCGCTAAAAACGTGTTGAGTTCCAGCGCACGAGTATCACGACTGATCCAGGATATATTTGATGCTAATTAGGGTCGTCGTGGTGCTGACTAGCCAAGGGCACCGATATTTCAGCGTTGGTGTGATGTGGCAGCTTTACGCTTCCTTTTGCCTGACGGGTTCGGCTACAAGTGATTCTAGAAAAAATAGACTGGCGCCAACAGCTACGTGGGTAGCAGTCAGTCCAGGAAAACAAAGCAAACCGCGTCTATTATCGCGAGTTAAACGCGTGCTTCAGATCGCCAATTATGGGACGTAGCCTAGCTCACGGCTGATGTCTGCACTGCACGCCAATAACAAGTTTTTGAATTGATCCTGCGCACCAGGGCGATCCATCACTGCATCGGGGCCTGAAAGGTTGATCGCAGCTGTGACCACCCCCTTATGGTCTTTGATTGATGTAGCAATTGCGGTTGAGTAATCGGATCGATGTAGCACCCAGCCCCGCTGTTGGTCATCTAAGATCAGAGTCTGGAGTTCAGGGAGAGTTCGAGGCGCCGGTGAGGGGTAATCGTCCAACCTGATGTGTTGATAGAGCGCCGCTAACTCGATGTCATCCAGTGCGGTAAGTAAGATTCTTCCCATGGCTGTGCAGTGGCAAGCGATTCGCGTCCCGATGGGGATGTTGACGGAGAGGCGTTGAGCGGCAAACGCTCGATATACATAGAGGCTGTCGGTCTGCTCACGAATAGTCAGATGACATGACAGTGAGGTGCGGTCTCGTAAAAGATTGAGATGTGGCATAGCCACTTCGACAATATCGCGGTTAGCCAGGTAGCTAAATCCGTCACTGATGACTCGTGCGCCCAATTCGTACTGTGTGTTTATCTTATTCAAATAGCCGGTGTTGATTAGCGTGAACAATATCCGGTACACCGCCGAAGTACTGACGCCCAGCCTTTCAGATATTTCGTGGATGTTCAGACTGCGCGTCCTGGCATTGAACAGTCCTAACACACTCAGTCCCCGAGCCAGCGCGGGCACACTGTAGTCAGTCTCTTTGTCCGGTGTGTCAAGAATGGTCATCGTGGTCTCCGATTGAGAGATGAGCGAGAGTAATTCGACGGATGAAACACGAATGGTTGAGCAGGCGTCCCTGCTCAACCATTCAGGCTGTGGTCTACTGTGAGTTTCAGACCAACGCGTCGATGCCTAGCACCGTTCCATCGAACTCTCCCATGGCGTCCATCAATGCGCCCTTGAAATAGTCCAAAGAGGCGCGATCAAACAGGATTTGAAATACTGGCGAAGCTACCGAACCCAGATTGATCACAATCACGTTGATACGTGCTGCTGAGGTCTGTGCCACGGCACCACGCGCAAACGCCTGCGGCCGGAGGTCGACAGCGCAGAGCTTGGCCATAACCTCGGCGATGTAGACTCCGCTCAGTTGCAGCCAGCCATGACTGTCCTCGCGAGGTAGCAAGTAGTTGGCGTTGTGATCCATTTCCCAACGTGCTTCCTCGTCAGCGATACGCTCTCCACGATCTTGTAAGCTGCCCAAGACGAGATACTCGGTTTGCGACAGCCGCGCAACGTGGCTTCCGTCCACCTGAGTCACTGCACGATTTGGCGAGTCCGGCAGAACGAAGCCTCGTGCCAGCAAATACGCTGCGCTGTCCGTGCCGCGAAAGCCGACTCTGGGCACTTCGGTCAAATCGACAACAGCGCATCGTTGCAATGGGCTCAGCCCGATATGATTTTCTGCATTGAGGCTGGACATGTCAGAGCTCCTGTCGCTGATTTTCAGGGTCGAAGAAAGGCAGTTTCACCACAGTGGCCTGGACGACCACTCCGTCCTCGACGCGAATCGGAATCTGATGCCCTAGAGAGCTTTGATCGAAGGCGGCATAGGCCAAGCCGATTATCTGGCCGAGAGATTGCGAATACTCGCAAGAGGTGACGTTACCGCTAATGTCTTTGCCTTTGAGCACCAGATGGCCTTCCAGCGGTTGAGGGCTAGTTTTAGGCAGCGTAAAACCGACCAGCTTGCGTTTCTGCGGCTGCGCTTCGAGGATGTCCACGGAGCGGCGCCCTACAAAGAACGGCTTGGTGCGACTCACCGCCCAGCCCATGTCGATCTCGGCCGGATGGGTCATGCCGTCCGTGTCCTGACTGATGATCACGTGGCCTTTTTCAAGCCGCAGCAGACGTTGGGTTTCCACCCCAAACGGGCGGATGTCGAATGCTTTGCCGGCTTCCATCAACGCATCCCACAGCTTCAACGCATGGCGAGCCGAAACGTGAATTTCATAGCCAAGTTCGCCGACGAAACCGACCCGCAGTAGACGTGCCTTGATGCCTGCCACCGTACCTTGACGCACGGCCAAATACGGGAATCCTTCCGCCGACAAATCCAGGTCGGTACAAACTTTTTCCAGAACTTTGCGTGAATCCGGGCCCGCCACGTTAACCGCCGAAATCGCTGCCGTGACGTTGGCGATGTCGACGTTCAGCCGCCATTGTGCATTCCACTTGAGCATCTGCTGATAGATGCGATCTACACCGCTGGTGGTGGCGGTAACGTAAAAGTGGTTTTCGCCGAAGCGTGCGCAGACGCCGTCGTCGATCACCACTCCATGTTCGTTAGTCATCAGCGCATATCGTGAGCGACCCACGGGCTGCTTGAGAAAGGCGAAGGTGTACATACGATTGAGCAGCTCGGCGGCATCCGGGCCACGTACGTCCAGACCGCCGAGAGTCGAAACGTCGATAATGCCGACCTTGTTACGCACATGCAGCGCTTCGGCCTGCATGCACTTGTCACGCTCGCTGGCCTTGCCGTAATACGCCGGACGCTGCCAAATTCCCGCAGGCATCATTTTGGCACCGGCATCCAAATGCCGCTTGTGCATTGGCGTCTGCCGAAAGGGGTCAAAAGCTCGGCCTGCGACGTGGGCCAGCTTTTCCGCTTCAAACGGTGGTCGAGCGGTTGTCACGCCGGTTTCGCTAATGCTGCGTTGAGTCGAGGCTGCGACCAGCCGTGCGGTTGGCAACGCAGAGTGACGCCCTTGGGACGGCCCCATTCCTACGGTGGAATAGCGTTTAACCAACTGAATGTCTCGATAGCCAATTTTGGTTGCGTTGATGATGTCGCGCACTTGCAGGTCTTCATCGAAATCGACGAAGTCCTTCCCCTTAGGGTGCGGGAAGATCGGCCAAGGAAAGTTGACCTGAGCTTCTGCATGCATTGGCAATGGCTTGGCTGGGAGATCAAGATTGAGCGCAGTGACTATTTCTGCAGCCACATGAACTGCGTCGGACAAAACATTGTCCAGTGCGTGGTAACCATGGACAGATCCAGCAACGCAAAGGTTTTTCGGCAGGCCAGTGAGGGTGAACTCAGCCAGGTCATCGTCGTACGCTAACTTACCGCCAGCCTGACATAACAACTGATACACCGGCATATAGCCGCCGGACATGCACAGCAGGTCGCAGTCCAGGGTCAGACCACAACTTGCTACCTGGCCTTGACCGGTGATCTTGCGAATGTCGGCACCGTTGACATGACGCATGCCTTTTTCATGCAGTGCCTCGTAAACGGTACTGCCGAGGTGGCAAGTAATTCGGCGTTTCTCCAGCGCCACTAGCAGGGCTCGGTCGGCCGGATTCACCCGCATGTCCACCAACGCCGCTACTTCAACACCCTGCTCGTGCAGATCCAGCGCTGCGAGGTAACCGTCATCGTTACCGGTCAGAACTACGGCGCGGTTACCAGGTTTAACTGCATACAATTTCATCAATCGCTGCGCAGCACTGGTCAGCATCACACCCGGTAAATCGTTGTTGCGAAAGATTACTGGCTGATCGAACGAGCCGCTGGCGATAAGGCACTGGGTCGCACGGACTTTGTACATGCGTTTGCCCTGAATCACCGGCAAGTAGTTGTCGGTGAACCAAGCGTTGCAGGTCGCCTTTTTCAGCACATGAATGTTGGCGTGGCCTTCAACGGCGCTGATAAGTTCACGACGCAGGTTTTCGGCGCGGGTACCTTCGAGATCGAAACGGGCATAGGTTAGTGAACCTCCGAGCACAGGCTGTTGCTCGATCAGCAGCACCTTCGCGCCAGAATTGGCCGCAGTGAGTGAGGCCTGCAAACCTGCCGGGCCTGCGCCAATTACTGCCAGATCAGCAAACAGATAGGCCTTGTCGTAATACTCCGGCTGAAACTTCAGGTCGAGTATGCCCAGACCGGCCTTCTTGCGGATGATTGGTTCCCAGACTTTCCACATGCCTTTTGGCTTGTAGAACGAGCGGTAGTAAAAACCCACTGGCATGAATTTTGAGAACTTGCCGAGATAGGCATCCTTGTCGTTGTCCAGCGAGCCGTTGAAGTTCTGCCCGGTCACCTGCACGCCATTTTTCAACAGGTAACTGTCGGCGAGCACGTTGGGTTCGCTTGGCAGTTGTACCAAGGTATTGGCGTCCTGCCCAGCCATGGTCAGCGGGCCGCGAGGGCGGTGGTACTTGAACGAGCGCGACAACAGAAACCGGCCATTAGCGAGCAGGGCGCTTGCGATGCTGTCGCCCTCGAAACCCTGATACGGCTTGCCGTCAAAACTGAAGCTAAGCGGCTGATTACGGTCAATCAGCAGGCCCATGGGAGCGGGTAGGCGACTCATTGGGCGGTCTCCTTGGCGGTGGCGGTGGCGGCGGTGAAGTCGACGCGGGCGGTGAACACTTCTTTTGGATCAAAGGTGCGCAAGATCTCGTCGCTTCCGGTGTGGCGCTCGGCCAGGAACCAGTAGCTGGAAGGGTTGTGCATCCACCATTCGCGCACGACACCCAAGGTGTCCTCACTGCTGAACACATAGTCAGCCCACTCGGCGTCGGTACAGATCTGTGGGTCAGGCATCTGCTTGAACTCACCGCCATAGGTGAATTCGCTAATGTTGCGCGGCCCGTTGAGCGGGCAAGTCATGACTTTCATCTGTCGCTCTCCGTCAGTGGCTGGCCGCTGTCGCGCCCATTTCGTTGACTTGCTGGAAGGTGGAAAAGCGCTCCAGACCAAACGGCTTGATCAGCTCCGGCACCTTGCCGCCGGTGGCTACCAGTTCGGCCATGGTCTTTCCGCAGATCGGTGTGGCCTTGAAGCCCCAAGTACCCCAACCAGCGTCGAGGTAGTAGTTCTTCACCGGCGACAGGCCCATGATCGGGCTGTAGTCCGGGGTCATGTCTGTGATCCCGGCCCATTGGCGCATCAGCTTGGCGTTGGCTAGAAACGGGAACATCTCGATAGCGTGAGCCAGCAGGCTTTCTTTCAAATCCAGCGTCGAGCGTGTGTTGAACAACGGGTAAGGATCGGAGCCGCCGCCGAACACCACTTCGCCACGACTGGTCTGTTGCACGTAGCAATGTAAGGCAGAAGAGCTCACGAGTGGGTCGAGGAAGGGCTTGAACGGCTGGGTGACCATGGCTTGCAGCGGGAAGGTCTGAATAGGTGAGCGAATGCCAGCCTTCTTCATTAGCTGCGAACTCATGCCCGCCACAGCCTGTACTGCACAGCCGCACTTGATGGTTCCGCGATTGGTTTTCACCGCAGTGATGGTTCCGTTCTCAATGACCAGCTCCTGCACTTCGGTGAGTTGATGAATCTCCACACCACGCTTGGCCGCCTGTTTGGCGTAGCCCCATGCTACTGCGTCGTGGCGCGCGGTGGCGCCGTCGAGGTGCCATAGACCAGCTATCACGGGTAGGTGACCTGGATCGAGATTGAGGGTCGGCACCAGTTCACGAATTTGCTGGCGATCGATCATCTCGGTGCGTCCGCCGAAGTGTTTGTTAACTTCGGCACGCTGACGGAACGAGCGCACTGTGGCATCGGTGTGCGCCAAGGTCAGTTGGCCGCGATGGGAGTACATGATGTTGAAGTCGAATTCGTTGGACAGGCTTTCGAACATCCGCACAGATTCGGCATAGAAACGCACGCCTTCGCTGGTCAGGTAGTTCGAACGGATCACGGCAGTATTGCGCGCGGTATTGCCGCCACCCAAGTAGCCTTTTTCAAGCACCGCAATATTGGTGATGCCGTGGTACTTCGACAGGTAGTAGGCCGTGGCCAGGCCATGACCGCCACCACCGATGATCACCACGTCATAGGAAGACTTAAGCTCTTTCGGTGCCGGCAGATCCACCTCGACGGGATACTCCGAGCTGAGCCCGTATTTCAGGAGATTGAAAGGCATGGGGCCTCCAAAGAGCTGCGTTGTGTGTGGGCTTGCTGTACGGCAGCGGTCACCGTGTTTTTCATCACAAACGCGATGGTCATCGGGCCGACTCCACCGGGTACCGGAGTAATGGCCGAAACGTGGGGCAGGGCGCTTTCGAAATCGACATCGCCCACCAGACGGCTACGGCCGCCCTCATCAATGCGATTGATGCCGACGTCGATGACCACCGCGCCGATCTTGAGCCAGCTAGCATCAATCATCCGTGGGCGGCCAACGGCGGCGACTACGATGTCGGCCTGACGGCACAGGGCCTTGGCGTTCACGCTGCGTGAATGCAGTATGGTGACCGAGCAATGAGCCTTGAGCAGCAAGGCGGCCATGGGTTTTCCGACAATGTTGGAGCGGCCGATGACCACTGCGTGCTTGCCGCTCAGGTCTCCGCAGGCATCTTCCAGTAACTGCATGCAGCCACTAGGGGTGCAAGGCGTCAGAACGTTGCGACCCTGGCTTAGGCCGCCGACGTTTTCGCTGTGGAAGCCGTCCACATCCTTGCCAGGAGCGATGGCCTGTAATGCTCGGGTTTCTTCGATGTGCGAAGGCAAAGGCAACTGCAGAAGGATGCCGTTGACACTGTCGTCATCGTTCAACTCGGCGATGAGCTTGAGCAACTGCACTTGGGTTGTGTCGGCATTCAGGCGGTATTCAAGCGAGCGGATACCGGCTTCTTCGGCGCGCAGAATTTTATTGCGCACGTAGACCTGACTAGCCGGATCCTGGCCAACCAAAATCACCGCCAACGCTGGTTCGATGCCATCGGCTTTGAGGCGTTGGACATCGGCTTTGATCAGGGACATAACGCGATTAGCGGCAGCTTTCCCGTCGATTAGTTTGGAGGTGCTCATCGGAAAATTACCGTTCTGTCCATGTTGAGGAAGACACGGTGTTCAAGGTGGTATTTCACCGCCTTGGACAGCGCCACGGTTTCGGTGTCGCGCCCAATGGCTACCAGATCCTCTGGCAGATAGGCATGATCAACACGCTGTACTTCCTGCTCGATGATCGGGCCTTCGTCCAGATCGCTGGTAACGTAGTGAGCGGTGGCGCCGATCAGTTTTACACCACGCTCGTACGCTTGGTGGTATGGCTTAGCACCCTTGAAACCAGGCAGAAATGAGTGGTGAATGTTGATGGCCTTACCCGAGATCTGTTTGCAGAGGTCGTCGGAGAGGATCTGCATGTAACGGGCGAGCACCACCAGATCAGTGCCGGTTTCGTCGACTACCTTCATCAGTGCGGCTTCCTGTTGAGCCTTGGTCTCCTTGGTCACCGGCAGGTAGATGAAGCGAATGCCTTCACGCTCGGCCATTGGACGCAGGTCGAGGTGGTTGGAGACGATGGCGGTGATGTTCATGTCCATCTCTCCTTTGTGGTAGCGATACAGGAGATCAGTGAGGCAGTGGTCGAATTTGCTGACCATCAGCAGCACGCGCATAGGCTCTCGGGTGTCATGCAGTTCCCACTGCATATCAAAACCCTTGGCGACGTCATCGAAACCGGCCTTTAACTGCGCGATGTCACCGACGTGACCATCGTTGAAACGGAACACCGCACGCATGAAGAACTTGCCGCTGAATTCATCGTCGAACTGCGCCATTTCACCGATGTAGCAAGCGTTGCCTGCAAGGTATGAGGTGATCGCCGCAACGATGCCGGAGGTCGCCGGGCAGCTGATTTTGAGAATGAAATGGTTCTTTTCGTGTTGCATCACATGTCCTCAGAGAAATGGCGGCAGCTGAAAGCGATCGAAATTCAGGGGTGAAAAATGTTTTCTGATATGAATAAAAATTCCCATTAGGAATTATTTATTCCTGTGTCGGATTTATAGGCGAAAGAATCCTGCGAGTCCAGAGCTATCTGGAAACATTTTTGCCTGTCAGGAATATTTTGATTTGTTACTGTCTGGCGGCCGAGGCGGCCCACGCCCGGGATTCGGTTGTGGATACGCCTGGGTGGTGGTGGGAGATTAGCGTTGTAAGCGCTTTCTTGCGGGTTTATCAGTGGGTCAGATTACTCCGCTTGCGACCCATAATTCATGATCGACAGCAGTTTAATTGGAACCCTAACCAGTTCTTCCGGGCCATGAGGGATATCACCGTCGAAGGTCAGGCTGTCTCCCGCCTCCATGTGATACAGCTTATTGCCATGGCGATACACGAGTTCGCCTTCCAGCAGGTGCAGGAACTCGGTGCCGGGATGAGAGAAGGTCGGGAACTCTTCGCTGGCGTCGTCCATAGTGACCATGTACGCCTCGAAGCTTTTCTTCGGCCCACGTGTGTGGTTGAGCAGATGATATGTGTGGCCTTTCTCTGTTCCCCGACGCACCACCTCCAGCCCTTCATCACGCTTGACCAGCAGGGCGCTGCTACCTGGCTGGTCGTATTGGCTGAATAGCTTGGACATTGGCATACCCAGTACATCGCACAGACGACTCAGGTTGTCGAGGCTGGTCGATACCTGGGCGTTTTCGATCTTGCTCAACATGCCTTGGCTGATACCGGCGATCCGTGCGACGTCTGAGAGTTTCAGATCCTGAGCCTGCCGCTGCCGTTTGATCTCAATGCCCAAATACTGCTCAAGCTTCAATTTCGGCTGTGTTTCGGTTGGCATATTCATTACCCGTGCACTGTTTCCGCTCAATAAAAAATATTTCGCACTGGGAATGTGCGAAATGCAGAGCTCGGTGTAAGGTGTCCGAGCCAATATTCCTCTAGAGAAATGAATATTCCCATATAAACAGAAGAAAATCTCCCAACAAAGGAGAAATGATCTTGATTCCCGACTTTGGCAAGCAGCTTGCATTCCTATTGGGAAAATAAGTTTCCCCATCGGAATATGGAGCAGAGACAAAATGTTACCAGCAGAGACCCAGCGTCTGATTGAAAAGCACGGCATCAAGTATGTGCTTGCGCAGTTCGTGGATATCCATGGTTCCGCCAAAACGAAGTCGGTACCTATCTCAGGCCTGCCGATGGTTGCCGAAGCTGGTGCGGGCTTTGCCGGTTTTGCCATCAGTGGCATGGGTATGGAGCCGCATGGCCCAGACTTCATGGCCAAGGGCGATCTGTCAACGCTAACTCCAGTGCCATGGCAACCAGGTTACGGTCGCATTGTTTGCATCGGCCACGTCAATGGCGAACCATGGCCTTACGACAGTCGCTACGTCCTGCAGCAGCAAGTAGAGCGGCTCAAAGTTAAAGGCTGGACGCTTAACACTGGTCTGGAGCCCGAGTTCAACCTGATGCGCCGGGATGCCAGTGGCAAGTTGCAATTGGTCGATGCCAGCGACAACCTGGACAAGCCTTGCTACGACTACAAAGGCCTGTCGCGCTCCAGAGAGTTTCTCGAAAAGCTCACTGAAGCGCTGCAGCCAGTGGGTTTCGACATCTATCAGATCGATCACGAAGATGCCAATGGCCAGTTCGAGATCAACTACACCTACAGCGATGCCATGGAGTCGGCTGACCGTTTCACGTTCTTCCGAATGGCCGCCGGTGAGATTGCTAATGATCTTGGCATGATCTGTTCGTTCATGCCGAAGCCTGATCCGAAGCGTGCTGGCAACGGCATGCATTTCCACCTCTCTATTGCCAGCGCTGAGAGCAAAAACCTGTTCTTCGATGCCTCTGACAAGAACGGTATGGGCTTGTCGAAGTTGGCCTATCACTTTGCGGCAGGGTTGCTCGCCCATGGCCCAGCGCTTTGTGCCTTTGCTGCACCAACCGTCAACTCGTACAAGCGTCTGGTAGTCGGAAATTCGCTTTCCGGAGCTACTTGGGCGCCGGCTTTTATCGCCTTCGGCGCCAACAACCGTTCGGCCATGGTTCGTGTGCCTTACGGCCGTCTTGAATTTCGCCTCCCGGACGCTGGCTGTAACCCATACCTGGTCAGTGCCGCGATCATCGCTGCGGGCCTGGACGGTATCGAACGGCAGTTGATGCCCGATCAAATCTGCAACGAAAACCTTTACAGCTTGGGACTGGAAGCCATTGCGGCGAAGGGCATTAAAACTTTGCCGCAGTCGCTCAAAGAAGCCTGCGATGCGCTTGAAGCTGACCCGCTGTTTGCCGAAGTGATGGGCAAGGAAATTGTCAGTGAGTTTATCAAGCTCAAGCGCATGGAGTGGGTGGAATACAGCCGCCACGTTTCGGACTGGGAAGTGAATCGCTACACCGAATTTTTCTAACCCTCTCGTTTAACCCGTTGTTTCTGATGCCCAGCCAATGGGTTGGGCATCTTCTGCCCAGGAGTTATGAATATGTGTGGAATCGTGGGTCTTTACCTGAAAAATCCTGCGCTGGAATCCCAGCTCGGCAAACTCTTTGAGCCAATGCTCGAAGCCATGACCGATCGTGGCCCGGACAGCGCCGGCTTTGCCATCTACGGTGATGAAGTGGGTGACAGTTGGGTCAAGTTGACGTTGCAGGCAACTACCGAGGGTTATGAATTTAAGGCGCTGATTGCAGCTCTGGAAGGCAAGCTCGGTGCGTCGCTGGACTGGTTCCAGAATGCCAGCGCCGTGGTGCTGAAGGTCAAGGCAGAAGAGTCTGTGGTGCGTGCTGTGCTGGGTGAGCTGGCCCCAAGCGTACGCATCATGAGCGCCGGCAAGAGCATCGAAATTCTCAAGGGCATGGGTTTGCCAAAAGAGATCTCCGAACGTTTTGGTTTGGGCAGCATGAAAGGTAGCCACATCATCGGTCACACCCGCATGGCCACCGAAAGCGCCGTAACCATGGAAGGCAGTCACCCGTTCTCCACTGGTGCCGATCTATGCCTAGTGCACAACGGCTCTCTGTCAAACCACTTCCGCCTGCGTCAGGAATTGCGTCGCGAAGGGATCAACTTCGATACGGACAACGACACCGAAGTTGCTGCCGGCTACCTGGCCTGGCGTCTGCAGCAGGGCGACTCTTTGAAGACTGCGCTGGACAGTTCGCTGGAAGCACTGGATGGCTTTTTCACCTTCGCCGTAGGCACCCGTAACGGTTTTGCGGTGATCCGAGATCCAATCGCGTGTAAGCCGGCGATCCTCGCCGAGACCGACGACTACGTTGCTATGGCCTCGGAGTACCAAGCGCTGTCGAGCCTGCCGGGTATCGAGAAAGCCAAAGTCTGGGAACCCGTTCCCGCCACCATGTACATCTGGGAACGCGAGTCGGCTTAAGGAGCACGCACATGAAAACTATCGATTTTTCCACTTCCACCGTGCGCGACCTCAACCAGGCGCTGCACGATCAAGTTAAAAATCTCGAAGAGCGCGAGTGGGTGGTGATGCATCCCAACGGTGCTCACAACCTGGCAGTTGGCGTCAACGAAGCAGTGTCCGTGGATATTCAGGGACACGCCGGTTACTACTGCGCCGGTATGAACCAAAAAGCCTCAGTCACCGTACACGGCAACGTCGGTGTGGGTTGCGCCGAGAACATGATGTCCGGCTACGTGCGGGTCAAAGGTAGCGCCTCGCAAGCAGCTGGAGCTACCGCTCATGGCGGCTTGCTGGTGATCGAAGGCGATGCCGGTGCGCGCTGCGGCATCTCCATGAAAGGCATCGATATCGTGGTAGGCGGCAGCATCGGACACATGAGCTGCTTCATGGGCCAGGCCGGGCGCTTGGTGGTTTGCGGCGACGCAGGTGATGCGCTAGGTGACTCGCTGTACGAGACCAAAATCTTCGTTAAAGGCAAGGTTGAGTCGCTGGGGTCGGACTGCATCGAGAAAGAGATGCGCGCCGAGCATATCGAGGAGTTGCAAGAACTGCTCAACCGCACCGGTTTCAACGAGAAGGCGTCGGACTTCAAACGCTACGGTTCGGCCCGTCAGCTATACAACTTCAAAGTCGATAACGCCTCAGCGTACTGATTCAGGAGCAAGAACATGAGCGAGAAAACCCCTCCAGTCCTGCGCGAATCGGCCACCTTCGATCGCCTGACCATCCAAGAAATTCAGCGTGCTGCGGAAACGGGCATCTATGACATTCGCGGCGGCGGCACCAAGCGCAAGCTACCGCACTTCGATGACTTGTTGTTGCTGGGTGCTAGCGTTTCCCGTTACCCGTTGGAAGGCTACCGCGAGAAGTGCGGCACCGATGTGATTCTCGGCAACCGATTCGCCAAAAAACCGATCCACCTCAAGATTCCAGTGACCATCGCGGGCATGAGCTTCGGTGCGCTGTCGGCTAACGCCAAGGAAGCCCTGGGCCGTGGCGCGACCATTGCGGGCACGAGCACCACCACCGGTGACGGGGGCATGACCCCGGAAGAGCGCGGTCAGTCGCAACATCTGGTCTATCAGTACCTGCCTTCGCGTTACGGCATGAACCCGGATGACCTGCGCAAAGCCGATGCCATCGAAATTGTGTTGGGTCAGGGTGCTAAACCGGGTGGCGGCGGCATGCTGCTGGGCATGAAAGTGACCGAGCGTGTCGCAGGCATGCGAACTTTGCCGATCGGCGTCGATCAGCGTTCCGCTTGTCGTCACCCTGACTGGACAGGGCCAGACGACTTGGCGATCAAGATCGCCGAGATCCGTGAAATCACCGATTGGGAAAAACCGATTTACGTGAAGATTGGTGCTAGCCGCCCTTACTACGACGTCAAGTTGGCGGTGAAAGCCGGTGCCGATGTGATCGTGCTCGATGGCATGCAGGGTGGTACTGCGGCAACTCAGGAAGTGTTCATTGAACACGTTGGCATCCCGATTCTACCAGCCATTCCACAGGCAGTGCAGGCACTGCAGGAAATGGGTATGCACCGCAAAGTGCAACTGATCGTATCCGGCGGTATCCGCAACGGTGCTGACGTGGCCAAGGCCATGGCGCTTGGCGCTGATGCAGTGGCAATCGGCACGGCAGCATTGATCGCCCTCGGCGACAATCATCCGCGTCTGGACGAGGAGCTGAAGAAGATCGGTTCTGCTGCTGGTTTCTATGACGATTGGCAGAACGGCCGTGACCCGGCAGGTATCACCACCCAAGATCCCGAGTTATCGAAACGGCTCGATCCGATCGAGGGCGGACGCAGACTGGCGAACTATCTGCGTGTATTGGTGCTTGAAGCGCAGACCATGGCGCGCGCCTGCGGTAAATCCCATTTGCATAACCTCGATCCCGAGGATCTGGTGGCATTGACTGTGGAATCGGCAGCAATGGCCCGCGTGCCTCTGGCAGGAACATCTTGGATTCCAGGTAAGCAGTACTAAGACGCTAAGCACCTCTGAGCGCGCTTGCCCTCGATAGTAATTTGTCGCTGGCGAGTGCGCTTTTACAAATGCTTCAACTTCTAGTTATTCCCTCGAGAGATCACGCATGCCAATCACGTCTACCTAGCTTTCTGCCTGATTCTTTGTGTGCCTAAGTCACTTCGTTTGACTTTGACAGCCCTAGTGCTGGGCAGCTAGTCGCTCCTTCGGGTCAACGAGACCCGGCTAGTCAACCTAACTCAAGTCCTACTTATTCCAGCGTCATGAGCACCGCGAGCGTCATGTTGATGAACGGAGCGCTGTGGATATGGATGGGTGAACACACCGCGGCCGACTCTGATCGTATCCCTGACATCTCGTTCGTCAGTGATGATGGGATGCGAACATTGACAGGGCTGATCCCAGTCAACGCGAACTGGTGTCTAGATGACCTTGCTCCTCCGGTGCGTGATGCGTTGCTCGACAATTACGGCAAACTCATTGATGACTGGTTGAATATGCGATGGGATTCACCGGGTATCACCGCTCCGGGAAACTCGCGTTGTCAATGAGCTCAAGTACATAGCTGCTACTTTAAAATTAGGGCCGTTCGCAAAGTGATCTTGTTGGCAGCCGAGTCATCCACACTACAGCATCATCGCGATGTAGTGAGTTTTGTGCATTTCAACATCAGCCACACAGGGACTGATGTTGGGTTTAGCTCATTAAAGGCTGGAGCGAATGGCGCCACCGTCAATCAGAAGATTTTGTCCCGTCAGATAACCCGCATGGATGCTACAGAGGAAAGCACATAGCGCACCCAGTTCCTGCGATGAACCGAAGCGTTTTGCGGGTATGTCCTGTCGGCATTCAGTGAGGAATGCTTCATTGTCTTGACCCAGCTCTTCTGCAGCAGCGATCAGGTTGTCACGTAGCCGATCGGTATCGAATGAACCTGGCAATAGGTTGTTGATCGTCATGTCGCGACTGGCAATGTTCTCCTGCCGTGCCAGTCCTGCAATGAAGCCCGTTAGAGCACTGAGCGCACCGTTTGATAACCCCAAGCTCTCGATAGGCGAGTTGACCGCGCTTGAGGTGATGTTGATGGTTCGCCCAAAGCCTCGTTCGGCCATACCGTCCACTGTGGCCTTGATCATCTCGATAGGGGAGAGCATGTTGGCATCCAGGGGCTTTAAGCCAGGTATCGCGGTCCCATTCACGGAAATCTCCGGGAGGAGGCCCGCTGGCGTAGTTGACCAGAATATCGAAATGCTCATGAGCAGCCAGGGCGGACGACCGGCCTGCCTGAGTCGAAATGTCTCCGGCCACGGCAATGACAGTCACTCCTGGTTTGAGCGCTCTCAGCTCCCCCCCGCGGTTTCATTGAGTACCTGTTCGCCTCGGGCGGTGATTACAACATTCACACCTTTGCTGGCAGCGCATACCAGGGCCCAACGTCCCGCAATCCCAAGGTTCATGCATGTTCTCCTGACGGCAGTTCAAAGATAGTTGTCGAGGACAAAGCGATGCTCACACATGCCCCACCGCAGCAGGCAGGTTAGTCGGTCGAGTGGTGATCCCCATGAACCGTCGCACCCGTTCAGCTTCAGCGTCGCAGCGTATGGCTTCGGGTGCAGCGTCCAGTTGCACAATCCCATTCTCCATGAAGACGACACGGTCGGATATCGACATGGCAAAATCCATTTCATGGGTGACGATCACCATCGTCATTCCCTCGTCAGCCAGCGCGCGTATGACGTTCAGCACGTCGCCAACCAACTCGGGATCGAGCGCTGACGTCGGCTCATCGAACAGCATGATGTCCGGTTCCATGGCTAGCGCACGCGCAATGGCCACTCGCTGTTGTTGGCCGCCGGAAAGCTGATGTGGGTACTTATGTGCATGTGCCAGCAGGCCTACTTTATCGAGAAGACGGTAGGCGCGTTCGTTACTGAATGTTTTCTTCAACCCGTGATAGCGAGGGGCGAGGGTGACATTGTCCAGAATGGTCCGATGTGGAAACAGGTTAAAGCTCTGAAACACCATGCCTATTCGCCGAACGCCACGTCGAATTCGCCCGGTGTTCGGCGCATCGGTGTGACTGATGAAGGCTTGTCCATAGAGTTCGATCGTTCCTTCATCAATGCTTTCCAGCCCGTTGATGGTTCGAATCAGCGATGTTTTGCCCGATCCCGATGGACCGATGATCGACACAACCTGGCCCGCACTGATAGTGAGATCGATCCCTTTCAGAACCTGATGGTCACCGTAGCATTTATGGATATTGCACAGTTGCAGTGGGATTTGAATGGCGTCAGAGGACGCTTCACGGCGCTTGGCAGGTTGGGTAACTAGCGTGTTACGAAGCGCGGTTAATGCCGTTTCATTCAGGGTTTGGGGTTTGCGTTTGTTGAGATCCAGCGAACGCTCCAACCATTGCAGCAGCCAACTGAACACGGTAACGACAAGTACGTAGTAGGCGCCCACAGCGGCCAAGGTTTCCATCACCAAAAAATTCTGTGCGTAAAGCCGCTGGCCCACGGTCAGGATCTCAGTGAGTGAAATTACCGAAACCAACGAAGTCAGCTTCACAACGGTGATGTATTCGTTGATCAGCGTAGGCAGTGAAATTCTGAATGCCTGAGGAATGACGATCAGTCGCTCGATGCCGGCCATCCCGATGGCTAGCGCTCGTCCCGCCTCTTTTTGGCCCTTTAGCACGGAAAGCAATCCGCCACGGTGAATCTCGGCCATGTATGCGGATTCGGTCACCACCAATGCGATCAGGCCTGAGTAAAAGGGGTTCTGAAGTACGGTGCTGGCTGAGGGAAACATCTGCGGAATGTTGTAGACGAACACCACAAGGACCAACAACGGAATGCTACGAAACAGCCAGATGTAACATGTGGCTGGAATACTCAGGGCGCGGCGGTTGGACAGCTTGGCCGAGGCCAAGAAAAATCCAATAACCAAACCCAGCACCCACGTCAGTGCGCTGAGTTCGATGACGACCAGACAGGCTTTCCAGAACGCGGACATAGAGAACAACGAGATGAAGTAAACCCAGTCAAATTGCATATGAACCTCGAGTGGCCGCTTGCAGAACAAGCGGCTTGAAATCGATCAGCGGGATTTATTGAGACACTTCTTCCAGGTTGTATTTCTTCAGAATTGCCGCGTACTCACCGCTGGCTTTAGTCTTTTCAAATCCTTTGAGCAATGCTTGGTAGGTTTCCTCGTTTCCGGTTTTTACATAAATGCCGAGGATCTGCGGGTAGATCTGTTTCTTTGACGCAATCGCCACACGGCCGTTAGCTCGTTGAACGATCATGTCCGCCGCAGCGCCAATTTCGACCTGAGCCTGAACGTTGTTCGACAATAGCGCCTGAGTCACCTCTGGGGTCGAGGGGTACTCATTGACGGTAATGGCGCCTTTGCCATTGGGTTCGCAATACTCGGTGGAGAGCTGGCGAAATTTAGGGACCCATGAGCTAGCTTGCAGCAAACCGAGCTTCAGCCCGCACAAGGCTTCCGGCGAACTTGCATCAAGCTTACTGCCCGTCGGCATCAGTACTGAGGCCCCCGACTGGGCGTATGCGATGGTCTGTGCCTGCGCTTGGCGTTCAGGGGTGATGTACATGCCAGAAATGACGACATCGTATTTTCCAGACTTCAAACCCATAATCAGGGTAGGAAATTTGGTGTCCAGGAAGCTGCTGGTAAGCCCCATGTTTTTCGCGATGGCGGTAATCAACTCGGGATCAGCACCGACGATATTGTTGTTGGCATCGTAGGATTCGAAGGGTGGGTAAGTGATTTCCATGCCCACCTTCAGTTTCCCAGGTTCTTGAGTGACGGCAGCCATGGCTCCAGTGGCAAACATCATGGAGCTGGCGATCAGTCCGGATCGAACAAAGCGGGAGTTCAGTGTCATGTTGCATGCTCCGATAAAAGGGGTAGCGAAGGGAGAAAACGCATCAAGTGCTTTGAGCGTTGTTCGAGTCGTGGTCGGGGCAGTAAAAATTCCCGCGTCCGTTGAGTGACGAGGGGGAGTTGCAGGTTTTCTTATTGTTCTCATGTTCTTCTCCCAGGTGTGTATCCCAAGCTCAGTGAATTACAGCGCAATCGTCAGTCCGATCTTCGGGCGTTGTCCGTCATCGGAAGCTGTTTACAAACCAGTCTCCGATGACTTTGTTATTGCTACAGGGTGCCTCAGATAAAGTTGATCCAGGTCGCTTTGATCTCACTGTATTTGTCGAAGGCATGCAGCGATTTGTCTCGCCCATTGCCCGATTGCTTGAAGCCACCGAAGGGCGCGGTCATATCGCCTGCGTCGTATTGATTGACCCAGACGCTACCCGCGCGCAGTGCTCGGGAAACGCGATGCGCGCGCCCAAGGTCACGAGTCCACAACCCTGCGGCAAGTCCGTATTCGGTGTCGTTGGCAATCGCAATGGCTTCGTGCTCATCAGCGAAAGTCAGCACGCTCAGCACGGGACCGAATACCTCCTCCTGTGCGATTCGCATTGCGCTATTCACACCGTTGAAAATGGTGGGTGTAAGGTAGGTACCACCGCTCTGTTCGAGTACCTGCTGACCACCCTCACACAACACAGCACCCTCTTTCTTCGCGATCTCTACATATTCGAGCACTTTATCCATTTGCTGGCGGTCGACAATGGCACCCAATCGTGTTGCAGGATCCAGCGGGTTGCCGGGTTGCCAGTTTCGCAACTCGTTCCGGACTTTAGCGAGAAGCGCTTGTTGAATGGAGGAGTGGACCAGCAAGCGGGATCCGGCGGTGCATACTTCGCCTTGATTAAACGCAATGCCGGCAGCCACGGCTTCTGCTGCGCGATCGAGGTCGGCATCTTCGAACACGATGTGTGGGCTTTTTCCGCCAGCCTCCAGCCAGACCCGCTTCATGTTTGACTGACCGGACGCCACCAACAGTTTTTTCGCGATGGCGGTCGAACCGGTAAACGCAAGTACATCAATATCCGCGTGTAACGCCAGCGCATTGCCCACGCTGTGCCCGAAGCCGGGCAGCACGTTGAACACACCATCAGGAACACCGGCTTCCTTGACTAACGCGGCAATTCGGATGGCGGTCAGTGGTGACTTTTCCGAAGGCTTGAGGATGACGGAATTACCCATGGCCAGCGCCGGGGCGATTTTCCAGCAGGCCATTTGCAGCGGAAAATTCCATGGCACGATGGCCGCGACGACACCGGCGGCTTCCCTAGTTATCAGACCGACCTGGTTAGCTGGAACAGGGGCGATTTCTCCATACAGTTTGTCGATGGCCTCCGCTGTCCAGGCCACGCACTCTGCCGAACCGGGGACATCCAGCGTCAGCGAATCGCTGATGGGTTTGCCCATGTCCAACGTCTCGAGTAGGGCAAGCTCTTCGGCGTGCAGGTCGATCAGTTGAGCGAATCGCAGTAGCACATTTTTACGCTGCGCAGGGGCGATCTGGCTCCATATGCCAGAATCAAAAGCACGTCGGGCACAGGCCACTGCCAGGTTCGCGTCATCTGCATCACAACTGGCGATCGAGGTCAGCAAGCGGCCATCGATCGGGCTGTGACAAGGGAAAGTCTCGCCGCTTGCAGCTTCACGGTAACGACCGTCGATGAACGCACGGCCCTCCAGTTTCAGCTCTGCGGCTTTGTGTTGCCATTCACTCAGGGACATCAGGTACTCCGGGATTATTCAGTCAATGGAGCTGTTCACTAACGGCTGCTTTCAGGAGGCCGAAACGAATGGCGCAGCCTCACGAATTTCAATAAGTGTGGGCTGGGCGCTGTCTCGGGCCTCCAGTAAACGTGCGTGCAGATCCTGGTGATCGACGGCACGCAGGCTGTTCCAGCCAAACCCTTCAGCGATCTTGATGAAGTCCGGTGTGTAGATGTCGACCCCCAGAGGCTCCACATCGCGCTTGATCATGGCGGTCTTGATTTCGCCGTAGCCGCTGTTGTTCCAGAGCACAACTATGATCGGCGCGTTGGCCTCGACGGCACTGCTCATTTCGCCCAGGGTGAACTGCAAGCCGCCATCGCCAATCAGGCAAACGACTGTGCTCAGGGGATCAGCGATTTTCGCGCCGATGGCGGCGGGCAGCCCATAACCGAGGGTGCCGTAGCCGGTGGATGAGTTGAACCAACGGCGTGGACCGTCGAGCTCGACCAAATGATTGCCGGTGTACACCGTCTGGGTGGAATCGCCGACGTAGCGGGCGTCTGGCAGCGCGTCAGTGAGGGTGTCGAACAGCCGTGCATAATCGCGCCAGCCTTGAAGCTCTAGGGCGACTTCTTCACGGACAGCCGCTGCGCGTTGCGCACCCGTACTTTGTGGTGTGGCTTGTTTACCCGGAAGACGTTCGAGTAAAGCGCGTATCGCCAGGCCAGCATCTGCAGTGATTGCAACGTCTGGCACGAAGTTGCGGGTGAGTTGGCTCGGATCGATGTCGATGCGAATCAGCTTTCCATTCAGTTTGAAGCCGCTGTTGAACACGACGTCATAGTCGGTTTCAGCCAGCTCGGTGCCAATCGCTAGCACGACATCCGCCTCGGCCGCCAGTTTTCGCACTGGCACCAGTGACTGGTTACTGCCCACCGCCAAGGGATGCCCCGGAGGAAGAATGCCTTTGGCATTGATGGTGCACGCCGTTGGCGCATCGAGTGCGCCGGCCAGCGCTCTGACTTCCTCATAGGCGGACTGGCATCCGCCACCGATCAACAGGAGAGGGCGCTGAGCATTTTCAAGCAGCGCGATGGCGGTATTTACTGCGTCAGGATCGGGGGCGATGCGACCTTGAACGGGCAGATCCAGTAAAGGCAAGTGATCGGCGCTGCTCTCGATCAAGTCCAGTGGTATCTCAATATGAACCGGTTGCGGGCGCCCACCCTTGAACAGGCTGAACGCACGCAGCAGCACTTGTGGCAATTGTTCGAGGCTCAGGACCGTGTGGCTGAACGCGGTTACACCCGCAATCAAATTACGCTGGCTGGGCAATTCGTGAATAAAGCCGTTACCCAGACCCAGACGCGCCCGTTCGTTCACACTGGAGATCACGAGCATTGGTATTGAGTCCGCATAGGCTTGGCCCAGCGCCGTGGCAATGTTGGTCATGCCTGGACCGGTAATGCAGAAGCACACGCCCGGTTTGCCTGTAACGCGGGCATAACCGTCGGCCATGAAGCCGATGCCTTGTTCATGGCGGGGTGTCACATGACGAATCGAGCTATTCGGCAGCCCTCGATAGAGCCCGATGGTGTGTACGCCGGGAATACCGAAGACGGTGTCCACGCCCCAATGTTCCAACTGATTAACCAGGTATTCGGCACAAGTTGTCATTAAATCACTCCAGAAGTTTACAAATTATCGGCTTATAGCGCTGGCGGCCATGCGGCAAGCCAGCGCCTCTCGGGATCAGCGGCCCAGTCTTCCTGCCATTATTTTTTCTTCATCCGGCGTCAGGGTTGGTGGCCATGGCAATGCGAAGGGGCCGTTGGGGCCGTAGACGTTTTGCGGTTCCGGAAAGAGCATCAGCAGGGCCCAGTACAGGACTGCGGCGAGTACCAGCGACACCACAAGGCTGACGTCGACGTTGCCGACCAGATAAGCCAGAGGACCGACGAACTGCCCGGGAATGTTGACGAAGCACAGGCCGATGGCTGCGCTGGGAATCCACGCCCCCAGCCCCCGCCAGTTCCAGCCGTGCTCGAACCAGTACGCGCCGCCTTTCAACCGACGTGTGAACACTTGCAGGTCATCGGCGTGATAGAAGCCGCGACGGAATATCAGCCCGAGTCCCAGCACGACCATCCACGGAGTCGTGCAGGTCACGATCAGCACTGCGAAGGTGGACACGCTTTGCACCAGGTTGAATCCGAACCGACCGACGAAAATAAACGCCACTGCAATCAGGCCGATGACCAATGTGGCCTTGGCACGGGTGAACAGGTTCGGTGCCAGGCTCGACATGTCCAGGCCAACGCCGTAGAGCGACGCTGTACCCGTGGAGAAACCGCCGATGAACGCGATGAGTGCCAACGGAATGAAATACCAGCCGGGCGAGACCGCCAGCAGGCCACCGACGTAGTTGTTGTCCGCCATGTACTGCGGGGCGTGTTGGGCGACGATACACGCGGTCGCGAGGCCGAACAGGAAGGGTGACAGCGTTGCCAGTTGCGCCAGGATGGTCGCACCGATAACCCGATACTTCGGAGTGCTGGCTGGAATGTAGCGTGCCCAGTCTCCGATTGATGCACCGAAGGAAATCGGGTTGCTCATTGCCAGAAGCGTAGAACCGATGAAAGCGGGCCAGAAGGTGTCGGGACTCGCCAATGACACCGTGCCGGCAAAGTCAGCATCAAAGGTGTCCTTGAAAGCAAAGATGCCGACAAAGAACAGGATGCTGGCGCTCCACACTGCGATCTTGTTGACCCACAGCATGAACTGGAAGCCGTAGATACAGATCACCAGCACCAGGAAGGCGAAGAATCCGTAGATCAAGGCTAAGGACAGGTTGCTTTCCGACAGGCCGATCAACCGATGGAGTGCACCTTGCAGTGCGTCCCCCGCGCTCCAGACTCCGATGGAGAAAAACGCGATCGCAACCAGCAACGCGAGGAAGGATCCGACAATGCGCCCATGCACACCGAAATGCGCACCTGATGAAACCGCATTGTTAGTTCCATTGATCGGACCCAACAGCGACACCGGCGCAAGAATGATCGAGCCCAGTACTACGCCCAGGACGATCGAGGCTACACCCGCCCAGAACGACAAACCGAACAGCACGGGGAAGGCCCCCAGCATGCAGGTGGCGAATGTATTGGCTCCACCGAAAATCATTCGGAAGAGGTCGAAAGGGGACGCACAACGATCTTTGTCGGGAATGCGTTCAACACCAAAGGTCTCTATACGCGTTAACGAGACGTGACTATCCTGTTGATGCGACATAGGTCACCTCAAAGTTTGGAATGGGGCAGATGTTTTGAAAGGCAGGCGTACGGCTCTTTGGCCGTTCCGCGTCTTTTCGCTAGCTCGACAGCGCCAGAGGACTGCGTCGGGCAGGCACCGGCAACATCAAACATTGAGCGGTGGTCGGAAATTCTTGAAGCCTTTTATTGTTGTACATGGCTCGTTTTCCACGTTGAGAGGAGAGACGGAGGCACGCTTCACGAGCCTCCTGTCCAATTAGCGCCGAATGACTCCCGGTAACACACAGAGCATCTCGTAAAGTAGATTCGCGCCTAACAATGAGGTGTTGCCTGACAGGTCATAGGGCGGCGAAACCTCAACCACATCGCAACCGATCAAATCCAGCCCCCAACAGCCGCGAATGATCTCCAGTGCCTGAATGGTGGTCAGCCCTCCGACCTCTGGAGTGCCGGTGCCCGGTGCCCATGCGGGATCGATACCGTCGATATCGAACGACAGGTAAACCGGGCCGCCGCCGACTTTTGCCCTTACTTCCTCCATGAGTGGTGTCAACGATTTGTGCCAGCACTCTTCGGCCTGCACCACGCGAAAGCCTTGCCGGCGACACCATTCAAAATCTTCCGAGGTGTAGCCCTGGGCGCGCAGGCCGATCTGGACCACACGGTCGCAATCGAGCAGCCCTTCCTCGACGGCGCGGCGAAACGTCGTGCCGTGAGCGATCTTTTCGCCGAACTGCAGATCGTTGACATCGGCATGGGCGTCAATGTGGACCAAACCGACCTTGCCATGTTTCTTGTGAATAGCACGCAAGATGGGCAAGGTGATGGTGTGATCACCGCCCAAGGTCAAGGGAACAATGTTGTGTTCAAGGTGGGCGTCGTATGCCTCTTCGATAATTTTCACTGCCGCCGGCAGGTTGAATGTGTTGATGGCCACGTCACCGACATCGGCAATGGACAATGAGTCGAAGGGCGCGGCGCCGGTGGCCATGTTGTAGGGGCGAATCATGACCGACTCGGCCCGAATTTCACGAGGCCCGAATCGAGTACCCGGCCGAAGGGAGGTGCCAATGTCCAGCGGCACCCCGATGAACGCCACATCAAGGCCTTCAGCGCTAGCGAAGTGGGGCAGGCGCAGCATCGTGGCGATGCCACCGAAGCGTGGCATCTCGTTGCCACTGAGTGGTTGGTGAAAAACTTTGCTCATGATTGATGTCCTCAGGCGTTGTTGAGTACTACTGCAGATCCCGAAGGACGGCTTCGAAACTCTCGATAAACAGGTCCGCATGCTCGCGTTCAAAAACAAGTTGCGGTCTCACTTTCAAAATGTTTTCCAGGGGGCCGGCGGAACTGATCAGTACTCCGCACTCGCGCAGGCCATTCACAACGCGGCGCGTGTGCTCGGCGGCTGGAGCCTTGGTCGCGCGGTCGGTCACCAGTTCGACACCCAGAAACATTCCTGAACCGCGCACATCGCCGATCAGTTCGTAGCGCTTGGCGAGTTCCTCGATTCCACTCTTGAGGTAAGCGCCAATGGCGGCGCAGTTGTTCAGAAGACCTTGGCCCTGGATGACTTCCAGTACTGCATTGGCGGCCGCACAAGACACCGGGTTGCCGCCAAAAGTGTTGAAGTAACGGGCGGTACGGCCGAACTCTTCGACCACCTCTGAACGCATCACGGCAGCGGCAATCGGTTGGCCATTGCCCATGGGTTTGCCCATGGTGACGATATCCGGGCGAACGCCATGGCGCTCGAAGCCCCACATGTGTGAGCCGGTACGCCCGAATCCGGATTGCACCTCGTCGGCGATGTACAACAAGCCTTCTTGCTGCGCCACGTCGATGGCTTCCTTCATGAAGCCTGCAGGGTCGGCGAGCACGCCATCGCTGGCAAAAATTCCGTCAAGCAAAATGGCGGCAGGTTTGATTCCGCTTTCGCGCATATCGCGGATTGCTGCCCGCACATCATCGGCAAAAATCTTCGAAACGTTCTCGGCGCCTAATCGGTAAGCGTCAGGCGCTCTGACGGTGCGAACGAAAGCGCCCATAGGAACACCGGCTCCTAAAGATGGCGAGGCCGCCGACACTTGTTCGGTAATGCCGTGGTAAGCCAACTGAGTCACGATGACCCCGGTGCCACCGGTGTATTGCCGGGCGATACGCAAGGCCAGGTCGTTGGCCTCGCTGCCGGTGCACGTGAACATCACGTGGTTTAGTTCGGCTGGGAAGGTGGCCAGCAACTTTTCTGCATACCCGAGAATGCCTTCATGCAGATAACGGGTGTGCGTGTTGAGGACTTTCGCCTGTTCGCAAATCGCATTTACAACGTGCGGATGGCAATGGCCTACAGACGCGACGTTGTTGTACGCGTCGAGATAACGCTTGCCGTCCGCGTCGTAAAGCCAGACACCTTCACCCCTGATGATATGCAGTGGGCGCTCATAGAAGAGTCGATAGGCCGGTCCGAGTGCCTTGTCCCTACGCTCGATCAGTGAACGCTCTGTCGGGGACAAGCGGGCTGCATCAGCAGCGGTAAAACCATTGACCATAGTCATAGCGCGGCCTCCTGAGTACAGGCGTGACGGATCTGTTGTTGTGCTGATTCACGAGGAAGGTTTGCGAACGCTCGCAAACTGCTCCAGGCCAATGGGGCATTACGCAAGATGTAGGCACTGTTGTCCGGGTACACCGATGCGCGCCAGTTGGTGATGGCTACGGTCATCACCAGTCGTGCAGTGATCAGATCGAAAAGAATATGTTGCTCAAGATCCTCGAGCGGGCAGACCCGGTGATAGGCGGCTATGAATTCACAGGCCTGATCCAGCGGATTGCCTTCTCGCCCCAACTGATAGGAGGCAGCGACGGCCACATCGTTGATCAGCGGTGCGTGAACCATGTCGCCAAAGTCCAGGATGTTGCGGATCACGTCCGGCTGATCGGCATCGACGATTACGTTATGGAAGTTGAGGTCGTTATGAATGACCTGAGCGCGTAACCCTTTGAGTTGAGGCAGCGCATAGGTTTTGAAGTTGTCCAGGAAATGCCTGGCCAGTCGCCGATCTTCGTTGTTCGGGATGCACTCGATCAGGTCGGTCAGGCGCGAAGAGTGCTTGATGTCCCATAACAATTCGTGACCGGCTGCCGGGTGGAAAAAGCCTCTCAGTGCCAGACCCAGGCGGGCCAGTTGTGCACCCAGATCAGTTCTCAGCCTGCGGCTTGGTACGGCTACCCGATTCAACGGTGTGCCTTCAACAAAGGAAAACAGGCGAGCTAGCACTTTCTCAGTGTTCAGTACGATTTGCGTCTGATACTCACCTCGCAGGTTTGGGTAAACACGTTGAACAGGCAGCGCCGGATCGGTGTGAAGAATGTGCAGCAGCGCTTTGTTCTGAAAATCGGTGACGTGAGCGTCTTCCGCAGGGTTGGATAATTTCAGGAGATATTGCGAGCCATCAGTGCATTGCAGATGGAAATTCAGGTCGCGTTCGCCGGCAAGCTGCTCGGCGCGGGCTTGCAGGCTAAAGTATTCCAATGCCACGGCCTGGGCTTGCTCGTTCGACGCATGGGCCGCCGCGGAACTGAGGACTTGATCAACGGTAGGTAGTGTTTGAATCGTCACTGTCGTCACTCTATCGATAACAACGGAAGCCATGGGGCTTACCCCTAAAGCGTTGTGTCGAAGATATGACAAGGATGGATGTATCGTTTATAGCCAGATTTGTAATATTGATAAGTCCACTTTTGTTTTCCACCCTCCAGAAAAGCGTCGGAAAAGAGCTGACAGCCAGAAAATGCGGCCTTAGTATTTCTTCAGAATTACGATCTTGGATATATCCACTATGGCTTCACTTCTCCACGACCTGCTGATCGGAAAACTCGACAGGACCACCGACACCACACTGCAGCGGCAGATATGCAAGGTCATCCAGGAATCGATTCTGCAAGGACACCTTCCGGTGAGCTACAAGATGCCCTCGACCCGGGCTCTCGCCGAGCAGTTGGCGATCTCACGTGTAACGGCGTCACTGGCCTATGAGCGGCTGACTGACGAGGGTTATCTCTACGCTCGTCCCGGCAGCGGCACTTACGTCGCCGATACACTGCCCCAGGCTTATCTGAAGGACACCGAGCAAACAGGGCAGGAAAGTGCCGAGGGCTTATTGTCACTGCGCGGCAGCGCGATCACCGAGCGAGTCACGGGTCTATCCAGATCCGGCGGTGCTTTTGTACCCGGCGTTGCCGACGCGGATCTGTTTCCTTTCCATATCTGGAAACGCTTGCAGAACCGGTATTACCGCAAGCATCAAACAGAGCTTACCGGCTATGTCGAACATGGCGGCTATCGTCCGTTGCGTGAAGCGCTAGCGTCGTATCTCTATGCCTCTCGGGCGGTCAAATGCACCCCAGAACAAGTCATTGTCACCATGGGCACACACCAGTCTCTCGATCTGATTGCCAAATTGTTGACCGACCCGGGAGATAGCGTGCTGGTGGAGAGCCCTACACATTGGGGCGCGCCCGTGGTGTTTTCCGCCGCCGGATTACAGGTCCACACAATGGAGGTGGATGAGCAAGGGGCATGCTTGCCCGCCATCGAAGAACAGTCGGCTACCCGATTTGCCTTCATCACACCCTCGCACCAGTACCCGACTGGCAACATCATGAGCCTGCAAAGGCGTCGGGAATGGCTGGCTTTTGGCGAGGCGAAAGGAATCTGGATTCTGGAGGACGACTATGACAGCGAGTTCCGCTATGACATCGAACCATTGCCTTCACTGCAGGGGCTGGATGCTCGTCAGCGGGTGATCTACATGGGGACCTTCAGTAAAGTGACGTTTCCGGGCATGCGCCTGAGTTACCTGGTGGTGCCAGAATCTCTGGCGGACGCGTTCAGCAAGGGCATGACGCAACTTTACCGACCAGGATTTCTGCCCATCCAGGCGGCGATGGCGGATTTCATGCAGGAAGGCCATTTCGCCAGTCACATCCGAAAGATGCGGGCAATCTACGCGACGCGCAGGAGTCTGTTGCAGCAACACCTGAAGCATTACTTTGGTGATGCCGTGCAGTTTTCTTCGGGGCAGGCCGGGATCCACCTGGCAGTGACCATCGGCGGCGCGGGTACCGCTCGAAAAATGATTCAGTTAGCCCCTGCGTATGGCCTGACGCTAAGGGGTGCCTATCACATTGATCCGGACCGGCTCGACGATAACCTGTTGGTGCTGGGATACGGCGGTGTGAAAGAAGCGGATATCGAGGGTGCAGTGAAGCGCCTGAGAGGGCTGTATGACGTCGTTCAATCCGGGGAGGCGTAATCCCCTGAACATTACGCTGCCTCACGCAAAAGCTTCACGTACTTGTAGACAGTGGCTCTTCCCATCGACAGGACGTTGGCGATGTAATCCGAGGCACTACGGCCTTCAAAAGCGCCTTCGGCGAACAGGGCTTCCACCAGCAGTCGTTTATCGTTGCGTGTCAGTCCTGGCAGTGAAAGGTTATGTTCTTTGAGCCAGGCGTGCAAAAAGGTATTGATACGTTCTTGCCAGTCATCCCGGAACAGTGCATCAGGCTGCGGAAGCAGACGGCTGGGCTCGAAGAAGTTGTTCAATGCTTCTCGTGCCATTTCCAGTACTGTGAAATTCATATTGATGCATAACAGCACCTCTGGCTCGTCATCATCGTTTCTCAACACGCTGGTGATCGAGCGAATTTTCTGACCATTCCAGTTGAGTTTTTCGTAGGGGCCCAGGTTGCTGACGGATGCGAAGTCGCCGGGCAACTCATCCAAGGCAGAATCATCCCCCAACTGCCGTTTTGAAATGTTATTCGCGATATGAACGATTCTTTGCGTTTTTACATCGTGAAGGATGACTTCTGCGTGAGGAAAATAAAGCAACGCAATGCCGTCGGCGATGGTCTTGTAGTCGTTAAGTTTTTTCATGCTGGGGCAGATCGCAAGAGAGTCCATTAGGGGCACAAATGTAGCAGTTACGCGGTTTGACTACGAGCCATGGTTTAATGCAATCATGAGGCGGAACACAGCAGCGGGTCATATCGATTTTCGCAGGGACCTCAGTTGGTTGAAGACGGTTGTCCTGCTCATTTTCAGCTCGCTGGCCACAAAGTCAGCGGCATTTTTGCCCTCAAAAGCGCCTTCGATATGCAACGCTTCCACCAGCATCGTTCTGTCGTAGCGATTCAACCCCTCACGTGTCAAGTTGCGCTTTCGCAGCCAGCGCTGGATGAAAGTATTAATGCGTTTTTGCCAGTCGTCCTGAAACAGCGCGTCACGTCCAGGCTTGATTTGGCGAGGCATCAAGAACTGGGTGAGTACCGCAACCGCAGTGTCGAGTGCCGAGAAGTTTACATTGATGCAAAGCAGTGCCTCCGGCTCGTCCTCGTCGTTTTTCAACACAGTGGTAATCGAACGAGTTCGCTCATCCCTGTGGCTGGGATTCACATTGGGGGCAATTCTGTCGATGTCCTCCAGGTGTCCTGATACATAGAGAGTTGCGTGTGTCCTGGCATCGTGAATAGTCACCTCGGCATGGGGGGAGTACAGCGTCGCGATGCCATCAGCAATGGCTTTGTAGTTTTCAAGATTGTTCATGACGCGTACGCTCACAACGTGAGGAAGAAAGCGATAAACAGGGGGGAAACCACAGTCAGAATCAGGCCACTGACAACAGCATAGGGAATGACTTCTTCGGGGCATGTCGCGCGAACAATCGGCAAAGTTGAGTCAAGCGAAGTGACGCCGGTGGCGCCAATGCAGGCCAGAGGCGCTTTCATGCCGCAGATGTAAAGCAGGGTGATAGCCAGGAGTTCTCTCAGGAGGTCTGATATCAACACCATCGAGCCGTAGGACTCGCCCAGTGTTTCGCTGACCATTGCACTCGATAAACTCATCCAGCCGAATCCCGAAGCAATCACCAGTCCGATTTTGAGTGGCTCATCGACTATCCAGGCAGCTAGAAGTCCACCCGATAATGTGCCCACGACCGTGATGAGGGGAACGCTGATGGATCTGAAAGTGAAGAGATCGCGGCCCAACTTCATCTTGGCCAGTTCGATGCCCACCAGAAAAACCAGCACGCAAATCATGTCTCCCAGTGCGGGCGTCCAGATTTGCCGCGTGACCCATTCGATCGGCAAATGAGCATGGATTGCCCCCAAAGTGACAATGGACAAAGTGACGGTGCAGCTCTTCAACCCGGCGACAAGAGAACTGAGCAGTTGCGTCAGCTTGAAGGCAGGTTTGCGATCATTCGTGGCCGTGAACAGATAAATCAACAGCCAAGTGGCAAGGGTACAGGCCATGGCAAAGGTGATGCCGACAAGTAGGGATCTTGCCGCCAACTGCGGATTGCCGAGCACGCTGCCAAACTCTGCACCCAGCGAAAAAAGTAGCACCCAGACCAGTATCCCGACGCATCGTGAGACGTAGTTTCGATACTGATTGTTGACGTATTGGCCGAGCCCAAGCCCCAGGGCAAGTGCCAAAAGAATAGGCACAGTCGCCCATAGTGCGTTGTTCATTCTTTACTCTTGCTAGACCAGCGAGTGATTACCAATCGAAGTGAAAACGCCGACGGCACAGCGTCGGCGTCTTTCATCAGGCCATGCCGTGGCACTGAGCCAAGGCATGCCGGGAGAGATCAAAGTTCGGCGAGGAATTGCGAGACCTTTTCCAGGCCTTCTTTCAGGACCGAAAGATTGTTGGCATAACCAATACGCACATAACCTTCGATGTCCAAAGCACTGCCTGGCGTGAACATGACGCCTTTGCTTTCCAGCAGCTTGACGCACAAGTCACGGGAAGACAGATCCACGTCGATCTTCAGAAGGGCAGTGGTGCCCGATTTCGGTTTGACGTACGACACTTTGGATTCTTTGGCGACCCACTGATCCAGATACTCGAGGTTGGTACGAGTAATGGACTTGTTGCGGGCCAGGATCTTGTCCTTGTTTTCCAGGGCAATGCAGGCGAAATGGTCATCCAGCATGCCGACGCTGATGGTGTTGTAGTCACGGTGAATGGAGACACGATGAATCAGGTCGGTTGGCGCAACGATCCAGCCCAGGCGCAAGCCGGCCAGGGAGAACGCCTTGGACATGCTGGCAGTGCTGATACCTTTTTCGTACAGATCTGCCACCGAGACGGTGAAACCGTTTCCGTCTTGGTCAATGCCGCGGTAGACCTCGTCACTGAGCAGATACGCCCCAGCAGAACGGGCAATCTCCACGATCTTTTCCAGCAGGGCCCGGTCCATCAACGCGCCGGTCGGGTTGTTCGGGTTGTTGATGGCGATCACTTTGGTGTTCGACCGGACCAGCGCATTCAGCTCTTCCAGATCAGGCAGGAAAGCGTTTTCTTCACGCAGTTTAAGGATCGAAACATCGGCGCCGTAGCTCTCGGGAATCGAGTAATGCTGCTGGTAAGTCGGCGCCACGGAAATAACGTGATCGCCTGGTTCAACGAGGGTTTCATACACCAGGGCGTTAGCACCGATCGCACCGTGGGTGATGATGACGTTGTCCTTGCTTTGCTTCGTGTACAGAGCCGCCACATTGTTGCGTAGGCGATCAGAGCCTTCGATGGCGCCGTAAGTCATCTTCAACGGCAGCAGCTCGGCGAGAATGCTCTCTTTTTTACCGGCCATCTCCAGCAGTTGGTCGATGGTCAGTGATTCAACGCAGGTTTCCGCCAGGTTGTACTCGCATTTTGTTTCGTAGGCGTTCATCCAGATTTCAACGCCGAACTCTTTGATCTTCATTTCAGTACCTTTTGTTTTGATTTGTCAGTTAGCGAGCGGCACTCAACGTTGAGTCAGCGCCTTGTAGATTTCCAGAGAGACTGCAACATCCTCCAGTCCCAGACCGATGGAGCGGAAAAAAACGTGGCGGTTGTATTCGGGCAATGGCGCTGTCCCGTTTGCCAGCTCTGCCAGATCGCCAACCAGTTCTTCGGTTGACCACAACCCGCGTTCGGCGGCGATCACCATCTCTCCCGCCGCCAGTGGAGTGGTGTGCCGGTAATCGCAATACACGTCCATTTTCGGTAGATCCTGCGGCGCAATTTCATGTGCCCGATAAGCATTGGTGCTGATGGAGGTGATGAGTGTGGGCTGCCCGAGAATTTCTGTCTGCAAAACAGGTTTGGGTGACGAAGTGCAAAGCATCACGACGTCCGCATTGGATACCGCCTTCGATTGCAATTCACAGAGCGTAATGCGTGGATCGATAGCCAGAATCGACTCGCGCTGTTCGTCACTCATGGACGGAATTTCGAGGGAGTAGATAGAGATTTTTTCCCATTCCCGCAGACCTTTTGCGAACTCCACATGCCGCAATGCAATAGGACCGCTGCCAATCACTGCCAGGCGCTTGCTGTCCTTGGGGGCGAGGTGGTCGATTGCCAAAGCGGTGGTTGCAGCGGTACGCAGGGTGGTCAGCAGACCCGCGTCTGCCAGCAAGAGCGGCGTACCGGTTTCCATGGACATCAGCATGGACCAGGCAGTTACGAGTGGTTTGCCGTCGGTCTTGATGTAAGGAGACGTTTTAATGCCATACACCTTTGCTTCGCTCATGACCCCCAGGTAATTGATGAAGTCTCCCTGCCCATTGGGGAACTCCACCAACTGCTGTGGCGGTTGCACGGCGTTGCCGGCACCCAACGATTCAAACAGGTGGCGCATTGCAGCCAGTACATCCAGCTGTGGGAGCAATGCCCTGACATCCGATTCCTGGATGATGAGGGGAGCTTGAAAAGAAGTGGACATGGATATTGCTCTCAAAGGCGGCTGCAGAAAGGCAATCACGAAGAGAAATAATCTCTCGTGGACACAAAATCTATTATGGACATTATATCTGTATAGGCAAGCGTTTTTTCCTTCAGAAGCTGAGCCACCACGATCCAGAATGAAAAAAGATTCCGGGGCCTGAAGGCCCCGGAATGACACGGATGTGATGCTTACATGTGGCGCATGTTCAAGGCGTGTCGGGGCGCAGCAGGCGCGCTTCGGTGCTGCCGATTTTCAGTGTTTTTTCGCTTGGGGACCAAAGGCCGATACTTTCATCGACGCCTTGCAGAACCCAGCGAGGATTAGGCTTGCCAAGCTGCTCTGCTGCCTGGCGCGAAACCTTGCCGAAATCCCCGGAGCTCAGGTGGTTGACGATCAACCCCAATTCAACCTTGGGCAGCAGGCTGAAGTTGCCGTAATCGGAGTTGCTGTCACCGGCAATGAATACAGGCTCGCGGTCGCCTTTGCCGGGAGCGATCAGCTGACGCACCAGCGCAGGTTTGCCTTCACGGTAGGAGACCGGGTAGTCCTTTTTGCTTTGCGCCAGGTACTGGCCCTTGTCATTGGTCTCCAGGCGCAGGCCAAATACGTGGTTGGCCGGGAGCTGGTAACCAAACTGGGGGCGAGTGGCGATGGTTCTTACCAAGGGCTCGAAACCGGCGGATACCACGAATACGTCAATGCCGTTGCGCCGCAGAACGTGCATCAGATTGGCGATCTCCGGGACAACACGCATGCCGTCATTGAACGAGATTTTTACCTGCCCTGATTGTCCCGCCTGGGTTTCGGGGCTGGTCAGCTCGACCTTGGCGATGCCGGTTTGCAGGCTGTGTCGAATGGAAGCCAGCGCTAACGCATCGACTTCACTCTCCGTCATGTTGGCGCAGAAGAATATCTCCCAAGGGTAGGCGACCAGTTGCCCGTGGGAATCGATGATGGCCCCAAACAGGAAATACAGTTTGGTCTTGAAATCTTTGAATGCATCGGTCTGGGTAACGGTTTCAAGAGACTGCTTGCCAGCCATGCCTTCATAGTTGTTGTAGAGATAGAGGTAGTCGCGTTCGATATCTGCCGTCAGCTGCGCAAAAGTGAGGGATTTGCCAGCTACGTTTTTGACAGATTCCGCCAGTGGCTTATCGGGAATGGTCTTGCGCAACACTTCGCTGAATTCTGTGGGACTGAGCTTATAAGCCAGTTGATCCATCTGGTAGAGGAAGAATTTGTCAGTAACGTCATTGATGATACTGGTGTCGTCCCAGTCAAAAACCGCATAGGCGCGCTTTGATTCGGCCGTGTTGTCGGGGACTGCGTGTTTCGCGATCAGTTGCTCGATCGCGGTACGGGTCGTGGGCGCCCATTTACCTTGATCAAGCTGAAATTTTATGTCTGTTTCAGTGGCCTGGCTCTGGGTTAGAACCGTCATCAGCAAGGTTGCTATCAGTGTGTTGCAGGACAACTTGAGCATGATCGATAAACCTCTTAGCAACTTTAAAAGGCGTAGCATCCATACACCAGGCACAGGGCATCACCGGCGATAACTTGTCCCGGTGCCTAGTACGTGAATTGGCGAATTGAGTAAGGAACGCGTGGGTAGCGGACTACCCTCGAGTACTGATGTCAGCGGTTACTTGCCATATACATCGAAGTCAAAGTACTTCGCGTTGATGGCCTGGTAGATACCCTTCGCTCTCAATGCCTTGATGGCGTCATTGAAGCCTTGCACATGCGCGGCATCGCCCTTGCGCAGGGCAATTCCGATACCGTCACCGAAGTACTTTGGATCGGTCAGTTGTGGGCCGGCAAAGGCAAATCCCTGGCCGGTAGGCAGTTTGAGAAACGACTCGCTGAGAATGATCTGATCAGCGACGGTACCGTCAAGCCGGGCCGAATTCATATCCAGGTAGATCTCGTTTTGCGAGCTGTAACGCACGATCTCCGCGCCTTTGGGCGCTAGAACTTCAGTCGCGAAGCGGTCATGGATGCTGGAGCGCTGTACCCCGATACGCTTGCCGCTCAAGCCGGAGAGGTCATCACCAATTTGAGTTCCACTTTTCATCACCAGCCGGGCGGGGCTCTGATAGTACTTGTCGGTAAAGTCGACAGATTTCTTGCGCTCTTCGGTGATCGACATTGACGACAAAATGGCATCGACTTTTTTGACTTTCAGCGCGGGAATCAGGCCGTCGTATTCCTGCTCGACCCATTGGCATTTGACCTGCATTTCTGCACAGAGCGCATTGCCGATATCGTAATCAAAACCGGCTATGTCGCCGTTGGGAGTCTTGGAAGCGAAGGGCGGATAAGCAGCTTCGATGCCGATTTTCAGTGGCTGATCTGCTGCGTGGGTCATGGACATAGAGAGAGCGAGCGTCAGACCGCTGAATACTGCGAGCATTTTCATTGTTACGTGCCTCAGGTTGATTGTCGGTTTTGTTGGTGAAGCCGCAAAAAGCAGCTCGCCAAGGCAGTTTGAAAATTGAATCGTCATTACTTGTTGATAGGTTTTGTACCTACTCTGCTTTTTAGAAAGCGTGCATCAGTTGGCCCGTTATGCGTCCTGGCAGCGGTTCGGTTCCCGCAGCCATGCCGATTCGTTGGCCCGCTCGAACCAGACTGATATGGTGCCTTGCAACGAGAACGCCATTTACAGGACTCACCACCGGAATACGCGGCGTTCCGAGCCGCATGTCCAGCGGCAGGATTTCAGCGATGATGTCACCACGTTCTACGGTTGAGCCGAGTGCTTTTTTCCAGGCAATGATGCCTGTGCCGGTTGCCTCCAGATGGGCGACACCTTCCAGCGGGTAGACGATCACGTGTTTCACTTGGATGGGGTGTTCCGGTGCATCTTCCTGTCGGATCAGACCTTCTGCGCAGAGAAAGCGCAGCAATCCCAATGCATCTTGCTCGGCAATGTCATCTTCAACGTCGGCTTGGCCGCGCAGCTCGACGGTAGCGGAGAATCCGAGATGTTCCGCGTCCACGAACTCTTTGGCGTACAACGTTTTCCAGGCTTTGGCATAGGCCTCGTCCAGCGGAAAGCCACCGGCTTCCTCCTCCAGAAACACCGCCTTGACGCCCATGCTGGTCGCAAGACGTAGCGCACGTTCGCGCTGATTGAGGTTGGCGTAGATGTGCAAAATACTGGAGGTATCGCAGTGCAGGTCAATGAAAAGGTCGTGCTGCAAGGCCTCATGTAGCAGCAAGTATTTATTGGCGGCCACTGTCTCGGCAGGGATCGAGTCCCCGAGCGCAGACAGCATAAGCACCTTCATTGCCGCAGTGTCGTTATGCGCGGGTCGCGTCGTTGTCAGCGCGGACTCCAGCTTGGCAATGATGTTCGGAAAGTTGCGGTTGAAGTTTTCACCATTGGCGAGGTTGAAGCGCCCAGGCAGTTGGCCAAAGATCTGTTGCCCCATGCCAACCGGGTTGGCGAAAGGCCTGACCACAATCCGACCGTCTATCCGACCTTGTTTTTCCAACTGCTGCAGATGAACAAGCAGGTGCTGGATAACAAGTAGCCCTGGGTGTTCGTCAGCGTGCAAACC
>Ga0182005_1000176_pt1 | contig 43754 bp, 38 predicted proteins | sample Sormic07211103_1_FD_123021 | JGI IMG/M metagenome (GOLD analysis project Ga0182005, IMG submission 123021) | Rhizosphere microbial communities from Sorghum bicolor, Mead, Nebraska, USA - 072115-103_1 MetaG | ecosystem: Host-associated > Plants > Roots > Rhizosphere | place: USA: Nebraska...
ACAACATGCTACGCCAGGAGGTGCTGGAAAGAGTGATGCACGAAACAGGCATCCGCCGCGTAGCCGTAGCTGGTTGCAGTTTTGGCGGATACCATGCCGCTAACTTTGCCTTCCGCTACCCGGAGCAGGTGTCCTACCTCTTTAGCCTCAGCGGCATATTTGATATTACCTCCCGCCTGGATGGCCATTACGATGACAATGTCTATTTCCATAATCCCATGGATTACATGCGCGACAACCCGCACGAGGCCCTCTGGCGCATGGGAATTATACTAGGCGTAGCCGACGAAGATATAGCCCGTAACCAGAACGAACGGATGTCAGGGATCCTCACTCATAAGGGAATCAGCCACTGGCTGGATATAAGACGCAATCAGAAACACGACTGGCCTGTGTGGAACGAAATGTTGCCATATTACCTTTCCCTTATTAAATAAGCAGGCGAATCCATTGGCGCGAATATTGATCCTCAACCGCTTCTACTGCGAACGGAATCATTGATACACTCAACGTAAAACATTTTTTAGGATGAAAAAAATAGGCCTCCTCTATGGTCAGGAAAACAGTTTCCCCCAGGCATTCATTGAGCGCGTAAACGCTAAGAACATTCACAACATCACTGCTGAATTTGTATCGATCGACAAAGTGATTCAGGGCATTCCCAATGAATATGCTGTGATCCTCGACCGCATTTCGCAAGATGTACCTTTTTATCGTACCTGGCTCAAACAGGCTGCCCTGGAAGGATCTGCGGTGATCAATAACCCATTCTGGTGGAGCGCGGATGATAAATTTGTAAACAACGAACTGGCTGCACGTACGGGTGTCAATGTCCCAAAAACAGCTTTACTCCCCTCCCGCGATCTGCCAGTGAATACAACCGATCAATCGTTCCGTAACCTCGTATACCCATTTGACTGGGAAAGCATTTTCGCGCACATTGGCTTCCCTGCTTACATGAAACCTTACAATGGCGGAGGTTGGAAACATGTCTACAAAGTCAATAGTCCTGAGGAATTCTTTGCACAACATGCGCACACCGGCCAACTGGTGATGATGCTGCAGGAAGCAATTGAATACGATTCTTATTATCGTTGTTATTGCATCGGTGGCAAGTATGTGCGCGTTATACCTTACGATCCGTATCAGCCTCCTTATCAGCGTTACCTGGATAAGGCACAGGGCGATGATGATCTGGAAGGTGTGATCATTGAACAGGTGGCTAACCTGAACCGTTATCTCGGTTATGATTTCAATACGGTGGAAATAGCTGTGCGGAGTGGTATTCCTTATGTGATTGATTTCTGGAACCCAGCTCCGGAAGCAGATGAAGCAGCTATTGGTGCAGAGAACTTTGAGTGGGTGGTAGAGACGGCGGCGAATTATGCAATTGAAAGAGCCCTGCGCCAGTTGCCAGGAACGGATAACCTGACATGGGGAGCATTTATGACCCATGCAGTACCCGGAAATCAGACAGTGGTAGTGCCAGGGGCGAAGAAAACAGCCGCGAAGAAATCGGCGACCCCGGTGGATAAGAAAGCAGCCCCGAAAAAGGAAACTGCTGAGAAAAAAGAAACAACTAAAAAGACAACAACTAAAAAAGCAAAGGCCAAAGAATAGGTTTTTGTTTATATCAGCGCCTGCATTACCGGCTTTCTCCCCTCTGCCGGAATGCAGGCCTTTTTATTTAGTTTCAGTATCCTAATCAAAAAAAATCACTCTCCCCTGCTGCCGCAGACCTTTTTATTAATTCTTCTTATCTTGCCTCCCTAATTACCAGCTATGCTCCGGAATTTCACACTCGGCATTGAAGAAGAATACATGGTCATGGACCCTCGAACGCTCGAACTATGCTCCCATGAACAAAAAATTGTAGAACAGGCCCATAAAGTCATCCCGGAAAAAGTAAAAGCTGAATTTCATCAGGCAGTCGTTGAAGTCGGTACCCATATCTGTGGCAATATCGATGAAGCCCGGGCAGATGTCGCTCACCTACGTAAAACAGTCGCACAAATAGCCGGCGACCTGGGGTACAGCATCGGCGCAGCAGGCACCCATCCATTTTCAAAATGGGAAGCCCAGCTCATCACCGATCATCCCAGGTATTTCGAAATCGTGAATGAAATGCAGGATGCTGCCCGCTCCAACCTGATCTTTGGCCTGCATGTACACGTAGGAATGGAAAACAGGGAAATGGCCCTGCACATCGCCAATTCTGTGCGTTATTTTCTACCACACGTTTTTGCCCTTAGTACCAACTCACCTTTCTGGGAAGGCCGCAATACGGGCTTTAAATCCTACAGAACGAAGGTATTTGATAAATTCCCCCGTACTGGTATTCCTGACTACTTTGCCAGTATTGAAGAGTACGACCGGTATATTCAATTGCTTGTTAAAACCAAGTGTATTGACAACGCACGCAAGGTATGGTGGGATCTGCGAGTACATCCGTTTTACGATACGGTAGAATTCAGGATCTGCGATGTGCCGCTTACCTTGCAGGAAACCTGTACCATTGCCGCTATCTTCCAGGCCCTGTGCGCCAAAATCTATAAACTGCGCATCCAGAACCTTAACTTCATTATTTACAACCGTGCACTGGTCAATGAAAATAAATGGAGAGCCTCCCGATACGGTATAGATGGCAACCTGATCGACTTTGGAAAAGAAGCGGAAGTAAATACCCGCGCCCTTATTTTTGAACTGCTGGAATTTGTTGATGATGTGGTCGATGAACTGGGTAGCCGTCCCTATATCGAGTATACAAGAGAGATGTTGCAAAATGGCACCGGTGCCGACAAACAGCTCGCTGTATTCAAAGAGCACAAGAACCTGCACAGTGTCGCAGACTTCATTATTAAAGAATTCCTCAAAGACTGCTAGCACATGAAAGTTGCTATACTGGACATGTATGAAGGAGTCCCTAACGAGGGGATGCGCTGTATCAGGGAAATACTTGCAGTCTATGCTGTACGTAATGCGCTGACATTGCAATGTGATGAGTATGAAGTGCGCATATCCGCCCAGGTACCTGATCTTTCATACGATCTATATATTTCTACCGGTGGTCCCGGCTCCCCGCTGGATAGCGAGGGCAGTGAATGGGAACAACGTTATTTTGGTGTGATGGAAGCACTGATGGCTGCAGCCAAACCAGTATTGCTGATCTGCCATTCCTTTCAACTGATGTGCCGGTATTTGCAGCTGGGCAATGTGTGCAGGCGCCGCTCTCCCGCTTTTGGGGTCTTCCCTGTGCACAAGACACCTGTTGCTGAAAACATTTTTGAAAATCTTCCTGATCCTTTCTATATAGTAGACAGTCGTAACTGGCAGGTGATTGGTCTTGACCATGACCGCATGGCTGCCATCGGTGCCTCCGTACTTGCTATCGAGAAAGAACGCCCCCATGTGCCACTGGAAAGAGCCACGATGGCGATCCGTTTCAGCCCTCATATGATCGGTACACAATTCCACCCGGAAGCAGATGCTACCGGTATGCGTATGTACCTGCTGCAAAAGGAGAAGAAAGACCAGGTGCTCACTAACTATGGGGCTGAAAAATACTACAGCATGCTGGAGCAACTTTCAGATCCTGATAAGATCATGCTTACATACGATACTTTTATTCCTGCATTTCTGGACAACGCCTTATCTTCCAAACAATGATTCCTTCTTTACGCAAATCCTACAACGAGCAATTTACTGCGGAAAAATATGCCGCTTTCATTCAATCCATGGCTACCGCTGCCGGTGAAGCTCCTGCTTTTAAAGTAGCAGAAACACCGGTGTTCGTTCCAGCTGCGCTGACAAAACAACTGGTGGAGACCAGTGAAGCGATTATAGACGTGATCACACAACCTGATTTCAAAGCGAAGAGTGAAGCTTCGTTCCCTCCGTGTATGAAAGTACCGGGAGAAAATGAACATGCACATTTTGTGATCATTGATTTTGCTGTGTGTAAAAATGCAGCTGGTGAATTACAACCACAGCTCATAGAGCTACAGGGATTCCCTTCTCTGTATGCATTTCAGGAACTGATGGCACGCGGGTTCAGGCACCATTTCCAGATTCCTGATACAGTAAATAATTACTTCAACGGGTATAATGATAACAGCTATTTACAGTTGCTGAAAGAGATCATTGTAGGACCTTATAACCCGGAAGAAGTGGTTTTGCTGGAAGTAAAGCCGCATGAACAGAAGACCCGTATTGACTTCTATTACACACAAAAGATATTGGGTATACCAGTGGTTTGTATCACAGATCTGGAACAGAGAGGCAATCAGTTATACTATAAGAATACTTTAATCAAACGGATATACAATCGCGTGATCTTTGATGACCTGCAAAAGCAATCCGCTTATCTGCCGGCGCATGTATCCTTATTCCAGGACTTTGATGTAGAGTGGATCACGCATCCGAACTGGTTTTACAGGATCAGCAAATTTACGTTACCCTATATTCAAAGTGAATTTGTACCGGAAAGCTGGTTCCTGCATACTAAGGAATTACCGGCTGATCTTGAGAACTATGTACTCAAGCCACTCTTTTCATTTGCAGGTCAGGGTGTTGTTATAGATGTAACTCCTGAAGATATTGCCGGCATCACAGATCCTGAAAACTGGATCTTACAGCGTAAGGTAGCATATGCACCTGCTATCGAAACCCCTGATGGACCAGCGTATTGTGAGATCAGGATGATGTACCTGTGGAAAGATGGTACTCCCCGTCCGCAATTGGTTCATAACCTGGCGAGACTGAGTAAGAGTAAGATGATCGGGGTGACGAAAGATAAATCACATACGTGGGTAGGTGGCACCTGCGCCTTCTTTGAACAATAAAAGAATTGCTTCCATAAAAAAAGGCTGACTTCATGGTCAGCCTTTTTAAACTCTTTATTTCGGGAACTTCTCCTGCCAGTTCAGCATACCACCGGTCAGGTTTTTCACATGCTGAAAGCCCATTGTCTCCAGGATCATTGCTGCCTGGCTGCTTCTTCCACCGCTTCTGCAATACACAATCACCTCTTCGTTCTTCAGATCTTCCAGCTCATCCACCTGCATGGCTCTGATTTCGCCCAGTGGAATAAGGATACCACCGATGTTGAATTCCGCATGCTCATGAGGCTCTCTCACATCGACGATATGCAGGTTTTCGCCTGCATCTATACGTTGTTTCAGTTCTTCAGCAGTAATATTTTCCATTGCTGTAAATTTTATAAGTTAAACGATTATGGGGTATACTTATTAATGTGCTTCTGTTGTATCGCCTCCACCTTTTACCGGCGGATTTGCAGACAACCAAACATCTACCACTTCACCTGCTCTAACCAGACTCAGCTCCTTCAGTTCGTTTCTAGGCATTGGGTCCTGCTTGATCACATATGCATTGGCGGTATCTGTGATCGAAGGATCCACCATAACGGTACCCAGGTTTAAGTTTCTGCCACTCAGGGTCACCTTTGCTTCCTGGAAAGTCATTCCGATCAGGTCTGGAACAGGGTTCTCTACACTACCGGTACCACTGCTGAGTACCAGGGTGATGCTACTTCCTTCCGGCACCTGGCGACCGGCTTTTACTAATTTGCCACCCAGCAGTTGTTGTAATACAGTGTTGGTAGCAAAGTCAGGTTTATAAATGGTATCCCCTACATTCAGCCTGCGGCTATGCAGGGTCATTTCAGCACTACGGAAAGTGAGGCCTACCAGGTCTGGCATTTCTACCATTGGTGGCACTACCTTGTTGATAGTCAGATAAATAGTTCTTCCTACTTTTACTACCGCACCTTTTGCAGGGGTTTGTTCCCATACTGCCAGGGCAGGCAGACTATCAATGAAAATAGAGTCTCTTACATCTACGTTAAACCCTGCATCTTCCAGCAGTTTGGTAGCGTCTTTCACACTCTTACGGTATACGTCAGGCACGGTTAATGTGTCCCCATGCTTAGTGATCACCCCCAGTAGCATGAAGAAAATCAGCCCCAGCACCAGGAACAACCCTACCACTACGGCCAGGTTAAACCCAAAGGAGCGTTTTGTAATTTGATTGAACACAGATTATATTTTAACTTAAAGATAGCGTAATCTTATACCGCTTTGTTATTTCCTCAGGCACTCTTCAATTAATGTGCCGTAAAACTCCTGCAGGGTTTTACCAGCAGCTCTTACCTGCTGAGGAACGAGGCTGTTTTCGCTCTGGCCCGGCATTGTGTTCACTTCCAGGAAAAACAGGCGGTTGTTTGCCTCTTCGTAAATGAAGTCTGCACGTACAATGCCTTTGCAATTCAATTTGTTATACAATTCTATAGCAGTTTTCCTGATCAGCTCACAGACGTCTTCAGGGGCTGGTGCAGGGGTGATTTCTTTGGTGATCCCCGGCGTATATTTCGCCTCATAATCAAAGAATTCCTTGCTGCTCACGATTTCTGTCAGCGGCAGCACCGTGATCTCGCCATTTACTTTGTATAATCCACAGGTAATTTCCCTGCCCTTGATAAACTCTTCGATCAGGATCTGCACGTCTTCTTTGAAAGCCTTGTCGATAGCGGGTTGCAGTTCTTCGGCCGTATTTACCTTAGACATACCGATACTGCTACCACCTTCAGCAGGCTTCACGAATACAGGTAGTTTTAGTGTCTCCAGAATTTGTTTGGTATCGTATGGCTGGTTACTGAAGATGTGTACAGATTTGGATACATTCACCACATTCAATGCAGCCACTACTTTATTGCAATAGCTCTTATTAAAGGTCATGGCAGAAGTCACCATGCCACAGCTGGTAAATGGAATACCCAGCATTTCGAAATATCCCTGCAGGCGGCCATCTTCACCCGGTGTGCCATGAATGCCGATGAAGACAGCATCAAAAGTTACCTTTTCTCCCTTGATAGTCAATGAAAAATCATTCTTATCGACCGCAATTACCTGTCCGTCAGCCCCGGTATAATTCCAGCCATCTTTTGTAATAACTATTTTATACACATTGTATTTGCTACTATCCAGGTTTTTCTCAATTGTTACGGCACTTTGTACGGAGATAACGTATTCTCCTGAGTATCCGCCGGCAACAAGGGCGATATTCTTTTTCATATGATAATTAATAATAAGCGGATAAAGTTAATAGAAAAATGGAGGATGTAAATATTTTTTAAATATGCAGGTTATCTTTCCTGGCTGGCATCAATAATAGATCCGTTCCTCAACACGAATTCTCCCGTAATTGTTGTGCCATCAGCTATTGCCCGCTCTACGCTTCCCTCATAAATTGCATTTCGGCTTACAAGCTCACTCTTCTGTTATTTAAATAGCCATTGTTAATTTATATGGAAGCTATTTATGCTTCATTATATAATAATAACCAATAAGGTGATAAAATTAGCAGAAAATAGCTTATTCCCCCAAAAAGAAGGGGAGAAAAGGTAATTACCCTTTCTCCCCATTTAGGTTCGGTATGCGTGCCAGCGATTTGGGGCTGGCGACCAGTTACCGATAATTCCTTATGCTTCCTGATTAAATATGTAATTTTTCTTTCTTAGCCAGCAGCTCTTCTTCAGACTCCTGGTACATTTCGTCTGGTACACAACAGTCTACCGGACAAACCGCTGCACATTGTGGCTCCTCATGAAATCCCTGACATTCAGTACATTTATTTGGAACTATATAGTAACTGTCAACAGCCAAAGGAGCGTTACGCTGGTCGGCATCGATAGAAGATCCATCCATCAGCACATAAGAACCCTTAATTGTAGTGCCATCAGCCATTGCCCACTCAACGCCACCTTCATAGATCGCGTTATTTGGACACTCAGGTTCACAAGCTCCACAATTAATACATTCATCTGTTATTTTGATTGCCATGTTATAAACTTTTTGTTTAAGAAGTAAGCCATTAATTTTGCAGACAAAAATATAATATCTCGCTTTAAAAAGTTAATTATTTATATAGATTCATGAGCAGTACAGAAAAAGTAGCCGCCCTGGTGCGTTTAGGTCAATACCTGACAAGCGATGATCCGGCGCTGGAAACAGTTAAGGAAAGGGCTTTTCAGGCAAATGGCTGGTTTACTCCCGAATTCATCAATCTGGCACTGCGCCAGATATCTGAGAACTTCCTGGATGCCGCCCGCCTCAACAGCTGGATCAATGCCTACCCGGAATTGAACGCTGGCAAACCTGCCCGTACAGTAGGCATTGTTACCGCAGGTAACATCCCCCTTGTTGGCTTCCATGACTGGCTCTGCGGTTTCGTGAGCGGCCATCATGTTCGCCTCAAACTGTCATCGAAAGATGTGATACTAATGCAGCACGTGCTGGATAAGATGAAGGAATGGCACCCTGAATGGGCGGAACAAACCGCCGTACAGGATATGCTGAAGAACTGTGACGCCTATATTGCCACCGGCAGTAACAACTCTTCCCGTTATTTCCAGTATTACTTTGCACAGTATCCACATATTATTCGCCGGAACAGGACCTCTGTAGCTATCCTGACGGGTGAAGAAACCCCGGCGGAGCTGGAAGCCCTGGCAGATGATATCAGTATTTACTTTGGACTGGGTTGTCGCAATGTGACCAAGGTGTATGTACCTGAAGGGTACGATTTCACCCGGTTGCTCGATGCCCTGCGCAAGTATAACTACCTGGCGGATCACCACAAGTACAAGAATAACTACGACTACAACCTGGCGCTGATCCTGTTGAATAATAGTCCGTTTATGACGAATGAGAGTGTGTTATTGCAGGAAGCAGCACCGCTGTTTTCCCCGCTGAGTGTGCTGAATTACGGATTTTATACAGATAAAGCCACGCTGGTAGATGGATTGCAGGCAAACGAAGACCTGCAATGCCTGGTAGGAAGAGGTTTCACTCCTTTTGGTACGGCTCAGCAACCAACGCTGACCGATTATGCAGATGGGGTAGACACCCTGGATTTCCTGAGTAAGTTATAAATTTCTGGTAGGGCGGTTACAGGCCGCCCTACTTCTTAACAGGCGAAATAACATTTTGTCTGATTCCATCGTTATTATGTCAGTACCTCCGTAACTTTGTCACCCGTTCCTTTAAGATGGTATTAACCTTTCATATAATAATCTGTTAAAGTAATAACAGCACTGGTTGAATGAATCACCTGCCCCCTTAAATTTGTATCAGAGGCACTAAAATTGTTATATTCCTTATATCAATATTTTTACTTCATATCAAAACTTAAACACAAGTAATATGAAATTCCGGCAAATTGCGGCAACTGTTCTAATCAGCGCGGCCACTGCCTTTGCCAGCGTATTTGTTTACAGCAAATTTCAGCCCCGGCAGGCAGGTCCCTATCAAAATGGATCAGACAACATTCCAGTAAACTATACCAGCTATATGCCTGGTACAGAAAACAGAAACATTACTCCACCCACTGACTTTTCTCAGGCAGCTAAACTAGCTGTTCCCGGTGTAGTTCACATTAAGACAAAAATTAATCCCCGCCAGGTATCAAACAACCTGCAACGGAGAAGAAGCGTACTCGAAGACCTCTTCGGCGATGACTTCTTTGGCGACGAATTTCAGGGTGGTGGCGGCGGACGTAAATATTACGTTCCCGGCCAGATGGCATCCGGCTCCGGTGTACTCATCTCCGACGATGGTTATATCGTAACCAACAATCACGTGGTAGACGATGCGGACGAAATCACCGTTACGCTCAACGACTACAAAACTTATAAAGCAAAGGTGATTGGTACCGATCCCAACACGGACCTCGCAGTGATCAAAGTAGAGGCGAAGAACCTGCCTTACCTCCTGTATGGCAATTCTGACGATGTTGAAATTGGCCAGTGGGTACTCGCTATCGGTTATCCATTGAACCTGGAGACCACCGTCACCGCTGGTATCGTGAGTGCAAAAGCCCGTTCTATCGGTATCAATAAACAGGCAAAGAGAAACGCGATCGAATCTTTCATTCAGACAGATGCTGCTGTGAACCAGGGAAACAGTGGTGGTGCATTGATCAATACCGCAGGTGAACTGATTGGTATTAACTCCGCCATCGCCTCCCCTACCGGTGCATATGCAGGTTACTCTTACGCAATTCCGGTGAACCTGGTGAAGAAAGTGGTAAATGATATCATGAAGTATGGTAACGTACAACGCGCGTACCTGGGTATCAGATATCAGGATCCTAACAGCATTCCTGAAGAAAAATGGAAAGACTACGGTATCAGAAGAGATGTAAATGGCGTAGTGGTGACTGATGTAGTTGCGAGTGGTGCTGCAGCAGATGCAGGTATTCAGAAAGGTGATGTGATCACTGGTATTAATGGTATCAATACCCCTTCTATTCCACAGATGACGGAGCAGATTGCAAGGTATAAACCAGGTGATAAGATCAGCATTAGTTACATCCGTGATGATAAATCACGTACCGCCAACGCAGTGTTGAAGAATATAGATGGTAATACCAATATCGTGAAAGCAACTGTGATCGATGCGCTGGGCGCAGATCTGGTGACCCTGGAAAAAGGTGATGCGGCGAAGATTGGTATACGTGGTGGTGTGTATGTAGATAATATCAGTAGCGGTGTGCTGAAGAAACAAACGAACATGAAGCCTTCATTTATTATTTTGAAGGCAGGCGATCAGGCAGTGACTTCGGTAGAGCAACTGAGAGGAATACTGGAAAAACAGAAGAAGGTGCAGCTGGAAGGTGTGTACCCTGAGTTGAATGGCGTATACTACTACAATATTGATTTAACGAATAGTACTGATTTCTAATCATCGTTTACAAAATAAAAAGCCCGGCCAATGCCGGGCTTTTTATTTTTATAAATTAATAACTCCTTTTAACTGTGCAAAAAACTCATCCTTCTTCCTCGAACTGATCGGTATATTCTTCTGATCACTCATCACCACTGCCGTTCCCAATCCTTTTATAATCTTCACAATGTGATGAATATTGATCAAAAACGACTTGTGTACCCTATAAAATCCTTTATCACTCAGCATCTCCTCATACTCTTTCAATGACTTGGAGATCAGATGTGACACGTTGTTGATCAACTGAATCTTGGTATAACTATCAAACGCTTCACAGTATATGATATCCTTCAGATCTATCACATTATACCCATCATTCACCGGAATCACAATCTTGGAAAAAGCGTTGTCGTTATTCTTTACATAATCCTTCAGGATAGACGCCAGTTCATTCAGTCTTCCTTTTTTGCTCTTCTTCACTTTTTCCAATGCATCTTCTACCTCACTCACCTTAATAGGTTTGAGCAGATAATCCAACGCGGCAAATTTGATTGCCTGCAAAGCATATTCTTGGAACGCGGTGATGAAGATGACTTCGAAGTTCAGCACAGGGAACATTTCCAATAACTGGAATCCATTATGTGGCGGCATTTCAATATCCAGAAACAATACATCGATCTGGGTATTTTTAATCATTTCCGCCGCGTCATGAATGTTCTGAGCCTCCCCGACTACCGTAACATCCTTACAGTAATTTTCAAGAATATTTCGCAAAATGTGGATGTTGCGGACTTCATCGTCTACGATCGCAGCTTTTATATTACTCATAACATCTTAACAATGGGAATCAGAATTTCAACGAGCGTACCCTCTTTATTGCCGAAACCTGACTTAAATTTATCAATAATTTCTAACTTTCCAACATTTCCATTAAAAGATTTTATAATCTGCAACCGCTCCCTGATCACGCTCAGCGCTGTAGATTCGTGCTTTATGAGGCGCCCGCTCTTCAGCTCATTTGCCCTGTCCCAACCAATTCCATCATCATCTACAGAGCAGTATAACATGTCTCCTTTCAGCATCAGCTTTACTTCCAGGTGCCCGCTACCGTTCTTTGGTGCCAGGCCATGTTTGATCGCGTTCTCCACAATTGGCTGGATAATCATAGGGGGTATATAGATCGTATAATCCTTCAATGCATCCTGTTGCGCAAAGTTGTAAGTAAATACATTTGCAAATCTAATCTTCTCCAACTCAATATACCGGGTAAGAAAGGCAATTTCCTCGTCCAGCGAGATATAGGATTTCCTCGAGTTATTGAGCATTTGCCGCATCAAGGTTGCAAAATCCGCCAGGAAATTGAGGGCCTGCTTCTCTTCCTTCTCCATAATCAGGTGCTGCACACTATTGAGCGAGTTGAATATAAAGTGTGGATTCATCTGGTTGGTCAGCGCCTTGGCCTCCAGTTCAGCGATCCTTCTGTTGTATTCTGTCTTTCGTCTTTCCCCGTCTTTGAACCGCAGGAAGATGTACCGGAGTACAAATCCCACCAGCAGCAATGCCAGCAGGATCACGATCCCCCTTGCCCACCATTGCTGGTACCACCGCGGTAGTATCGTCACCGTAATGGCCACCGGCTGGCTCCACTCACTCTTATACTTCCTGGCCCTGATCTGCAGTTCATAGGTATCTGGCTGCAGGTCCGGGAAAGGTACGATATTCGACATGGTGGTGATCCAACCACTGCTTGTATCGCTGGAAAAGTTGTACTGGTATTCTACCAGATCCGGCAAATCATAGGCAATTGCACCAAATTCTACTTCGAACGAAGCCTTGCGCTGGTATAATAACGTTATCTTATTCGCAGGCATAAAGGTGCTGTCCCCATACCGGATATGACTCAGGTAGACAGCTGGTGGTACCGTATCCACCGGCATATTTTTATCATTAAAATAACTGAGACCGTTGGAAGTAGCCACGTACAAGACGCCGTGCTGGTAATATACGCCTCTGGTATCATCACTCATCAGGCCATCATTACTCGTAATATTTCTGATCAGTGTTTGTGTATGTACATCGATGACGGATACGCCTTTATTGGTAGAAACATACAATCGGCCGACACCATCATAATATAACTGTTGGCAGATGTCGCTCACCAGCTTATCGGCAGAACCAATATGCTTCACGACGTGGTTATCCTTCAATACATACAATCCCTGGTCGGCAGTACCTATCCACAGATAGCCCTCTATGTATTTCAGATCTTTAACAGGCTGGTGCAGTTCTACATCTGTGCCCGGTATTACTACTTTCGCCGACCCGTCTTTGCCATAGAACAAACCGGAACCAGTACCTATGTAATAAGCCGAATCACTTTCACTGGCGATAGAAGTGATCTGCACATCCGGCACTTCCACCGCATAGTTTTCTCCTATCACATGGTCTTTTGACACGGCCCTGATCCTGCCATCCGGCCCCACATCCATATCCTTCATGTTTTTGATAGGCCGTAATACAGATACCCGCTGCTGTTGGGTATTATAGGTGAACAAACCATTGTCTGCCCCAATCAGGATCTCGTTGTCTTTATAAGGTAAAATACTAAGGATGCTGTTTCGGCCACTGGTAGTATCCAGGTTGAACCGCCTGATATTATTGTTGCTATCAATGGTATTGAGTACACCTGCATTTTGGCCTACCAGCAGGATGCCTGATTTTCGGTCTTTGCAGATGCTAAAAATGGAGTGAGAATACAGGCCGTTAGTATTATCGAGATAGTTAAAGTAGAAATTTTTGTAAGGGATATTATACACCCCATCACCGAAAGTAGTGATCCAGATGTTGCCATCTTTGTCTTTCAATACCGCAGTAATGTAGTGGTTATCCAGCAATTTCGTGATCCGGTGTGCGCCTTTAAAAAAGTCTTTTACATAGTACAATGCTCTTGGCGTACCTATCCACAGGTTATCATTATCCAGGCACACATTACTGATCTCCTCATTGATGCCCCACTCCGGACCATTAAAAAAGCACACGGCCTCCTTCTGAGTATAAGTATACAGTGTATTTTTCAGGATGATAATCGGGTTCCGGCGAATCCTGCCTACAAATACATCGTCATCGATCGGGTATGGAGAAGGGTTAGAGAGCTTTTGATCCGCGTTATAGACATCTGTCAGTGAAGTGAGGTTAAAGTAATTTTGAAGGGGCTTGAAAATATTATCATTCCGAAGGAAGTAAAATAGATCTGCACGTCCTTTTTTAATATCTATTTTATAACCGCTGTAGCCGATAATGACATTATCAGTATTGAGAAACCAGACATACCCGGCAGTACCATTAAACATATATTGCATGTACTGCCCATGCGGGTCCATGATCAATGAAGAATCATTGGCCCCCGAATGAATTTTGTTATTGTAGTAAAAAGAGGGTAATCCGTTCAGGGTAGAAAACCATACCCTTCCTTTGGAATCAGCAGATAGTTTTACCACATCATTGTCGGTCAGACCATCTTTTTTGGCGTAGTTGCGGAAGCGTTTTCCATCAAACTTACTCACGCCTGTTGGGGTAGCGAACCAGATGAAGCCTTCCTTATCCTGCACCGCGGAATACACTGTGGCATTGGCCAGACCGTCCTTCACATTGTAATTGCGGATCATGAGGCCCTGTGCTGATGCATGATCGCATAAGCACACAGTCAACAGTATCCAACATAGTATGTAACGGACTGCAGGCATGAGAAAGGTCAGATTTTATGGATAATGTATCCTAAGGAAAACAGGACTGACCTTAAAGATCAGCCCTGCTCCCGGAATATCTCTGAGTAGAGGAGTTAACAGGCAGTAATCCGGCCTTATCAACTCATCAATTAATAAGCTCTCGCAAATAATACACGCTGTGTCGATGGTTTGCCAGTCAGGATGCAGGTACCAGCTTCCTGAGGATTGTTCAAAGGAATACAACGAATTGTTGCCTTTGTACGGTCTTTGATCTTTTCTTCTGTTTCAGTAGTACCATCCCAATGTGCAGAGATAAAACCACCTTTTTCATCCAGCAGTTTTTCAAACTCTTCCATCGTATTGGCAGGTGTGATGTGCTCATCACGGTAAGCTTTCGCCTTGTTGTACATCTGCGTCTGGATATCTTCCAGCAATGCAGCGATGTAAGCACCCAGGCCATCCAGTGACTGACTGGATTTCTCCTTAGAGTCACGGCGTGCTACTTCTGCCACATTGTTTTCCAGATCTCTTGCACCGATAGCGATACGTACAGGGACACCCTTCATTTCATACTCTGCAAATTTCCAGCCAGGACGGTTGTTATCTGCATCGTCATATTTCACACGGATACCAGCCGCTTTCAGATCCCTCATGATCTCATTTACCTTCGCATCGATCTTTTCTTTCTGTTCCGCACCTTTATAGATAGGAACGATCACTACCTGCAATGGAGCAATGCGCGGCGGCAGTATAAGCCCATCATCATCACTGTGAGCCATTACAAGGGCACCAATCAGGCGGGTGGATACACCCCATGAAGTAGCCCATACATGTTCCAGTTTATTTTCCTTGTTGGTGAAAGTTACGTCAAATACCTTAGCAAAATTCTGGCCAAGGAAGTGGGAAGTACCAGCCTGCAGTGCCTTACCATCCTGCATCAGTGCTTCGATACAATAAGTATCCAGGGCACCGGCAAAACGCTCAGCAGGAGATTTTACACCTCTTATTACGGGCAGCGCCATATAGTTCTCTGCAAAGTCCGCATATACTTCCAGCATCTGCTGTGCTTCTGCAATCGCTTCTTCGGAAGTAGCATGCGCCGTATGACCTTCCTGCCACAGGAATTCTGCTGTACGAAGGAATAAACGGGTACGCATTTCCCAGCGTACAACATTCGCCCACTGGTTGATCAGTAATGGCAGGTCACGGTAAGATTTAATCCAATCCTTATATGTATTCCAGATAATTGTTTCGGAGGTTGGGCGTACGATCAGCTCTTCTTCCAGCTTTGCAGCAGGATCTACAACTACACCGGGGCCGTCAGGATTCTTCATGAGCCTGTGGTGGGTAACCACCGCACATTCCTTGGCAAAGCCCTCAACGTGATCTTCTTCCTTGCTCAGGAAGCTCTTGGGGATGAACAATGGGAAGTAGGCATTCTGATGCCCTGTATCTTTGAATTTCTTGTCTAATACATCGCGCATTCCTTCCCAGAGCGCAAATCCATAAGGCTTGATGACCATGCATCCCCTTACGGCAGAATAATCGGCTAAACCGCCCTTCAGAACCAAATCATTATACCACTGTGAATAGTCTTCGGAACGGGCCGTGATCTCTTTACTCATTTAAAATTTGATTATATAATTGTCGATTATTTTACTGAATTACACCACCTTAGGCGAACTTGTCCAAAACATTACATTTAAATAAATATTTTGGCGTAATATTTGCATTAGATATATTACCAAAAGGTAAAATGTCACAAACCTACATGAAAATCAGAAACGTGCAAATAGTTTAGTAAAATATTATGAACGGTTTAGGAATCTTGTAACGTTTACCGACATTTGGACGTTAAAATAGTGTAAATTTATAGTGTAATTCAGGCTAAAAATTCCGACAATGAAATCAGCTCCTTACCTCGCTGTACTAACGCTAATAATATTAAGTAGCTGTTCGTCAGCATATAAAACCACACAAACGCCGGATGATGTATATTATTCTCCGCGAGTTAAACCCACTTATGCTTCTTCTAATAATAATAACCGGGATGATAACGTTTCATATACGGAAAGTGAAGATGGGGGTACATACGTTAATTACGACGATGAGCAGGGGGATTATGCTCGCCGCTTAAGTCTGTTCAACAGTTCTTATTCCGGTGGTTTTTACGACTATTATGGCACACCCGGGGTTTACTCCAGCATGTATGCCAACCCATATTATGGCTATGGTAGTTCCTTCAGCTTAGGCTTTGGGTATGGCTATCCTTACTATGGTTCTGCATTCAGCCTTGGCTTCGGCTTTGGTTATCCTTACTACGGTGGCTTCTATGATCCATTCTATTATCCTTACTATGGCTATGGCTACGGTTATCCTTACTATGGTGGCTACTACGGTGGTTATTATGGCCATGGTGGCGGTTACTATACCGGTTACAGACGTTCTACCCGTAACACTGTATTCTCTAACGGAGCAACCGGTGGTCGTGTAGTTGGTAACGGTTCCACAGGTGGTCGTACCAGGAATACCGATTTCCGTCCAAGCAGGGTAGTGGATAACTCCGGTAACAGCGGTGGCCGCACCAGCAATGGTTCCTCAGGTTCTTACCAGCCAAGACGTACCTTCACACCTTCTTCCGGTGAACGTACTACAGTAGATAACGGCGGTGGTTCACGTGGTAGCTATACTCCTTCCAGGACCTATTCACCTCCACAACAGTCTCAACCTACTTACCAGCCACAGCGCTCTTACTCACCAGCACCATCTTATAGCCCTGGCCGTTCAAGCGGTGGTGGCGGTGGTTCCTTCGGTGGCGGAGGCGGAGGCGGTGGTCGCGCAGTTGGTGGCAGAGGCCGTAACTAATCCTAAAATGATTTGATCATTGATATTCTTAAAAAATGTACCCTGGTCAACTAGGCCGGGGTATTTTTTAACCCTTAATTCTACCATATGATGAAAAGAATGGTGTTAGCCATTGCTATGACAGGAGCCTCTATTTCACTTCAGGCACAAAACATCGATGACGCTTTAAGATTCAGCAGCAGCGCTCCTTCAGGAACAGCACGTGCACAGGCCGTAGGTGGGGCCCAGGGTGCATTGGGTGGGGAAGCTTCCTCTATGTATATAAACCCTGCTACGGTAGGTTTTTTCAGAACCAGCGACTTCTCCTTCACACTAGGTGTTCCTTCTATATCTACAACCGGCACTTATCAGAAAGAATCTGCCAGTGACTCAAGGACTAATTTGAATATCTCCAACGCGACTATTATCTGGGGTGGCAAAAGAAAAAAACCAGGCAGCAAATGGCAGAACTTCAGCGGTGGTATCGGCGTGAACCGTACGTACAATTATAACCAACGTACCTACTACACCGGCGATATCTCCAACTCTTCCTTGTCCTTAAACTATTACCTGGCAGCAGATGCAGCTGGTATTACCAATCCTAATGCACAATTAGGCGGTGATCCGGACCAGACCATCCTGGCACATTCCTCCGCTCTTGCTTACCAGACTTACCTGATCAATCCTGTTAAAAATTCTGATGGCTCTTTTGCAGGTACCTTCTACTCTGCTGCTGAAGCAACCGACAACAGTGTAAAGGTTCGACAGGAATACACCAGCTTCGAAAGAGGCGGTAATACTGAATTTGCAGGTACCTTTGGCGCTAACTACAACGATAAGTTCTATATCGGTGGTGGTATCGGTGTACCAAACATTCAATACAGAAGAGACAAGACCTGGAAAGAAACGAATATCAATACCGTTACTACAGATCTGAATTACTTCACAACAACTGAATTCCTGAGAACATATGGTTCCGGTATCAATGGTAAACTAGGTATCATCTACAGACCTGTACGTTCCCTGAGTTTAGGTGCTACTGTGCACTCACCATCCTGGCTGTGGCTCACTGATTCATATTCTGACGATATGACCACTTCCACTAAGTCAAATGGCATCAACTCATTCTCTTCCCGGGATAGCCGTTATGACGGACTTGATGATGAGTCTAAATACACCGTCCGTACACCCTGGAAAGGTATTCTGAGTGCTACCTACCTGTTCGCACCATCTGCTGATACCCGTAAACCTACCGGTTTCATCTCCGTTGATTACGAATATGTAGATTATGCTTCTATGCACTTCCGCTTCAAAAACCATGATGGGTTTGACCGCGAAACTGAAACGGATTTAAACGGTGGTATCAAAAATACCTACCAGTCCGCCTCTAATATCCGCGTAGGTGGTGAGTTGAAACTGCATACCATTGCATTACGTGCTGGTTACTCTTATTACGGCAGCCCTTACAAGGTGAGCAGCCTGGAAGGCTCACGCGCTTACTACTCCGGTGGTGTAGGCTACCGCAATAACGGCTTCTATATTGACCTGGCATTTATTTATGGTACTAATACAAGTTATTTACAACCATACACCATGCTGGCAAACAATCAGGGTTATGTAACACCTGATGCTGCCAAGGTCGAGAAGAACTCTTATACAGGTCTGGCTACCTTTGGTTGGAAATTCTAAAAGTTCTTATAAAATTTGAAAAGCGCTTCTGTTAATAGCAGAAGCGCTTTTTGTTTTCACCCAAATGACATATTTTTATTTCATATTATTTCCCTTATCCATGATGAATATCCGTACCTATACCGTACTGCTGCTATTGTTGCTTCACTGCTTTTATGCAAAATCACAAGACGATCCAGATAACATTGAATTGAACACTTCGTCCGAGACCTTCGAGTTTCAATACAATACCAAACAAAAACAAGTCACGGTCAAACAGCTTATTCACAAAGATTTCGTCTGCAACAGCTTCCGCGCCACCACCCCATTTTCCGAGCCCTACAATAATCAGGAAGAAATTACCGACCTCACCATTCTTACTGATGGCAAGAAAAACAAAAACATCGTTCCCACTTACGACTACCTCAACATCGACGAATACTTCTACTCTGACCAAAAGATCTGCTATTTCAATCTCCCCTTCTTAAAACAGGGGGCACACAATGAAGTCAACATTGAAAAAGTGATTCACGATCCCCGCTACCTTACCACGGTTTATTTTACAGACCACTTTCCTTCCAAACAAAAGACAATTACCCTTATCGTGCCCCGCTGGATGGATATCGACATCCATACTTTCCATTTTGAAAATCAAAAGATCAAAACGGAGAAATCGTACGACAAAGACCGTGATGCCGATATCTATACCTACACCGCTACCAACCTGGCTGCTATGAAAAAGAGCGCCATGAGCCCCGGGCCCAGCTGGCTCTACCCGCACCTCTTAATTCGTAGCAAAAGCGCCAATTACAAAGAAGAAAAGACGGTTTACTTCGATACCACCAACGACCTCTATAAATGGTGTTATAACCTGGCAACTCAGTTGCACCCCGATACAGCTACCTTAGGTGCCAAAGCCAGGGAGATCACAGCAGGTATGCCGGATAAATTTGAACAGCTGAAAGCGATCTTTTATTGGGTAGAAGAAAACATCCGCTACATCGCCTTTGAAGATGGGCTGGCCGGGTTTCGCCCGGATGAAGCACACGAAGTGATGCGCAAGAAATATGGTGACTGCAAAGGCATGGCCAACCTTACAAAAGAACTGCTGCTCCGCTGTGGACTAGATGCACGGCTCTGCTGGATAGGTACAAACTACATCATGTACGATCACAGTATTCCATCCCTGAGTGCAGACAACCACATGATCTGCGCCGTTCAGTACCACAACAAATGGTGGTTCCTCGACGCTACTGAAAAGTATATGCAACCCGGTATGTATGCGGAACGCATTGCGGGCAGACAAGTCATGATAGAAAATGGGGACAAGTGCCTGTTAGAAAATATTCCTGCCACTACAGCATCGCAGAATGCCCGGATCTTTAAGGAATCGCTGGCCATAGAAGGCAATAATATGACCGGAAAGATCCAATACAAGTACAACGGAGAAAGCAAATCCGACCTGCTATATAACATCAACCTGACCAAAAAAGACAGGGTACAGACAGCACTGGAATCTTACATCACAAACAAGAATAGTCATTATAAAATATCCAATGTCTCCACTACCCGCCTCGATCAGCGGGATGGCGACCTGGAAGTCAGTTTCGATCTGCTCTACCCCGATGCCATTTCATCTTTTGGCAAAGAGATGTACATCGATATCGACTACAACAAGGAATACAACAATGCTGTCATCGATACCGTCAAACGAAAAACTGACATCCGTTTTGACAGCAAGAACAACTACATCACAGAGACGGAGCTACTCATACCTGCAGGGTACAAAATGACCTCTCTGCCAGAAGATCTGCACATTGCTACACCTAATTTTAACTTTGACATCACTTACAAAGCCACTGGTAATAAAATTACTTACCACAAGCAATTACAGATAAATAACACCTATTTGCAGAAGGCCGCTTTCGGGGACTGGAATAAAGCGATAGCCGCATTAACAAAAAAATACCTGGAACAAATAACCCTTACCCAACAGTAAAATAAAACAACCTATGTATAAAAGCATTGTCATTTCGGCCCTGCTATTCACCTCAGGCCTGTATGCGCAGGCACAGTCAAAACAGGAAAGAGCCTATCAGGAGGAAGCTGATCAGGTAAAAAAAGAGATCCAGAATGCCAAAGATTCCGCATTTATGCAGATGGCTATTCCTGAAAAATATCAGAATGAATCGGCTGTTATTCTTGCCATGAAATTCTCTCTGGATGCGGATCATAGCCGTCGAAAAGATCATATTACAACTACCCTTCACGAGCGTGTAAAGATCCAGGACAAGGCAGCACTGGAAGAATATTCCGAATTCAATATCCAGAAGCTGAAGAGCAGCAGCTGGTACCGTGGATATAAACTAGTATCCTTCATGGGTATCCGGGTAATCAAGCCCAACGGCCAGCAGCGCGATATTGATATGAATGACGCAGTGAGTGTAAAAGATGAAAAGAATGATAAAAAACAAAAGATCGCCATCTCCGATCTGGAAGTAGGTGATATCATCGATTATTATGTACGCATCAACAAGGATGCGGCGAACTGGTTTACCAATCCCGATCCGTTAGATTACAGCATCGGGGAGAAATATCCTATCCTGGATTTTTCGCTGGACATTCGGATCTTTAAAAAGATGGGCGTATCCTGGAGATACCTGAATGATGATTCAGCTGTATTGAAACGTACAAAGGAAGATGAGGATTATGTATTCGCTATTCATAAAAAAGATGTACCGAAAATTACGGATGAGCGCTGGCTATATCCCAATCGTAGTCTGCCTACCTTAAGGCTCACTTACAATGGTGTGAGAGACATCACAAATGGAGTGAATGAAGAAGATATACAGGAATATCTAACCTACCAGATCATCAGTGTAGGGGCACAATATGCCGCGATGGCAACGATCCTGAAAGAGTTTCCGGATGTACTGAGCAACTACAAAAAGGTGAATAATAAGCAGGAAATGTCGAAGAGGGAGATTGCGGAACTGGCTTACTATTATATTCGTTACGCAGCACTTTACCGGGAGCAGGCAGGCATAGGGGCAGATATAGAAGTAGGACAGAATAGGAAACTGTATTCTCCAAGAGCACATTTTGTGGCCAATGCATTCCGTCAGTTATTGTTGAAATATGATATTGATACAGATCTCGCAGCAGCAGTACCACGTAGTGTAGGCACCTTACAGGATGCGGTGTCACTGGATGACCTGGAATACTTTATCATCGCGAAACCGGATGATCAACCAATGTATTGCTATCTCGGCTCTATGTTTAGTTTTCCTGATGAATTGCCCACCGGACTGGAAGGTCAGGACGCCTATTCAGTAAGTGTAACCGGAAGTAAGGGCGCTAAAAAAGAGAGCTTTAAGAAGATCACACTGCCGGTCAGCACTGCGGCACAGAACCTGGATGCGGAGAAACTGAATATCACCTTTAACGCGGAAAACCCGCAGCAGCTGAATATTGACAGGATGATACGTGTGAAAGGACAATATCGTTATCAATATGTAGAAATGTTGCTGTATGAAGATATGCTGCAGGAAGAGCGGAAGACATTGAGCATGCCTACGTCTTTCGAACATGATTTGTCTGCTGATGGTAGTAACAGGAAACGGTTTGCTGAATACCAGGCGGCATTTGGAAAGGCACGTAAAGACCTGGATGAGACGGTAAATGACAATATTGCGACCGATTACAATGTGAAGCCAACCGCTGTCAGTTATTATAAAGTTGCGGATCAGGGGCTGGAGAAGCAGAATAAGCCGTTCACGATGCACCAGACATTTACCATGGATGGTTTTGTAAAAAAAGCCGGGAATAATTATATGCTGGATATCGGTAAATTAATAACCGGCCAGATAGAGCTTGCACCTGAGGAAAGGAAACGTACGTATGATGTACATATGGCTTTTCCTCGTACTGTTTCTTATGAAGTGTATGTGAATATTCCGGAGGGGTATACCCTGGAAGGGGTGGAAAACCTGAATAAGTCGGTAATCAATCCTACGGGGCAGTTTGTAAGTAGTGGTAAGATAGAGGGGAATAAACTGGTGTTGAATATTACGAAGATTTACAATCATCAGCATGAAACGGTGGGTAGCTGGGATCAGATGATGGCATTTATGGATGCGGCGGCTGATTTTACAAAGCAGAAAGTATTGTTGAAGAAATATAAATTGTAGTAGTTAAGATTTGATCCGACATTAAGTATGTAACTTAAAAAAGCTTTGGCTTATGGCCAAAGCTTTTTAATATCTTCCAGTAATCCCTCTCCTCTCCCATACCACCTGATGTCTTTATCTTTTTTAAACCAGGTCATCTGCCGCTTCGCATATTGCCGGGTATGTATCACCACTAACTCTTCTGCCTCTTTCAAACTCACTTTGCCATCCAGGTAATCAAATATTTCCGTATACCCTACTGTCTGCAAAGCATTATGTGATCTAAACTCACTGACAGATCTCACCTCCTCCACCAATCCATCTTTCATCATCTGTTTCACTCTTGTCTCGATATTCGCGTGCAGCTGTGGTTTTTCTAACTCAATGCCGGTTTTAATAATCTCAAAATCCCGTTTAGTTACATTCCCGGTTCTGAACGCCAATATCGATTTTCCGGTAGCCAGGAAAACTTCCAGGGCCCTCATTAACCGCTGCGGATTCTGCACTTCCCCCACGGCATAAAACCCGGGATCTTTAGCCTTCACTTCCTCCTGCAACCAGCTCAGTCCTTCCTGCTCATACCTGGCAATCACTTCCTGCCTGATAGCTGCCGGAGCGGCCGGGATATCATCGATTCCCTGGCAAAACGCTTTTATATACAATCCCGTGCCGCCGCATAATACGACCACATCATTGTTCTTCCATACTTCCTCCGCATATTGTAATGCTAATTTCTCAAAGATGCCCGCATTCACTTCTTCGCGAATGCTATGAGAATTGATAAAATAATGGGGGACAGCCGCCAACTCAGCAGGACCGGGCTTAGCCGTGCCTATACTTATCTCTTTGTAACACTGCCTGGAATCTGCTGATATAACTGCGGTATTGAAATATTGCGCCACCTTCACAGCCAATGCCGTTTTACCGGCAGCCGTAGGGCCTGCGATTACTATAACCTTCTTATGCTTCATGTATATTAATACATGTCTTCATTGGCACCATCTTCCATTCCTTCATCCTCGCTCTCACTGTTTTCATCCTCTTCTCCTTCTTCTCCAAATCCATCTTCACTCATGCCCTCTTTATTCAGGTCATACTTCTCTTCCATCTCTACCAGTTTGTCGCCAACCAGTCCTTTTGTACCGTACTGACTAGGCGCCAACCCTTCTTTTCTTACACACAGGGGATAGGTAACTCTTGAGTTTTCATCTTTGGAAACACCAATCAGTTCCACCAGGAATGTCCAGTTCTTCGCAAAATCATACAGGTAAATAAACTTCTGATTAGGCGTTTTCACTGCAGCCCCAATAACAGTATCCTCCATCAGTAATGGCTCTGCCTTGCGGACTACATTGTCTTTTTCGAGAATGATCTCTCTTCCCCGTTGCCAGTTATCGTTGCTACGGAAAAAAGTCGCTTTATGTTTATTGTCAAATTCGAATGACTGCAAAATGACTTGGTGGAATTGTAAAAATGTCTGGTCTGGTTTAATGGATATATCCCTGTACACACTTTCGTCTTCTTCCCAATAAACTCTGAATTTCAAAACAGGCATGACAATAAAGGATTTTATTGAATAATTGGATGTTTCTGTCTCCGGTTTAATGCTAATAATACACAAATAGCTACTATATAACAAACATCAATCCTTATTTCAGCAACATCACCACTTTACTAAATTAACATTTTTATTTAACTGGTGTCAAATCCATCTCTTTTGCTCTTTCCAGCAGGAAGGCATAAGCGGCATCGTAGGTATTGGGTATTACCCCATCCAGGATCGCTTCACGGATAGCATTTTTCAGGTCTCCCACGGTTCTGCAGGGTGTGAGGTTAAAAGTTTCCATGATCATCTCCCCGGTAACGGGTGGCTGCCAGTTACGCAGACGATCATTTTCTTCTATTTCCTTCATTCGCTGCCTTACCATTTCATAATCATCCAGGTATCTCCGCACTTTCGCCACATTTCTGGAAGTGATATCGGCCTCACACAGCATCATTAACGCTTCTACATCGTCTCCTGCTTCAAAGAGCAGGCGGCGTATAGCAGAATCAGTGATATTTTCTTTCGTGAGACTGATAGGCCGCTGGTGCAGTTCTACCAGTTTCTTGACAAAGCGCATGGGTTCATGGGTAGGCAGTTTCAGTCTGGAAAAGATGCGGGGAACCATTTTGGCACCCACCATCTCGTGTCCGTGAAAGGTCCATCCATGGCCCTGCTCATACCGTTTGGTCGCAGGTTTCCCGATATCGTGCAGCAGCGCTGCCCAGCGTAACCAAAGGTCTTTGGTATTCCGGGAAATATTATCGACTACCTGCAAGGTATGCGAAAAGTTTTCTTTATGGCGCTTACCATCTACTGTTTGTACGCCAGCCAGATCCACCAGCTGGGGGAAGATAATCTTTAACAGGCCACTTTTGTATAATAGATTTAAGCCGACAGAGGGTACGGTAGACAACATGATCTTATTCAGTTCGTCAGTAATCCGCTCCTGGGAGATAATTTTGATACGTTCTGCCTGTTCTATAATTGCCTGAAACGTTTCATCAGCAATCGTAAACTGCAACTGAGAAGCAAAGCGGATGGCCCGCATCATACGCAGGGGATCATCGCTGAAAGTCTGGGCAGGAGCCAGTGGGGTACGAATAATCTTCGCCTCCATATCCGCCAGCCCGTTAAAGGGATCGATCAGGCTTCCATAATCTTCTTCATTCAGACTGATAGCCAGTGCATTGATGGTAAAATCTCTGCGTAACTGGTCATCCTGCAGGGTACCGGGTTCCACTTCTGGGTTACGGGACTCTGCTCTGTAGCTTTCTTTCCGGGCGCCTACAAATTCCACTTCGAATTCATTCCACTTCACCTGTGCGGTGCCATAGGTTTTAAAGAAACTTACTTTGGCATTTTCAAAGTAGGTAGCCACCTTATGTGCCAGGGCAATGCCATCTCCTACGCACACCACATCCATATCTTTGGTACGGCGGTTCAGCAGTTTATCACGCACGAAGCCCCCGATCAGGTAGCAGGGCACGCCCAGCTCATGGGCGGCTAAAGCTATCTGCTCCAACACTTTACGTTCCTGTAAGGTACAGGGTATGTCAATAGGCTTTCTGCTGATCATATTTAAATAAAACGGCAAAAGTAGTTTTTTTTAACCGATAGTCCATGGTGTCCTCATTAGAGTGTGAGTAGGATGCCATGAGAAGTTTTGATTGATTTATTCCGGGTTGGGAATTATTAGTCACCATTCCTGGTCTTTGCATTGGGGTGTGAGTACTACACCTTCATAAGTTTTGACGGCCTTATCCCGGATTGAGTGGCATCAATCCCGGTATCCACACAAGGGCATGTGCACTACTCTATGATAAGTTTGGACTACCCAATCCTGGCTTGAGTGCCATTGCCCATCCTTCCCGGTCTCCTCATTCAGGTTTCAAATTTACTTCCTGATCACTTGTAAACTCCCGTCTCTCAACAACTTAACTATCCGCGATGGTTGCTTAGGTGTATTATCATCCTGCCGGTAGGACACTACATAATCTACGCCATTTTTCACCGCAGGGTCAATATCCGCATAAAATGCAGGTGAAGGTTGGCCGCTCAGGTTGGCAGAAGTGGATACCAATGGCTTGCGGAGGCGTTTTACAAGGTGACGGCAAAAAGGGTCCTGCACAAGCCTGATGGCCACTGTACCATCTTCATTAATTACATTGGGAGCCAGGCCAAGGGCACCTTCATATATCACGGTAGTAGGTCTGTCGAATCCCACGATCAGATCGGCAATAGCCGGGTCTGGGTGGGCTACGTATTTCAGGAGGTCTTTTACATCTGCAAGCAGGATGACCAGGCTTTTCTTTTCAGGGCGTTGCTTAAGGGCAAAGACCTTTTTTACAGCTTCTTCGTCAGTAGCATCACAACCTATGCCCCAGATGGTGTCTGTGGGATAAAGGATGAGCCCTCCGGTTCTTAAGGCAGCCAGTGATGCCGTTACATCATTTTCGAAATCAGTCGTCATAAGTTATTGAGACTTGGACATTTTTATAGTTAAAGAATTTCGGGATGGTGCTTTGTAGCTACGAATTGCCCTTGTAGTCATAATTACAGACTTTGATACACCTTCATCACTTCAGCAGCACATTTATCTCTCGTAAATTTCTCTGCCTGCCTGCTCCCCTTTTCTTTCAGCACCTCCATAGCTGTTGGGTTGTTCACCACTTCTGCCATCGCATTGGCAATTGATTCAGGATTTGCCGGATCAATATACAACGCGGCGTCCCCTGCCGTTTCACCAAAACAGGAACCCGTAGAAGTAACCACCGGCGTCCGACACCACATGGCTTCCAGAATAGGAATCCCAAAACCTTCAAAGAAAGAAGGATAGATCAATGCCTTAGCACCCTGGTACAGCGCCGGCAGGTCATTATAAGCAAATTTCACGGTATCATTTACAAGAATAACCTTGTTCTGAAGCCCGTTCGCTGCAATAAAATCAATCACTTTCTTTTTATAGCTGCTTCCCCCTCCTACTACCACCAGCGGAACATCGACCTTGCCTTTCAATTGTACCATTGCCTGCAGGATCCCTAACAAATTCTTACGTTCGATCAACGATCCTACATACAGGAAGTACTCCTTTGGAAAACCGTAATTACTAAGCATCTGCTTAATATCCGCTTCGCTGTGTTTCACGCCAAATGACTCATCGCAACTTTGGTAAGCTACTGCAATTTTATCAGCCGGTGTGTTATAATACGTAATCAGATCCTGTTTAGTTTGCTCACTGATAGCAATCACCTTATCAGCATACTGGCAGGCATACTTAGCCTTTCTGCGATAAGTCTGCACGTCTATGGGATTGTATTGTTCCGGGTTGCGTTCAAAGATCAGGTCATGCATGGTCACGATGCTTTTGACCTCGCTCTTATGAATCCCAAAGGGGATTTCGTGACTTAAACCATGATAGAGATCGATGCCTTGCTGTCCCAGTTCACTCACGACAAATTTGCTGCGCCAGAGGCCTTTCAGCAGGCGATGCAGGGCCTTCTGCGGCAATATGGTGGTCATATTGTCAAAAGCAGCAGGATTGTACATACCTGTAAGTTTAGGTGCGTACAGGTAGTAGTGGTGCTCCGGGTAATAGGTGGCCAAAGAGCTGATCAGCGTCCGGCTGTAATTGCCAAGACCTGTGTTGTTCTGGAAAGCCCGTTTGGCATCGAAAGCAATGTTCATAGAGTGGTTTAAAGGGGTGTAAAGGTAAGAAATAAAAATCCCTCTGTTTCAAGTCCTTCTCTTTTGAAATTTCCCTCGACCCTACTGAAAAAAAACCAATATCACCTGCTACTGGAATATTCCCCCCTCTTTTACTATGTTTGTAAAAAATTTCGATATACAATGGAGCTACAAGAACTCATCCAGACTGCATGGGGAAACCGCAGTCTGCTACAGGAATCTACTTACAGTGATGCTGTCAAAGCTGTTATTGAAGCTGTAGATAAAGGAAAGCTCAGGGTAGCAGAGCCCACAGGAGAAGGCTGGAAGGTCAATGAATGGGTAAAGCAGGCTATCCTGATGTACTTCACTATCCAACCAATGGAAACCATAGACCTCGCACCATTCGAGTTCTATGACAAAATGAAGCTGAAATCCAACTATAAAGACCTGGGTGTACGTGTAGTACCTCACGCGATTGCACGTTATGGTGCTTTCATTGGTAAAGGTGCGATCCTGATGCCTTCTTATGTAAACATTGGTGCATACGTAGACGAGTGCACTATGGTGGATACATGGGCAACTGTGGGTTCCTGCGCACAGATTGGCAAGAATGTGCACCTGAGTGGTGGTGTGGGTATCGGTGGTGTATTGGAGCCACTGCAGGCTAGCCCGGTGATCGTTGAAGACGGTTGTTTCCTGGGTAGCCGTTGTATAGTAGTAGAAGGGGTGATTGTGGAGAAAGAGGCTGTACTGGGTGCAAACGTAGTATTGACGAAGTCTACAAAGATCATTGATGTAAGCGGTCCGGAGCCAATTGAATACAAAGGTCGTGTACCGGCGCGTAGCGTGGTGATTCCTGGTACCTATACCAAGAAGTTCCCTGCTGGTGAATACCAGGTGCCTTGTGCGCTGATCATTGGTCAACGTAAAGAGTCTACAGATTTGAAGACAAGTCTGAATGATACGCTGAGAGAGTTCAATGTAGCTGTATAAGTTGCTTTTACTCTTCAAAAGAAAGGCTGGCCTGTGATGGGTCAGCCTTTTTTGTATAGGCATGTACGGTAGTTGGGGATTTTTTTAATAAAAATTTGGAATAATGGAAAAACTACCTACCTTTGCAATCCCTTAACACGGAATCAGTTGCCCAGATGGCGAAATTGGTAGACGCACTGTGTTCAGGTCGCAGCGCTCGCAAGGGTGTGCTGGTTCGAATCCAGTTCTGGGCACTAAATTGGCTAACGCCGGAGATAATATCTCCGGCGTTATTGTTTTTATGAATAATTAAGCTGAAATATAATTTCGTCCACTCTAAGATTCCCGGATCAAGTTGAATTCTTGGGGGGCGGCTAAAAATTTGTTGTTTGCAGCTCATTAAAGAAGTAATCAGTTCTAGGATGACGTTAGGTGCCTTAGTTCGAAATTTGTTCTCTTAAAAAATCAGCTTTTCTGCCAAGATCGAACCAATGATTTGTTTTTTGCCAATTGGGGGTAGCTATGATATAGCGATTGGCAATGTCGCTCATGATTTCGCCGCCTTGGGAAAGATATTCCTGATAGTTGTCGTTGGTTGATAATAGTTTTGTCTTCTTCTTTTCCAGCTCTTCTATCTTGTTGGTCAGGTCTGACTTAATCATGATAATAATGATAAAAAATAAAAGTCTGCAGATAATTTTTAGAAGGTTTTTATATATATATTTGACATAACCTATATCCAATTAACCCATTAACCCATTAACCCATTAACCCATTAACCCATTAACCCTCATTTTAATTCATTTTTTTTTAAAATCCCACTTACATGAAAGTCAAAATTGTTTCTGCCATTAAGTTTGCAGCGATTACTGGTGCAATGGTCTCTGCACTGTATGGATGTACCAAAAAAGACACAACGGTTGAAAAAATCGCCCCTGGTGCCGGTCAGATCCCTACCATTCTATCTGCCGGCGACGGTCAGAATGATCTGCTGGGTTACGGTTATGATATTACAGGAGAATATGCAAATTCCAGCGCATCAAAGTTCTCTGTTATCAACGTCACTGCCCTGAAAAACGATCAGCCTTTAAGGGTGGAATGGGACCTTTCCAAAGCGCAGGTAGGTAATTTAACTTCAGGCGAGAATGCCCGATCCTATCTTTATAAAAAGACAGTAAAGGTGAATGCTAGTACGGATATTCCAGCATTCAAGGCATCTATCACCACTGCTTTTAACAGCTCAGATGCCTTTTCATCCAAGTACATTTACAGCAGCTTTGATCTGATCATTCAGCAAAAGAGAGTAAAATTAAATGCGGATGTGAGCCTCTTAAAATCGTATCTACAGCCTACATTTGTGGCTGACATCCAAACCAAAACGCCAGCCCAGATAGTAGGTACCTATGGTACGCATATTCTGACAGACATCATTCTGGGTGCCAAGCTTGAGGTAATGTATCAGTCAGAATCCATTGCCAGCGAAAGGAGCAGGTCATCAGAAATTGGTATTGATGTAACATTGAAGAAGATCTTCAATATCAATACAGCTGTTAATTACAGTTACTCAGAAGAAGAAAAGAACAACAACTTTAGCCAGCGTCTTTACTACAGAACAATTGGCGGTGATCCTTCCAGAAGCATCATAGGACAGATCACGCCGACTGCCAGCTCTCCCTCTATCGATATTTCTAACTGGCAATCCAGTAGTACGGTGGCCAATGCCGAGCTGATTGACTTTGGAGAGACCGGTCTGCTACCTATCTATGAGCTGATTGATGATCCGGTTAAGAAGGCGGATTTGCAAAATTATGTTACGCAATACCTGCAAGACAGAGCGGCCGGCATTGTGCAGCAAAAAATCTATGCTAAAATCGAGGCGGAGAATATTGATAATCATTTTTACTATGACTCCTACTGGAGTGATGTAAAAACCGGCGATCAGTACATCGTATTTTATGGTGAAGACGGGGTGACTCCTGCCGTGTTCAGAGGTAATATCGGCTATCGTTACAATATTGTTCATGAAGATGGAACAGACATCTGGAGACTGGGTACCATCAACAATGCCTGGGTAGAGAATAAGCATAAGTACTTCCTGTCCAGAGCCTTTATCTCCTCTAAGGGCAACAAGAAACATCCGTGGGCTGAGATGATGTTTGAAATCATGCCAGGTACGGGTTATGAACCGATTAATGTGCAGCTGGATCCAAGACCATAGATATAGATTAATGGCTTTGTGCGGGATAATTTATTCCGCATAAAGCCATATTTTATCAACTGGTGCGTATTATTTTATGCTTTTAACGACTGTAGTTGTCAGGTTTTAAGACGAAAATAAATCCCTCCAACAAATATTAATTCAAAATTATACTTGTCTTTTAGCCCAATTGTATAAATAAACCTTGGAGTTGTTGAGGTAGTTACAAGTGTAATATGATAACCAAATTTTCGCTTTTGGAACTAATCTGTTTCTTAAATTGTTCTTTTTCCATTAATGATGTAGTTTAGTATGACAAACTTAAGACTGCCATTCCCATCCTCTTAAATGTTAAAAATCAAAGAACAAATTGGACTGCCCAGATAACTATTTCCCAGGCAGCCCACTTAAACATTTTATCATCACTTACAGACGCAATAATTGCCTCCTGCATCGTTATAAATCCTTATATCTTCTAGTGGTTGTATTCCCATTATCTTATCATCTTGCACAATAATATCAAACTCATCGTTTAAATTTTCCTCTTTACATAAAGGGCAATGATCATTTTCAAGTATACCGTAAACTTTTACATTTGAAGTATCGGATTTTCCAATGTCGTTGCCTCCCCAGAGCAACTTGTCTCCAAGTCTATACTCAAATTGCCATGTATCACCATATTTGAATTGAATTTTCGCTTCATAATGGTTATTACAATTCGCGCACCTGATGTTTGTGATCAAAATATTAAAAGCTCCCATTTTACTTTGTTGCTTTAAATGGTATTCCAATTTGGTTCAAAAACCTATACAATCATTTATCATTTGTCAAAATGGATGCTCCATTATTAATAGCGCTACCAATAATACTCGCATCATTTGTTCCTACCTTCCTTCCTAATCTTTCAGCTGTTTGCTGCAATACTTCAACTTGAGCCTTAAAGGCACCTCGTCCTCCAATTGTAGCACCAATCTCAGTCATAAAAGATCTTAAGCTTCTTTACTACCTTTCTGTAAAAATTCTTTTGCAGCAGTTATTGATACGATTGGTTTAGCATTTCCTATTGCTGCTTTAATTCATTCATTTCCTCCTGCCTCAACAGCATGAATTAAAACATCATTGTCCAAGCCCGCAACAGCTTTTGGGGCAACCTTAGCCGCACTAACCTCCGCTTTTCCCCTCGTATAAAAACTGCTGCAAGCTCGACACCTGATTCTAGTCTTGACTTATCATCCTTAAAACTACTTTCATAACCTTTCCCTGTTGCTAATTCAGCTCCTGGTACGACAGGATTCAAATACCTGCTTACTGCTTCAATTACTTCGTTTGCCAAACCTAAAACATACTCGCCAGCAAACTTCAACGAACTTCCAGGATCAGTTGGTTTCGTCATGCTATACTCTCTTCCTGCAATTATCCCATATTTTTTAATAGGATCGTCACTTAGAAAGTCATAGAATTTAACAGATTATCATAGCTAGATACATAAAGACTCCACCTCTCCATTCCATCCACTTTGGGAAATGCGATGAGATGGCTAAAAAATGTCGAACTCTTTCCGTTTAGACCATCTAAAATTTAAGGGATTCCATACATTCTGCTTATTATCTCTCCCATCGACATACCCCTTTTATAAATTCATCACTTACTTAAAATTTTTCTAGTTACAAATTCATTAAAGAAGTAATCCCGGTAAATATTACCGATCGGAATTTCATTCTTCCCTATGTAAACAGTGTTGTTATCTACAGAATCTATGTTGTTTACATTAATGATATAAGATTTGCTGACCCTGACAAAAAGACTTTTTGGAAGCAATTCATGAATAGTTTTAATATTCATAAGCGTGATCACTTTTTGATTCCCTAAGTAAATGATCACATAATCTTTTAAGCCTTCAATATAAAGTATATCGCTGAAATGTACTTTGAATATTCTGCGTTCTGATCTTACAAAAATATAATCAGTGGTTATGTTTTCTATATTACTGCTGGTATGACCAGTACGGAATAATTTACAATACGTGTTTGCTTTTTCGACCGCCTTTTGAAAGCGCTCCAGTTTTACAGGTTTGATCAGGTAATCAATAGCATCGACGTCATAGCTCTCAGCAGCAAATTCATGATAAGCTGTGGTAAACACCACTAAGGTGTTTTTGGGAATGATTCTGGCAAATTCAATCCCATTCACTCCCGGCATTTGAATGTCCAGAAACACCAGGTCTACGGCATTTGTTGCCAGAAAAGCTTTAGTAGCTTCTGCTCCGTTAAATGATGCGATCACTTCCAGATTTTCTGTCTGATCAACCAGTTTTTGGATCGCCTTTCTTGCTAATGGCTCGTCATCTACTATTATGCAGTTCATTTTATAGTTTTAAAGTTAAGGTGACGCAGTACGTTTCCGAATTGTCTTCTATTATCAAATCATGTGAAGATGGGAACAGCAGTTCTAATCGTCGTTTAATATTGGCCAGACCTAATCCTCCCGATTTATTCACTGCTTTCAACGCTGGTTTCGAGTTTACGCATTTGAAAAAAAGCTCGTCATGGCATACATCAAAATACAAATTCAAGTAGGATAATTTCGCAGAGTCGTTATTATGCTTTGCAGCATTTTCGACAAATGAAATAAATAGTAAGGGAGGAACCTGAACACCGCTCAATTCGCCTTCCTTTGATATTAAAAAATTGAAATTATCCCGCCTGACCTTTTCCAGGTTCAGAAAGTCTTCTAAGAAATGGATCTCTGAAGTGAGTAGAACCTTTTCTCTGGAGCTGTCATAAAGCTGATAACGAAGGAGGTCACTTAGTTTCACCAAAACCTGAGAAGCTTTTTTAGGATCATCTTCGATTAACACGTTAGCATTATTAAGCATGTTAAAAAGAAAATGTGGATTGATTTGATTCTTGAGCTGTTCCAGTTCACCATTGGCATTTGCCAGTTCCAGATCATGAATCAGTTGCGTATCAGATATCCACCGCTGAAAAAACTTAACTGCGGCTGACGCAACAATAAGCACTAATGTCATAAAGGAAAAGGCCAAAAAGTTAATGTGATCATCCTCGTTAGGCAATAGATCTTGTTCAAACGAATCAGCAAAAACTTCGTGAACGTAATACGAAAGAACCATACCTGAAAGCAAGAAGAGGCCATAGCTCAGGTATTTGTTTCTAAACAGGAATTTAGGAACGAAAAAAAACATATTTCCGTAAGCTAACAGAATTATCTCGAAAAAAATAACCAGTCGATTGTAGGTCTCGAAAGGTTCTACATAGTCTGCCGGACTATAATACAAAACCAAAACGCAAAAGGCGATCAGCAACAGATGCCTTTGAAACCGGTATTTTTCTGAAATAACTAACTGAAGCATCCAATTGGCATCCATCGTTTTTTTGTGTAACGGTTTATACATGAAGCTAAATTTAGGGCAAATGAAGTGATACAGCAGAAATAAAAAAACTTACTATACGAAAGTGCATTAATAATATACCAAAATAAGGTTTACAGGTGTTATACTGCCTTCAGCGTTTGAATAATGACTTACAACCCATCATCCTTTGCGTGTGGATATACCGGGCCGACAGTTTCCCTGACATTTAGACTTGCTGCAACAATACCTAAAGTATTCAATTACTATGGAGGACCTTCTGTATCGCTTCTTTGCTGAAATCTCAAGTCGTATTTATTTTAATATATGTAAAAGCTGATTTTCTATATAAAGAAATACGTTTCGTATATATAAATATTGCGGGTTCTGTAAAAATATAGTTTAGCTGAAAATATAGCATTTAATTCTAAACTCTTATAAATGAAAAGCAGAATCCTATCCATGCTGGTATTTCTTTTTGCCTCGGTATTCCATGCCTATTCGCAGGAAAAAGTCACCCTCAGCGGCACGATCACTAACAAGTTCAATACAGAAACACTCATTGGCGTAAGCATTTACATTCCGGAAGCGAAAGTAGGTATTACGACCAATTCCTACGGATTTTATTCCACAACATTGCCTAAAGGAACTTATACCATTATTATAAGCTATGTGGGTTATGATCGCCAGGAGGAAAGTATCACGCTGACCGAAAACACAAAACGGAACTTCGGGATGACAGAAAACAGTAAGACGCTGGATGAAGTTTTAATTAAAACCAATACGCCGCAAGTGAACATCCGCAAACCTGAAATGAGTACCAATAAACTATCGATCGCCACGATCAAAAAAATGCCGGCTGTTTTGGGAGAGGTAGATGTCCTGAAATCGATCTTACAGCTTCCCGGGGTAACCAATGCCCAGGAAGGTGCGACGGGATTTAACGTAAGAGGAGGATCTGTTGATGGAAACCTGGTATTGCTTGATGAAGCCGTTGTTTATAATACCTCGCATCTATTCGGTTTCTTTTCTGTCTTCAACGCTGATGTGATCAAAGACCTGAAACTATACAAGGGCGGTATACCCGCTAATTTCGGAGGACGTATATCATCGGTACTGGATATTTATCAAAAAGAAGGAAACAACCAGGAGTTCCATGTTAACGGCGGGATCGGATTAGTTTCCAGCCGATTGCTTGTTGAGGGTCCCATCGCTAAGGGTAAAAGCTCTTTCGTTGTCGCGGGAAGAGGATCCTATGCCCATCTTTTTTTAAAAATGGCCAATGAACCCAATTCAGCCTATTTCTACGATCTGAACACCAAGTTCAATTACAAATTCAATGATAAGAACAACGTATTTGTTTCAGGATACTTTGGTACCGACAACCTGAATTTCAATAACAGTTTTATCAACACCTATGGTAACAGGCTTTTCAATCTCAGATGGAACCACATATTCTCCAATAAGATATTTGCCAATGCATCTGCAATTTACAGTGACTATGACTACCAGATCAAGATCAAGACCATCGGTATGGACTGGAAAGCAGAAGTAAAAAATTACAATTTCAAATATGATTTCAAACATTATGTTTCGAATAACCTCACTTTAAACTACGGTATTAACTCAATTTATTACGATTTCAATCCCGGAACGATCAAGCCGTACGGAGTGAGTTCAGCGATCAATCCGGACCAGTTAGCCAAAAAGTACGCTTTTGAAAATGCAGCATATATTAGTGCGGACCAACACCTCAGCGATAAATTATCCGTGAATTATGGACTCCGTTACAGCAACTTTCAAAGAGTAGGCGCGCAGGAAGTCTACACCTATGCCAATGATCAGCCGGTCATTTACAATAAGGATTTTCATATTTATGAAGAGGCTGAACCAACCGGAGCGATCCACTTTAAGAAAAATAAAAAAATAGCCAGCTTCGGCAACCTGGAACCAAGGGTCGCCATTGCGTACTCGCTAAACAATGATAATTCTATAAAGGCGAGCTACAATAGAATGAGCCAGTACGTTCATTTGATCTCCAATACCGCATCTGCAAGCCCGCTTGATATATGGGCCCCTTCTGACAAATACCTTAAACCAGAAATTCTGGACCAGGTAGCACTGGGCTACTTCCACAATTTCAAAGACGACAAGTATTCTCTGGAAGCTGAAACATTCTATAAAAAAATAAAGAATAAGGCAGATTATATCGACGGCGCAGATCTGTTAGGGATCGATGCTATAGAAAGAGTGCTTTTGAATGGCGAAGCAAGGGCTTATGGCCTGGAACTGATGTTGAAAAAAAATACAGGTAAGCTGACCGGCTGGGTTTCCTATACACTTTCTAAAGCGCAACAAAGAACACCAGGCAGAAATGCAGATGAGCCGGGTATCAACAACGGAGAATGGTACAGGGCGAATTATGACAAATTACATAATATATCTGTTACAGGCGCTTATTCAGTAAGTTCGAAATGGTCTTTTGGAACTATTCTCACTTTCCAAACCGGAAAAGCAGCGACATTTCCCAATGGAAAATATCTATACCAGCATGTTACTGTTGCGAGTTACGGCGCAAGAAATGAGAATTCTTTATCTGCTTACCACCGTTTAGATGTCTCTGCGACCTACACACCTAAACCCAACAAGAAAAAAGGGTGGCAGGGAGAGTGGAATTTCAGCATCTACAATCTTTACAACAGGAACAACGCGGCATCCTACTCTTTCAGACAGAACGAAGAAACAGGAAGAAACGAGACAAGAAGAATATCCATTTTCGGCATTGTTCCAAGCGTAGCCTACAACGTGAAACTTTAAAACAACTATCCAACTTTTAAAACGATACACCATGAAACTATTTAAAATAATGCTCGTACCATTTGTAGCATTGCTTGTAACAGGATGCGAGAAGGTTATTACTGCGGATCTTAATACAGCAGCACCAAGACTGGTTGTGGATGCTTCTATTGATTGGGTGAAAAATACCGCCGGCAATGAACAAAAGATCGTATTGTCGACAACAACTGGCTATTACAGTTCCGAATTCCCAAGTGTTTCGGGAGCAGTGATTACGGTAACCAACGCGACAAATACTGTTTTTAACTTTATAGAAACGCCCGGAACAGGGCAATACATTTGCAGCAATTTTGTTCCTGTTATCGGCCAGACCTATAACCTAAAGATCGTTTTGAATGGAGAAACCTACACCGCCTCAGAAACCTTTACCCCAGTTTCTAAGATCGAGGATAACATTGATCAGAATAACAAGGGAGGCGAGGCCGGTGATGAGATCGAGATAACATTTTACTATCAGGATGATGCCAATCAGAAGAATTCTTATCTGAACAGCATTACCCAGCCTCATTCAGTGTTTCCCGAACTGGAAGTTGAGGACGATGAACACACCAACGGTAATTTAAATCAGGAATCGTATTCGCATGAAAAATTAAAGACCGGGGACCAGGTAGACATTAAACTGTATGGGATTTCGAAAAACTATTACAACTACATGTTCAAATTGATAGTGGCTTCGGGTAATGATGGTAATCCTTTCCCTACCATACCAAGTGCCGTTCGCGGAAATATTGTCAACCAGACCAATAGCAAAAATTACGCTTTGGGATACTTCAGGCTGGCAGAAGTAGCTACTAAAAGCTATACGATCAAATAACCAGGTTTAGTGAGCGAAGTAAAGGTCACAGGCCATTTGCCTGATCGAAACTTCGCTCATTAAATAATTAGAGCACGTTCAGCAATATTATAATGCTTAGCGACACAGCATGCTGTATGCAATTGGGTAAAAAATGAGTAAGATAATAATTGTCCATTCCCAAATCTTTTCCGTCTTAAGGGTTAATGGGCAGAACGCTTTAATTGACTCAACAGATCACAAAGGCGACATCCGATTCAAATACAAATCGCTCATCATTCCAACTGTTTTGATCGGATATGGCGTTGTTGGCCTTGCAAGCCCTGCTTTGAAAGATGTTAATACCAGTATAAGAAAGGAGTTGAGCGCGCAACATTTTAGGAAAGTTAAATTTGACAATTTTACTCAATACGCACCGTCCCTATCTGTATATGCCTTAAAAGCGTTCGGTATGTATAATTGGATTCCATTATATTTTATTTAGCTTTATTTCCGCTGTACATACCGTCATTAAAAATTTCTGCTTGCTCATCGGTAACGAACAGTACCAGTTCAGCTTCCTCTTTTGCGATTATGGTAATGTCTTCGCCTTTGATTACAAGGTTTTCTTTTTTTATCAGTTCTATACTACCGTTTATGAGAGCTTTGCCTTTGAATACATATAGCAAACAGGTTAAACCTTCGCGTGCCAGTTCGGGTATTATGGCCTTGTGGTTTTCCAGCAGTTTCATATCGTATATCCAGGTCTGGCTACTGAACTGAAACTTTGTTTCTTCCGTTGGCGAACCAAGCAACCGCCAGTTGTTTTCGCTGTGCAGGGGGTGCATATCAAGGAAATGTACTTCGGGCTTTAAATCCTTTTCCCCGGGACGAATGAAAATCTGTAACCCTTCCAACGGTTCGCCCTCATCAATCACTCGTTCTTCGTGGTAGAACAGTTTCCCGGCTTTCATTAACATCAGACGTTCCTTTCCTATGATTTCAACAAAACCCTCCGAATCCTTGTGTTCGCATTTGCCGCTTCTGAAATATGACAAAATTTCGTCATTGACGTGTGGGTGCATTGGAATTGTACTGTTACCCGATATTTTGGCGTGGTCTATTCTTCCTATACTGCCAATGCCTGTTTCCGTATCCGAAACCGCAGTACCCGGATAGAGAATTGTTATAAACCCTCTGTCCATTTTTGAAATGCCTGTTTTTTGTAACATCTTGAATTATTACATTTTTGAAAAGACTTCTTCAAAGAGTATTGGGACTACTTTTTGTCCGTCTTCCGTTGCCCAACTATGTATCATTTCCGAAATCAATTGGTTAAACGATGTTGTTCTCACTCCCTGGAGCACCTTTGTAAATGCCGCCGCCAATGCCTGACCGTTCACGGGAGTGCTCCAGCCAACCTCTATATATGAGTTTAGCTCTGTATCAGGAAGTGAAGTGGCGGCAATAGCTGTGTACCTTACCAAATCTAAAGTGCAGATGGTTCCATAATCAGCTTCACTGAAGAAAACAGGAACTACACCTTTTGAAAGACGTTTAAGCATAACTATGATTCCGAAGCAACGAATCCAAGGCCTTAAAGGCAAACCAGGACGTCAATTTCAGTATGAATTATCCTTCTTGTATATAGTCGTTCGTGAATATCTCAAGAGCGGCTTTAGCGCAGCTCTGTAGCTATCATCGAAAGTATCGGATCATTCAACTCAGGCTTATTAATATTGCTAAAGAAAAGATTTTTGATAGTAACAAAACTATTAACCAGGTAGCTTATGAGTTGGGATTTAAATATCCTCAACACTTTACAAGAATGTTTAAAAAACAGGTTGGACAAACGCCAATGGAATATCGTTCCAAAAATTGACCTGCCTAACCTTAAAGAAGATCAGGTAACTTAATCCCCTATTATCTGAATATAACACCCGGTAAACATCTCTGAACCGGAATTTTATAATATCCCCCCTACTTAAACTTCAAATTCAACGCCACCTCCTTCTTCGCCTCCGCTAACACAAACAAACTCCTGATCTTATAAATATTATCCAGCTTTGACAACTTATTTAAATTAAACGCCTCATAAGCATCCATATCCGTTACGACTACCTTAATCAGATAATCAAACTGCCCATTCATCTTATAACACTCCATCACCTCCGGAAAAGTATTAATCTTCTCCTCAAATGCCACCAGCCAATCATGCGATTGCTCTTTCAACGTAACACTGGTATAAGCCACCAAATGCTTCCCCAACTTATTCCTGTTCAACACAGCAATATATCGCTCTATATACCCCTCCGCCTCCAACCGCTTAATACGCTCAAATACTGTTGTAACAGACTTATTAAGCCTGCCCGCAATTTCCTTATTCGTCAACCGCGCATCCTCCTGTAAAATATCTAAAATGCTAATATCAGTGCTATCTGGGGTGAAACTCATACTGAATTTTTGAGTGGAATCAATCAATAACCACGACCATTTCCGAAAAAAAAATGCCCGTTTGGCTAATTTAAGGTTTTGTTTTCGTCTAATAATCAACCTCGTACTTAATAATCCCGACACACCCTATTATTGCATCAAAGCTAATATGCCACATTTCTTCTAATCTTCCCAAAACAATCTTTTATGGTTTTGCCAATTGTACTTCCTCTTTCCGATGTCGGCCTGAAAGACATTGCCACTGTAGGTGGCAAATGTGCTTCCATTGGCGAAATGATCGGGAACCTCGCCAGACTGGGAGTGAATATTCCCGACGGCTTTGCAGTCACCACTGAAGCTTATTATCGTTTCCTGAAAGAGAGCGACCTCGAAACATTCATTCGGCAACAAATCGATTCAATCGATTTCGATGACCTGGTTACCCTACGCCGGGCAGGCCAGAAAATACGACAGGCCATCAGCAATCAACGCTTTCCCCATGATCTGAGCGAAGAGATCATCAAAGCATACACTGCCCTCTCGCTGCAATATGACCAGAAAGAAACCGATGTAGCCGTACGATCGTCCGCCACCGCAGAAGACCTCCCCGACGCCTCCTTTGCCGGCCAACAGGAAACTTTCCTGAATGTACGTGGCCCCGCATCCCTCATCGACGCTGTACGCGACTGCTTCGCCTCCTTATTCACTGACAGGGCCATCAGCTACCGGGAAACTTTTAAATATGACCATTTCCAGGTCGGCCTCTCCGTCTGCGTACAAAAAATGGTGCGCTCCGACCTCGGCTCCTCCGGTGTCGCCTTTTCTCTTGATACCGACTCCGGATTCAAAAATGTCGTCGTGATCAACGGCTCTTACGGACTCGGTGAAATGATCGTACAAGGCGCTGTATCTCCCGATGAATTTATTGTATTCAAGCCATCGATGGCCATTATCGAAAAGAAACATGGCAACAAAAATAAGATGATGGTGTATGGTGAAGGGAATAATGATCGCACTAAAATTATCCCTGTAGAAAGAAACAAGCAGCAACAATTTTGCCTGCAGGAAACACAAGTCATTCAGCTGGCAGAAGCAGTAGTAAAAATTGAAGCCTATTATAGCGACCTGAAAGCAAAATGGTGTCCAATGGATGTAGAATGGGCACTGGATGGTCTTTCTAACCAGCTATTCATCGTGCAGGCCAGACCCGAAACCGTGCATTCCAATAAGGACCATCATCGTATAGTATCCTATAAAATGGAGGCTGTACCCGAAGATAAATGTATCCTGAAAGGCATTGCGGTAGGTGATAAAATAGCCGCAGGCAAGGTGAACATCCTGTTTTCGCTGGACAAGCGCATCACTGAAGGCGTTGAATTCAGAAAAGGAGATGTGCTTGTCACCGATATGACAGACCCCGATTGGGAGCCCATCATGAAAATAGCCTCCGCCATCGTAACCAACAAGGGGGGACGTACCTGCCATGCCGCCATTATAGCACGTGAAATGGGTATACCTGCTATTGTAGGATGTGGCGATGCAACTGAAAAACTAAACACCGATCAGCTGATCACGGTGAGCTGTGCCGAAGGAGAAGAAGGCGCAGTGTACGATGGCAAATGGAGCTACCAGGAAGAAGCGATCGATCTGCGCAGCCTGCCAGCTATCAAAACGCCATTGATGCTCAATGTAGCCTCTCCATCTATGGCCTTCCAGTTTTCCCACCTGCCCAATAGTGGAGTTGGCCTTGCCCGCGAGGAGTTTATCATCAATAATTATATTCAGGCACATCCGCTGGCTTTACTGCATCATAAAGAACTGGCAGACGCTGCCCTCAGTGCAAAGATCCAGCAGCTGATCACTGGATATACCAACGAGGAACAATATTTTATCACTAAACTCGCCTATGGCATCGCCAAGATTGCAGCCGCCTTCTATCCTTCAAAGACCATTGTCCGGTTCTCCGATTTTAAGAGCAATGAATATTACAACCTCCTGGGAGGTAAATATTTTGAGCCGCACGAAGAGAATCCAATGATTGGCTGGAGAGGCGCTTCCCGTTATTACTCCGAAAAATATAAACCCGCTTTCGCCCTCGAATGCAAAGCCATCAAAAAGGTACGTACGGAAATGGGGTTGGAAAATGTAGTCGTTATGATCCCTTTTTGTCGCACAGTAGAAGAACTGCATCAGGTGTTATCCACCATGAAGGAAGCCGGACTTGAAAGAGGTGATAATGGACTGGAAGTATACCTCATGGCAGAGATCCCTTCTAATATCCTCATGGCAGATGAATTTGCTGAACATATTGATGGATTCTCTATCGGCTCCAATGACCTTACCCAGCTAACCCTGGGATTGGACAGGGACTCTGCACTGGTGGCGAATATTTACAATGAAACCAATCCTGCCGTAACAAGGTTAATCGCTCACCTGATCAAGGTGGCCAAAAAACATAAAGTAAAAGTAGGCATCTGCGGACAGGGCCCTTCGGATAATCCTGCCTTTGCAAAATTTCTTGTAGAGCAGGGGATCGATAGCATCTCTGTAACACCAGATGCTGTGGTAAAGACTGTGCTGGCGATTTCAGAAGTAGAGGAAGAACTGAGGAAGAAAGCAGTGGCAAAAGAAAAAGTGGGGCTATAGCTCCACTTTTTCCCAAGGTTACGGTACCGCTAGAGGCTGTTCTGTAGTCATCGATGTGATAGCGTTGACCGAAACCGATTTGCCGGGTATGTTTGCACCAAACCAGTTTGGGTCGGGACGTATCTGCCGCAGGATTTGTACATAAGTATTGTCC
>Ga0182005_1000177_pt1 | contig 43741 bp, 40 predicted proteins | sample Sormic07211103_1_FD_123021 | JGI IMG/M metagenome (GOLD analysis project Ga0182005, IMG submission 123021) | Rhizosphere microbial communities from Sorghum bicolor, Mead, Nebraska, USA - 072115-103_1 MetaG | ecosystem: Host-associated > Plants > Roots > Rhizosphere | place: USA: Nebraska...
CACGTCGCCACCCTTGCGGAAGACGGCGGACAGGATTCGGGTGAGCGCCACGATCCACTGGAAGTGGTCCATGTTCTTCGAGTTGATGAAGAGCTCGAAGGGGCGGCGCTGTTCGTGCTGGGTACCGGCGTTCAGGACGATGTCGTTGACCGTCACGTACAGCGCGTGCTCGAAGAGCGGCGACTTGATCTTGTACGTGCTGCCGACCAGGGTTTCCGGACGCTCGAGGCTCTCGTGCATCTGGATGACTTCGGCGACCGGCGCAACCTCTTTGACGGGTGCGACGACGGGGGCCGGAGCGGCCTTGTCTTCGGGCTTGACGACGTTATAGCCCTTGATCTTCTTGTCGATCTTGATCGCCATGATCTTCTTCTCTTCTTGTGCTGGTTATCCGGCCCGGCGCGTACGCCGGGCCGGATGGGTACTACTTACTTACGACGGCCACGAACGGCGGACTTGCGTGCCGACGTACGACCGGTCTTGCTGGCAGTGGACCTCTTGACGGCCGTAGCCGCTTTCTTGCCAACCGCCTTGCGAGCGGTCGTCTTGCCGGCGGCCTTGGCGGCCGTCTTCTTCGTTGCGGGGCGGCCGGCGTTCCGGCGAACCACCTGGGCGGCGGCCTTCTTGATAGCCTTGCGGGCGCCCGATGCGACCTTGACGACGCGAAGGCCAGCCTTCTTTGCGGTCTTACGACCGGCAGCTACCTTCTTCGCGACGCGACCAGCGGCCTTCTTCGCGGTCTTGCGACCGGCAGCGACCGTCTTGGCGACCCGCCCCTTCTTGGCGGCAGCCGACTTCGCCGGACGGCCTGGCTTCTTCGCCGCGGCCGACTTGGCAGGACGACCCGGCTTCTTCGCCGTGGCCGACTTGGCCGGACGACCCGGCTTCTTCGCCGCGACCGACCTGGCCGGACGACCGACCTTCTTGGCGACAACCTTCTTGGCCGATGCCTTCTTGGCGGCGACCTTCTTCACGGCAGCCTTTTTGGCGGCGGTCTTCTTGGCCGGAGCCTTCTTGACCGCGGCCTTCTTGGCGGCAACCTTCTTCACAGCGGCCTTCTTGGCAGCGGTCTTCTTGGCCGGAGCCTTTTTGACCGCAGCCTTCTTGGCAGCGACCTTCTTCACGGCAGCCTTTTTCGTGGCCTTCTTCGAAGCAGCCTTCTTGGTGGCCTTCTTCGCAGCCACCGGGGCAGCCTTCGCAGGAGCCTTACGGGTGGCCTTCTTCGCAGCCTTCTTCGCCGGGGCCGGAGCCTCGACTTCGACCGGAGCAGCTTCGACGACCGCAGCCTTCGGCTTGCGGACGGCCGGCTTGCGCGGCTTTTTCACAGCGGCGACCGGTGCCGGCTCATCAGCCACCGGGGTGACTTCTTCGTCGTGCTGGACAGCCGTGTCGCTCGACGGCGTCGGCGCAGTGGCTTCGATCACCTTCTTCGCGACGGGCTTGCGCTTCACGACCTTCTTGGCGACAACCGGTGCAGCAGGCGCAACGTCAGCGGCGACTTCCGTCTCCGCTGCCGGCGTGCTGTCGGTATCGATGGTATCGACCGAGGGCAGCTCACCCTCGACGATCTGGTTTTCACTCGACATACGTATTCCCTCTCCGCGGGGTCAGAACTTACCGTAATAGCCTTCCTTCAAAGCATCGAAAAGGTTCGCGGCGGTGTGCATTTCACCGTCGTATTCAACCTCGTCGTTACCCTTCAGTTCGACAACGCTACCGTCTTCCAATTCGAAGCGATAGAGGGTGTTCTCAAGGTCAGTCTCCTTGACCAGTACGCCCTGGAACGCGGCGGGGTTGAACCGGAAGGTCGTGCAACCCTTCAAACCCTGCTTATATGCGTAGAAATAGATGTCTTTAAAGTCTTCGTACGGGTAGTCCGTCGGGACATTCGCGGTTTTGGAAATGGACGAGTCGATCCACTTCTGCGAGGCCGCCTGGATGTCGACGTGCTCTTTCGGGCTGATGTCGTCGGCGGCGACGAAGTAATCCGGGAGGCGGGCCTTCGGGTCGTCGGAGTACGGCATGGCGTCCCCGTTGATGAGGGCGCGGTAGGCCAGCAGCTCGTAGCTGTAGACCTCGACCTTCTCCTTCGACTTCTTGCCTTCGCGGATCACGTTACGCGAGTAATGGTGCGCGAAGCTGGGCTCGATGCCGTTGGAGGCATTGTTGGCCAGGCTCAGCGAAATGGTGCCGGTGGGCGCGATCGACGAGTGGTGGGTGAAGCGCGCGCCGGTCTCGGCAAGGGCGTCGACCAGCTCGGGGGCGACCGAGGCCACGCGCTGCATGTAGCGCGAGTACTTCGCGTGCAGGGCGCTGCCCTTGATGGTCTGGCCGACTTTCCAGCCGTCCTTCGCCATCTCCGGGCGCTTGCGCAGCATCTCGGCGGTGACCTCGTAGTCCTGCGCGAGGATCGGGGCCGGGCCCTTTTCCTTCGCCAGTTCCAGAGCGACTTCCCAGCCGGCAATGGCCATCTCACGCGACACTTCGTCGGTGAATGCCACCGCGTCGGCGGCGCCGTAGCGCATCTTCAGCATGGTCAGGGTCGAGCCGAGGCCGAGGAAGCCCATGCCGTGGCGACGCTTGGAGAGGATCTCTTTCTGCTGCTGCGGCAGCGGCAGGCCGTTGATCTCGACCACGTTGTCGAGCATGCGGGTGAAGACGCGGACCACCTCGCGGTACTCCTCCCAGTCGAACTTCGCCTTCGGACCGAACGGATCGCGCACGAAGGTGGTGAGGTTGACCGAGCCGAGCAGGCACGAGCCGTACGGCGGCAGCGGCTGTTCGCCACAGGGGTTGGTGGCACGGATGTGCTCGCACCACCAGTTGTTGTTCATCTCGTTGACGCGGTCGATCAGGATGAAACCCGGCTCGGCGTAGTCGTACGTCGAGACCATGATCATGTCCCACAGGTGCCGCGCGCGGATGTGGCCGTAGATCTTGCAGGCGACCAGGCCATCCTCACGGGTGACGTAGTTGTCCTTGGTCGGCCACTCGCGCCACACCACCTTGGAGGCGTCGGCGAGGTCGACCTCGTGCTGTTCCTTGATGTGTACCGGGAACACGGTCGGCCAGTCCTGGTCGTTTTCCACCGCGTCCATGAAGCCGTCGGTGATCAGCAGCGACAGGTTGAACTGACGCAGGCGTCCGTCTTCGCGCTTGGCGCGAATGAACTCCTTGGCATCCGGGTGGCTGATGTCGAACGTGCCCATCTGCGCGCCGCGGCGGCCGCCGGCCGACGAGACGGTGAAGCACATCTTGTCGTAGATATCCATGAAGGACAGCGGGCCCGACGTGTGGGCGCCAGCGCCGGACACGTAGGCGCCACGCGGGCGCAGCGTCGAGAATTCGTAGCCGATACCGCAGCCGGCCTTCAGCGTGAGGCCGGCTTCGTGCACCTTCTCGAGGATGTCATCCATCGAGTCGTGGATGGTGCCCGAGACGGTGCAGTTGATCGTGGACGTCGCCGGCTTGTGCGCGAGGGCGCCGGCGTTGGACGTGATGCGACCGGCGGGAATGGCACCGCGGCGCAGGGCCCAGAGGAAGCGCTCGTACCAGTGGGCGCGCAGCTCGTCGGTGGCTTCCACGTCGGAGAGTGCGCGGGCGACGCGCTGGTAGGTGCCGTCGACGGAGTCGTCGACAGGAACGCCCGACTTGGCCTTCAGACGGTACTTCTTGTCCCAGATGTCGTACGAGGCGGGCTGAAGCGGAATGGCCGCGGTCTCAAGCCCCATGGCTTGTGCACGTGAAGTGCTCATGTATGTGTCGTCCTCGTGTCTCGGCTTCTGTAGGCCGTGTTATTGGGCTGTTGTCGGCCCCACCGTCGCTACCCCTCCCCCCGGAGTTGCAGCGACCATCCTTGCCACCCTCGCCCGGCGGCAAAAATGCCTTGGAGGACGAAGGTTTGTAGCTTGAACCTGATGATCCGCAACACCAGCACTTGGTAAATAGCGAACAGAGGAACACAAGATGTTGTGGTTGCGACCGGTGGGAACCTTAACCCCGGAGGGGGGCGATGTAAAGTGTCATCGGCGCGCGTCTCACCGTTTGAAACCCGGCGACACGAATGTGGTCGAAAGCGGCGATCCACGTGCGCGGAGCACACAGCCAAGGAGTTCGTTCATGCCCGTATCCACACCCCGGCGCTCGCCGATTCTGTCCCTCGGCGCCGCCCTGGCGATGGCCCTCGCCTCGCCGGCGTTCGCCTCCCTGCCACCGGCCGTCAACGGCGAGCCCCTGCCCTCGCTGGCACCGATGCTCGCGAAGGTGACGCCGGCCGTGGTCAACATCTCGACGAAAACCCGCGTGCGGGCACGCGACCCGTATTTTGACGACCCGCTGTTTCGCCAGCTGTTCGGCAACCAGGGCGTACCGCGCGAACGCGTGGAGCAGAGCCTGGGTTCGGGCGTGGTGATCGACGCGGCGAAGGGCTACGTACTGACGAACAACCATGTCGTCGGGGGCGCGGACGATATCACCGTGACGCTGCAGGACGGCCGCGACTTCAAGGGAAAACTGATCGGCAGCGACCCGGATACCGACGTCGCGCTGCTTCAGATCACCGCGGATAAGTTGCAGGCGCTGCCGATCGCTGACTCTTCTCAATTGAGAGTGGGCGATTTCGTCGTCGCCGTCGGCGATCCGTTCGGGCTCGGTCAGACGGCGACGTCGGGTATGGTCTCCGCGCTGGGACGTTCGGGCCTGGGCAAGGGCTTCCAGAACTTCATCCAGACGGATGCCTCGATCAATCCCGGCAATTCGGGCGGCGCGCTGGTGAATCTGCGCGGCGAGCTGGTCGGCATCAACTCGATGATCTTCACGCCGTCGGGCGGCAACGTCGGCATCGGCTTCGCCATTCCCACGGACCTGGCGACAGGCGTGATGAAGCAGCTGCTCGCGTACGGGAAGGTCCGCCGCGGAAACCTCGGCGTGGAGGTGCAGGACCTGACCCCGCGTATCGCCGCCGCGCTGGGGGTGAAGGACACCACCGGCGCGGTGGTCACGCAGGTGAATGCGGGATCGCCTGCCGATGGCGCGGGGCTGCAATCGGGCGATGTGCTGACGGCGATCGATGGGAAGCCCGTGCGGAGCTCTCAGGACGTGCGGAATGCGGAGGGTTTGTTGCCGCTGGGCGCGAAGGTGACGTTGTCGGTGAAGCGGGAGGGGGCGTCCAGGGACATCGAGGCGACCATCACCGCGCCGCGACTGGCCACGCTGGATGGCGGCAAGGTGGACCGGCGACTGAGCGGGGTGACCTTGAGCGACCTCACGGCGGAGCAGAAGGCCGGCGGGCTTTTCGGTGTGGCCCTGACCGGAGTGAAGCCCGGCTCGGCGGCCGATCGCGCCGGACTGAAGGACGGCGACATCGTCGTCGGCATCGGTCAGCGGAAGATCGTCTCGGTGAAGGGGCTGCCGCTAGGGGTGCCGATTCCGGGACAACTGATGCTGACGCTCGTAAGGGACAACGCCATCTACTACGCCGTCCTGTAGGAGCGCGCCTCGCGCGCGACCCGGTTTCACGAGGAATTTCAACGCCCCGCCGTAAAAGACGTCGCGCGCGGGGCGCGCTCCTACAGGTGTGGCTGCCCCGACAGCCTACGTTCCGTTTCCCCTCGGCAGGATGCTGAATGACGCCAATGGTGCGCGCGGGCCCGCCTTAGCCCACAATGGCGCCCCATTGCCCAACCCCGCTTCCGTCCCGAGGTTCTTGCCGTCCATGTCTCTTCGTCTTGCGCGACTGTTCACCGCCACGCTGATCGGCCTCAGTGCCTCCGCCACCGTATTCGCCGCCGGCACCCAGTTGGTGTGGCGCGGTGACATCACCACCGCCCGCGGCGTGGTTACCGATGTCGCCAAGGCCTGGGAGAAATCCGGCAAAGGCAAGATCGAGCTCCAGCCGTTCAACACCGCCTCCGGTATCGACGCCGTCGCCAAGGGCACGGCGGACATCGCCGGCTCGGCACGCCCGGGTATCGGCGGCGCCGAGCAGTCGCTGACCTTTACGCCGGTCGCGTGGGACGCGCTGGTCATGGTCACCTACCCGTCCAACCCGGTGAGCAACATCACGCTCATGCAGTTGCATGAGATCTACATGGGCAAGATCACCAACTGGAAGGAGCTCGGCGGCGCTGACCAGCCGATCAACCTCTACGCGGTGGCGAGCCCCGGCGACGGCGTGGAATACAGCCTGCGCAAGCTGTTGTTCGGTCGCGGCAACCAGCCGGTCGCCGCCCCGCGCCTGTACGTCAACGTCGCCAAGCTCGAAGAGGGTGTGACCCTCGACAAGCAGGGCCTCGGCGCCACGACCCTCGCGGGCGCCTCCTCGAACAAGAAGGTGAAGATCCTCTCGATCGACGGCGTCACGCCCTCGATGTCGACGGTCGGCAGCGGCGCGTATCCGCTCTACACCGAGCTGTATCTGGTGTCGAACGAGACCAGCCCGAAGGCGGCCGACGTCAAGGAATTCATCAGCTTCGTCACCTCCAGCGCCGGTAGCTCGCTGCTCCGCTCGCACAGCCTCGTGCCGTATGCCGATGGCGCTTCGCTGGCCTCCAACGACGCCGCCCGTCGCGCGAAGATCGCTTCCACCGTCGGCACGCGTGCCAACGTGGGTCAGGCGATGACCACGCCGACCGTGGCTGCTGCCGCTACCCCGGCCGCCCAGGTCGCCAAGGAAACCGCGGTCGCCAAGGCCCAGGTCGCTGGCAAGGGCGCCAAGGTCGCGAAAGAAGCCAAGGGCTCCGTCGCCTCCACCACGGCCGAGCCGTCGCAGTTCGCACGCGTCGTCGCCAGCGTCAGCACCTCGGCACACGTCGGCTTCGCGGGCGTCCGTTCGGAAGCCGTCACGGTCTCCGACAACGCCAAGGTCGGCGGTAAGTTCGCCAAGGTCACGGCCGACGCCGTCACGGTGAAGGGCAAGCAGGTCGCCAAGCCGGCGGCTCCGGTCGATGCGACGGAGAAGTCGACGAAGGTGGAAACGCCGAAGGTCGCCGAAGCAGCACCGGCGGCCAAGCCGGCCGCTGCCAAGTCGGCCACGAAGGAAGTCGCCAAGGCTGAGAAGAAGCCTGCCGCCGCGTCGCGCACCTACAAGGTGTCGGCTGGCGACACGCTCTACTCGATCGCCAAGAAGAACGCCGTCGACGTGAACCAGCTTCGCGCGATGAACGGCCTGAAGGACAACAACGTCCATCCGGGTCAGGTGCTGAAGGTCGGCGCCCGCTAAGCCGTGCCGGTCCGCGCCGTATCCCTCGACCTCGACGACACCCTGTGGCCGGTCATGCCGGCCCTGATCGAAGCCGAGCACTGCGTGGACCGATGGCTGAAAGAGCATCATCCCGAAGTCGCAAGCGCATGGCCCATCGAGGCCATGCGTGAGCTCCGCGAGCAGGTCGCCCGCGACCACACGCATCTCTCGCACGATTTCAGCGAACAGCGTCGGCTGACCATCCGCCACGCCTTCGCCGCCTGCGGCATCGACGACGCACCGGTCGACGAACTCTGGCGCATCTACTTCGCGGCGCGCAACAACGTCGAGCTGTATCCCGACAGCCTTCCCGCACTCAACCGCATCGTCGAGCGCGTGCCGATCGTGGCGATTTCCAACGGCAACGCGGATCTGGAGGTCATCGGCCTCCACCATCTCTTCCACACGCGCCTCAATGCCGCGGGCGTCGGTGTCGCCAAACCTGACAAGCGTATTTTTCTTGCCGCCGCTGACGCCCTGGGCGTTGCGCCTGAAGACGTTCTTCACGTTGGTGACGATCCGTTACTCGACGTGATCGGTGCGCGCGAGGCCGGCATGAGTACGGTCTGGCTCAATCGCCACGGCGAAACGTGGTCGCATGGGCCTGCGCCGGACCTGGAATTCGCTGACATGATGTCGCTTGCCGACTGGATAGAAGCGTCGACGGTCGCTGACAGCTAGAATAGCGGCAACATCTCCGTCGCTGGGCTCGGGAGGCCTGATGCCATCGCTGATCGAAACCAGGTCCGGTAAGCGCCGCGCCATTCCTGTCGAGATGGTCGATGCGTCCAGCATCCCGGCCCTCGAAGCCCGGCTGACCGCCGCCCATCGCCAGTGGATGGTCTCGACGAATTTCCGCCCCAACCCCGGCGCGGTGCTGTTGCTGCCCGACACCCATGGCGTGATCGAGCGGGTACTGGTGGGCGTGGATCCGTCGGAACCGATCATGGCGCTGGGCGCTCTGCCCTACCGCTTGCCGGAAGGCACCTACGAGATCGCCAAGGAAAGTATTCCCGCCGATCCCGATCTGGTCGCACTCGGCTGGGCGCTGGGCGCCTACCGTTTCGACCGGTATCGCTCGCGCGGTCGCGCACCGGCGCAGCTGCTGGTGGACTCGGCGACGCTGCGCTCGCTGCAGCCGATCATCGACGCGACCTATCAGGTGCGCGATCTGGTCAACACGCCGACGGAAGACATGGGCCCCGAGCATCTCGCCGAGGCCATCCGCGCCCACGCGACGACTCACAAGGCCAAGGTGCGCGAGTGGGTCGGCGATGAACTGCTCACCGCCAACTTCCCCACGATCCACGCCGTGGGTCGCGCGAGCCATCGTGCGCCGCGTCTGATCGAGCTGACCTGGGGCAAGAATTCGAACCCCAAGCTGGTGATCATCGGCAAGGGCGTGTGCTTCGATACCGGCGGCCTCGACATCAAACCGTCCGACGGCATGCGCTGGATGAAGAAGGACATGGGCGGCGCGGCACACGCGATCGCGCTGGCCGGCCTCATCATGCAGGCGAAGCTGCCGGTGCGTCTGACGCTCCTGGTGCCCGCCGTTGAGAACGCGATCAGCGGTAACGCCATGCGTCCGGGCGAAGTCATTCGCACCCGCGCCGGCATGACGGTGGAAGTGGATAACACCGATGCCGAAGGCCGCCTGGTGCTGTGCGACGCCATTGCGTTCGCGGTCGAGCAGGCACCGGACCTGATCGTCGACTTCGCGACCCTCACCGGCGCCGCGCGCGTCGCACTCGGTCCCGAAGTGCCCGCACTGTTCACCAATCGCGACCAGCTCGCCGATCACGTCATCGGTGCCGCGGAAGTCTCCGCCGATCCTCTGTGGCGCCTGCCGTTGTGGCGCCCGTACCGCCGCATGCTGGACTCGTACATCGCCGACTTCGCCAACTCCGGCGCATCGCGTCATGCCGGTGCGATCACCGCGGCGCTGTATCTTGAGCGCTTCGTGCCCGAGAACCAGAACTGGATGCATCTGGACACTTACTCATGGAACGACGGCGACACGCCGGCGCATCCGCGCGGCGGCGAAGCGCAGGGGCTTCGCGCGTTCTACCGGTTCCTGTCCGAGCGTTACGCCTGATCGCCGCTGTCGTCCGATGCCGCCGAGGCGGCGTCGGATGATGCGACGGAAGCACCACCGGCCGGCGCTGCTTCCGCAGCAGACGCAGACGCAGCGTCACTCCTGACCTTCTTCCACGCGACGACCGCGCGCAGATTCCGCTCCAGCTCCGCGATCGTCAGCGGGAAATAATCCTCATCGCGGTCGCCGACCTGCCAGCTATTCATGCGCTTCTCGGTCGCGGCGACACCCATCGCGTTGAGCGCCTTACGCACGTCCGCCGGATCCAGATCCGTCGACTGAAGGATCAGTTGCCACAGCCAGTTCATGCGCTGCGGGTCCACACCGCGCGTCATCTGCGGCCGCGTGTATTCGCGCGCCGGCGGATCGAAATCGGACATGAGGAACACCCCGTCTAAAACTCAGGCGGTGAGTATGCCATCGCTCCGAAAAGGGTTGTGCCCCCGGCAGCCTACCGAGCGCACCGAAACTCTCCTACGCGAACTTGATCTCGCGCTGCACCGGCCGGATCACATAGCCCACCGGCATCCAGCCCGAGTTCCCGGGTGCCAGCGAAACCGTCTCGAACAACACCGCGCGGGCGAAATGCGCGACGAAAATGACGTTGAGATAGTCGCCCGCGGGAAGACCGACCGGGTCCCGCACGCGTGTCACCTCGAACCACTCCCGGCCCACAAGCAAGCCACGATCGAGGCGGATCTTGCGCATATAGCGCACCCACTCCGCGCGCGGCACGATCCTCTGCATCATCGCGCCCGCCTCGAGCCACATCGCATCCGGTCGGCGGTTGTCGGACAACTGCACCCAGTGCGTCGCGCAGGACACCGCGTTATCCAGCGAATTGGGCTGCGGGCCGAGGCGCGGTTCATGCGCAACGACGAGCATCGCCCCGAGCGGGTTCATACCCGTCAGGCCGCTCGCGTGGGTCTTGCGCAAGCTCGCTGTCGCCAGAGGCATCTGCTCGTCTCCATCATGCCGTGACGTACAGCTTCGAACGGAGGCGAGGCCCTGCCTAGTCGGCCGGATGGGCTAAGCGCTTGGTGAGAGCCGGGCGACTATCTGCGACCGAACGCCAGCACCTCGGACGTGTAAGTCTCCACCACGAGACTGAACGGCTGGTTCCCCTCGGTGAACAGTACCGCCTGGTGCCTCAGCACCTCGTGCGGGATCGCCAGAGCCCCCTTGTGCGCCACGGGCAATGGCGCATCCATCTCCCAGCCCTTGGGCAGCGGCGTCCACAGCAGGTCGGCGCTGATCGTCTGGCGACGGAAGTGCAGCGCCTGGACGACCTTGCCGAACGGCTGGTCGGTGCTGTCGAGGATCTGGTTCATCTCCGGGGTGAGGCGCGACGGCACGTACCAGTTATCGGCCTCGGACAGCACGTGATCGCCGCAGGCCAGCTGCACCCGGCGATAACGCACCGGTTCGTCCGGACCGATACCCAGGGTCTGCCGCGCCTCGTCAGGCAGGGCCTTGTCCTGCCCCTTCACCCGACGGGCGAGAATCTTCGCCTCACCGGCCAGCGCGTGATCGCCGCACCAGCGTTCGAGCGTGAGCGTGGCGCTCGGATGGCTGAGCAGGTCGGCATTGAGGGTTTCCAGCAGCGCCAGCGCCTGCGTCCGCGAGGCGACGTCGTCGGTGAAGGGCTCACGGGCCTGCGCCGGAACGGCGGCGGCCATGATGGCGATGCTTCCTGCCGCGATGAAAGTGCGTGTGCTGCTCATGCGTTCAATCGATCCGTGAAGTGAGTGCTGCCAGGTCGTTGCGTGGCTGCGGCGCGCATTTTTACGACGCCCTGGCGGTTATCGGCAAGGGCCCCGCAAAAATTAGAGGCCCTTGGCCGCCTGCGCCACCGCGCGGAACAACGCGCGGCCCTTGTTCATCGTCTCTTCCCACTCGGCGGCCGGATCGGAGTCATAGACCACACCGCCGCCCGCCTGCACGTGCAGGCGGCCATCCTGGATCACGGCGGTGCGGATGGCGATCGCCGTGTCGGCGTCGCCCCACCAGCCGAGCCAGCCGATGGCGCCAGCGTAGATGTTGCGCTTGAACGGTTCCAGCTCCTGGATGATCTCCAGGGCGCGGACCTTCGGCGCCCCGCTGACGGTACCGGCCGGGAAGGTCGCCTTGATGACATCCATGTAGGAAAGATCGCCACGGATGTCGCCTTCTACCTGGGAGACGATGTGCATCACGTGCGAGTAGCGCTCGACCACGAAGGACTCGGCCAGCTCCACCGTACCCGTCTGGCTGACGCGGCCGACATCGTTGCGGCCGAGGTCGATCAGCATGAGGTGCTCGGCGCGTTCCTTCGGATCGGCCAGCAGCTCGGTCTCGAGGGCGATGTCTTCGGCCTCGTCCTTGCCGCGACGGCGCGTGCCTGCGATGGGGCGCAGTACCACGCGGCCGTTCTTCAGGCGGACGAGAATTTCCGGCGACGAGCCGACGATCTGCGTCGGACCGATGTCGATAAAGAACATGTACGGCGACGGATTGGTCGCGCGCAGCGCGCGGTAGACGTCTACCGGACGCGCGTTGAAACCGACGCTCATGCGCTGCGAAGGCACGACCTGGAAGATATCGCCGGCAAGGATGTATTCCTGTGCCTTGCGCACCATCGCCTCGTATTCTTCGCGGGTGAAGCTCGACTTGAAATCCGACTCATCCAGCGCGGCGGGCTGCAGCAGCTGCGGGTACGAAACGCCACCCTGACGCAGGCGGAAGGCCAGCTGATCCAGGCGGCGCAAGGCTTCCGCGTAGGCTTGTGGACGCGAGGGGTCGGCATGCACGATGAGGTACAGACGACCCTTGAGGTTGTCGAATACCGCGATTTCGTCCGCGAGCATCAGCAGGACGTCGGGCGTACCGAGCTCGTCCTTCTTGTCCCACTGGGCGAGGCGCTCTTCGATGTAGCCGATCGTCTCGAAACCAAAGTACCCGACCAGCCCACCGGTGAAATCGGGCAGACCCGGCAGCTGCGGCACCTCGTATTGCTTGCGCAGCAACTCGATCTCGCCCAGCGGATCCTCGAGGTGGCGACGTTCGATGACCTCGCCACTCTCCTCGACTTCCAGCTCATGGCCGCGCAGGCGGTACACCCGCCGCGCCGGCAAGCCGATCATCGAGTGGCGTCCCCAGGTCGCCCCACCCTCGACCGACTCGAAGAGGAAGGTGTACGGGCCATCGGCCAGCTTGAGATACACCGACAGCGGCGTGTCGAGGTCGGAAAAGACCTCGCGTACCAGCGGAATGCGGGTGTAGCCCTGCGCGGCGTAGGCGTCGAATTGTTCGCGGGAGATCATTCGGGCGGTCTGGAGCTTGGGGGGTGACCTTCGATTGTAGCCCGGGATCTGTCGGGGGGTGTCCGCTGCCGCGCCTCGGAGCTCATGGGTCAGCCCAGTCGCTGTCTGGGCAACCCCTTCAAATGCAGTGTAAACGCCACCCCGCCCTCGAGGTTCCGCGCACTGGCACTCCCCTGATGGCGCTCGGCGACCAGCCGCACGACGTAGAGGCCGAGGCCAAGATGCGGCGCGTCACCGGGCGTCGCCTTGTCGCGCAGACTGACCAGCGAATCGAACAGACGCCCCTGCATCGCCGCGGGCAGCGGCGGCCCTTCGTTGGACAGCTCGATGTCCGCGCCGTCGACGGTCGACGTCAGGGCGATGCGCAACCATCCGCCGGGTGGCGTGAACGACAACGCGTTGTCGAACAGCTTGTCCAGCGCCTGCGCGATCAGCTCGGGCGAGCAATGCATCGGGACCGGCGTGGGAGGCAGTTCGGCTTCGAGGCGGCGATCGCCTGCCAGTGCGCGGTAGCCCTCGGCGCAGCCGCGCACGATGTCGGCGAGGTCGACGTCCTCGGCTTCCGCCGATGCGATGGCGCGCTCCATGCGGCTTGCTTCGCTCATCGCTCGCACCAGCTGGCCGAGACGTGCCACGCCGTCACGCGCACGGGCCAGATAAGGCGCGGCTTCCGGCGGCAGTCCTGCGTGATCGAGATTATCCAGCGACGATTTGACGATGGCCAGCGGGGTGTTGAGTTCGTGCGAGAGCTTGGATGCCAGCGTCCGCAGGTAATCGGTGTAGCCGCCCACCACTTCGAAGAGCCGCTCGAAGCTGCGCGCGAGGTCACCGAGTTCGTCGGTGGCATCGGTCAGGGGGAATGGGCCATCCAGACGACCATCGTTGGCCTGCGCACGCTCGGCGGCGTTGCGCAGACGACGCAGGCGAATGGTCAGTCGCGTCGCGAACAACAGCAGCACGCCGCCAGCGACCAGCAGCACGGCGAAGCTCGTCAGCAGCAGACCGAACAGCGCGCGGTTCGCCAGCAGCGGCACCGCGCGACTGGGTTGTTCGAGCAGCACCACGCCGTGGGACTTGCCTTGCATCTGGATCGGCATGGCGGCGGCGAGTACGACACTCCCACGCGCCTCACCCGCGCGCCACGCGGTGGCGGTTTTGCCTTGCATGGCTTCGCGCACTTCCGGCAGGTCGATACGTGGAGCGTCTTCGGCCCACGCGCTGTCACTATCCAGACGGGTCGCCAGCAGCGAGCGATAGACCAGCGAAGCGAACCAACCCGGACGATCGCCCGCGGGCAGGTCCGGCAGCGCCAGCTTGCCGCTCTGTGCGACAAGCCACGCGTCGGGCGAGAGAATACGTACGCGAACACCGTCCGGCGCCAGACGCGCCACTTCCTGCGACAGCGGCGCGGAGAAATCGATCAGCGGCCGGTTGTCGGCGGTCAGTGGATCGGGATCACCGTCCGCGGCGACATGAACGCCGAGACCGAAGCGATCGAGGCGCAGGCCGCGAGGCAGCCGGAACTCCGCGCGGAAACCGCTGCCGTCTTCCTGCCACTGCGCGTTGATGCGATCGGGCAACACGCCCGCATCGGCATCCAGTGCGATGGCCGTCGTCGCGCCGGGCGCGGCGCTGGCCATCAGGTAGCGCTGGCTATCGTCGCCGCTGGCGATGGAGACGATGAGGTGATCGGCGTTGAGCGCGAGGCGGTCGGCCGCGTCGGCGCGACGGCGATGTGTCGCGCGCACGTCGATGTAGAAATAGACCCAGTGGTCGTCCTCGGCCAGCATCACTCTGGAGTTTTTGCCGAAAGGCTGCGCCCAGGGGCTGAGCGAGGCCCAGTCGTCGGCATAACCGTCGATGGTGATCGGCACGTTGGCGCGCTGGAGGAACCAGGCCGGCCCCGCCGGCGGCAACGGTGCATCGACCACGACGAGGCTGCGGGCCATGGCTCGCGCGCTGGCCACCAGTGCCTGAGCCTGGCCTTCGCGGAGCAGTGTCTCCATCTGACGCACGTAGAGCCACCCGGCGACCGGAAGGGCCAGAGTGCAGAGGGCGACAAGGAGGAGTTTCTGGCGGAGGCTCACGGCGTCCAGCGATATCCGACCCCGTGCACCGTTTCGATCGCATCGAACTCGGGCGCCAGCGCGATGAACTTCTTGCGGATGCGCTTGATGTGCGAGGTGATCGTCGCATCGTCCACGACGAGCTCCGCTTCACGCATGAGCTGATCGCGATTCTTCACGTGACCCGGGAACCGCACCAGCGTGTGCACCATCCAGAACTCGGTCACCGTGAGCGGAATCTCGATGCCGTTCCACAGGACGCGCATGCGCTCGGACTCGAGCTTCAGCGGACCGTGTTCGATCACGGTTTCGCTCGCGGCGGGGGCCTTGAGCGATTCGATGCGGCGGAACAACGCCGCGATGCGGGCGGCCAGCTGGTGCAGGCTCGTGTCTTTGGAGAGATAGTCGTCGGCGCCCAGACGCAGGCCGGAGATGACGTCGAAGTCGGAGTCACGTGCGGTCAGGAAGATGATCGGCAGCGTGGCCGATTTGGCGCGGAGCTCGCGGCAAAGATCGAAACCGCCTTCCGGCTCGTCGCCCAGGCCGATGTCGATGATGACCAGTTCCGGCAGACGCATGGCGAAGGCCGTCGACGCATCGCGGCGTGAGCCGTAGCCGCGGGCCTCGTAACCGAAGCGGTTGAGGGCTTCGACGTAGTTGGCGCGGATGAGGGGTTCGTCTTCGACGATGGCGATGCTGCGGGCCATGGGCATTCCGTGTGGAGGATCGGCGTGCGCAGGGTGCTATGGGGGACCGGCGGGCGCAAGGCCTAGGCCGCGATTGCCCGCGTTTCGCCCTATACATCGCCGCGAACCGCCGTGCACGAAGTCTTTGCCTTCGCTTTGCCATAAACCATCCGCGGATTGCCCCTTATGGGACGCCTCGCCCGCCGCGTGCGGCATTCAACTAGGCATCACGGCGCGCCGACCGGCGCCGAGGAGAATCGACGATGACCAAACCCGACGCTGACAACACCGAACTCGAACGCGACTTCGAGCCACTGCGCGTCACCCTGGCGCTGGGCGCTCTGCTGCTCGGCGTCTTGTTCGGCCTGCACTGACCCTTTCCCCCGACGCTCCTGCCGGAGCTTCCTTCACTCCCCCATCCGGCACCGGACGGGGGAGCTTTTTCATGGCCTCAGTCGGCCTTCGGCGACGCCTTCGTCACGACGTTGCCCAGCGGCACCATTTCGGCATCGCCGACAGTGACCGTCCCGTTGAGGCCCCGGAAGAAGTCATCGCCTGATTTTCCGATCAGACGTTGAATTGTGAAACCCGTGGATCCGCTACCCACGCTGGAAGCGCGCGCGCCACCCGGACCATTGAACGAACCGACCGAATCGCCATTCGGAGGGGCAATGCCATCGATGAAGACGGAACCGCCGAACATCAAAGCGGCTTGCAGATTACGCATCTCGGCCAGATAGATCCGGTGCGCGCGCGTCCCCGCGGTCCTGTCACCGTACTTTTCGCGCATGTCGACCCAGTAGGCGTCCGCCTGGGCTTTTTCCGCCGGCGACAGTTGCAGGTAGGCTTTGGCGAATGCCGGCTCGAAGCGTGGATCGTGGCGCTCCGATGCGAGTGCCAGCCAGGCCACGCCCAACGGACGATTGATCGGGCCATCGTCGCCATTGAAGTACATCAGCCCGAGCACGTACTGCGCCGGCTTGCTCGCCCAGTAAGCGGCATCGCGAAGACGTTCGCGGGCCCGGGCGTCGTGGTTCTTACCGAAGTCGCGAGCGGCGGCGCAGAAGTAGTACTCGCCGGGCAGGATGCGCTCGATGCCGCCAGGGCAGTACGCGTTGACCTTGCGCAACAGGGCCCGGGGATCCGCAGGCTGAGCGGTATTCGCCATCGCCGAAGCACCGACCGATACGGTCGCCATGAGAACGAAAGAAAGAGTCCGAAAGATTTTCATGCACCTGCCTCCCCGGCAGCTATGGAAGTTAGTCCGTTAAACGCACCTTGACCCGTGACGTGCACGGGTGTCCCCAAGCGTCAGTCGTCCTTGCGAGACGCGACCTGACTGATCGGCACCAGCTCGGCGTCACCCACGAAGACGTGGCTATCGTAACCGTAGAAGTACATGGCCTTCTGCGATTGCAGCATGCGGCCCAGCGTAAACCCACTCTGCAACGGCAGGTCGTTCGCCATCGCGTCGTTATAGGGAACCGTCACACCGTCGACAAAAATGCTTCCGCCGAAGTTGACGGCCCACGCGATCTGGGCGTATTCGCGGTCGAAGCGTTTTTCGGCACGCGGGGCGGCCACCGGATCGCCGTAAGTCTTCTTCAGGTCCTGCCAATAGGCGTTGGCCTGCGCAAGCTCTTCCGGCGACACCTCTTTGTAAGCCGAGATGAAGGCCGGTTCGTAGGCGGGATCGTGCCGCTCGGCGGCGAGCGCCAGCCAGGCAAGACCCAGCGGACGATTCTTTTCCGCCCGGTCGCCATTGAAATACATGATGCCGAGCGCGTACTGCGCCGGCTTGCTTGCCCACTGTGCCGCGTTTTTCAGGCTTTCGCGTGCGAGGCCGGGATGGCCGGACCAGTAATTGCGGGCGGCGGAACAGAAATAGTAATCGCCGGGAAGAAAGCGCTCGAGACCGCCGGGGCACGGCAGCAGCGACTTGGCGACGATGTCTTTCTGATCGGGGAGCGGCTGGGGTCGCTCGGCGCCAAAAGCGGCGGGAGCGACGAGCATCGCGGTGAGGGCTAATACGGACAACGACTTCATGTGCGCATCCTCCAGTAGGCTCTCACCCCGAGAACTGGAGATTACAATACTACGCAGTTCGCTATTGTCTCGTGAAAACTTGTTTAGCCGCCGATCGCCGCATGCATCCGACGGATCACATCGGCGTAATCCGGCGCGTTGAAGATCGCCGAGCCGGCGACGAAGGTGTCGGCACCCGCCGCCGCGATCTGGCCGATGTTGTCGGCATTGACGCCGCCATCCACTTCCAGACGGATGTTGCGGCCGCTGGCGTCGATGCGCTCACGCACATGACGGATCTTGTCCAGGGCGCCAGGGATAAATTTCTGACCGCCGAAGCCGGGATTCACCGACATGATCAGGATCATGTCGATCTTGTCGATCACGTAATCGAGCCAGTTCAGCGGCGTGGCCGGATTGAACACGAGGCCGGCCTCACAGCCCTCGCCCTGGATCAGCTGGATGGTGCGATCCACATGCTCGCTGGCCTCCGGGTGGAAGCTGATGCTGCGTGCGCCGGCCTTGGCGAAGTCCGGGACGATGCGATCCACCGGCTTGACCATCAGGTGCACGTCGATGTGCTCGGTGATGCCGTAATCGCGCAGCGCCTTCAACACCATCGGCCCGATCGTGAGGTTGGGCACATAGTGGTTGTCCATCACGTCGAAGTGCACCCATTGCGCGCCGGCATCGAGCACCTTGCGGGTGTCCTCACCCAGGCGGGCGAAGTCGGCCGAGAGGATGGAGGGGGCGATGACGGGTGATTGCCTGGACATGATGGATACCGTTAGCCGTTCGGGGATGACGCGTTTTGTCGCGGTATTACGGAGGGTCGCGCGCGGGGCGCGCTCCTACATGATGGCGCTTCGCGTCATCATTTAAACCCCTTCTCCGCCTTGATCCGCTCGTAGGCCGCATTGATCTCGCTGGCCCGCGCTTCCGCCCGGCGACGCATGTCGTCCGGCAGGTCGCCCAGGCGATCCGGGTGATGCTCGGAAATCAGCTTGCGATAGGCCCGCTTGATCGCGCGATCGTCGGCGCCGCGCTGGATGCCGAGTACCGCGTAGGGGTCCGGACCGGCGGTATTCCGCTGCGGCGGCACGTATCCACCGCCACCCTGCCCGCCACCGTACGAGCGGCCGCCGCCGGTGGCGTTCCAGGCATAGCCCTTCATCGCCATCAGCGCCATGAGCTCCATGTCGCTTACCCGCAGCGCGAAAGCCAGCTGGCGCAGGATGCCCATCTTTTCGGTCGACGGATTGCCACCCTCGGCGAGCACCGTCTCGATGACCACGTCGATCACGGGGAACGCGTGGTCGCGACGATGACCGACCCACTGACGCAGCTCGTCGATGACTTCGGTCGCGTTGAACTCGGGCTGCTTGCCCTCGTTGAACGCGTCGATGGCCTGGCGACGCTGCTCCTGATCGAGGTTCATGCGCACCATCAGCCGTTCGGCGATGGCGATTTCCGCTTCGGAAATCCGTCCGTCGGCCTTGGCCACGGCGCCGATCAGCGCGAACAGCGGTGCGATGTAGCCACCCTGTGCGGGCGTACGGCGACGTTGCTGCTGGCGACTGGCATCGAACATGAAGCCGAGCGCGCCGCCGATGAGGGCGCCGAGCAGGTTGTGGGTCGCCCACATGCCAAGGACTGCGCCGATAAGAGTGCCGGTGAAATTCATGGAGCGGCCCTGGTGGGGGTCTGTGCGGCGAACCACTGGGCCAGCTGGTCGACTTCCGCGTCGGTGAGAGGGCCCGTCGCCGCGCGCATCACGGGGATGTCGCGGCGACCGTCACGGTACTGGCGCAAGGCTTCGCGCAGATAGTCGAGCTTCTGCCCGGCCAGATTGGGCGCGCCGGGGATCCGCGCCATGCCGTCTTCCCCGTGGCACGCCGCACACAGGCCCAGGCGCGCCGGCTTCACAGGCGGTGCGGCGAGGACGGGGGCGGAGAGGGCCAGGGCAAGCGCCGCGGTCAATAGAAATCGCATGGCAGGGCAATGGGGGCAGTAACCCCGAATTCTAGCAGGCGGACCGCGTCCGCCTGCGCGCAGGCGCGCGCACCGCGCGCGAAATCCCTCACCCCCGGTGGGAGCCACACCCTACCCCCGGTACAATGACCGACTTCGAACCGCCCCTCATCGGAGTCACCCCGTGCCGACCACCCTCTCGCAATCCGACCTGCCGGGCCTGGAGCTCATCCATCGCGGCAAGGTGCGTGACGTCTACGCCCTGCCCGGCAACCGCCTGCTGATGGTGGCGACCGATCGGCTGTCGGCCTTCGACGTGGTGCTCCCCGATCCGATTCCGGGCAAGGGCGAAATGCTGACCCAGATCTCCAACTTCTGGTTCGAGAAGACGAAACATCTCATGCCGAACCACCTCACCGGTGAGGACGTGGCCTCGGTGCTGCCGGCCGGCGTGGATCCCGCGCTCTATGCGAAACGCGCGGTGATCACCAAGCGGCTGAAGCCGGTGCCGGTCGAGGCCATCGCCCGTGGTTACATCATCGGCTCCGGCTGGAAGTCGTATCAGCAGACCGGCGACATCTGCGGGATCAGGCTGCCGGAAGGCCTCGAGCAGGCGCAGAAGCTGCCCGAGCCGATCTTCACCCCGTCGACCAAGGCGGCGGTAGGCGATCACGACGAGAACGTCAGCTTCGACGTGGTCGTCGACGCGGTCGGCGAGGAGCTGGCCAACGCCGTACGCAAGGCCACCCTGGAGATCTATACCTTCGCCGCGGCCTACGCCGCCGAGCGTGGCGTGATCATCGCCGACACCAAACTGGAATTCGGCACGGACGAGCACGGCGTGCTGCACGTGATGGACGAGATGCTGACCCCGGACTCCTCCCGTTTCTGGCCGGCTGACGAGTATCAGGTCGGCATCAGCCCGCCGAGCTACGACAAGCAGTTCGTCCGCGATTATCTGGAAGAGCTGGGCTGGAACAAGTCGCCGCCGGCGCCGAAAGTGCCCGCCGACGTGATCGAGCGGACGGCGTCGAAATATGCCGAGGCGCTGGATAAGCTGGCTGGGATTCGGTTGGACTGAGGCCGGTGGGGGTCGCCAGCAAGGCTGGCTCCTACATGTCCACGGTGTCGTACAGGCCACGGCAGATCTTGGGGGGGCTTCCAGGCCACGGCAGACGTGTAGGAGCCGGCCCTGCCGGCGATCGCTCTCGCCGCAACGCACGATCACTCTTGCCGCAACGCACGATTGACGCGCGTTGCCCAACGGTCAACTCTCGCGCTTGACGCTTAACGCTTCACAGGGCCCCTCATGCGCGATGCAGCCACCTGGTTCGGCAACTACAGCCGGGACCACCAGAACGAGACCAACCAGCTGATCCACTGGATCTGCGTGCCGGCGATCACCTGGACGGTGGTCGCGCTGTTCTGGCTCATTCCCGTCCCCGGGTGGCTCGGTCGCCCGGGCCTCTGGGCGGTGCTGGCGATGTTCCTGGCCTTCTGCTTCTACTTCTATCGCCTCTCGCGAAAGATCGGCATCGCCATGGCGGGTGCTTTCATCATCCTCGCCCTGGTCACCGACTCGCTCTACCGGAACATCGGCACGAGCGGCCTGCTCTGGTCGGCCATCACCGTCTTTGTCGTTGCCTGGATCGGCCAGTTCATCGGGCACCGGATCGAAGGGCGACGTCCCTCCTTCCTCACCGACCTGCAGTACCTCCTGATCGGCCCGGCGTGGCTGATGAGCAAGGCGCTCAGTCGCTTCGGCGCTCCCTACTGATGCGGGCCACCCGGTGACCCAGACGATCCTGACCCTGCTTTCAGCCGCGATCTGGCTGGTGTTGTATGCCAGCGTGGGCGCGGTGGTCCCCGCCGTGATCGGCTGGTCCGTCCTGCGCTGGCTGGAGCGCACCCCCGTGGTGTTCAACCGCACGTATCTGGCCATGCTGATCTGGCTGCTGGTGGCGTTGGGCCTGGGCGGCACGGTACTGCTGATCACCCGGCACGGACAGCCGATCGATGCCTCGCTGCTGGAACTGGCCTGGGTTCGCGGCTGGCTGGTGCTGGACATGCTGCTGGGCGCGTTTCTCATCTGGCGGCTGGTGCCCCGGGTCGATGCCCGGCGGGTCAAACCGACCAGCGCCTGCATGACGGTCGCGATCGTGATGGTGGTGACGATCGTCGTGGCGATGGCGATTCATCGATAGGGACAACCTATTGGAATCATCTTAACGATCACTTGGACTTGTGTTCCGCGATCCCCATAATGAGATTCATTCCCATTGAGGACGTGGCCATGGCCCGCACCATCAAATTTGCAGCGACGCATTTCAGCATCGCGTTTTCCATGAGTTACGCGGTCAACCAGAACGTCGCACTGAGCACGCTGGTCGGTATCGCCGAGCCGATCGCGTTCGCCCTCGGCCGCGACGTGACCCGCGGGTCGCGCCGCGGCCCACCCCTAGCGCACGCCGCCTGATCCACCGCCTGCGCGCGCATTGGCGACGGTGACGGCATGCGTGAAGCCGTCGAACGGGATGTCGGTGATGCCGACCAGCCCGATATGCGAGTTTTCGCCATCGAGAATGCGACCGGTCACCGGCTGGTCGACGTACTGGAACCAGTGGGTGCCGACCACGACGCCTGACGCCACCGCCGCGTCGACGAAACGCGCGTAGGCCTTGCCGCGCTCCTCCTCGCTGCCGACGGCGGCGACTCCGTTCCCGAACGGCCCCCGGTCGGCCGATCCGAAGTGGAACTCCGTGATCATCACCGGCTTGTCGATCTTGCGGAAGGCGGCGACGTCGAAGCCGTGCTCGGGCACGTCGGTGTACGTATTGATGCTGGTGACGTCCGCATAAGCCGCGCTGGCCTGCTCGGTCTCAGGCGTCCGGACGGCCAGACGTCCACCGAGGAAAAGGTGATGCGGATCGGCTTTCTTCAACGTCTGCGCCACCGTGCGGAAGTACTGGTCGGCATACAGCTTAAGGAAGGCGATGTAGTCGGCGGCGACCGCAGGATGCGCTTCGCTGGGATCCGGTGCCTTGAAGCCCCTGGCCGCCACCTGGTCCCACGAATGCACGTCCACGCCCCAGGCCTTCGCGAACGTCGCGGCATCGCCGTGCGTCTTTTTCAGGTAGGCGAGAAACGCCTGCTTGGCCGGGCTCTCCGGCCCCTGCACGAGTGAGCCCACGGCAAGCGCCCAGCGACCCTGCGGGCCCTGCCCCGCCCAGGCGAGTTCGTTATCCGCGAAGTAGCCAAGCAACCATGGGTCGTCTTTGACACCCTTGCTCGCATTGGCGACCGCCGTCGTTGCCGCCGCGGCAAAGCGCGGATCGAACGGATCGGGCATGCGACCCCAGTAGTCGTAACCGGTGCTCACCGTGTTGAAGTCGCCCTTGATGATCACCGGCACGGTGTAGGCGATACGGTGATCGCGAGCGAACGCCGGATCGCTCCAGTTGCCCAGCGTGTTGAAGCGCCAACTCTTCAGCCGGTCGACGCTGCGCTTACGCCACGCCGCCGCGAAATCGTTACCGAGCGTCCGCGACACGTTCTGCGAATAGATGTCCCACCAACGCCCGTGATTCATGCCGTTGTCGCGCTGCGAGCCCTGATCGCTGCGACTGTCCGATACGCCTCCGAACCTGCCGCTGGCCCCGGACGTGTCGGCAAACATGAACTCGCGTCCCTGCACATAGGTACGCGCATCGGTGAGATTCACCGCGTTCACGCCCAGCGAGAAAAACGCATGTCCCTCCGGCGTCACCAGCCACCAGCGCTCGCCCTGCTTCTGCGCATGGAAGAACCCGGTTGCCTGCAACGCCGGCAGATCCGTCCGCCCGCCAAACTGGTCCAGACCGGGTGCCGCAGCCTTGCCGCCTGCCTCAACCGGTGGGAGCCAGCTCTGTCGACGATTGGCGGCGTTCTTCAGGCCTTCATCGCTATCGATCTTCTCCGGCCACGTCCCCCGCGTGTACTGCCCATACCGATCCACCACCCCGGTATACGCCGCACGCAGATCGCCCTCGCCCGCCACGGTATCCAGCTTTCCGAACAACACGGTCTGCGCCGCGCCCGGCTGCGGCATCGACAACGTCACCGACGTCACCGCGTTCGCATCGACGGCGCCATCCACTGACGTCGCGACGAGACGCTTCTCCTTACCGTCATCAAACGGCATCGGCGGCCCGACCTGCATCCCGAACGCTCGCGGGGAGGTCGCCTTCAGCGACACCGACAGCGTCTGCGGCGGACCGGGAGGGACGCCGACCACCGTCTTCAGGTGCTTGTCGCCGGAAGCCACATCGACGATCAACGTCACCGGCCAGGGCATGCCGTTCTGTACACGCAGGCGCATCGTGCCATCCGGCTGCCAGGCCCAGGTGCCCTGCTTCGGCGCGAGGATCAGCGACGGCGACGCGGAGGGTCTGAAGGTGACCGCGACGAGTTCACCGCCGTCGGCGGCCTTGCGCACGGTGGGGTCGAGCGTGGCGTCACGCGTCGTGACGCGCGCGGCGTCGGCCGGATGGACGAGATCGACGGTCGCCGCATGGGCGGAGACGCTGAGGGATAGCAGTGCGAGGGAAAGGTAAGTACGCATGCCCGGAATCTGCCACGCCGGGCATGAACGGGGACTCACCCCACCTTGCCCAGCCGCTTCCGCCACAGATAGTAAACCGGCACGCCGATCGCAATGATCACCAGACTCATGCCCGCATCGCCCGGCTCCGTGATCGCCGTCGCGGCAATCACGCACAGCACCGTGACGGTGAACACCAGCGGCAATACCGGATACCCCGGCACCAGGTACGGCGATGGCTCGTCGCGCAGCTTCTTGCGATACCAGAAGATGGTCGCGATACCGAACGCATGCGACAACCATTCGCCCACGGTCGTGTAGTTCAGCAGTGCCTTGAAGCTGCCCGAGAGAATCAGCACGATCGCCCAGCCACCCAGTGCCACGAGCGCGAACTGCGGCGCGCCGGTCTTCGCGTCGATACGCGCGATCGGCTTGAAGAACATGCCGTCGGCGCTCATCACCTGCAGCACGCGCGCACCACCGGCGATCGCGATGCTGCAATAACCGAACGTCGAGCAGGCGATACCGACGGCGATGATCGTCGCGCCGGATTCGCCGAACACGCGACGCATGAGATCCGCCGCCGGCGCCGTGCTTGCGGCGAGGCCGGCGTGACCAAGGCCCGCCATGTAGGCGATGTTGACCAGCACGTAGCAGACGACGACGGCGAGCATGCCGAGACCCAGCGCGCGTGGAAGCGTGCGCTGCGGTTCGCGTACTTCACCGGCGAGGTCGTTCAGGTAATGGAAGCCGCCGTACGCGAACAGCGCCGGAAGAATCGCGCCGATCACCGTGCTTGCCGGCACGTCGTGTGTCGGATCGGTAGCGAACGCCGCGCCGAGATGGCCCTGCGCGAGGAAGATACCGACGACGATCAGCAACGACACCGCGCCGAGCTTCAGCACGGTGAAGATGTTCTGCACCCATGCGCCGGCGCGGATACCGAACAGATTCACCGCGACGATGAAGCTGATGGCGCCGACGGCGAGCGGCTTGACCCACTCGTGCGGCAGACCGGTGGCGCGACACGCGTAGTCGGCGAACGTCGTCGCCACGGCGGCGACGCTGCCCGGGTAATTGATCAGCGCCATCGTCCAGCCGAACAGGAAGGCTGGCAGCTGGCCGAAGGCTTCGCGCAGATAGACGTAGGTACCGCCCGCTTGCGGACGACGCGCGCCGAGCTCGGCGTAACAGAGGACACCTGCGAGGGTCAGCAGGCCGCCCAGCGTCCAGAGGAGAATCACCTCCGTGCCCGAGCTGGTCAGCTGCGCGACGGTGGCCGGCGTGCGGAAGATGCCCGCCCCGATAACGCCGCCGATGACGATCATCGCGGCATCCCAGATACCGAGACGGCGGAGATAGTGAGCTGGCTGAGGTGCTGGCATCGGGTGACGATGCCATAACCGGCACACCGAGACCACTGTAGGAGCGCGCCCTGCGCGCGACCTGGGTTCGGCGGATGTCATGGCGGGACGGCGAACGGGTGTCGCGCGCGGGGCGCGCTCCTACAAGGTGACGAGGGTCGGGTGGATACTGGAGTCGCCGCGCGGTGAATCAGGATGATCGGATGACGATTTCTTCCGGACACTCCGCTCTTCGCATCGGTCGTTTTTCAGAAGCCGGCCGGATCCATCTGGTCACAGCGGTGGTGTGGAATCGCGCACCGCTGTTCCGCGATCACGTTACGGCTCGTATGGCAGCCCGCGCCATACATTCCCCGACGACCTGGCTAAATGCGGAATGCCTCGCATGGGTCCTGATGCCGGACCACTGGCACGGAATCATCCAGCTCGGGGAGGACGCCGATCTGTCGAAAACGATAGGGAAGATGAAGTCGCGGGTCACCAGAGCGCTTCGAAAGACAGGCCGGGAGTCGCCCGTCTGGCAGCGGGCATTTCATGATCGTGCGCTTCGCAAGGAAGACGATCTGAAAGCCATGGCGCGGTATGTCGTGGCCAATCCGATTCGCGCGGGGCTGGTGCGGCGCGTTGGGGACTATCCGTACTGGGATGCGATCTGGGTGGGGAGTTGAGGCGGGGTCGCGCGCGAGGCGCGCTCTTACATGTGGCGCGCTCCTACATCAGGAGCGCGCCTTTTGCGGGGCTTATTTCTTCTTCGGGATATACAGGTCGGTGATCGTGCCCTCGTACACCTCGGCCGCCATGCCGACGGACTCGCCGAGCGTGGGGTGCGGGTGAACGGTGCGGCCGATGTCACCGGCTTCGGCACCCATCTCGATCGCCAGGGCGAGTTCGGAGATGAGGTCGCCCGCGTGCGGGCCGACGATGCCGGCACCGACGATGCGATGCGTCTCTTCGTCGAAGATCAGCTTGGTGAAACCCTCGGTGCGGTCGATACCGATGGCACGGCCCGAAGCCGCCCACGGGAACTTGCCCACGCCGACCTTGAGGCCCTTTTCCTTCGCTTCGCGCTCGGTCACGCCGACCCAGGCGATTTCCGGATCGGTGTAGGCCACCGACGGGATCACGCGAGCGTCGAAGAAGCTCTTCTGACCGGCGGCCGCTTCCGCCGCGACCTTGGCTTCGTGCGTGGCCTTGTGCGCCAGCATAGGCTGGCCGACGAGGTCGCCGATGGCGAAGATGTGCTTCACGTTGGTGCGCATCTGGCGGTCGACGGGGATGAAGCCGCGATCGCTGACTTCCACACCGGCCTTGTCCGCGCCGATCTTGTTGCCATTGGGCGAGCGTCCCACCGAGACGAGCACGCGGTCGTACACGGTGGTCTCGGGGATGCTGTCACCCTCGAAGGTGATCTCGATACCCTGCTTCGTAGCCTTGGCCGCGACGACCTTGGTCTTGAGATGGATGCCCTTGTAGCGCTTGGCGATACGGCCTTGCAGCGGCTTGACCAGGTCGAGATCGGCGCCCGGCATCAGCTGGTCGGCGAGCTCGACGACGGTGACTTCCGAGCCGAGACCCGCGTACACCGTGGCCATTTCCAGGCCGATGATGCCACCGCCGACGACCAGCATCTTCTTCGGCACGTCGCGCAGTTCGAGCGCACCGGTCGAGTCGATGACGCGCTCGTCGTCCCACGGGAACGAAGGCAGCTTCACCGACTGCGAGCCCGCAGCGATGATGGCGTTCTCGAAGCGGATCAGCTTGGTGCCTTCCGCCGTGACGACTTCCATCTCGTTGGGCGAGATGAACGTGCCGACACCGGTGACGGTACGCACCTTGCGCGCCTTGGCCATCTGGGCCAGGCCGCCGGTGAGCTTGCCGACGACCTTCTCCTTGAACGAGCGCAGCTTGTCCAGGTCGATGGTCGGCTTGCCGAAGGCGATACCGTGCGCTTCGATGGCGGCGGCTTCGTCGATGACGGCGGCCGCGTGCAGCAGCGCCTTCGACGGGATGCAGCCGACGTTGAGGCAGACGCCACCGAGCGACTCGTAACGCTCGACCAGCACCACGTCGAGGCCGACGTCGGCACCGCGGAACGCGGCCGTATAGCCGCCCGGACCGGAGCCGAGGACGACCAGCTGGCACTCGATGTCGGCCTTACGACCAGAGTCGGCCGCGGCCTTGACGGACGAAGCGGACGACGACGCGGCGGCGGGCGCGACGACCGGCGTGGCCGGCTTCGGCGGTGCCGGCGCGGGCGACGGGGTGGGAGCGGCGGGCGCGTCCTTCACCGTCGACTGGCCGACGGCCTTCTCCGCGACCGGCGCATCGGCGCCTTCCGCTTCGATGAGGGCGATCACGCTGCCGTCGTTGAGTTCGTCACCGATCTTGACCTTGATCTCGACGATCTTGCCCGCCTGAGAGGCGGGCACGTCCATCGTGGCCTTATCGGATTCGAGCGTGACCAGGCTCTGGTCCTTGGCGACCGTGTCGCCGACCTTCACCAGGATCTCGATCACCGGCACATCGTGCGAGCCGCCGAGATCGGGGACTTTCAGTTCGATCGTGTTAGCCATGCGTGTCGTCTCCGGTCAGAGCAACAGGCGACGGATGTCGCCGAGCTGCTGGGCGAGATACACGGCGAAGCGTGCGGCCAGGGCGCCGTCGATGACGCGGTGATCGTACGACAGCGACAGCGGCAGGATCAGGCGCGGCGCGAATTCCTTGCCGTTCCACACCGGCTTCATCGCCGCCTTGGAAACGCCCAGAATTGCCACTTCCGGCGCGTTGACGATCGGCGTGAACGCCGTACCGCCGATGCCGCCGAGCGAGGAAATCGAGAAGCAGCCGCCCGACATGTCGGCGGCGGTAAGCTTCTTGTCGCGTGCCTTCTTCGAGATCTCGCCCAGTTCCGCGGCGAGCTCGAGCAGACCCTTCTTGTCGGCATCGCGGATGACCGGGACGACGAGGCCGTCCGGCGTGTCCACGGCGATACCGACGTTGTAGTACTTCTTGAGCGTCAGCACTTCACCGGCCGCATCGAGCGACGCGTTGAACGTGGGGAATTTCTTCAGCGCCGCGACCACCGCCTTGATCTGGAAGACCAGCGGGGTGACCTTGAGGTCCTTGTTCTCTTCGCCGAGCTTCTTGCGGAAGGCTTCGAGCTCGGTGATGTCCGCGTCTTCGAACTGCGTGACGTGCGGAATCATCGCCCAGTTGCGGGCGAGGTTCGCAGCGGAGATCTTCGGAATGCGGCCGAGCGGCTTTTCTTCGATGTCGCCGAACTTCGAGAAGTCGACCTTCGGCCACGGCAGCAGGCTGAGGCCATTGCCACCGGCGACCGCGCCGCCCTTCGACGGGGACGCACCCGAGGCCATCACCTGCTTCACGTAGCCGGAGATGTCTTCGCGCTGGATGCGGCCACCGCGACCGCTGCCCTTGACCTGGGAGACGTCGACACCGAGCTCGCGTGCGAACGCGCGCACGGCGGGGCTGGCGTAGGGGGCATTGCCCGGCATGATCACGCTGGCGTCGAACGACACCGGCGGCGTACGCGGCGTGCCACCGGCGGGTTCGGACTTCGAGGCTTCCGAGGTCGAGGCGTCGGAGGCGACGGCACGCTTCGGTGCTTCGGCCGGGGCTTCCGAGATACCGGGCTTGTCGGTCGAAGCGGCGGGCTGTGCGTCGGTTGAGGCGGCTTCAGCGGACTCGCCGCCGGCGCCTTCGAGCACGGCGATCAGGTCGCCGTCGTTCACTTCGTCGCCAACCTTGACCTTCAGTTCCCTGATGACGCCCGCGGCCGGGGCCGGGATGTCCATCGTGGCCTTGTCGGACTCGAGCGTCATCAGGCTCTGATCTTTCTCGACGGTATCGCCGACCTTGACCATGAGCTCGATGATCGGCACCGGCTTGCCGCCGATGTCGGGGACGGTGACGTTGACCGGGCCCGACGACTTCGAGGCGGCCGGTGCCTTGGCGGCGGCCGGTGCCGGAGCCGGCGCGGCGGCCTTGGCCTCGTCGGCCTTCGGAGCGGCAGCCTTCGGTGCATCGGCCTTGGGAGCGTCAGCCTTGGGCGCTTCGGCCGGGGCATCGCCCTCGGCTTCGACCAGGGCGATCACGTGACCTTCGTCGACTTCGTCGCCGACCTTGACCTTCAGTTCCTTGATGACGCCAGCGAACGGCGCCGGCACTTCCATCGTGGCCTTGTCGGATTCGAGCGTCACGAGGCTCTGGTCCTTTTCGACGCGATCGCCGACCTTGACCATGATTTCGATGACGGGGACCGCGCTACCACCAATATCGGGGACGCGGGCTTCTTTGACGTCGGCCATGGAACCTCCTAGAAAACAGGCGTCGGAGGGCGGCAAACCCACCGGCGGGGGAAGACAGGCGCCTATGCTGCGGCGCAACCGGTCGATTGTAATCCCTCAAGCAGCTTTTCCCACGATTCAAACAGTCGTTGGGATGAATTTCTGCTTTTACTGGGAGTTACGACGGATTGAGCGGATTCGCAGCCGGGCCGTCGACCTTGCCCTGCCCTTCCGCCGCCGGCGCCGGATTGCCGATCACCCGGATCTCGCTCTGCGGGTAAGGAATGGTGATCCCCTCCTCGTCGAAGCGTTCCTTGATCCGACGCAGCAGATTCGTCTGCGCCCCCTGCATGTCGGCCACCGCCGTCCAGGCGCGGATCACGAGGTTGACGCTGGAGTCGCCGAGCGCATCGGTCCAGACGCCCGGCGCCGGATCCTTGAGGATGCGCGGATCCGCATCGAACAGATCGGTGATCACCTTCATCGCCTTACCGATGTCGTCGCTGTAGCCGATGCCGACCTTGAACTCGAAGCGACGCGTGCCACGCACGTTGTAGTTGATGATCGCGTCGCCGCCGACCTTCGCGTTCGGCACCACGGCTTCCCGGTTGTCCGGCGTGATCAGATAGGTGTGCATCAGGTTGACGCTCTGCACCGTGCCATCGATGCCGCCGACGGTGACGTAATCACCCACGCGGAACGGCCGGAACAGAATCAGCAGCACGCCCCAGGCGAGATTGGACAGCGAACTGGTGAGCGCGAGGCCGACGGCGAGTCCGGCGGCGCCGATGGCCGCGATAAAGGAAGCGGTGGGAATACCGACCGTGCCGAGCACCTGGATGAAGAGCAGTGCCAGCAGGACGCCGTAGACGACGTTGCGCAGGAACAGCGCCAGCGTGACATCGACATGCGCGCGCTCGAGTGCACGACGGCCGATGTTGGCGAGGCGTGCCGCGAGCCAGAAGCCGATGACCAGCAGCAGAATCGCGAGGCCGATGCGTACCGAGTACGAGAGGATGAGCGTGCGCATGGCGGCATCGACGCCGATACGGTCGAGGAAGTCGTTCATGGGGCTGCCTTTGGACGGTGGAAAAGTGCGCGACGAGGCTAGCAGCGACGAAGTGAAAAGGTGGTTTCGAGGCACAAAAAAGGCGCCTTTCGGCGCCTTCTTCGTTACGGCGTGCTGGTAGCCGCCGACTTGGTCGGCACCTGCGCCGTCTGCGGGGTGTCGATCTTCCTGCCGCCGTACGGAAGCACCTCGGCGGCGACCTTCGGGTCCGCCTTGATCAGCGCCACTTCGTCGCTGACGATGTGCGCGGCTTCGTCCAGCGGCGTGTCCTTGGCCTTCTTCGCGTCGGCTTCCTGCTTGATCTCCGACTTCAGGCTGCGCTCGTTGGCGTTGAGGCCATCATCGCCGGTGGTGTCGTCGTCGTTCGGATCCGCCGCGCTGCCATCGCCACCGAAGATCGCCTTGCGACGATTGCGGAAGTCGGTCTGCAGCGCGTCGTACTGCTTGCGCTCGGCCTGACGGGCGGCGAAGTTGAGCGAGATGTCGGTCTTGTCACGCAGCTTCTTGTACTGGGCGAGTTCGTCCAGCATCAGCTTCCACGCGGGCGAGGTGGCGACGCGTGCGTCGTGCTTCTGGTTGAGCGGACCGATGATCGGCTTGAGGTCGGCGACCGGCTTGTAGTCAGCCGGGTCGATATGACGCCACGGCAGCGCGTTGTCGTAGGTCGACTCACCGAATTCCTTCGCATCGCCGTTCTGCGGGAACTGGACGTCCGGCGTCACGCCATGCAGCTGCGTGCTGTCGCCGTTGATGCGGATGAATTCCGCGATCGTCATCTTCAGCTCGCCGTACTTGGCGTCTTCACCGGTCTGCGCCTTGCCGAAACGGTCGAGGTCGACCAGGTTCTGCACGGTGCCCTTACCGAAGGTCGGCTCACCGATGATGATGCCGCGGCCGTAGTCCTGGATCGCCGCCGCGAAAATTTCCGAGGCCGACGCCGAACCGCGGTTGACCATGACCGCCATCGGGCCGTCCCACGACATGCCCGGGACGTCGTCGCCCTGCGCGTCGATCTGGCCGCGCGCGTCACGCACCTGCACGACCGGGCCGGTGTCGATGAACAGACCGGTGAGCTCGGTGGCTTCCGACAGCGAACCGCCGCCGTTATTGCGCAGGTCCATGATGATGCCGTCCACCTTCTGCGCCTTCAGCTCGGTGAGCAGCTTGGACACGTCGCGCGTGGCGCTCTTGAAGTTGGCGTCGCCGTTACGGCGGGCGCCGAAGTCCTGATAGAACGTGGGCAGGTCGATCACGCCGATCTTGCGCGTGACATCGCCGTCCTTGACGTCGATGACCTTGGACTTGGCGGCCTGCTCTTCCATCGTGACCTTCTTGCGGACGAGCGTCACGACGTTGTGCTTGCCGTCGACGCCGGCATCGGCGGGAAGAATCTCGATGCGGACGGTGGTGTCCTTCTTGCCGCGGATCAGCTTGACCACGTCGTCCTGGCGCCAGCCGACCACGTCGACCATGGGACCGGTTTCGCCCTGACCGATCGCGACGATGCGGTCGCCCGCCTTCATCTTGCCGGACTTGATGGCCGGGCCGCCGGGAACGAGCTCGCGGATGGTGGTGTAGTCGTCGCGTGCCTGCAGCACCGCGCCGATGCCTTCCAGCGACAGACGCATGGCGATGTCGAACTGGTCGGCGGCGCGGGGGCCGAGGTAATCGGTGTGCGGGTCGGTCGAGTTGGCGTACGCGGTCATGAAGGCCTGCGTCGCGTCCTCGTTATCCAGCTGGCGCACGCGCGAGATGTACGTGGCGTAGCGCTTGTCGAGCGTCTTGCGGATCTCGTCGTCGGTCTTGCCGGCGAGCTTCAGGCGCAGCCAGTCGTTCATGGTGCGCTTGCGCCACACGTCGTCGAGCTCGGCCTGGTTCTTCGGGGCGGCGGCCTTCTTGCGGTCGAAGTTGAAGCTTTCGTTGCCGCTGAAGTCGAAGCCCTTGGCCAGCAGGCTGCGCGCGTAGTTCATGCGGTCGACCGCACGCGTGATGTACAGGTTGAACACCGAGAACGGCGCGGTCAGGTCCTGGTTCCAGATGGCGTCGTCGAGCTGGGTCTTCATCGGCTCGAACTTGGCCAGATCTTCCTGCGTGAAGAAGACTTTTTCGCTGTCGAGCGACTCGATGTAGGCCTTGTAGATCTTGGCCGACATGGCGTCGTCGAGCGGCTGGGCCTGATAGTGGAAACGCGTGAGGAAGCGCGCCGACAGCTGCGAGGCCTGCGCTTCGGCCGGCGTGGCCTTCAGCGGCAGGGTGGATTCCTTACGCTGCGGCTCGGGCGAGGTCGCAGCTTCCGACGCGTCCTTCGGCTGCGGTGCGGCCGGCTTGGTCGCGGGCGCTGTGTCCGGCTGCGGCTTGGCGGTCTGGGCCTGGACGCCCGCCGCCGAGAGGGCAAGCAGGAGAGCGAACGCGGGACGAAGGGTCATGTAGTCGCAGCCTCGGAGTGCTTCAAATCGTTTATTCGACGACACCGGCGGCGTGAGCCATCAGGTCGGCATGGTAGGAGGATCGCACTAACGGGCCGGAAGCGACATGGCCGAAGCCCATCTCTTCGCCCGCGACGCGCAGCGCCTCGAACTCGTCCGGCGTCCAGTAACGGACCACCGGATGGTGATGCGCGGTCGGCTGCAGGTACTGGCCGATGGTGATCATGTCCACGTCATGGTTACGTAGATCGCGCATGGTCTCGAGCACCTGCTCCATCGTTTCGCCCAGGCCCAGCATGATGCCGGACTTGGTCGGCACTTCGGGATGCTGCGCCTTGAAGCGCTTGAGCAGGTCCAGCGACCACTGGTAATCCGCGCCCGGGCGCACTTCGCGGTAGAGGTGCGGGACGGTCTCGAGATTGTGGTTGAAGACGTCCGGCGGGAAGTCCTTCATGACCTCGAGCGCGCGCTCCATCCGGCCCTTGCCGCGGAAATCCGGGGTCAGGATCTCGATGCGGATGTTAGGGCTGGCGTGGCGCACGGCACGGATGCACGAGGCGAAATGCTCGGCACCGCCGTCGCGCAGGTCGTCGCGGTCGACCGAGGTGATCACCACGTACTTCAGGCGCATGTCGCGGATGGTCTCGGCCAGGCGCGCCGGTTCCAGCGGGTCCGGCGGCTGCGGGCGGCCATGGGCCACATCGCAGAACGAGCAGCGACGGGTGCAGACCTCGCCGAGGATCATGAAGGTGGCGGTGCCCTTGGAGAAGCACTCGTGGATATTCGGGCAGGACGCTTCCTCGCAGACCGTGACCAGCGAGTTTTCGCGCAGGCGCGCCTTCAGCTGCTGCACGGCGTTGCCCTGCGGCAGACGGACGCGGATCCAGCCCGGCTTGCGCAGAACGGGCACGTTCGTATCGAAGCCCGCACGGTTGAGCGCGATCTTGTCGTTGCCCAGCATCTTCTCGCCCGGCTTGTCGACGACGGCGATGGGGATGCTGCGGGAGGGAGTGGCGGAGGTTTGGCTCATAACGGCTACGTCCTCAGACCGCGACGCGGGCGGGGAGTTCGGGGAGAGTGGAGTCGGCGGCGACGGCATGGAAGCCGAACTGCTTACAGAATTCCTGTACCAGGACGTCTTCCACGTCCACCAACCGCGACGGACCGCCCAAGTCTAGCACCTGGGTGACTTCCAAACCCTTGTACCCGCAGGGATTGATGCGGTGGTAAGGCTCGAGATCCATGTCCACGTTGAAGGCCAGCCCGTGGAAGCTGCAGCCGCGGCGGATGCGCAGGCCGAGGGCGGCCACTTTGGCACCAGCCACGTAGACGCCGGGCGCGCCTTCCTGACGTTCGGCGCCGATGTTCCATTCGCCCAGAGTATCGATGATGGCCTGCTCGATGCGGCAGACCAGCTCACGCACGCCCACCCCGACACGGCGCAGGTCGATCATCGGGTAGGCCACGATCTGGCCGGGCCCGTGATAGGTCACCTGACCGCCGCGATCCACGCGGACCACCGGGATATCCCCCGCCGCCAGCACGTGCTCCTCCTTGCCGGCCTGTCCCAGCGTAAAGACAGGGTCGTGCTCCAGCAGCCACAGCTCGTCGACCGTGTCGTCGGTGCGGTTGTCGGTGAAGGCGCTCATGGCCTTCCAGGTGGATTCGTAGGGGACGCGCCCCAGCCGGCGGACGTTGAGGGGGTGGGTCATGAGGATGGGGTCGGAGGGGATGCCGAGGAATTGTGGGCGATGCCCGCGCTAAACAAGGATAGCCCCCTGTAGGAGCGCGCCCCGCGCGCTCCTACAGGGGCATGCCCGGATCACATCGTGAAGCGAATATTCTCGTCCGCACGCAAGGTGCTATGCGCCTCGAGGTACTTCTCGCGCGTCGGCGCGACGAAGCTCACCGTCACCGACTGGTAATTGCCGGCCGGGGTCAGCTTGGTCGACAGTGTCTCGTGCAGTACTTCGAGGCCGACACCGTGGAGCAAGGCCGGCACGTGCTTGTCCAGACCCGCATTGGCGTTGCCGATCGCGGTGATCTCGAACTCGCCCGGGAACTGGAAGCCCTTGCCGTCTTTCTGCGCGTCAGTGAAGTCGATTTCCTTCATCGCCCGAGCCCTCTTACTTCTTGTCGCCGTCGCTGTGGAACCACAGCATGATCGTGTCCCACAGGCGCGAGAAGAAGCCGCCTTCGGGCGCGTCGTTCAGGGCCACGAGCGGCGCGGTGAGCACCGGCTGGCCGTCGAGCGTCACGCGCAGCGTGCCGACCTGCTGGCCCTTCTTGAACGGGGCGATCAGGGTCGAGGGGATGTCGAGGTTGGCCTTGAGCTTGTCGTAGTCGCCGCGCTTGACCGACACCATCGCGTCTTCGGCAACACCGAGCGGGATGGTGTTCTCGGCGCCCTTCCACAGCTTGGGCGTGGCCAGCGGCTTGTTGGCTTCGTAGAGCTTATGGCTCTCGAAGAAGCGGAAACCGTAATTGAGCAGCGCCAGCGCGGCATCCGCACGGCCCTTCTCGCTGTTGGCGCCCATGATGATGGCGATCATGCGGGCGTCACCCTGCTTGGCCGACGCCGCCAGGCAGTAGCCTGCCGCCGCGGTGTGACCGGTCTTGATACCGTCGACGGTGTTGTCGCGCCACAGCAGCAGGTTGCGGTTGTGCTGCTTGATGCCGTTCCACTCGAACTCCTTGACGGCCGAGATCGCGTAGTCCTCGGGGAAGTCGTGGATGAGCGCGCGGGACAGGATCGCGATGTCGTGCGCGGTGGTGTAGTGGTTGGCGACCGGATAACCGGAGGCGTTCTGGAACTGCGAATGCGTCATGCCCAGCTGCTTGGCGTACGCGTTCATCAGATTGGCAAAGGCCGGCTCCGAGCCCGCGGTGTGTTCGGCCAGCGCGATGGCGGCGTCGTTACCGGACTGGATGATCATGCCGTAGAGCAGGTCTTTCAGCTTCACCTGGCTGTTGAGCTTGAGGAAGCTGGTGGAGCCGTCGGTGCTGGCGCCGCCGCCGCGCCAGGCGTTTTCGCTGATGGTGACCGGATCTTCGTTGTGGATCTTGCCGTTGCCCAGCTCGGCCGAGACGACGTAGTCGGTCATGATCTTGGTGATCGAGGCCGGCTCGAGCTGCACGTCCATGTCCTTCGACGCGATGATCTGCCCGGTGTTGTAGTCCATCAGCACCCAGCTCTTGCCCTCGACGTCCGGCGGCGGCGGCACCGGCGCCTCGGGCACCACCGGGCGCGGCACGACGGGCGGACGGGGGGGCTGCTGCGCCGCGACACCCGCGACGAGCGCGGCGGCGGCAAAAGCGAACAGGGAGCGAGGCAGAAGCTTCATCGTTTCAACGGTCCAGTCAAATGCAACAAAAAAAGAAGGTCAGTCTACCGCGACCGAGGGGCGGGGCAGACCCATGCCAGCGATCTGGTCGGTCACGCGATCGGCCGTATCGACGTCAGCCATGGGCCCGACCCGGACCCGGCGCACGCTGCGGCCGCCGACGGCGGTCTCGATCACACTGACAGGGCCAAGGCCAGCTTTGTTCAGCTGATCGGCGACGCGGTTGGCATTGGCGGCATCCGAGAAGGCGCCGACCTGAAGGTAGATGGTGGGTTTGCCGACCACGGGGGCGGCGACCGGGCCACGGGAGGGGCTGGAAGCCGGGGCTTTGGCGCCTGTCCCGGTGCCCGCGCCCGCGAGGGGCGGCAGCGCTTCGGTCGGCGACACCCCGGTCATGCCGGGCACATGGCCCTCGGCGGGGCTGACGCCAGCCACAGCCGTGCCACCGACCGGGGCATCGATATCCTGCGACGGTGCGCGCGGCGCCAGCGCGCGCTCGGGCGTGGACGCGGGCCGCGCACCGACCGGCGCTGGCGCCGCCGCGCTGGCGACCACCCGCGGCGGCGGCGGTGGCGCGGTGATCGGCGCGGGTTTCGGCGCCGTGTTGACGTACGGCGCGCCGCGATCGCTGTTGGCTTCCGTCGGATCGATCGCGCGGACTTCGACAAGACCCGTGCCCTTCGGCCAGACACCGATCTTCACGGCCGCGGCGAAGGACAGATCGATGATGCGGTTCTCATGGAACGGACCGCGATCGTTGATGCGGACGATGACCGTCTTGCCGTTCTCGAGGTTGGTGACACGTGCGTAGCTCGGTAGCGGCAACGTCTTGTGCGCGCCGGAGAACTGATACATGTCGTATTCCTCGAGGCTCGAGGTCTTGTAGCCGTGGAACTTGTTGCCGTAGAACGAGGCGATGCCGCGCTCGACGTAACCGCGCGGCGAGGGCAACACGTTGTAGGTCTGACCGAGAACGGAATACGGGCTCTTGTTGCCGTAGAGCGAGCGTGGCTCGACCTTCGGCACCGGCTCCGGGAGCTTGCTGACATCCGGAATCTCGGTCGGCACGCTGTCGGAACTGGACCGATAGCGGGAGCCCTGCGACTTGCGGATGTCGTCGTAGCCGCCGCGCGATGAGGATGAGGAGCCGCCACTGCTACCGCCACGCGAGGCCGGGCGAGTATTTTTCGAGCCGCCGCAGGCGCTGAGCAACAACGCGACCAGCAGGACAGCGGCAACGCGCAGGAGCGCGCCCCGCGCGCGATACCCCCAGGCAGCCATCGAGAGCACACGCCCAACACCGGAACACGACGCGAAAGGATGTCGCGCGCAGGGCGCGCTCCTACCCTGCATCGCCGCCGTACCGGCGCGATGCCTCATCGCGGGGCGGGTCCGCCGGCGCGCTCGCGGATGGCCTGCGCCAGCTGGTTCACGGCCATGGCGTACATCGGGCTGCGGTTGTAGGTGGTGATCACGTAGAAATTCTGGAAGGTGAACCAGTACTCGTCACCCGACGGCCCGTCGAGACGCACCAGCTGTGCGTCGCGACCCGGGTTGAGATGCTGCACGGGTGCGAAGCCGTCGGCGACGAACGATTCCACCGGCGCCACGGGGCGCCAGTCCTTCGGGACGTCGGGCGCGCGCACGCGCGTATCGGGCTGCGCACGCGCCGCCACGGGACCGCCACGCTCCCAGCCATGCTCGACGAAGTAGTTGGCGATACTGGCGAAGATGTCGCCCATCGAGCCCTTCATGTCGATACGGCCGTCGTGGTCGTAATCCACACCCCAGTCGCGGATGGACGACGGCATGAACTGGCCCCACCCCTGCGCGCCGGCATAGGAGCCGGTCAGCGTGTCGACGGGCCCGCCCAGGTGGTTCGACGGCAGTTCGAGCAACGTTTTCAGCTGCTCGCGGAAGAACGGCGCACGCTTGGGGTAGTAGAACGCGAGCGTGGTGAGCGCATCGATCACCTTCCACTTGCCGGTGTTCTTGCCGTAGAAGGTTTCGACACCGACGATGGCGACGATGTATTCCGGCGGCACGCCGTACTTGCGGCCGATGCCGTCGAGCAGCGCGCGGTGTTCCTCGTAAAACGCGGCACCGGCGGCGATCCGCTGCTCGGTGAGAAAAATCGGACGGTAATCGCGCCAGGGTTTGCCCTCGGCGGGTCGGCTGATCGCGTCGAGGATCGCCTGCTGCTTCTTCGCGTTGTCGAGCAACGTGTTCAGCGAGGCCTTGCTCTTGCCGGTGTCCTTCGCCACCTCGCGCACGAGCGCATCCTGGCCAGGATGCGTCTCAGCATGCGCGGACGCTGCAAAAAGCAGGGGGATACCGATCAACGCGCCGGCGAGGCGCGGGAGGTGGCGTGCGGGTCGGGCGCGGCGCGCAGTCAGAACTTCATCCATGCACCGAAGGGTAACACGCAGCTGTGGCGCATCCGGGGCGCGTTTCGGCCGCTGTTCAGCCATCAATCGTGCAGCTTGCGATTGGCGTGAATCGACATCAGCACACCGAAGCCCGTCAGCAGCGAGACGGCCGACGTACCGCCGTAACTGACCAGCGGCATGGGCACGCCGACCACCGGCAGAATGCCCGCGACCATGCCGCCGTTGACCGCCACGTAGACGAAGAAACTCATGCCGATGGCACCGGCCAGCAGGCGTGAGTACGTGTCGCGCGCGTTCATCGCGATCCACAGGCAGCGGCCGATGATGAACGCGTACAGCAGCATGATGCCGATAACGCCGATCAGGCCGAATTCCTCGGAGAAGACCGCGAAGATGAAGTCGGTGGTGTGCTCGGGCAGGAACTCCAGGCGCGACTGCGTACTGTGCTGCCAGCCCTTGCCGAACACGCCGCCGGAGCCGACGGCGATCTTCGACTGGATGATGTGCCAGCCATTGCCCAGCGGGTCGGATTCCGGATCCAGCAGGGTGCGCACGCGATTGCGCTGGTACTCGTGCAGGAACTGCCAGGCCACGGGAATGGCGCCGCCCACGGCGCCGACGATCAGGCCGATGCGCCACCAGGCCATGCCGGAAAGGAACAGCGCGAACGCACCCGCTCCCGCCACCAGCAGCGCCGTGCCCAGGTCGGGCTGCTTCGCGATCAGACCGGCCGGCACCGCGATCAGCAGACCGACCACCGCGATGTCCTTCCAGCTCGGCGGCAGCTGCCGGGGATGCAGGTACCAGGCGACCATCATCGGCATGGTCAGCTTGAGCAGTTCGGACGGCTGGAAACGCATGACACCCAGATCCAGCCAGCGATAGGCGCCGCGGCCCTCGCCCAGGATCGCGACGACGACCAGCAAGGCGGTGCTGCCCATGTACAGCCAGGGCGTCCACGAGCGCAGCACCGGCGGCGGAATCCGCGAGATGACGACCAGCAGCACGGCACCGAGACCGAAGCGCATGGCCTGCCCCGTCACCAGACTGGCATCGGCATTGCCCGCGCTGTACAGCGTGGTCAGGCCGACGCAGGCCAGGATGAACAGCGCCAGCAGCAGCGGAATGTCGAGGCGCGGACGGCTCAGAAGACGCAGGCCGAAACGCTTCATCCGCATGGAGAGGTTGGCGATCACGGTCACTGGTCCTCACCATTGTCGTCGGGCGGCTCCGCACTGCTGGCGGCACCGGCGGGCTGCACGCCCTGGGCGGAAGCGTCTTCCGGCGGCGCCGCCTCGGGCGGCGCATCGGCGGTCGCGATGGGGCCGGGTGGCGCTTCGGCCGGACGCGGACCACCCTCGTCGACCACCCACTGATCGAGCACCTTGCGCGCGATCGGGCCGGAATCCTGCGCGCCCCACGCGCCGGCCTCCAGCACCACGGCCACCGAGATTTTGGGGTCGTCCGCCGGCGTGTAGGCGATGAACAGCGCGCGGTGGCGCGACGCCAGATAGGCCGAATTCTTGTTCTGGTCGTAGGCGTTGGTGGTGCGCGAGAAGCGCTCGGCCGTGCCGCTCTTGCCCGCGATGACGTACGGAAAGCCAATGCCGAGCTTCTTGCCGGTACCGCCGGTAATCACCGCTTTCATGCCGTCGTTGACGGTTTCCCAGTCGGCCTCCTTGCGAATCACGGAGGGACCGGAGGGCGGGAATGACTGAGCCACGCGCGGGCTGTCCACACCGTCCTGCGTATCGAGGAGGAAGTGCGGCGTGTAGGGAACGCCGCGCCCGGCGAACGTCGCGACCGCGTGCGCCAGCTGCAGCGGCGTCACGGCCCAGTAACCCTGACCGATGCCTGCGATGATCGTTTCGCCGGGGAACCAGCCGGCCTTACTGCGCGACGCCTTCCACTCACGCGACGGCAGGATGCCCTCGACTTCGCCGACCAGATCGATGCCCGTCTTCTTGCCGAAGCCAAGACTCCCCATCCACTGGGAGAGGCGGTCGATGCCCATGTCGAGCGCGAGACGATAGAAATAGGTGTTGGTCGACAGTTCGATGGCGCGGACCATGTTGACCGTGCCGTTACCGCCGCGCACGTCGTCGCGATAACAGCGCGACTGGCCGGGGATGCAGAACTCACCCGTCGACAGCACGGTGTCCGACGGCCGGCGAATCCCCATCGTGAGGCCACCGAGCGCGAGGAAGGGCTTCACCGTGGAACCCGGCGGATACACGCCGCGAAGCGCACGGTTGTACAGCGGCTTGTCGGGCGAGGTGGTCAGTGCCTTATAGTCCGCCGAGCTGATGCCGTTGACGAACAGGTTGGGATCGAAGCTGGGCTCGCTGGCGAAGGCCAGCACCTGCCCATTGCGCGGATCGATCGCGATCGCCGCGCCCGCACGGCCGTTGAGTCCATCCTCGGCCGCCTTCTGCAGGCGCACGTCGATGCTCAGGTAGATGTTCTTGCCCGGCGTGGGCGGCGTGGTGTCGAGCACGGCCTGCGTGCGGCCGTCCGCATTCACCTCGACCAGCTCGTAGCCCGGCGCGCCGTGCAGCAGCTTCTCGTACGAGCGCTCGATGCCGATGCGACCGATGTGCGTGGTGCCCTTGTAGCTGGCCTCTTCCTCGTCGTCCATGCGATTGAGGTCGTCCACGTCGATCCGGCTGACGTAACCGATGACGTGGGCCAGCGCCGGACCCAGCGGGTAGCGACGGGTCAGGTAAGGCACGACATCCACGCCGGGAAACCGCCAGCGATTGACGTCGAAGCGGCCGATCTCGTCCTCGGTCAGCTTGAGCTTCAGCGGCACGCCTTCGAAGCGACGACTGCCCTTCACCTGCTTTTTGAACGTGGCGATATCGTCATCGCTGAGTGGCACGATGGCGCCGAGCCTGGCGAGCATGGCGTCCATGTTGCCGACCTGCTCGGGCGTCACCTCGAGCCGGAACGCAGGCACGTTATCGGCCAGCAGCACGCCGTTGCGATCGAAGATCAGGCCACGCGCGGGCGGAATCGCACGCGGTTTCACGCGGTTCTGCTCCGAACGCGTGGCGAACTCGTCGTGGTGATTGACCTGCAGGTTGACGTACTGGCAGCACACGGCGATCAGGCCGGCCAGAATCAGCGCGAAACCGGCCAGCGCGCGGCGGCGGAACAGCGCCACCTCGCCACGGACCTCCTTGATCGAGGCGCGCCGGGTGCTCATGTCTCGTGGATGCGCAGCCGTGCGCGGAGGTCGTCCAGGATCAGGAACACGAACGGCCACAAGGCCGCGCCGACGAAGGGCGAGATCCAGTATTCCGCCGGCGGCACGGGATCGCCGCCGAGCACGCGGATCAGCAGGAGCAGCACACGGTCGTTGAGCAGCAGGGCCAGCACGGCCAGCGCCTGCTGCCACATCGGGAAGAAACGCAGCCGCGAGCGGAAGCGCAGCGCGATGAAGACCATCGCGGTAAGTCGCAGTGCCTGCTCGCCCAGCAACACACCGTCGAACAGATCCGCGCCCACGCCCAGACAGAACGCCATGCCAAGCGTGACCCGGTCGCCCGACTGCAGGCACCAGTAAAGCAGGATCAGCGCCGGCCAGTACGGCTTGAACGGCGTCAGCGGACCCGGCAACGGAATCAGCATCAGGAACAGCGACAGCAGGAGCGTCGCCGCGAACCAGAGCTGCCGGACGCGGATACGGTTCATGGCGTGCTCCCGGCCGTGGATGCGCGCGCGGGCGCGACGCGACTCGTGGTCGGCGAGGTCACCGAAGGCAGCGTGGGCGCGGGCGTCGGGGCCGCGGGCGGTGCGTTCGGATCGGGCGCCATGCTGGCCGGCGGACCCGCTTCCGGCGCGAGCGACGGCGGACCCGCCGGCTCGGCCAGGTCGTGCAGGAGCAGCACGTCTTCACTGCGGTCGAGATCGGCGGCCGGTTTGGCCTGCGCGGAAAGAAAGGTTCCCGATGCGGTCTGTGCGACGTCACGGATCTCCCCCACCGGGAAGCCCGGCGGGAAGCGGCCGCCGAGGCCCGACGTGACCAGCTTGTCGCCCGCCTGCACGTCAGCCGAAACCGGAATGGTCGGCAGGGTCAGCATGTCGCCCGCACGTGAGCCATAGGCGACGGTGCGCAGGCCGGTGCGCTCGATGGTCACCGGAATGGCGTGGTTGGGATCGGTAATCAGCATGGCCACCGAGGTAGTCGGCATCACGTCGACGATCTGGCCCATGACGCCACGCGCGTCGATCACCACCTGCCCCTGCTGCACCTTGTCGCGGGCGCCGAGGTTGAGCACGATCCGGTGTCGGAACGGACCGAGGTCCACGCCGACCAGACGCGCGAGCTGCACGTTGAGCGAGAGGCTGTGCTGGGTATCGAGCAGTTCCTTCAGGCGCTGGTTCTGCTCGGCGACCGAGGCCATGCGGTTGAGCTTGGCATTGGCCAGCAGCAGATCTTCCCGCAGGCGCTGGTTCTGCTCGGTCAGGCGCTGGCGATCGGCGAACGCCACCGTGGCCGCCTGGAAACCCTGCGATGGCAGGCCAGCGATCCGGTAAACGGGTTCGATGACGATCGACAGGCCGTAGCGCACGTTGGCCAGCCAGCCGCCCCGGTGGTCGAGGACCATCAGGACACAGGCGAGGGCCAGATACACGATCAGGCGTAGCGTTCCCGCTACGCCCGGTGCGAAAAGCGGCGACTTGTCGTCGCGATTCAGCGCCACGGCCTAGCGTCCGGGCGCCGCGAGCGCGGCGGTCATTCGAAAGCGAAGAAGTCGCTGCCGTGCTGGTCGATCATCTCCAGGGCCTTGCCGCCGCCACGCGCCACGCAGGTGAGCGGGTCGTCGGCCACCTGCACGTGCAGGCCGGTTTCCTCGGAGATCAGGCGA